>OHYA01000033.1_pt1 | contig 110972 bp, 82 predicted proteins | sample 1580051 | NCBI WGS metagenome assembly OHYA01 (sample SAMEA3882554, study PRJEB24775) | human gut metagenome | biome: human-associated habitat; feature: intestine environment; material: feces | place: Netherlands | collected 2009/2010 | reverse complement strand
GCATAGGGTGGTTTCGTTCGTGTAATTATGTGCAATAATTTATTGGATTGCTATAAATACCCGCCGCCCACACAGCGGCGAAAAGCTGTTCTGTGAATACGATCAAGAAGTGAAGCACTACCCGGAAAAGCGTGGGATTCAGACCAACATCGGCAACCTGAACAGGGAAATCTGCCGCCGACTACCGAAAGCAGATGAAGCCAAAGGAAGCCCGCAGCAACGTGATTGACGCTATCCTTGCCGCCCGGACGGACTGTAAGTAGTGGTAGTATAAAAATAGTACAAAGTAAAGATCCATATGCTTGTAAAACCTATGCTTGTAAAACTCCATCAAATCAAAGCGTATCATCATTTATGGAATCTATAAAGGACAAAAGTTCGTTAAAAATACTGGTGGTTATGATTTGAGTTTATATCTGCTGTGTTTTATTTCGATACTGTCTCGGAGTCATACCATATTTCTTTTTAAAAGCAGTCTGAAAGTGGGCCTGACTGGAATAGCAAAGATAATTGCTTATTTCGGTCAGACTTTTTTCCGTAAAAGTAAGGAGACTTTTTGCCTCTTCCAGTTTGCAGCGGCTGATATAAGCGCCGGGGTTAAATCCTAATTCGGATTTGAATTTTTTGGCAATGAAAGAGGTGCTGCGGTCAATATGAGCGGCAACATCTTCCAGACGAATCGCTTCATTAGTATGACTTCTGATGTAATTCATGCAGGCGTAGATATCCGCAGATATCCCGCTTGGTATGTGGGTTTCACCGGCTTTTTCGCAAAAGTCGAAAAGCATTTGATACTGTAAATCGTTGATTTCTTTTAGCGTCTGAAGTTGTTCGCATTCCTGTATATACATGTCCATAAGATGATAAGTACGTTCGACATCAACGCCGCCCGGAATTGCGCCGATCATCCCTACATTTGTCACCGTACTGATAAAAATATTTTTGGCCTGGCGTAAAGGCGATTTTGCCAGTTTCTTTTCATTGAGATTCAAAGGAGTAGATTTGAGAAAATCCGCCAGTTTCTTTGGATTCCCGTTTCGAATATGTTCATAGAGCTCCAACTCCATATAATGGGTGGAGTGAAGTTCTTCATTTTCCTTATTTTCAATAAACTGCTTTACATTGTGTGAATTGCGGTTCACAGTATTACCAAAGCTTATTTCCAGTATTTCCGGAATATCGGCATTCTTCCGGTTCAGAATCAGATGAAGTAATGACAGATGTCTTGCAAGATGCAGGCGGCTGGTTGTCGGTATTGTATATAAAAATTCGACGATTTGCTCCCGGTATGCTGCCGGAACAGCACTCTCTTGCATGAACAGATTGATCTGTGAGGGTGTGACGGGGCACTCGAAAATAGGACCAAGAATGATAACATAGTCGGTCTCTTCTATACAAATACATCCGTATATGATTTCAGAAGAATAAAAATGTATGGACGGATTAGGACCACCTGCGAGAACAGGGTAATCTGTAAGCGGTTCTACAGAAAAAAGCTCACCGATAGTTGAGTACTTTCCGGCCGTTCCGAGAAGTAAACTAATAGGAATCTTGGTTGTGGCATAATACTTTTTACAGAAATCAATATAATCCATGATTGATAATTCTCTCCTTTTTTCAAAAGTATATCACAAAAATTTTAAAAATACAGAAAAATATAATATAAAATAAAATTATGAAATATGAATCATGGAAAATGTAGTATTTTATAAGCAAAAAGAAAGAAAGAAGGAAGGAGAAAGTGAAGTGAGACAGAGAATAAGAATCCATAAAGCTGAAACGAACAAAGGCGCAGCGGATTTTTCACATCTGTTGGATGCACCTGCAGGAAAGCATGGGTTTGTACGTGTAAAGGACGGACATTTTTATTTTGAAGACGGAACACGCATTAGATTTTTGGGCTTCAATATGGCAGCAAGATCCAATACTCCGAATCATGAGACAGCGGAAAAATTGGCTGCAAGATTTGCCAGTATGGGTGTGAATGTCATTAGGCTGCATGCAGCAGATGCTCCTATCGGTGAAGAACCGTGTACGTGGAGCAGTTGTAAGGAAGCACCGCTTTTGGATTACGAGAGAGGGAACAGCCTGGAATTTAACAAAGCAGGTCTCGACAGATTTGATTATTTTGTCGCAAAATTGAAAGAAAAGGGAATCTATCTGCACATTGATCTGTTAGTTGCAAGAGCATTTAATAAGGAAGATGGAATTGAATATTCCGATAGAGTGGATTCCTGTACAAAATGCTTTCCGATGATTAATGAAAGACTGATTGAACTGCAGAAGGATTATGCAAGAAAGCTTCTGTTGCATGTGAATCCGTATACCGGGCTTGCACTGGCAGATGATCCGGCAGTCATTACCGTTCAGATCAATAATGAAGAATCGGCGATTAAGGGAACAGCGGAGCTGGAGCATGTTGAACATATGAAGCCTTATAGGCAGGAGGTTCAGAGAAAATTTAATCATTTTCTTCTAATGAAATACGATACAAGGGAAAAATTAAAAGAAGCCTGGACATTTGACGGTGTTTCAGCTTTGCAGGAGGATGAGAATCCGGAAGACTGCTCAGTACGTATTACGGAGGGAGATTTTGTCCAGCCGGTGAATGATCCGATGGGTTCATGGGAAGGAATGAACAGCCCGGCAAGATATGCAGATTATATGGAGTTTGGAATTTTTATTAACCGGGAATTTTATCAGATGATGAAAAATTATCTGCATTCTATCGGGGTGAAGGTTCCGATTAACACCAGTAACCTGCTGGGCGGTGCGGCTGATGTATACGGACACAGCGATGCGGACGTAATGGAAAATAACAGCTATTTCAATCATCCGCTGCTTCCGGTACAGGGAACGACATTTATGGTGTCGGGTCCGATGGAATATGTTTCCACCAATCCGCTGACCATACAAAAAGGTGCAGGTGCCATAGCAACAACGATCCCGAGCATGGGTGCAACTGCCATTATAAAAGGAAAGCCGTTTATGCTGAGTGAATGGAATGAATACGGACTTCATCCGTTCCATTCCACAGCGGCAGTGCAGACAGTGGCCTGTGCATGCTTAAATGACTGGGACGGACTGATTCTTTATAATTATCAGACATCTGAAAAATGGGATGATCAGCCAGCGGACGAGATTTTAAGTGTATTTGATGCATACAATGATCCGGCGGTGGCCTGTCAGTGGGGATTTATGGCATCTGTATTTTTGAAGGGCCTTGTGGCTGTTTCTGATAAAAAAGTAGATGTTGTATATACACAGGATGACCTTAAGACGCTTCCAAACGGGCATGGCATGCTGACAACGATGTTACCTTACATCACAGGTATGCGAAACGTTTTCCTGGATGGAGGTGAGAGGTACACCGGTGACGCGGATGCGGCCATCAATGCAGGCTTTTTAAATGGAGCCGATCTTTCCGAGGCAAAGAAAGGAGTCTATTATGCATGGTCTCCTTACAGGGATGCAATGAGAAGATATCCGGATAAAAACCGGCTGACTTTTGCGGCAAGGGATACCAAAGAGATACAGCCGGGTATACATCTTGGCGAAAAAACACTGGTTTTTGATAAGATTGAAAAGATTGCAGGGGACGGAGATTACCGGGAATTTGCAGAAATCCTGGATCAGGCCTTTAAGAAGTGGGGGATTGTTCCAAAGGATGCAGGACTTGTGGACGGGAAAATGATTTCAGTTACCAAAGAAATGATATTTGATCCGGATAATTCCAGATTTTCACTGAACACCGATTATTGCAGCTTTTTCAGCGGATCCCCGGAGAAAAATATCCGCCTGACGGAAAAAATTAATGCAGAAGTGAATAACAGCAGAATATCTATTTCGGTGCTTCCTATGGATACGGACAAGCTTGCAGATGCAAAAGAGTTTATCCTCACGGCAATGGGTGAGACGGGAATGGATGAAACAGAGATGCAGACGGGGATTGAACTGATGGGTTATGAATTTACCGCTGTGACAATGAAAGGAAAGCTTTTTGCAGATACGCTGGAAGGTACAATTTCAGTAAAAGGAAAGAAAGCAACACTTGAGATTTTAAGTCCGGTGGGGGAAGTCATCAGAATTATGGACGGAGAGAAGATTGGAGAATCTGTACTCTTTCATCTGGATGGAATGGTGCCGGGTATCATGTACCATTTATCAATAAACGAAGCATAAAACTTTTTAAGAGAGGTAAAATCAATGGGAAAAAAGAAAAAAGAACTTGGTTTCGACAGTGACGGCGCAAAAAAAGTCATGCGAAAAAGAGACTATATGGCAGATATGTCAGGGCAGTTGGCACTTGGACTTATGGCAAATGTAGTCGGTCAGCTTACATACTTCTATACAGACAAGGTGGGTCTTGCTGTTGGCGGTGTCGGTATTGTGATGGCAATCGCTAAAGTTATTGATGCACTTACTGATATCTGGTTTGGAAATGTAATCGAGCATTCAAAAGGCGGAAACAGTAAATTTTACAAATGGATGTTCCGCATGATGATTCCGGCGGCAGTAATTACATTTTTGATGTTTACAGTGCCGAAAGGTCAGACAATCGGAATGATTTATGTACTTGTGACTAATGTATTGTTGACAGCCGTAATTTATACGATGATTGCAACACCGTTTAGTGCAGTTATGGTTGTGCGTACCAACAGCCAGGTAGAACGAAGCAATATGGGTATCTTCCGTGCAGTAGGAAACTATGGGGCAGGGATGATCATTTCGATTATTATTATTCCTGTTACTAATATGTTAGGTGGAACACAGAGTGCATGGATTAAATTTGGAGCGATTTTAGCGTTAATTGTTCTTTTGCTGCTTGCAATTTGTTATAACAACGGACGCAAGGCAAAGTATTCAGAAGATACAGAAACGCTAAATGAAGTAGAGGAGGAAGAGGCAGTTCCGTTTAAAGATGCGATTAAAATGCTTTTTGGAAACAAATACTGGGTGATTGTTCTCTTATTCAATATTATTACAAATGTTACAAATGCGATTGCAGCGGCATCCGGAACTTATTACTGTAAATGGATCTTCGGAAATGATAATCTGGTGGCTATAACAGGTATCGCAGGGCTTGCGGCAACTTTACTTGGATTTGTGCTTGCGAAGCCAATCATTTCTAAACTCGGAATTAAGAAAACGGTTTACTTTGGGGTGTTAGGTCAGGCAATTACCTGTGTGGTCAGGTGTGTCGTTCCGACGAATTTCATGGCATGTACGGTGATGTCCTTAATCGGAAGTTTAGTACAGATTCCGCTGATGTGCTTATATGGAGTGCTTCTTGCAATGGCTGTCGATTATAATGAATGGAAATACGACAAGAAGCTGGTAGCAGTATCTTCAGGAGCAATCGGATTTGGAAGTAAAGTAGGCGGCGGACTGGGAAGCATTATTTTATCAGTCTTTCTTGCAATCGGAGCCTATGATGCTACATTGGAAGTTGCAACTACTTCTATGAGATATGCAATTTACGGGTTCTCAAATTATCTGCCGTTAGTGATGAATTTGCTGATGTTCTTTGTATTTACAAAGTTTGATTTGGAAGAGAAGCTTCCAAAAATGAGAGCGGAAGTTGAAGCACGTAGAAAGGGTCAGAATAACTAAATAAAAATATATCAGGTATGGAGCCGGCCATTTATGACTGGCTTCATGCTATATCAGAAATTAAATGGAAAGTGGAGAGATGATAAAATGAGCGACAAATATCAGAATACAGAATTGATACCGGAGGAAAGGGCGGCATATCTTTTAGAGGAACTGAGTCTGGATGAAAAAGTGGCTCAGTTGAACTGTGTTTTTCCATTTGACAAGGCGAGTTATGATTTTGCCGGAATCAATGAACAGACAAAGCATGGAATCGGACAGGTAAGTACGCTGGAAATGCGGAGAATGGAAAGTCTGGATGAAGTGGTCCGGTGGCAGAGAAAGGTGCAGAGAATCGTTATGGAAAACAGTCCGCACCGTATTCCGGCAATTTTTCATATGGAAGGACTCTGTGGAGCATTTATTCAGGATTCCACAAGCTTTCCTTCCGGAATTGGAAGGGGTGCCGGATGGAATCCAAAGTTGGAGGAGAAAATTGCAGAAATTGTAAGCCGTCAGGAAGCTGCTTGTGGTATTACGCATGTCTTTGCCCCTGTGCTTGATATTTCCAGAGATTCCAGAATGGGACGGCAGGGAGAAACGTATGGAGAGGATCCGGTTCTTACAGCCAGCCTGGGATCAGCTTATACAAAAGGGTGCCAGAAATATGAGACAGCAGGACGCAGAACAGAAAGTGTAGCCAAGCATTTTCTGGCATTTCATAATTCAGCAGCAGGTATTCATGGGGCCAATAGTGATACACCGGAACGTTTGTTAGAAGAAATCTATGGAAAGCCATTTCAGGCAGCCATTACAGAAGCAGGTTTAAGAGGAATCATGCCCTGCTATTGCCTGATCAATGGAGAGCCGGCTTCCGCATCGCATCATCTTTTGACAGAACTGCTGAGAGAAGAGATGGGGTTTGACGGACTTTGCGTCAGTGATTATGGCGCCATTAATAATGCATTTATGTTTCAGGGAATCGGGGAAACCAAAGAGGAAACAGGACTGTTATGCCTGGAGGCGGGAATGGATATGGAGCTTCCAAGTGTTGAGGGCTATGGGGAAGCATTTAAGAATCTGTTTGCGTCAGGCAGGGCAGATATGGACATTCTGGATCGGGCTGTAAAAAGAGTCCTGACGGCAAAGTTTCGTATGGGGCTGTTTGAACATCCTTTTGCTTTGGAAGGAGAAGAGCTTCGCAGAGTTTTTATGAATAAGAAGGATAAAGAAATTTCCCTGCAGTCTGCAAAAGAATCTATGGTACTGATTAAAAATAATGGTGTGCTTCCGATTCAAAAATCCGTAAAAAAGATTGCACTGATCGGACCTCACGCAGACAGTCCGAGAAAGTTTTTCGGAGGATATACGCATATGTGTATGATGGAATCTACCTATGCAATTGCCAACTCGATTGCCGGGGTCAGTGGAAGTGAAAATGTGGACAACAAAGAAATCGTGACTGTTCCGGGAACCAATATTCAGTCAGATGAAACGCCGGAATTTGACGTGATTCTGAAACGTCAGAAACCGGACTGCCGAAGTATATTGGAGGAACTGAAAGCTCAGATGCCGGATGCAGAGATTCGTTATGCTTATGGATACCCGATTGCAGGAGCGGATCAATCCGGTTATGCCCGGGCGCTTGAAATTGCAGAGGATGCCGATATTGTGATTCTTACTTTAGGAGGAAAGCACGGAACCTGTTCTATGGCCTCCATGGGAGAGGGTGTGGATGCGACAAATATCAATCTTCCGGAATGCCAGGATGCATTTATCAGGAAGGCAGCAAAGCTTGGGAAACCGCTGATCGGAGTTCATTTTGACGGACGCCCTATATCCAGTGATGCGGCAGATGCACATCTGGATGCAATACTGGAGGCTTGGAATCCGTCCGAGATGGGGGCGGAGGCAGTTGTGAGCACTCTGCTTGGCAGGTATAATCCTGGAGGAAAAATGCCGGTAACGACAGCTTATACTTCCGGTCAGATTCCAATTTATTACAATCACCCGCATAATTCCGCATGGCATCAGACCGGAAGCATCGGCTTTTTGAATTATGTGGATATGCCGCATACACCGAGGTATTATTTCGGACATGGTTTGTCTTATACAAAATTCGAATATAGCAATCTGCAGTTATCCAAGGATTGCATTATGCCGACAGAAAGTATCCGGATTCAGTGTGATGTGGAAAATACAGGAGAATACAAGGGGGATGAAGTCGTTCAGCTTTATCTGAAGGATATTCATGCAAGCATGGCAAGACCGGTCAAGGAACTGGCGGGATTTAAGAGAATTACGCTAGTGCCGGGAGAAAAGAAAAAAGTAATCTTTGAGATAAAAGCATCACAGCTTGCATTTCTGGATAGAAGGATGAAATGGAAGATTGAGAAAGGAACTATTGAGGCAGAAATAGGAGGCTCTTCAGAGGATATCAGACTAAGCGGCGCTTTTGAGATTGTAGAAAATGGATGGGTTGCCGGAAGAGACAGAGCGTTTTATGCAGATGTGACAGTGGAGTAAAGAGAATGGTTAAAAATAGAAAATTGCTTGCAGAGCAGCTGGTAGAAGAATCGGTTGTTCTGCTGAAAAATGAGAATCAGCTTCTTCCGCTTCAGGAAGGACAGACAGTTGCTGTGTTCGGACGATCAGCACTTGTGACCTATGTTTCCGGAAATGGTTCCGGAGCGGCAAGAGGAGCAGAAAGCAGTAATATCATAATAGAACTTGAGAAAGCAGGAATCTCTGTATGTGAGGAGTTAAAACAGTACTATCTGCAGCAGCGGGAAGCGGAAGCAGCGAATCCGCAGGAAAAATTCGATTTTTCCCAGATGAAGGAGGCAGTAAACAGCGGCCTGATGTATGAGATATTTGGAACGTACCATGCGCCGGTACCGGAGTATCCGATTCCGGAATGTCTGCTGACCAATGTGAGAGACAGGACAAATACCGCAATTCTTGTGCTAGGAAGAAATGCAGGCGGCGAGGAATGTGACAGAAGATTGGAAGGAGATTATTATCTTACCGAAGAAGAAAAGAAGCTGGTCAGCCAGGTGTGCGAAAACTTCCCGGAAGTCATTGTAATCCTTAATGTAAATGGACTTATTGACCTGGAATGGACAACAAAGTATGCTTCCGTAAAAAGTATTCTGTTCCTTGGTCTTCCGGGAGAGGGTGGTGCAAAGGCTGTTGCAGAAATCATTAAAGGTAATGTTTCCCCTTCCGGAAAGCTGGCATTTACAATTGCACACAGGTATGAGGATTATCCTTCTGCAAAGCATTTTTCATGGGACAAGGAGAAGGAAGAACATATTCTGACTTATGAAGATTATGGACTGGATGCGGAAGAAAACGGGAGCTTCGGTTTCCGAAAAAGCCCGGTGACCGTATATCAGGAGGATATCTATAACGGCTACCGGTATTTCAGTTCTTTTAGGAAAGAGGTATTATTTCCATTCGGACATGGGCTTTCCTACACAAAATTTGCATTAGATGCGGCCGCTGTTTCAAAAGAAGAAGACGGGATAACTATAATAATTGATGTGAAGAATGTCGGACTCTGTGCAGGCAGGGAAGTCGTGCAAATCTATGTTTCTATGCCGGATGGAAAAACAGAAAAAGCAGAGAGAGAATTAAAGGGATTCGCCAAGACAGAAGTTTTGAAACCGGGAGAGAAAACAAGTGTGTCAATCCATATACCATGGGATGGACTTTCGTGTTATGAGGAAAAATCCTCCGTATGGCTGATTGAGAAGGGACGATATAAGCTCAGAATGGGAACGTCCTCGGAAGAGACCGTCTGCATCTGTGAGTTAGATGTTTCGGAGGACATTATATACAGCATTTGTCGTTCAGCGCTTGGGTTGAAAGCATGTAATGATGGAAAACTTACGTTTTTAAAGAAAAATTGCCTGAAAGACCAGGAGTTGCCGAGTGATGCATGCGGTGGAGTCTGTGAAGAAAATCCAATGTATAAACTAACGCTTTCAGGAATTGATGTCAAACCGGAGAAAAGAGAGGCGGGGCAGGGAAGGCAGGTAAGAGATTTTTCAGATTTCACAGAGGAACAGCTTGCGGCACTTCTCGTAGGCTTCGGTCCCGGAATTCCCTTTGCAGGATTTCTGGATACAACGTTTCCGGAGACCATCTGTGATAAAGAAGGAAAGCCTTTGACCTGCAATGATCATCCGGCAGGGCATAATGGATATGTGTCACCAGCAATCAAAGATAAAGGAATCCATTCTGTTTTCTATATGGATGGACCTGCCGGAATCGGGAGAACTGCGTGGCCGACGGAAATGCTGCTGGCATGTGCGTTTAATAAAGAGGCGTGGTACAGATTTGGAGAAGCAGTGGGGGCAGAGTGTGAGGAAGCACAGGTTGATGTGTGGCTCGCACCTGCAGTAAATCTTCACCGAAATCCGTTGTGTGGTAGAAACTTTGAGTATTTTTCAGAAGATCCTTTTCTTACAGGAGTGTGTGCCTGCGCAATTACAAAAGGCGTACAGGAAAATCATCAGGTACTGGTGTGTCCAAAGCATTTCGCAGTTAATGAGCAGGAAACCTACCGCAGGGGAAACGCAAAGAAACAGTATGACGCAGTAGATTCTGTTATTACGGAACGGGCAGCCCGGGAACTGTATCTGAAACCATTTGAAATGCTGGTAAAAAAAGCAAATGTACGCTGCATTATGACTTCTTTTAATAAAATTAACGGGATATTTGCAGGTGGAAACAGCGACCTGTGCAACCGGATTCTGCGGGAAGAATGGGGATATGAAGGATTTCTGGTGACTGACTGGGGGGATATGGATATTGTGGTGGATGGCGCGGATGCAGTTGCGGCCGGAAATGATGTTGTCATGCCCGGCGGGCCGCCGGTGATTAACCAGATCCTGAACGGATACCGGGAAGGGCGAGTGACACGCGGGCAGCTGGAGACAGCAGTGCATCACCTGCTGCAGGTAATCGAGAGCTTGAAAGGGAGAAATGGCGAGAATGGAAAAGAAAATATATGAATTTACAAACGACGGCAATTCCTGTGTGATTTATGATGCAAAGCCGCCAAGATACTGGTTTAACTATTTGTGGAATGAAAACGGCTACTGTGCGCAGGTTTCCCAGAACGGGCATGGGCGCAGCTATTACCTGAATGAAAGAGCAGATATGTGCATGATCAATAACAATGATGCAAGATATTTCTATATCCGGGATGATGAAACGAATAAAAGCTGGAATATCGGTGCAGCGCCGCTGAATGAACAGGTAGAAAGCTATCAGTGTGAGCACAGTATCGGATTTTCCAGACTACAGTCGGAGTGTCAGGGGATAGAGAGTTCATGGAGCATTTTTGTGCCGCAGACAGGATTTCAGGAAGTGTGGACGTTTCGGCTTAAGAACAAAAGTAGAAAAACCCGTACACTCAGCACATTTTCAGCGGTAACTTTTGAGCTGGAGGGATTCTCATACCCCCGTTATTATGAAATGTACCGTTGCCTTGAAACTTCCTTTGACAGGGAATTAAATGGAATATATTGTAGATCCGCTCATCCGTTTGCACCGCATAAACGGTACAATGCTTATCTGGCTGCTTCCGAGCCTGTGTATGCTTATGACGGGGATCTGGCCAGATTCTGTGGAGCGGCAGGATCTGTCACGAAACTGGATGCTTCTGCTTATGCACTGTTTCAGAGACCGGATGTAGTAGTAAATGGCAGTGACTGTACGAATTCGGAGGCGGCACTGTTTATTCTTGGCGGTGTGCTGCAGCATAAGTTCATACTGCAGCCGGGCGAGACGAAGGAAATCAGGATGGTCTTCGGCGTCAGTGAATCTCTGGATGAGGCAAGAGCGACAGCTAAAATGTATGCGGATGCTAAGCGTACGGAAAGTGCCTGTAAGGAGGCCGTGGAGTATAATCTGGACAAATACAGTTCCCTGTCCGTCACCACACCGGACAGCAAAATCAATCATATTATGAACCAGTGGCTGAAGAAGCAGATAGACTGCTGTATTGTTGGGAAAAAGGGTGTGCGGGATAATCTGCAGATTGCAGTGGCACTTCTGAATTATCGTCAGGAGAAGGCCAGGGAGGAGATTCTGGAATGTCTGCGCCATCAGTTTCGGGATGGTCATGCCGTATTGACCTGGTATCCGTATGACGACACCAGGTATTCAGACCAGCCGTTCTGGATTATCTGGGCGGTGTGTGAACTTATCAAGGAGACGGGAGATTACACGATTCTGCAAAAGAAGATTGAGTGGCAGGATGGCGGTGCTGCGGCTGTAGTGGAGCACTTAAAAGCAGCCGCAGATTGTCTTATCCGGGATAAGGGAAGAAATGGGCTGAGCCGGATTTATTTTGCAGACTGGAATGATGCGCTGAATATCACAACCGATCCGGAAGCGGAATCCGTCATGCTTTCTCATCAGTTCTGTCTTGCTTTCAGAGAACTGAAGCTGCTTATGGAAAAAATCGGGGAGACTGATTATGCAGAATTTCTGAAAAAAGAATATGATACCATGAGAAAGAGTATTAATGAGAAAGCCTGGGATGGTGAATGGTATATGCGGGCACTCAGTAAGAAGGAAAACATTGGTTCCAGAACAAGTGAAGGCAGTAAAATCTATCTGAACGCCCAGACATGGGCAGTTCTGGGAGACGTGGTAGATGAAGAAAAGCTTCCGAAGCTTCTGACTTCGGTTGACAGTATGGAACATGATTTTGGTTTCCCTCTGAATATGCCGCCGTATGAGAAATATTCTCCGAATGTTGGACGGATGTCGGGAATGCTGCCGGGGCTGTTTGAAAACGGCGGAGTATATTGCCATGCAACGGGATTTAAGATCCTTATGGACTGCAAACTCGGCAGAGCTGAAAAGGCACTTTGTACTCTGAAAAAAATCATGCCGGACAGTGAAAAGAATCCGTCCACGCAGTCCGGCGCCGAGCCATATGTATTTACAAACTGCTATTCCACACATCCGAAATATTACGGCAAATCTTACTGGTCCTGGACAACCGGAACCTCTGCATGGTGCATGAAGGGACTGTATGAAGGCATTATGGGGGTAAAACGCGGATATGACGGGCTGGAAATTACCCCATGTTTTCCGAAAGAATGGGAACGGGCTGAGATGACGAGACATTTCCGAAACGCAGATTATCATATTGTAATTGAGAATCCGCAGTGTCGGAAGGCTGTCACATCCGTAATTATTGTGGACGGAACACAGATAAAAGGAAACAGGATTCCGGATTTTGCAGACAATAAAAAGCATGAAATAAAGGTTATCCTTCAATAAAAATTATTAGCACACGCTACTGATAAGCGTCGATGTAGGGGGAAATGGCTTGGAATGGGACAGAAAATCAGTGCCTGTTTTTTCTCTCACCTGAAGCTGATAAAATACAGTGGGAAACCCACCAAGGTAAGGTCTAACCAACCGCCTTGTACCGAGTCCTTGGAATTGAAGCGGTAACGTTAGATTTAAGCGTAGGACAGGGAGCAACAGAGCCGAAACGAAAGTGAAGTGATTGAGCTGGGAAATGATTATGAGGTCGGAAATGGTCGAAGCGTTCTATTACGTTGCAGACAACATCAGATCGTGTTCTGGATGTCAGCAAGATCGAGATCGACAAAAGCGCCGCGTGTGCCGACGACACCGGCTACGTTGGCGAGTACATCGATTCTTCCGTATTTTTTCATAACAGTTTCAACCACATTGCGGCAGTCATCTGCAGAAGAAACATCGGCTTTCAGGAAGGTAACATCGCCCTCTTTTTCATTTCTGATGCTTTTTTTTCGGTTTTTCCTTGCTTTTTAGAAAGATGCTGTTATAATAAGGAAAAGTGAATAAATATACATCACATGAGGAGAGAAGGAGATTATTATGAAAATGAATTTTGCAAAAAAAGCAACAGCACTTGCAATGTCCGTTCTGTTTGCTGTTTCGATGGCAGGATGCGGGAGTTCTGCATCTACCGCAAAGAAAGTAGAAGTAACATCCGTAGAGGATCTGGCAGATCTGAAGATTGGTGTACAGACCGGAACAACAGGTGATTCTCAGGCGAGCGATGCCGTTAATGCAGATTCCCAGATGCAGCGTTACAACAAAGGCGCCGATGCTATTCAGGCACTGAAAAACGGAAAGATTGACTGTGTTGTCATCGATTCCCTGCCGGCAGAGAAATTCGTTGCAGCAAACGATGATCTGAAAATTGTAGAAGGCATTTTTGATACCGAAGAGTACGCGATGTGCTTCAAAAAAGGAAATGAGTTAAGAGACGAATTTAACACCGCATTGGCAGAGCTGAAAGAGGACGGAACTCTTGATGAGATCATGAGCAACTACATCGGTGATGAAGTCGGCCAGCATCCGTATGAGTCCCCGGCAGACGTGGACCGCTCCAACGGAACGCTTACCATGGCAACCAACGCTGAGTTCGAGCCGTGGGAGTACAAAGAGGGAACCGATATTGTTGGTATCGACGCTGATATTTCCCAGGCCATCTGCGATAAGCTTGGTTATGAGCTGAAAATCGAGGATATGGCATTTGAAACTATCCTTGCATCCGTCAACAGCGGAAAAGCAGATTTTGGCGCAGCCGGAATGACTGTTACTCCGGAGCGTGAGGAGAGCGTTGATTTCACCGATACTTATGCAAATGCAACACAGGTTGTTATTGTAAGAAAGTAATCTAATGAGAGAAAAAGAGCGGCTGTCCGCCAGGCAAAATGGTGCAGCCGCTCTTTTTGCAGGAAATGAAACCACAAAGGAGAGATGTATTTTATGGAAAATTTACAGCATCAGTTTAACCGTTACTTTGTAGACAACGGTGCTACAGAGTGGTGGCTGACCGGTCTGAAGACGACGCTGCTTGTCACGGTAATCGCACTGTGCATCGGTGTTGTGCTCGGACTTCTCATCGCACTGATCCGTTCAACACACGAGCAGACCGGTAAATTAAAACTTCTGAATATTGTTGCACGCGTCTATCTGACGATCATCCGCGGAACGCCGTCCATGATTCAGATTCTGTTTTTCTATTCCGTTATTTTTGCAACCGTAAACCTGAACAATATCGTGATCGGCGGAATTGCCTTTGGTATCAACTCCGGTGCGTACGTTGCCGAGATTTTCCGTTCCGGAATCATGTCTGTGGATAAAGGACAGACGGAAGCGGGACGAAGCCTTGGTTTAAACCCGGCACAGACCATGCGTCTGATTATCATTCCGCAGGCGTTTAAAAACGTTCTTCCGGCGCTGATCAACGAGATGATCGTGCTGTTGAAAGAGACTGCCATCATCGGCTATATCGGAACCATCGATATTACAAAAGCAGCAACCCTGGTACAGAGCCGTACATACGATGCACTGGTTCCGCTTCTCTCCGCAGCGATCTTTTATCTGATTCTTGTTATGATTCTGACCTATTTCATGGGCAAACTGGAAAGGAGACTGCGTAAGAGTGACCACTAACGAAAAAGTATTAATTAAAGTTGAAAATCTGCAGAAGAGCTTCGAGGATAATAAAGTTTTAGACGGAATCAGCACAGAGATCCGTCAGGGAGAAGTTGTCGCTGTCATCGGTCCTTCCGGTTCCGGAAAATCGACGTTTCTGCGTTCCTTAAACCGTCTGGAAATTCCAACCGGCGGAAAAATTTATTTCGAGGGTGTTGACATCACAGCACCGGAAACCGACATTGACCATGTGCGTCAGAAGATCGGAATGGTATTCCAGCAGTTCAATCTGTTTCCGCACAAAACCGTTAAGGAAAATATCATGCTCGCTCCGGTGACGTTAAAACTGATGACACCGGAAGAAGCAGAGAAAAAAGCGATGGAGCTCCTGACCCGTGTCGGGCTGCCGGACAAAGCAGATGCCTATCCGGGAAGCCTTTCCGGCGGACAGAAGCAGCGAATCGCCATCGCACGCGCCCTTGCGATGAATCCGGATGTTATGCTGTTTGATGAACCGACTTCCGCACTCGATCCGGAGATGGTAGGAGAGGTTCTGGAAATCATGAAAGAGCTTGCCGAATCGGGCATGACCATGGTTGTTGTCACACATGAGATGGGCTTTGCCAGGGAGGTGGCAACCCGCGTCGTCTTTATCAACGAGGGAAATATTCAGGAGGAGAATACGCCGCAGGAATTCTTCGCAAATCCGCAGCACCCGCGCCTGAGAGAATTTTTATCGAAAGTATTATAAGGAAAAGAAATGAGAAAAACCGATGTTCTGTGAAAATAACACGCACAGAACATCGGTTTTTTGATGTTATAGAAAGAACTTATTTGGAAATCGGGCGGGTAGCTTCTTTCAGCCACTCTTTTTCGTCCCCTTCCAGATAAGGAGAAATCTTCTCATACACTTCTTTGTGGTAATTGTTCAGCAGCTCGACATCTTTCTCTGTCATATACTGCGTATCGATACCGTCGAGGTCGATCGGAACCATGGTGACGAACTCAAAGCGCATGAACTGGCCATACATATTCTTTTCTGCTTTGCGGCAGAGCATCAGGTTCTCAGTACGGATACCGTGACTTCCTTCAATGTAGATACCAGGTTCGTCAGAGGTCAGCATACCTTCCTCGAGAACGGCATTTTCCATGCGCTCCGGAACCATTTTCCAGCGGAAACCGTTTGGACGCTCATGGACATTTAAGAGATAGCCGACACCGTGGCCGGTTCCGTGATTGAAGTCAAGACCTCTCTCCCAGAATGCCTGTCTTGCGAGGTAATCGAGGTTGATGCCAATGCATCCATGGAGAAATTTTGCGTTTCCAAGACGCAGGGTTCCCATTGCGGTGATGGTGAAATGCTCTTTTTCTTCCTCAGTCAGCGGTCCGACAACAATGGTTCTTGTGATATCGGTTGTTCCTTCATAATACTGTCCGCCGGAATCCACGAGGTACATGCCTTTTGGCTGTAGAACGGAGAAATCTTCTTTCGTTGCCTGATAATGGCACATAGCGGCATTCGGGCCGTAAGCGGAGATGGTTCCGAAACTCGGCTCAATGTAGCCTTCCTGCTCTTTTCGGAAGGATTCCAGTTTCTCTGCAACGGAAACTTCGTCCATCGGGATTTTGCCGATGTTTTTCTTTAACCAGTAAACGAAACGGGTTACAGCAACGCCGTCTTTGACGTGGGCTTTGCGGATATTTTCCATCTCAACTGGTGTTTTCAATGCCTTTAAGGAAGAAGCCGGGTTCATCACATTGACAATCGTGTTTTCGCCCATGACGCTCTGGCAGATCGTGTAGTTGACTTTGGCTTTCTCCAGAAGAATCGTTTTTCCTGTGATGCCGGCAGCGAAATCATAGACAGCATCGTATGGATGAATCGAAATACCAAGACCGGCAAGATACTGTTTTACTTCATCATTTAAAGTTGCTTCCTGAATAAACAGATGGCCTTCGGTTTCGGTCAGAATGAGGTAGGAGAGGACAACCGGATTGCACGGAATATCGTTTCCGCGGATGTTCAGCATCCAGGCGATATCGTCGAGTGCGGTCAGGATATGCACCTCGGCACCGTTCTCTTTCATCTTTTCGCGGACTTTTGCAAGACGGTCAGCAGCGGACTCGCCGGTATATTTGGAATCAAGAATCCATACCGGTTCTGCAGAAAGTGCTGGGCGGTCGGACCAGATTTCACCGATCAGGTCACTTCGATAGGAGAGAAAACGCTCCGGAAGTGTCTTTTCCAGTGTCTCACCGAGCATCTCATTGACAACACGGCCGTCGAAGCCGATGGTCATGCCTTCTTTTGTATTTGCCTGCAGGTATTCCTCTACGGTCGGAACACCTTCCTGGCCCATTTTCATTAAAGTAACGCCGGTTCCGGCAAGCTCTTTGGCTGCCTGTACGAAGTAGCGGCCGTCGGTCCAGAGGCACGCTTCATCCTGGGTAATAACGGCGGTTCCGGCAGAACCGGTAAAGCCTGTGATATACGTTCTTGCTTTAAAGTAAGTTCCTACATATTCAGATTCATGGTAATCGGCGGTCGGAACCAGATAAGCGTCCACGCCGTAGGCTCTCATTTTTTCGCGGAGAGCAGCTAATCTTTCTGGTATCATAATTTTTTCCTCATCTTTCTTTTCGAAAAATACTGCCGGCATTTTCTTTCAGGATGCCGACATTTTTATTCTATCACATTTTCCAGATCTGTCAAAGTGATGATTGAGAATTTGTCTCACTGTTTCCGAAATTTTCTAAAATCGTTTCGCATTTGGAGATTTTTCCTATTTTTCAAGAGCTTTTTTGTACCATTTTGGTTAAAAAAGCAGTAAGATAAAAATAAAGTGAAAAGCGTGGTGAAACTACGCGAAAAAGCAGAAACTATGAAGAAAGGGGGACATACTGTAATGCATACAATATGTCTGAAAGACAACTGGACATTAACTGTCCTCGGAAAAAATGTTTACGATATTCCGGAAACTCCAATTGAAACGAAGGTACCGTCTACCGTTTACGGCACCCTTCTGGAGAAAGGCCTGATCCCGGATCCATTTTATCGTGACAATGAGCTCGATGCACTGAAATTGATGGAGAACGATTTCGCATACGAGACAACGATCGTGATCAGTGAGGAAGACAGAAAAGCGGACCGTCTGTTTTTACACTTCGACGGAATTGATACCATCGCAGATGTTTATCTGAACGGAGAGAAAATCGGCTCCGCAGACAACATGAACCGTGTCTGGGAGTATGATATTACCGATCTTGTTGCAGGTGATGCAGCCGATACCGTATATCAGGTAAAAGTGGTTCTGCATTCCCCGACAAAATTCATCGCAGAAGAAGAAGCAAAATGCCCGGTTGGAGCAGCATCCGATGCAATGCCGGGATTCCCGCATATTCGTAAAGCAGCCTGCATGTACGGCTGGGACTGGGGTCCGCGTCTTCCAGATGCAGGACTGTTCCGTGAGGCTTCTGTTCTCGCAGTAAAAACTGCCCGTCTGGCACAGGTATTTGTAGGACAGGAGCATCATGTAACTGGAAAAACCGTTCATGGAAATGTGGTTGACTTCGTCCGCCTGACCGCAGATGCTGAAATCGAGTGGATGCCGGGTGTAACCGACGGTAAAGTAAAGATCGTAATGACCGTTACTTCCCCGGATGGAAAAACCGTTCTGACCGCAGAAAGCGGCACAATGGATCCGCTGACCAATTCTGCACCGGCAAAGAATCTGACCGGACTTACCTGTGATCTTCGCAGCAATCATGTACAGGCTTCCCTTACCGTAGAAAATCCGGAGCTGTGGTGGCCGAACGGCTATGGTGCACAGGCACTGTATCAGGTAAAGGTAGAGCTCGTTGCAGACGATATCCTGGATACCTGGGAGAAGAAGATGGGTCTTCGTACCATCACCGTAAATACTGACGTGATGGAAGATGAAGTCTTTGATGAGCACATGACCGGCCAGTCACCGGATTACGATGACGGCGACAACATGATCATGACCAACGGTGAGAAAAAAATCATCATCACCGATAAACCTGCAAAGACCGTAAAGGGCCGTAACTTTGCGTATGAAATCAACGGACTGCAGATCTTCGCGATGGGCGCTGACTACATTCCGGAGGACAATATCTTAACCCGTCAGACGAGAGAGCGTACCGATCTGCTGCTGAAATCCGCACAGGAGGCAAACTTTAACTCCCTGCGTGTATGGGGAGGCGGATACTTCCTCGATGACTTTTTCTATGATGTCTGCGATGAGAGAGGACTCCTCATCTGGCATGACTTCATGTTTGCCTGCGCATCCTACGAGCTGACAGATGACTTCGAAGAGAATATCTCCGCGGAGATCCGTCAGAATATGCGCAGACTCCGTTCCCATGCAAGTATTGCTCTGTGGTGCGGAAACAACGAGATGGAAACCCAGTACGAAACGCTGGCATGGCAGAAATCTAAGAAACAGACGTATGATTACATCCATCTGTATGAGTACATCATTCCGAAAATCGTTAAAGAAGAGGATCCGGAGAAATTCTACTGGCCGTCATCCCCGTCTTCAGGCGGAAATTACGAAAACAGCAATGCAGAGAACGTCGGCGATACCCATTACTGGGGTGTATGGCACGGAAGCGAGCCGTTCACCGCTTATCGTTCCCACCATTACCGTTTCCTGTCCGAGTTCGGATTCCAGTCCTTCCCGGCACTGCAGACTGTAAAACGGTTTACCGAAGACGGCGACCGCAACATCTTCTCCCGTGTCATGGAAATGCACCAGAGAAATACGGCTGCCAACGGAAAGATCCTGAACTACATTTCACAGACATACCTGTATCCGAAGAACTTTGACGAGCTTCTGTACTGCTCACAGCTTCTTCAGGCCGATGCGATCCGTTACGGCGTTGAGCATTTCCGCCGCTTCCGCGGTACCTGCATGGGTGCTGTTGTATGGCAGCTGAACGATATCTGGCCGGTAGCATCCTGGGCAAGCGTGGACTACTATGGAAACTGGAAAGCCCTGCAGTACGCAGAGAAGAAGATGTTTGCACCGGTCCTGCTTTCCTGCGAGGAGCACGGAGAGATCGATCAGAAACCATTTGTCAACACACTGCCGCATCCGATTGATGTCAGTGCAGACCTTCATGTTGCCAATGAGACCGGTGAGCCGATCGTCGGAACCGTAAAATGGTCCCTGTGCCGTCCGGATTCTTCCGTAGTCAAAGAGGGAGCCTTCGAGGTGAATGCACCGGCTTACGGCGGACAGTGGATGCCGCATCTTGATTTCAACGATCAGGATCCGCTGGAAGTTCATCTGACCTATGAGCTGGTTGTTGATGGAAACGTAGTATCTTCCGGATCAACTCTGTTCTGCGCACCGAAGCATTACCATTTTGCAGATCCGAAGCTTTCTGTATCAGTAGACGGCGATACCGTAACCGTAACCGCAGAGAACTTTGCAAAATCTGTCAGCGTAGAGACTGAGAACGGTGTGCTTCGTCTGGACGATAACTTTGTGGATATGGAAGCCGGAACAAAGACCTTCCGCATTCTGCCGACCGCAGACTTTACCGCAGAGGGAACCGGCGTATCGGGCGCATACCGCGTAAGAAGCGTTTATGAGACTGCAGAGAGATAAGGAAAAAGTTTAAAGAAATACATAAAAAAGAAAGAGCGTGCAGCAAATGCCTGTGCGTTCTTTCTCTGAAAAAATTCGAAAATAGATGATCGTTACCGTCCAAGCTGGAGTTTTCGTGCCTGCTTCGGCGTGACGCCTTTCAGTTTTTTGTAGCAGCGGATAAAGTAACTGCAGTCCGTATAACCGACCTCCCGCGCGATAAACGAGATGTCGTGGCTGGAAAACAAAAGCATATTTTCGGCTGCATTGATCCGGGTTGCTGTAATGTATTCCTTGCAGGTCATATTGTACCGGCGGTAGAAATTCATGGAAAAGGTGGAGTGCGACATATTGCACATCGCGGCCAGTTTTTCTACGGTCAGCTCCTCAAAGTAGTGGGAATCGATGTATTCGGAAATCAGGTCAAACCCGATTTCATAAGAAGGATGAACGCCAGGAGCCAGAAAGAAATCACCATTTTTCTGCCAGATCCGCGCAAACTTGGTGACGATTTTCCGAAGATCGGCAGTTAATACCATCGAATAACCGAATTCTTTACTCTGATATTCAGAAAGAATATCGGAAAAAAGCGGAAAAAGATTCATTTGGGCCGTCTGTTCCGGAGAAAAGATACAGGAACAGCGGTAGGCGTGAATCCCATGCAGCATGGCGCGCAGATCGATTTCATCCGTTTTGCAGGACGGCAGAAGATTGGGATCGAATTTGATCACATCGTACTGAACCGGAGAAGAACCTCTCGCAAGAGCGATGGAGTGGACGCATTTGGGCGGAAAAAGAATGACAGCGCCCTTCGTGCAGGTGGATACGACATTGTCAAGGGAAACTTCGATTTCGCCTTTGCGGACGTAGAGAAGTTCTACATAATAATGCCAGTGCGCCGGAATCGGCAGGAGATCGTGGGTGCTGTCAGAAAGAAATGCCTCATAGGGGGAAGCAATTGGATCGATGTATTCGTATAAATTGTTCATGCCAGTGATGTAAAAACCTTTCGTCTAAGTTATGCTCTATTATAGCCGCATTTTGCGGTCTTGACAAGACGAGGGGGGAATCAATAAAGAAACAGGAAATTCTAAAAGAGAAAGGACAGGGTAGAAAAAATACCATGCAGAACACAACAAATGATATGACAAGAGGGAACAGCATGAAACTGATTTTTCAGTTTTTCCTGCCCATTCTGATCGGAAATCTGTTCCAGCAGCTTTACAGCTTCGTGGATTCCATGGTTGTCGGAAAAGGAATCGGAGATACGGCGCTTGCCGCAGTTGGAAACACAAGCTCCGTTCATTTTCTGATTATCGGCTTTGCCATCGGACTGACGGGTGGCCTTGGCATCTGTATTTCGCATTCTTTTGGTGCAAACGATACAAAAAAGCTGCGGAAAGAGATTGCCATGTCGGTCTATATCTGCCTTGCCATCGGAATTGTGATCACAACGTTCAGCCTGCTTCTGATGCGGCGGCTGTTTATCTTTCTGCAGACGCCGGAGGATATGATGACGGATACTCTCGTGTATTTCGGAACAATCCTGGCCGGAAGCACCATCACGATTTTCAATAACTTTGTGATGACACTGCTCCGCTCGGTCGGAAACAGCAAGGTTCCGCTCGTCTCCATGGTGCTTTCTGCCATTGCCAATATTGTGCTGGATCTTCTCTTTGTGTTTCCGCTTCACATGGGTGTATTTGGAGCAGCACTTGCCACTGTTCTGGCGCAGGCGATTTCCGCGCTGTACTGCTTCAGGCACATCCTCCGTGCACCGGAATTGCTTCCACAGAAGGGGGACTGGAAAGCGGATGGAAAAATTCTTGCCGCGCTGACCGGAAAAGGTCTTCCGGTTGCAGTGATGAATTCTGTTACTGCCATCGGAGGAATGGTGCTTCAGGTCTTTGTCAACCAGATGGGAACCGCCTATGTGGCTGCGTATGCGGCATGCATGAAGGTATGCGGTCTGTTTGAGCAGCCGGGTGTGACCGTCGGACTGGCGCTTCTGACCTTTACCGGACAGAACTATGGAGCAAAGAAGTATGACAGAATCAAGAGCGGCGTATGGGCCGGTGTGATCCTGTCGATTCTGGTCAATCTGCCGTTTGCGGCGCTGGAAATTTTCGCGCCGAAATTCCTGGCATCTCTGATGCTGAACGATCCGACCGTCATTTCCTACACCTGTATCTTTCTTCCGCTCACCGGAATCGCATTGTTTCCGCTTGGATGGCTTTTCGTATTCCGAAACGCCTGCCAGGGCATGGGAAAAACGGTACTGCCGATGATTTCCGGTGTTGTTGAAGTTGTGATGCGTGTCGGCATCGTTCAGATTGCGGTTCCGCACTTTGCGTTCCGCGGTGTCGCATTCGCTGAGATTTCCGCATGGATTGGCGCGGGAGCGATGCTGATGGTTACGTATCTGGTGTATCAGGTGCGGCTGTCAAAAGGTGTTTCGAAGTAAAAATAAAAATCCCGGATTCTGGATACCTGCCGTAAAAGCAGGAACCGAAAATCCGGGATTTTTGTTTTTGAAAGATTTAGTTGTTTTCCACCGGTGTTCCCATGTAATAGAAACCGCGGCACTCATCCAGATATACATTCTGCAGCGTGCCGATCAGGGAAGCATCACCTTTGAAATGAACGAGCGTATTGTTACTCATACGGCCGGTCACAAGGGACGGATCCTGTTCATTGATGCTCTCGACGAGAACTTCTTGAACTGTGTGGGTATGTCTTGCCGTTACCTCACGGGAGATTTCCTGTACTTCAGCAAGAAGACGGTCGAAACGGTCCTTCACAACATCGACCGGAATCTGATCCTCCATAGCGGCAGCCGGTGTTCCTGTTCTTCTGGAATACTGGAAGGTAAAGGCGCTGTCGTAGCGGACCTTACGTACCACATCCATCGTTTCGAGGAAATCTTCCTCTGTCTCGCCAGGGAAACCGACGATGATATCGGTTGTCAGGGAGACATCCGGTACTTTCGCGCGGATGCGGTCAACAAGGTCAAGATACTGCTCTTTCGTGTAGCGGCGGTTCATCAGCTTTAAGATGCGGCTGCTTCCAGACTGGAGCGGGAGATGAAGATGGAGGCAGACCTTTTCGCAGTCGCGCATCGCATCGATCAGCTCCTCAGAGAGATCCTTCGGGTGGGAGGTCATGAAACGGATGCGTTTCAGCCCTTCGATTTTATTAACCTCGCGCAGAAGCTGGGCAAACGTCATCGGCTCCTCGAGATTCTTTCCGTAAGAGTTGACGTTCTGACCGAGCAGCATGATCTCCACAACGCCGTCTGCAACGAGGCGTTTGATCTCTGCAACGATTTCCTCCGGTTTCCGGCTGCGCTCGCGGCCGCGCACATACGGTACGATACAGTAGCTGCAGAAGTTGTTGCAACCGAACATGATATTGACGCCGGATTTGAACGGATATTTCCGGTCAACCGGAAGATTTTCCACGATCTTGTCGGTATCTTTCCAGATATCGATCACCATGCGGTCCTCGGTCATACAACGGACAAGGTATTCAGCGAAGCGGTAGATATTGTGGGTTCCGAAAATCAGGTTGACGAAATGATAGCTTTTTTTGAGCTTTTCGACAACGAGCGGCTCCTGCATCATGCATCCGCAGAGGGAGATGATCATGCCCGGATTTTTCTTTTTGTATTTGCCAAGCTGTCCGAGACGGCCGTAGACGCGAAGATTGGCGTTTTCACGGACGGTACAGGTATTGTAAACGACAAAGTCAGCATCCTCGGTCTCCACAATGTGGTAGCCGACGGTTTCAAGGATTCCCTCGAGCTTTTCAGAATCGCGGGCATTCATCTGACATCCGAATGTTGTGATACAGGCAGTCAGGAATTCTTTGCCGTTTTTTTTCGCGCGTTCCGGGACGAGCTGCTGTTTTAAGAGCGCCATAAAGTAATACTGGCGCTGCGGTTCTGCTTCCGGAGCCGGGAGTGTGATATCAACGTCCATCAGGTCGATGCCGGAAACCTCTGCATCCGGAATCGTTCTAAGATCTATTTTCATAGTTGCTGTTCCTCTTTTCTGGGTAGTAAAAATCGTGGCAGAATGCCGAGAAAAAAGACCCGTCGCATCGGATCTTATCTGTCTGTTATTTTATCGTATCTGTGGGAAAATAGCAAGGAAAAAAGGTGCTGCAATCGAAACAGAACAGCAAACCGAAAATTTTACGGTTTTTCAAAATTATAACAAAATTTCAGAACCAATTCTTGACAAATGACAAAAATCGCGCTAAAATTACAGCCGTCGTGTAAGATAAATTCTGGGAAGAGAAAAAGTAAATGCGGAAAAAGCGTTTGCAGAGAGCTGTCGGAGAAGGTGCGAGACAGCAGCGTGTCCGGATTGAACATCATCTCGGAGAAGGGAAACCCAAAGAACTGTTTTTATTGTTTCATTAAGATAAAGACAGGATTCCAGTAGGTTTTCACGGGAGTTTCCCGTTACAGAAACCGCGTATGCTTGTGCGTGTATTCGTACTTGTTTCAAAGGAGAGACAAGGGTGGTTTGCGGAAAAAATATGGTCCGTCCCTGGTTATCGTGGGGCGGCTTTTTTTATGCAGAAACACCGGTAATGCAGCCTGGCAAGAAACAAATCCTGCTGCAAAACACGCGCAGACAGGAAAAGGGAGGAAACATATGAAAGTGTACAAAAAAATCATGAACGGCGTGGCATTTGTCGAGAAATTGATTCTTGTGCTGTCCACGATCCTGATTGTTGTGCTTACGGTCGGAAATGTCCTGTCCCGTAAGATTCTGCATCAATCCTGGTCATTTACCGAGGAACTCGTTGTTGCGGTATTTGTCCTGATTACACTTCTCGCTGCAGCGCTCGCTGCCCGTGACGGAGAGCTGGTCAATCTTTCTTTACTGCCGGACCGTCTTTCAGAAAAAGCGAGAAGAATTCTGCTGGTGGTCAACACGGCTTTCAGTGTTGCATTTACCGCAGTCCTGTTTAAATACGGCATGGACAAGGTTCTGACCCAGTTAGCCAACGGAAAGAGAACCTTCGTGCTGAACTGGCCGGAATGGATTTTCTGGTCCTTCGTACCGATCGGAGCCGCCTGCATGACGCTCCACATGATCGAGTATCTGATTGATACCTTTGTAAAAGCGAAAGAGGAGGGAGAAGAAAAATGATCAGTGCAATTCTTTTTATTTCATTCTTTATTTTCCTGATCCTTGGTATTCCGATCGGCATCTGCCTCGGTTTATCCTCGATCTGCGCAATTTTATATTCCGGCACATCGCTGACGATCGTTGCCACCAACATGTATTCCGGCATCAGTAAATTCCTGCTGCTTGCCATTCCGTTCTTTGTCCTGTCCGGAAATATCATGGCAAAGGCGGGTATCTCCAAACGGCTGATCCGTTTCGTTGATACATGTGTCGGCCACAAAAAAGGCGGTATCGCCATCGTGTGCGTTATCGTTGCCTGCTTCTTCGGCGCTATTTCCGGTTCCGGTCCGGCAACTGTTGCAGCTCTTGGTATGGTTCTGATTCCTGCCATGATCGAGCGCGGCGGCTTCTCCGCACCGTTTGCCACAGCGCTGATGGCGACATCGAGTTCGATCGCAATCGTCATTCCGCCGAGTATTGCATTCGTTGTTTACGCATCCATCACCGGCGTATCCATTGCAGATATGTTCACCGCAGGTATCGTTCCTGGTATCCTGATGGGTGTTGCTCTTGTAATCGTTGTTCTTCTTGAGGCAAAGAAACACAACATTCAGCCGACGCAGAAGAAGGCAACGGCAAAAGAGAGATGGGATGCATTTAAGGATGCGTTCTGGGGATTCCTGATGCCGGTTATTATTCTTGGCGGTATCTATGGAAGCGTATTCACTCCAACAGAAGCAGCAGCCGTTTCCGTTGTATACGGTCTGTTTGTCGGAATCTTTATCTACAAAGAAATTAAGATCAAAGATCTGTGGGATCTGATGGTAGACTCTGCAAAGACCACCGGCGGTATTATGCTCATCGTAGCAAGTGCTTCCCTGTTTTCCTTTGTCTGCACCAAATTCGGTATTGCGCAGGCAGCTTCCGATCTGCTTGGAAGCGTTGCACATAATCAGTTCACATTCCTGCTGATCGTCAATATCATTTTCCTGATTGCAGGATGCTTTATCGATGCAAACTCCGCCATGTATATCTTTATCCCGATTATGCTTCCGGTCTGCAAAGCCCTTGGCTATGACCTGGTAGCATTCGGTATCGTGGCAACCGTCAACCTGGCCATCGGACAGGTAACTCCACCGGTTGGTGTCAACCTGTTTGTTGCCATTTCCGTAAAACTGAAAAAAGGAATGGAAGTTACCATTCAGCAGATTTCCAAAGCCGTTATGCCAATGATCGCAGCATCGGTAGCAGTTCTGCTTCTGATTACGTATGTTCCGCAGATTTCCACGTTCCTTCCAAAAGCACTGGCAAAAGACGGAGCTTATACCGGAACGGTAGCTGCAGCAACGAATTCCGATACTTCCAGTGGCGATGGTGCGGATGGCAGCACAGCAGGAAATTCCTCCGGCAATGAGGATTACAATGATATCGCTGATTACAGTGACCTTGGATGGGAAGAGCAGACCTGGAACTTTACCTGCTCCACCACCGAGACCAGTACCTGGGCAGAAGGCGGGCGCAAGTTCGGCGAGCTCATGGAAAAAGCAACCGGCGGCAAGATCAAAGTCAATGTATACGCCGCAGACCAGCTGACCAACGGAAACCAGTCCGAGGGAATCCAGGCACTGATGAACGGAGACCCGGTACAGATTTCCATGCACAGCAACCTGATCTACTCTGCCTTTGACCCGAGATTCAACGTTGTTTCCCTTCCGTTCCTGTTCGACTCTGTAGAGGATGCGGATGCCAAACTCGACGGCGAGGCCGGCGAAAAATTAAAAGCAATCCTCGATGAGTACGGCCTGCACTGCATGGGAATCGCCGAGAACGGTTTCCGCCAGCTGACCAACAGCAAGCAGGAAGTAAAAACCGTCGATGATATGAAAAACCTGAAAATCCGTGTGGCAGGAAGTAACCTGCTGATGGAGTGTTACAAACGCTGGGGCGCCGATGCGACCAACATGAACTGGTCCGAGACCTACACCGCCCTGCAGCAGAAAACCGTAGAAGGCCAGGAAAATCCGCTCCCGGCTATCGATGCAGCAAGCGTACAGGAAGTACAGCCGTACTGCTCGATGTGGAATGCAATTTATGACTGCCTGTTCTTCTGTATTAACGGAGATATCTATAACAACCTGACCCCGGAGCAGCAGAAAGTTGTCGATGAGGCCGGACAGAAAGCCGTCGATTACGAACGTGCCATCAACCGTGCCGGTGACGATGAGATTATGGACCGCTGGCAGAACGAGAACGGTGTCAAGATCACCAAATACGAAGATATGGACATCGACTCCTTCAAACAGGCGGTAGACGGTGTAGATGCCTGGTATCAGAACGAACTGGAAAGCCAGGGCTATGACGATGCCAAAGATCTGATTGAAGCCTTTACAAAGAAAGATACATCTTCTGCAAGCACCTACGATGTAGAAGACAGAAGCGATCTCGACTGGCCGGAGCAGACCTGGAACTTCACCTGCTCCACGACAGAAACCAGTACCTGGGCAGAGGGCGGACGTAAGTTCGGTGAGCTCATGGAAAAAGCGACCGGCGGCAAAATTAAAGTTAATGTTTACGCTGCAGACCAGCTGACCAACGGAAACCAGTCCGAAGGTATTCAGGCGCTGATCGATGGAGACCCGGTACAGATCTCGATGCACAGCAACCTGATCTACTCTGCATTTGACCCGAGATTCAACGTGGTATCTCTTCCGTTCCTGTTTGACTCCGTAGAAGATGCGGATGCAAAACTTGACGGCGAGGCTGGTGAAAAATTAAAAGAGATCCTCGACGAGTACGGTCTGCACTGCATGGGAATCGCGGAGAACGGTTTCCGTCAGCTGACGAACAGCAAGCAGGAAGTAAAATCTGTCGATGATATCAAGAATCTGAAAATCCGTGTGGCAGGAAGCAACCTGCTGATGGAGTGTTACAAACGCTGGGGCGCTGATGCGACCAACATGAACTGGTCCGAGACATATACTGCATTGCAGCAGAAGACCGTTGAGGGACAGGAGAATCCGCTTCCGGCAATCGATGCAGCCAGTGTACAGGAAGTACAGCCGTACTGCTCCATGTGGAATGCGATCTACGACTGCCTGTTCTTCTGCATCAACGGCGATATCTACGACAGCATGACACCGGAGCAGCAGGAAGTGATCGATGAGTGCGGCCGCCTCGCAACCGAGTACGAGCGCGGGATCAACCGCGCCGGCGACGACGAAATCATGGACCGCTGGCAGAATGAGAATGGTGTAACCATTACCAATTATGAGGATATGGACATCGATTCGTTCAAACAGGCAGTAGACGGCGTGGACGAGTGGTATCAGAAAGAACTGGAAGGCCAGGGATATGATGATGCCAAAGAGCTGATTGATACGTTTACAAAATAATAATAAAAATCTATCCATAACGGGAGGTTTCTGATGAGACTGCTTCCGGGTATGGATGGATTTTTTTATTTGAGTTTTCCAGGAAAACAGGTATACTGGATGGGATCAGAAAATGGGAGATTTGAATCAATGAAACAGAAAAAAGAACGGGAAAAAGAAATCAGCCAATGGCCATGGATTTCCATGCTGCCGTTTGGAATCCTGGCGGGATACTGGGGAAAAAGGGAAGTGCGGATCACGGCAATTTCAGAATATGGCTTTCAGACCCGTCTTGCGACACCGGCCACGGCAGAGCAGAAAAACGCGCCTTGGGAACTGGCATTTTACGATCAGAAAACAGCAGCTTACCAGCGGATTCTTCTTCGTGATGCGACTTTTCTGAAGGAAAAAGAGGAAGATTTTGATGTTGTTTATACCTTCGCCACGGAACAGGACGATTATCGAAATGCGGTACAGCGCCTTGCCCTGCAATACGGCCAGTATATCCGCTGGAAAATGGAGGATGATGATGCCGCGCTTGCAGAAGAGATGACAGGATATCCTGCGGAGCAGGACGCGTTTCATCTGGAAAGCCTGGAAGAGCAGAAAAAGGTATGGTTTTCCGGAATTACGAAGGAAACCTTTGTGGCATTGCAAAATAGTGCTGCCGGATCCGGGCAGCCGATTGAGCTGGCGCTCGAACTGGACCGGCCGGAATGGTATGAGGCGTATCTTTCGATGGAAAGTGCAGTGTTTTTTGATGCTTATTTTCGGAAAAACCAGATTCCAGATCCGCCGCTTTTTCACCCGAACCGGCTCTATATAGGAAATGCTTTTTGCCCGCATCTGGCGCCAACGGAAGAGGAACTGTTTGCACTGATGGATAAAGCCTGCCGGGAGTCGTTTTCAATTACGCTTACGTTTCCATTTTTGCTGGAAGAAAATCTGTCGGAAACACAGCAGCAGCTACAGCGTCTCACTGAATGGTGCGAACGAAAGAATAAAACCGTTGAGCTTGTTGTAAATGACTGGGGAACCGCTCATCTGGCCGCTCATTTTCCTGTGTTTTCCATCTGTCTAGGCATTCTGCTTAATAAGCGAAAAAAAGATCCCAGGATGGCCTACAAGCTGGGAGACCGCACACTATTTGAGAAAAACAGCGTCCACGCGGCATTTTACCGTAAATATTTGAAAGCAGAATTCCAGATCGAGCGGTATGAATGGGAGAGCTGCGGCAATACCGGTACCGGGAAGTTCCCGGAAGGAAAAAACAGTATGCATCTTCCCTTTTATCAGACCAATACCTCGCAGTACTGTCCACTGTACGCAGCGTGCACCAAAGGAAGCCGCAGCGCGCAGATGCCGGTGCGGGAATGCCCGAGGTTTTGCGAAAAACAGGCATTTTTATATCCGGAGCATCTGCGGATGATGGGGAGATATAATTCACTGTTTGGAATGAATTTGACCGTTTTGCAGGATCCAGAGACGATAGGGAAAATGTATGGGCTGCGTGGGATAGACCGGATTGTAGTGAATTTGTTATAGTGACATCTTAAGAAGCATGTTCGCAGTTCATATTTCCAACTTGATAGAACTGCCCATTCATGATAAGTTGAAAAACAACAGGAAGGGTGCAGACTTCTCTGAAATATTTTTGAGGAGGTGTATGCACATGGGAAAATTGAGTGTGATGCAGTTGACGCCAAAATGACGGTTGATCAGCTTCAGAAAATGATGGAGAACGCAACGGTATAATACGAATGTATCAAATTTTATGAGGCTTCATTCGCGAGAGTGGGGTCTCTTTTATGCTGATTTGAATCTATTTTCCAAAGAAGAAGGTTAATACCTATGAGAATACTATTTTGCAATATTGCATGGATGAATTATTATAAAGGAATTGTATGGGGAAAAGACGAACCGCAAAATGGAGGTTCCTATGTAAAAGAAACTCTGGACGCACATGAAAAATACAATTTTGAAGCAATACCGCTTACAGGAGAATCCGGATATCCGAAAGGGGAATATTGTCTTGGCTTTGTGGAGACAAAGTCAACCAATAAAGAAACTCGAAATCAGTTAAGAATTGAGAAGATTTATGACTGTGAGGGCATGAATGAGGAAACTTCGGTGGATGATGTGCTTGTCGTATATTGTGCATTGTATCCGGATGCAATAGAAAAAGAAACGTATGTAGTTGGCTGGTATAAACATGCAACCGTATATCGCAATTGCAAAGTGATGCGTTTCTTATCGGATACAGAGGAAGAATATTATGACCAGGCATATAATGCTATTGCTAAAAAAGAAGATTGCGTGCTGCTGCCAAGAGGAGCAAGGCGAAAAGCAAATACATGGAAAGTACCAAGAAAATCAAAAGGTGTGGCGTATGGATTTGGACAGTCTAATGTATGGTATGCACAGGGGAGAGAGCAGCATAATTTATTAGACCAGTTTCTTAATAGAATTGTGAGTCAGATAGAAAATTATGATGGGGAAAACTGGATTGATAAATATGCAGAGGGAATGGAGTGATCAAGAACATTACGGACACATCCATAGAAATTCCAGAAGAGACGGAGGTGATTGATGTGTGCAAATCAATGAGCAAAGCAATAGAAGATTTGCTGAAAGAAAGCAGAGAACAGGGTATTGAGATTGGTAAAATCCAGACGCTTGTGAGGCTTGTGCAGAAAGGCGATTTAAAGATAGAGCGTGCCGCGGTCAACGTCCAAATGACGGTTGAACAGTTGCGGAAAATGATGGAGAAGACATCGGTGTAATCCGAATGTATCAAATATTATGAGACTTCATTCGCAAGAGTGGGTCTCTTTTATATTGCGTTGGGTTTGTTTTTTTGAAAAAAATTGTGAAAAACAGGCATTTTTATATCTGGAGCTTCGCAGAGGTTGGGAAGGGACAATTACTGTTATGGATGGAAGTAGATGCATGAAAGTGAATGGGAGAGATAGCAAGACGCTGGAGCTGAGAAGAGTGGATCGTGCGGTGTCGAATTTATTGTGGTGATATCCTAATAAAAGAAAACTATGAATGAAAAAAACGGTTTCTCTGCTATGGTAGAATTGATTATAATTATAATTTTAGAAATGAAGATTTATATAATCATATTTTGCTTAATCTGAATATAATTTCAAAATTGTTTGTCAATTATGCGAACCCATTGTATAATAGAATAAGCATATAGCGGTATATAATTAAGCGTTTTGCTTTTATATCAAATAGAAGATGAGATACGAATACCTAAAGAGAGAAGAAAAATGATAAAGTATATTTGCAAGAAATGTAACATAAATACAGAAACGTCCGTTTGTCCTGTTTGTGGAGAAAGAGCGGAAATGGAAAGTTCTAGCATTTATTGGTGTGATACTTGTAACATTCCATTGTATGATGAAATTTGTCCTATGTGCGGAAAAACAGCTCATCGAATTGGATCTGATTTACGACCTGTATTTCCAGAAGAGCGACTTCTCCTGGAAATTATGATAGGAGAACCTTTTAAATATAAAAATTCTTCTGTTTGGAACGCAGCAGGAAATTATTATTATGTGGATGGTAAAAAACTCACATTTTCTGTCAAACAAACAAAACTTTTGAATGCAAAAATGATAAGAAAACAATTGGATGAACTTTCTGATCAAAATTCGTATGATTTTTTTGACAAAAACATTGGTAAATTTCTTATTGCAAACAGACATAGATATAATTACATCTCAAATGAAGCTATGGAATATATTCGGACAATGGCTGAAGGAGTAAGTTTAACGGAAATGTTTGTTTCTTTTAGCGGAGGAAAGGATAGCACAGTTGTTTCGGATCTTGTTTTAAGAGCACTAGGAACCCAGCAAGTATTGCATTTGTATGGTGATACTACATTAGAATTTCCAGAGTCAAAAAAATATGTAAAAAGGTTTAAAGAAGATCATCCGAAAACACTTATTCTTACGGCAAAAAATAAGGATAAGAATTTTGAAGAGCTTTGCGAACAATTAGGACCGCCTTCGCGTGTTATGCGGTGGTGTTGTACGATTTTTAAAACTGGTGCAATTCAACGAAAAATACAAACTTTGTTCAAAAATCAAAAAAGAATTCTTACTTTCTACGGCATTAGAAGGAATGAGTCAAACTCTAGAAATAAGTATGATAGAGAATCGGATAGCCCTAAGATTGCAGTACAAAGAACAGTTTCACCAATAATTGATTGGATGGATTTTGACGTGTGGCTATACTTGCTGACAACGGGAATTGATTTTAATGATGCATATAGATTAGGATACACACGTGTTGGCTGTTGGTGCTGTCCGAATAATAGTGGCTGGTCAAGTTTCCTGTCAGAAGTATATATGCCTGAAGAATATGAAAAATGGCATACACTACTCATTAACTTTGCAAAGAAAATTGGAAAGCCGGATCCGGAAGTATATGTGGATGACGGTTGGTGGAAGGCAAGACAGGGTGGAAATGGACTGGATTATGCGCAGACTTCAGTTTTGACTTTTGAGCCATGTGCCTTGCAGGAAAATACATTAAACTTTGAATTACAAAGACCGATTACCGAAGAATTGTATGAACTATTTAAACCGTTTGGATTTATTAACAAATCCATTGGAAATGAGCGGCTTGGAGAAGTATACGTTGTAGGAAAAGATGGATCTTTTCAGTTAAAATTGCAGGGGAAAATTAACCAGACTACGTTGAAGGTAAGCGTTTTAAGTAAGACTGCCGGACACAGCAACAGTTTAAAGGTAGTGGAGGATAAAGTTAAAAATCAGATTACGAAATACCAGATGTGTATGGGATGTCTTGGCTGTGAAAGCGCATGTCGATTTGGAGCGATCGAGATCATAACAGATCGTTCCGGGCTGGTTTCATACAAAATAAAAGATGATAAATGCGTCCGGTGTGGGCATTGCATCACGCATTACGACGGAGGATGTTACATGCGAAAGGTAATGTGCATCAAACGCTGAAAAAGAGAGGAAAAATGGAATGGTCAAACGGAAGTACAGATTAAAGGGTCATGAATCCTTCATTTTAAGAGATGGATGGCTGACAAAAGGAATACAGGCAGTGGAAAAAGACAGTGGAGTATTTTCAAAGAACTCCGGTACAGACGTTCTTGGGGTCGGTACCAATATGGCAAAAGCAATCCGATATTGGATGAGGACAGCTGGCATCACAAAAGATGTTCCTCAGAAAGGTGTGCAGCTTACTGAATTGGGACAGGTAATCGCCAAGTGTGACCCATATATCGAAGATGTGTTTACACTCTGGATACTGCATTGCAATATCGCAAGCAATTTTGATCAGGCTACGACATGGAATCTCTTTTTCAATAAAATGGATCTGACATCGGCATTTGACCGTGAAGAAATGTTTGCGATGGAAAACAGGCTGATTCTGGAAGTCACTGGAGAGGAGTCAATATCAGAGCGTTCCCTTCGGGATGACTGTACGGCAATTTTAGCCATGTATTTAGGTAAGGATGAGCCAGGAAATGATCCGGAAGATAAGAATATCAGTCCATTTGAAGAACTTCGTCTGATCACCAGAACCGGTAAAAATAAATTTGTGAAATCAAGACCTATGATGAATAAACTGGATTCATTGGTTATTCTGTTTTTGCTCATTGATGAATTGAATAAAAAAGGCAGCATGCAGATTGATAATACAACAGACGGCGATAACATGCCGGGTAAACTCCTGAACTTGAACCGCGTCATGGTAAACGATTTTTTGGACGATTTACAGGCAAAGAAATATATCGTTGTAAACCGTACAGCCGGTCTTGATATCATTTATCCGGATCAGTGCAAGGAGCTGGATCGGGTAAAAATTCTGGAAAAGCATTATGAAAGGGGCATTACCTCATGAGACTTGTTGATTTAGTAAGGATTGATCACCGGTTTGAAAAATCGGTAAATCTGCTTCTTGATTTGAATGATGAGAGTAAGCTGAAATTATATATTCCAACCCGTTCTTCCATTAAATTACTGACGGAGTATCTGGAAGAAGTGGATACCTTTTCCGGTAAACGTGCAAATATCCTGATTGGACCTTACGGAAAGGGAAAGAGCCATTTGCTTCTGATGCTGCTTGCAATCCTGTCTGGCGATCATACGGAAGAACTGGAATTCCTGCTGAACCGGATCAGTACGATGGACAACAAAGCGAGGGCGGAAATAGAAAAAGTCTATCATAAAAAGAAACTGCTTCCAGTTATCATAAATACAAGTAGCGGGAACCTCTCCCAGGCCTTTGTGAAAAGCTTGAACCAGGCGTTAAAACGGGAAGGGTTCACGGATGTTGTACCGGATAATTACTTTTCTAAAGCGTTATCTACGATTTCGCAGTGGGAAAAACATTACCCGGATACATACAGTTCTTTTAAAAAAGTGTTCCATGATCGGACGGAAAGCCTTGTAAACGGGCTTGAGGCATACGATTACGAAGCATTGGCGAAATTCAAAGACGTATATCCGGCACTGACATCTGGAAGTGAGTTCAATCCGGATATAGAAGAGGATGCACTTACCGTTTACCGCTCCGTGAACAAACGCTTATGTGCAACACATGGATATGACGGTATTTATGTGGTATTTGATGAATTCAGTAAATACATTGAAGGGCATACGGCAGAAGGCTTTTCGGCAGATATGAAAACGCTTCAGGATTTGTGCGAACTTTGCAATTCCTCCAAAGAAGAGCAGCTACATTTGACTTGTGTAGCTCATAAGGCGATCCGCTCGTATGGAGATTCTTTATCCAAAGAAGTGAAAAATGCATTCCTTGGAGTAGAGGGGCGATTGATTGAAAAGAAATTTGTTGTTTCCTCCCAGAATAACTATGAGCTAATTGCGGATGCAATCCAGAAAACACCGGAATTTGCTAGCTGGAGCAAGTCCGACAAGGCTTATCAGGAGATGCGGGAGCATTCCTATCAGATCAGAGAGTTCCGTTCTTTATTTGATAAAGATGGTTACGATTCCATTGTTGGAAATGGAACATTTCCGTTGACACCATTATCGGCATGCCTTTTACTCCAGTTGAGTGAGAAAATCGCACAGAATGAACGCACCTTGTTTACGTTCCTGACAAGCAAAGATCTATACAGCCTGGCATCCTATGTTGAGCAGTGCCAAGACACGGCATTTGCAGGGGCACCGCTGATTTATGATTACTTCTCCCAGCTTTTAGCGGATGAAAAAGACTTCGCTGTGCATGGAGAATGGATTAATGCAGAACATGCCATTGATAAAGCGGAAGATGTGGATGCGAAAAAAATCCTGAAAACTATGGCAGTGATCCGTATGGTCAATTTGTCCGATGATATCCCGGTAAACGAGGAATATCTGTATCTGGCAACCGGATTGGGAAAAGAAGCGATCGAGAGCGCCATTGATACTTTAACAAAGCAAAAGCTGATTGCATTTAATAAAGAAACTAAGACATACAGTTTTCATGACAGCGTCAGTGCCAATCTGCAGGAACTTGTTTCGGATGATATAAAGAAACGGTTTACAAAGATCAATGTGCCGGATGTGTTGAACCGGGTAAATAAAAATAAGTACATTTTGCCGAAGAAATATAATCAGGATCACTGTATGACCCGTTATTTCCAGGTGCATATCATAAATTCCGATTCCTTTATGGCATTATCTTCCATGGATTATCTGCCAAAAGAAAATCACCCGGACGGATATTTATTCCTTGTTTTGGATCAGCATAAGGAAAAGCCGGAGAATATCAGAAAACACCTGGAAGAATTGAATGACCGTTCCATTATGGCAGCGATCATTGAACAGATGCCGCACGTAAAATTGAAAGCTCAGAATCTTCTGGCCGTTCAAAAATTATTACTTGATAAAACATTTTTGCAGGAGAATGAGGCAGCTGGCATCGAGCTGGAAAACTGGAAGAAAAACTTGTTAAATGATTTAAACCAGGCGATTGTAAATGCCATGGATCATATTTCTACGCTCTATACAAGAGACGGGATCGAAACGATAAAGGAAAAGCCTTTAAACCGTGTAATCAGCGATGTTGCAGAACGTGTTTATAACAGGACGCCGCTGATCAACCATGAATCAATCAACCGCCACAGTGTTACTGCACAGTATTCCAAAGCAAGGAACATTATCCTGGATGATATTTTCCATTCAAGGATGTTTGAACAGTACAGCTCTGGTACAAGTGCGGAAGCAACTATTTACCGTTCCTGCATAGAGTCCACAAAAAATGACAGCAACCTGGCATCAGCCAGAAACGAAATTGTTGAGTTCATCCACGATAGCAAAGGGCAAAAAGTTGCATTTGCGACCCTGGTCAATAAGCTGACAAGTGCTCCTTACGGAATGAGACGCGGTGTACTTCCGATTTATATTGCGGAACAGCTGATGCAGTTAGAAGACATGCCGGTTATTTATCATGACAAAATCGAGATTGCGTTAAGTCCGAAACTGATTGTGGATGCGGTTGCAGCACCGGATAATCATTATCTGTATGTAGAAGCGGAAACAGTTGAAAAGCTAGAATATATCGAGGGATTGGAAAAACTGTTTTCAGATTACGGTGATTACTGCAAAGAAATTGAGAATATGAACCGCCTTGCAAGATTGAAATGCTTTATTCAGGCATGGTATCGTTCGCTGCCACAGACGGCAACTACGTTCCAGGTAGGAGATTATCCAAGGCAGGATATGAGAAAGCTGAAACTGTTCCGTAAAGCATTGATCGGGGAACCGAACCCAAGAGAGTTGATTTTTGAGCAGATTCCGCGGATATTCGAAACAGATTCTTTATCAGATACATTAAAAGAAGTACAAAAAGCAAAGAAAGACATTGATGCACATACGGAGAGATTAAAAAAAGATGTGGCCGCCGTGATCAAGAAGTCACTTGGCTTACAGCATAATGATAATCTTCAGCAGGGCTTAAAAGTATGGTATGAAAATATTCCAGAAAAAGCAAAGAATAGTATTTTGCCAGCAACATCACAAAGCCTTTTAAATTGTATCCGTGACGTTATAAGCGGGAAATCCATGGATCTGATTGAGAAGCTTGCCAAAACAGCGACCAATTTCTTTATTGAGGACTGGAATGATAAAACGAAAGACGAATTTGAATCCACCTTAAAAACATTGGTAGCGGATCTCAAGAAAAAAGAAGAGGTAGCGGATACATCGCAAAGCAAAAAAATCACGCTTCCGGGAGAAAGCGGAGTAAAGGAATATTTTTATGATTTTGACCTGAATGAATTATCGCCTTCCGGAGTTTTCTTCCAGAGTGCACTGGATGATATGATGGATGAATACGGAGCTCTCGATAACAGTGAAAAGATCGGCATTCTGATGAATCTCGTAAAAAAACTGATGGGGTGAATGGTATGATTTATCTTGATAATGCTGCGACTTCCTTTCCGCGGCCGGAAACGGTCTATCAGGAAATGGATCGTGTAAACAGAACACTTTCCGTGAACGCCGGACGTGGCGGCTATAAAGCCGCCCGCGAGGCATCCGGAATTATTTTTGATACGAAAAAGATGCTTGCGGAACTTATGCATTGCACGGGAAAGGCGGATGTTGTACTGACACCATCGGTAACTCAGGCATTCAATCAGGTTTTGAATGGTCTTGATATCACGTCAGATAGCGTGGTGTATATAACTCCGTATGAACATAATGCAGTTGCCCGCACCATGGAAGCTATTAGACAAAGGACGGGATGCACGGTGTTGGTTCTTCCGTTGGGAATGCACTTTGAGATTGATTTCAAGAAAACGGAATATCTTTTCCATGAAAAGACTCCGGACATCGTGATTTCAACGGTAATCAGCAATGTTACCGGCTATGAACTTCCTGTAAAAGAACTTTTTGGGCTGGCAAAACAGTATCATGCCATTACAATTGCGGATGCAGCACAAGCGGCCGGCCTGATTGACTTAAACTTTGATGACATGAATGCGGATATTATCGGCTTTGCAGGCCACAAAACCTTGTGCGGACCCTTTGGTGTAGGTGGATTTATTCTGTCAAAAGATGTATCATTAAAGTGTATCCTGACAGGTGGAACTGGAAGCGATTCCCTAAATTTATCCATGCCGGAATCCGCACCTGGCAGATATGAAGCTGGCAGTGAAAATATTGTTGCCATTGCCGGGCTTCATGCGGCACTGGAATGGCTAAAAGATAACCAGCACCTGGAACATATAAAGGAACTGACGGATTATCTGGTGAGTCAGCTTTCTAAGAATCCGATGGTAACTGTATTTGGCATGAAGGAACAGCTCGGAATCGTGTCCTTTGTTGTAGAAGGCTATGATTCCGGCGATGTTGGACGCATTTTGGATGATGAATTTGATATTGCAGTACGTACGGGCTATCACTGTGCTCCTTATATTCATGAATATCTGCATGATATAACATATGCAGGTACTGTTAGGGTAGGAATTGGTCCGTTTAATACGAAAGAAGATATTGATGCTCTAATTGAGGCTGTTGAATCTCTGTAATAAGAGGAAAGGATGGGCCTTCTATGAGTTTTAAAGATTTATCTATAAAAAATGAATATCGGTCTTTTAATGACAATATTGTCAAGGATTTCTATATCCCTGTGTTAGGAGAAGCTATATTGTATCAGCGAGCAGTTGGATTTTTTTCTTCCTCCGCACTGGTTATGTTAGCAAACGGTATTGAAGGACTGATTAAAAACGGTGGCAGGATTGAAATTGTTGCTTCACCTCGTCTTTCAAAAGAGGATGTGGATGAAATAAGCCGTGGATATGAGTTAAGAAAAGTAATTGAACAGGCATTGCTTCGGGAACTGGATGCACTTCCAGTGGAATGTGAGACACTTTCCTATGTTGCTTCGCTTGTGGCGACTGGAAAATTGGACATCAAGATTGCTTTTCTATCCTCACATAAAGAAATCGCAATGTATCATGAAAAAATGGGACTTATGACGGATGGCGATGGGAATGTGATAGCATTTTCTGGATCTATGAATGAAAGTGAAAATGCTTTCTCCATGAATTACGAGGCATTTGATGTATTTTGCTCTTGGACAGAAGATAAAAAGCGTGTACAGAAAAAGCAGTTGGCTTTTCAGGCCATCTGGGAAGACTATGAGCCGGGGATTCAGACAATCGAGTTTCCAGACGTTGTGTGCAGAAAATTATATTCCTATAATCAGGAACTGGCAGGGAGGTATCCAGAAGTTTCAGAACAGGAAAATTTTAACGCACATCCGGAAGGTGCAATGTACCTTCCCGTTCATTTTCATGCCCGTCCATATCAGGAGAATGCTGTAGTCGAATGGAAAAAACATGGGTATCGTGGAATCTTTGATATGGCAACTGGTACAGGAAAAACACTTACTGCTCTTTTGGGACTTTGGCAACTTTTTACTGATAATCAGGAAAGACTGGCCATTATTATTACTTGTCCATACCAGCATCTGGTAGATCAGTGGGTCGAGGATATTGAAACATTTGGAATTCGACCTATTATTGGATATTCTGATTCTCCACAAAAAAAATGGAAGAAGAATCTAGAACAAGCAGTTCGGTCTTTTCGCCTTGGCGTTTTAAATTTTTTCTGCTTTATCACAACGAATGCCTCTTTTGTAACAAAAAAAGTGCAGGAGCAGATGGGGCTTCTTGGAGCGGATACAGTGTATGTGGTAGATGAAGCACATAACATGGGAGCGGGATATTATAGAAAGTATTTGCCGGAAAATATCGGATACCGGCTGGCATTATCAGCAACCCTTGAGCGCTATCAGGATGAAGCAGGAACAGCAGCTCTTTCGTCTTATTTTGGCGAAAAATGCATTACATATTCTTTGAAGGAAGCCATCCGTAGCGGAATGTTGACTCGATATTATTATTATCCAATCCTGACATATTTTGACAGAGATGAACTGGATGATTATCTTGGATTGACAGTGCAAATCTCGCAGGCGATGAAAAAGAAGAACGGAAAAATGGTACTTTCTGAATATGCCAAACAACTGCTCATGAGGCGATCCAAAATTATTGCCGGAGCGAAAGGAAAATTACCAGAGTTAAAAAGACAGATGGAACCACATATCAGCGAAAAACACATTCTCATTTATTGTGGTTCTGCTACAATAAAAGAAAATGAGGATGATGAATTCGGAAGACGTCAGATTGATCTTGTGTCTGAGATGCTGGGAAATGATCTGGGAATGCGTGTTGGCCGTTTTACATCCAGAGAGAACATAAAAGAACGGGCACAGATCCGAGATGCATTTTCCAAGGGTGATCTGTTGCAAGCTTTAGTCGCCATTAAATGTTTAGATGAAGGTGTGAATATTCCAAATATTCAAACAGTATTTATTCTAGCAAGCAGTACAAACCCCAAGGAATATATCCAACGTCGCGGCAGGGTTCTCAGAAAAGCTTTAGGAAAAGATTATGCCGTAATCTATGATTTTGTAACACTCCCGTTTCCAGTCAATGAGATTGGGACGCAGAGCGAATCTGTTATCCACGCTACAAAGGGTCTGATCAAAAGGGAATTGATCCGAATGCTTGATTTTGCAGAACTTGCAGAAAATCCATCCAAGACCTTTGATCTGGTATATGAACTAAAGCATGGATTTAATATTCAAGAGGAAGAATTGAAGAGAGAGGAAGTGAGCAACGATGTTATCTGACGAAATTAAAAAGGTATCAATTGATGACAAAAAACTTTCTCAGATGAAAAAATTGATCATCTCGGCAGAAAGAAAAAATATAAAAACTGGGGAATTTAATTCTCAGGATATGGTGAAGGCAATTCGGAAAATTATTGAAGCAAATGCGTAGGGGAGGTGAAAGTAATGCTGATTAAACAGATTACTCTTCAGAATTTTAGGCAGTTTAAAGGAAAACAAGAACTTGTATTCGCGACAAATCCTGATCAGAATGTGACGGTGCTTCTTGGTGATAATACATTCGGCAAAACAACCATTCTGCAGGCATTCAACTGGTGCTTATTTGATGAAGTGGATTTTCCAAAGGATAGCAATCCGGATTTTTTGTTAAATTTAGAATTAGCGGAAGAACAAGCGGGAGTGGAACAAAAACTTGAAGTTTATGTAGAACTGCTTTTGGAGCATAATGGTATTGAATATATGATTCTTCGTAAACGTCCGTATGTAGATCGTGGATATGGGAACTGGGTAGCAATGCAGACGCAGCTTACGGTAGTATATAAGGAAGATGGCTTGACAAAACCAGTCAGGGAAGGAGAAGAACAGCAAATCATTAATAGTATTCTCCCAAAATCCCTTTCCGGCTATTTTTTCTTTGATACCGAGCGTGTATCAGATATCAGTACGAGAAAAGACTTAACAGATGCAGTGCAGGGATTGTTGGGGCTTGCTCCAGTTGCAAATGCGAGAAAGCATCTTGGCTCACGAACTGCAAAGTCGTCGGCTATCGGATACTGGAACGCAGCACTGGATCTTGGCGGAGATCAGAGAGCCACGGAGGCACTTGATACAATTGAAAGAGAAAATTCCAGTATAGAGTCCATGGAAGAACAGATAAAAAATGCTGATCGGGAACTTGAAAATTTAAACGCACAGAAAGCAAAAATTGAAGATATACTGCGTGAAAATCAGAATACGGCGGAATTACAGCGAACCAAGCAGGATTTGGAAGAAAAATTAACGTCAGCACAGACGGAACTGGCAGAAGCCAGTCAGTTGTTTATGGATTCTTACAATACAACTGCAGTCACATATTTTATGCTTCCGCTTATGGATCGTGCAGAAAAATGCCTGGTGGACGCTCAGGTAGATGACCGCGGATTGCGAGGAATGACGGAAGCTTCTATTCGAGATATCGTAAAACGTGGTCGTTGCATCTGCGGTGCAAAGATTGAAGTTAGTGAGGACGGACTTACCGGAAATGATGCGTATATGCATATCTTAGAGGAACTGGCATTTCTTCCTCCAGCTCACATTGGAACGGAAATCCGAAATTTTAAGCAGATTCTTGCAGCTGAACGGCGTGGAATCGAACAGTTTTATCCACTGGCAGAACAACAGTATAAAGAAATCCAGCAAAAAAGAACTAAAATTGCGGATATGGAGGATCAGATCGCGCGGATCGATAACAGTATCTTTGGAAAAGAAAACATGAGCAGTTATGAAGCGGACCTGAACCGTATTAAGGAAAATGTGAAAGCTTTTCAAGAAACAAAAGCTTCATGTAACCAGCAAATTGGAGCATCTAAAAGTGCGATTGAATCTGCTCAAAAAGTTTATGATGGACTGGTCACTGCATCTGAGCGAAATCAAAAGCTTATTACGTATCTGGCATATGCGGAAAAGATATGCACATGGATTGATGAAAGCTATGCGGAACGGGAACAGCAGATGCGTAATCGGCTTCAAGAGCGAGTAAACGAAATCTTTTCACAGATGTATCACGGTCAGCGACGTGTGCAGATTGACAAACAGTACCATGTGACATTGTTCAGTCAAGTTAAAGGAAAAGAGGTTATTACGGGAGAGTCTGAGGGGTTAAAACGCGTTAAAAATTTTGCTTTTATTGCAGGTTTAGTGGATCTTGCAAAGGAAAAAGCCACCATTGGACAGCGTGCTGCAGAGGCTGTTTCCTGGGAAAATGAGGCATATCCTCTTGTTATGGACGCACCGTTTTCCAATGCGGATGAAACTCATATTAAAAATATATCGACGGTGCTTCCTACCGTAGCAAATCAGGTTATTATGTTTGTTATGGAGAAAGACTGGCAGTATGCAGAACCGGTTATGGCTGGTAGAGTAGGAAAATACTGCAAACTGAAAAAATTCTCTGAGTCTTACACGCAGATCGAGAAATGAGGTGACTAATATGTTCGAGGGTGATTATACAATTTATGGAAAACATGCAACCTACATAAAATACTTAAAGGAAGCAAAAATATTTAGTCGATACATTGATGTTTATATGGCTGGTGCTGTTCTCGGAGCTTTATATGAAAAACGTGCCAGTCAGACCGATTCTTCGGATCGAGCTAGAATTTACGCCGATGCATTCGATACGGAGCATGCCCGTTGTAATGAAATCTTTAAAATAGTGATTCTTTCGGATACATTGAAGTCATGGTCAGCAGAAGACCGTATCAATATCTGTTTTCGGTATCGAGATCGGATGGATGAAATGGCCGTACCTCCAGTTACACAAAATGAACTTGATATCATGAAAGAGGCTAAAAAACTCTTTGATGAATATGTACTTGGTGGAATTGAACTCTTATATGACTGTTTTTCAGGCAATGCAGCTATGGATACAGAGGGTATTGTTGACTGTGCGTATAAAACGTTATTTGATCAGCATGATTTAATTGAGAACCAGGAAGAAGACGATGCCAAGTTGCTTCGTCCGGAATACTAAGAAAGAAAATGAGGAATGGAAGATGTCTACAACATCAATATACGATTTGGAAATATCTGGTAGAACAAAACTTGCATTGTTGCGTCTTGGTATCCGTACACTAGAAGACTTGCGAGCCGTACCGATCGCGGAATTAGAACAGCAGAAGCATATTGGACTTTTTGTGTTATCAGAAATCAAGCGGGTTTTGTCCGAAAACGGTATGCCAGTTGGGTCCACTGATATGGCTGAAAGCGAGAAGAAAAAATCCTATTCAACCGAACAAATCGAGGAAATGAAACAGCATTTTGTTACGGAACTAGAGCTTTCAAGTCGTGCATTACGTGCACTTTTTTCTGCAAACTATGAAACTGTAGACAAGATTGTTACGCTAAAAGCAAATGATTTTCGCGATCTGAAAGGGCTTAGTTCAAAAGCTGTGGAAGAGATTATTGCTAAGCGTGATAAATGGCTGAAGGACAACGGTTTTATAGAGATTGATAGGCAAAAAGAGCTTGCAATATCAGAAACTATGGAACAACTCATAAGACATCTTTCGACCGTCATTGCACCAATTACTCGTATATTTTGGAATAAGCTATATAAAATATTATTAGACGAAAAACTTTTAGATGAATTGAAAATGGGAGTGGATACAAATTCCACAGCTCAAAATTTCCAGTTAATTTTTTCATTACCGCAATTTGTTACATGTCTGAAGGAATTTTGGAAGAAACAATTGCCTGATGGTTTAATGCAGAAACAAGCTTGCCTTGAACGGATTGAATCATTAAATCTAAAGGTTTCATCGCAGTTGCTGATTGATATCAGTCTGCATACAGAGATTATTTTTCTTTATTGGGATTACTATATATTTAAAAGGGAACGTTTTTCGGATCTGTATCAGAAACTAGGACTTCCGGATGAGCGAACGAACGCAATCATTCTTATGAAGCTGGAAGGAGCCAGTTTGCAGGAAACAGGAGAACATTTCGGTATAACCAGAGAGCGGGTACGACAGATTGTTGTCAAACAGGTTCGCAACCTGCCGGAGTTATTTGAGGATTGCTTTGCTCAGCCGTATGAAACTTTCCGCTTAACTAAAAGTGAGTTTTCTCGTCTGTTTCCAGAAATTACTAGCGAGTCATATGAATATATTGCTTTACGGTACAAGAAAGGAAAGCAGGGTTTGTCGTATGAAACGCTTACTGAATACAATGGATACTGGAAAGACCGTCTGGAAATATTTTTGCAGAATGAGTTGGAACGAAAAGACAAAAGAAGCGTTAGTAGAATGGAAATGGTATATCGGGTATTAGTAAGAAATTCTGACAATCCACTTTCGATGGAAGAATTTGAACAGGAATACTACAGATATATCCGCCACAGAGAATATCCTGAAGCTCGTCTGCGAATTAATTTGAGATCTGTAGGGAATCATTTGCGTAATGCACGTGGAATCGTTTTTAATCGAGACAATAAAGTTCGCTATTGCGAAGCAGATTTGCAAAAGCTTTGGAAAAACATAGATTTCAATGCATATAAAAATCTGGTTATATCTGCAGAACTTCTGTTCCGAGATTATACAGATTTAATGGATGAACTGGATATTCGTGATGGATATGAACTATTTTATGCACTCAAGTCTTCCTTAGCACTTTGGAAAGGTTCATTTGAAATTTCCTTCAGGCGTGTACCGACGATTATAGTTGGAAATGGATCTGAAGAAAGACAAGCACTCCGATTGCTGCAGGAAATTTCTCCAGTAGAACATGATGATTATCTTCTTGCATATGAAGAACGTTTTGGCGTAAGGCATGATTCTGTATTAGGAAATTCAACGGTAATGGGAGCGATTACTCCGTATTATATAAACGGAGAATATAGTATGAATGTGCCCGCAATTGCAGCAGAGGATATTCCAACATTCCTTCAAATATTGGATGGAAAAACAATCTGGTTCACAGAAGAGTTAGAGCGATTATTTGATTCTGTATGCGTTCATTCACCAAGAGAAGCTTTCAATATGTCGGCTCTGAGGAGAATAGGATATATCCTAAGAGCAGGATATGCAATTAAAGAATCATATGGTAACATGACATCTTACATTGATATGGAAATCTTTTCGAAGGATGTCGTAGATTTATCCGCTATGGATCGTCGATTGAAAAATCTTTCAGCCTTCGGCTCCGCGTTAGAAAAAAAGCGCAATTCTTTAGAGTACATAGAGACCGCTCCAAAAATCCTGGTATCTATCCAAAAAGTGAAAGAAACTTATGATCTGGATCAAGAAGATATCCGTCAAATACAGCAGATACTTATTCCGTATTGTAAGATGCCGTATTTTAACGCTCACAGTCTATGGGACGAAATAAAAGACATCCCTCTGATTCAAAAGCTACAGGGAAACGAATGGATGTTGTCTTGTATTATGAGACAGCAGGAAAATGTTTTTGCACAACATTTCGCTGGAAATATTGTATTATCGCTAGACAGCAACAACTTAAACCTTAGCAAAATATCATTATGGTTTTGCTCTGTATATGGGAAAATGTCACTCAATACGTTCGCTGCAAAATTTAATGATTATTTTGGATTTAAAATTCCAAATTATAAATTTGCAGAAAAATTAAAATCAGCCAACGTATGGGATAATATTGTAACAGATTCTATGGATGAATATATGGACAGTCTCATTGACTTCTCTGAAATGAGCGATGATGATTTATTCTCAGAAGAATTTATATGATAAAAACAAATAGCGTTCATTGTTTTTTCAAATTGGTTATTTGAAGAAGAAGTGCAGGCACGCAGCTTGCACTTCTTTCTTTTTCTGAAAAAATTAAACCGTTGGTTAAATGCAACCTTTTCCGTGTCGTGCTATAAATGCCGTATCAGGGATATTACGGGAAAGGAGAGTAAGCGCCAAGTATTCCTGCGGATTTTCAAATCCTTAGATTTCCCCTATAATTGCAGCTGATAGATACTTAGATTATTTCACTACAATTATGGAGGATAGGTTATGGCAGGTACTCGCAAGACCCGCGTTCCGATGGTGGAACAGATCAGACTTATCAATGAATGCCGTCAGAGCGGCATGACAGATGCTGACTGGTGTCGTGAAAACGACATTGCAGTAAGCACCTTTTACAACTGGGTCAGCCGTTGTCGGAAAACAGCAGCGGATCAGATCCCAGCGGCGAATTATGGTCATCTTGAGGTTCCACGCCCGAAACAGGACGTGGTTCCCATTGACATTGTTCCGGATCACATTCCGGAACAGCATACCGCATCGCAGATGCTAAATTCGAACCTTGACAATTCACATACGATTGAAGTTTCTATGAAGGATATCACAGTCCGCATCAGCAATGATGCGGATCCTGTTCTGCTCACCAGGACTTTTCGCATGCTTCAGGAGTTTTCATGTTAGGTGATGTTTCTGGACTTGAGAAGATCTACATTGTCTGTGGCTGCACGGATATGAGGAAATCTATTGACGGACTCTGCACCGTTATCGAAGACCAGCTTAAGATGGATCCGTCGTCCAGTGCTCTCTTCCTTTTCTGTGGAAGAAGACGGGACAGGATCAAAGCCTTGTTCCGCGAACCGGATGGCTTCGTTCTGATCTATAAGCGATTGTCTGTCCGCGGCGGTTATCAATGGCCCAGAAAGCAGTCAGAGGTCCGGAATCTTTCCTGGCGGGAGTTTGACTGGCTGATGTCCGGGATTGATATTGACCAGCCAAAAGCCCTCAAAGCAGAATAAAAAGCTCGTGGATCCTGGCAGAAATCCTGCATGGAAAAATTCGGAAATCCCTTGTAAATCCGGCATTTTTCAGGCGTTGTTTTCCTTTAGTAAAAATCCCCTTTCTGGTATAATAAAGGAATCAAATCCGAGGAGAGAAACGATGGCTTCCAGTGCAAAAGATATCCAGCTTCGAGAGCTGAAAGATACCGTATCACAACTGAAAACAATGATAGCGGAGCAGACGGAACTGATCAAAGCTCTCCGTCTTATTATTGACGAAAAAACCAGTCATGAGAAAGCTCTTCAGGAACAGGTAGATTATCTGACAAAAAAACTCTTTGGTCCCTCCAGCGAGAGAAGATCTGATGATATTCCGGGACAGCAGAATCTCTTCGATGAAGCAGAAGTGGAACAGGATCCATCCCTGTTGGAAGGCGAAACGGTAATCCGGGAGCATACCCGTAAAAAGAAGGCAGCACATGAGGAACTCTTCAAAGGCCTGAAAGTTGAAAAAGTAGTGGTCCCACTTCCGGAAGAGGATCAGATCTGTCCGGTATGTGGTACGCAGATGGTCCTGATCGGCGAGGAATATGTCCGCCGGGAACTGGAATTCATTCCTGCCACCTGTAAAGTGATCGAATACTACAGCCAGAGCTATGGATGCCCCTCCTGCAAGGAAGGACTCGGCGATACAGAAAAGCCTGTGATCGTAAAGTCTCAGGTTCCGCCAGCTCTGCTTGGAAAAGGACCTGCATCAGCATCTGCAGCTGCATGGACTATGTACCAGAAGTATGCCAACGGGCTTCCACTTTACCGGCAGGAAAAGGACTGGAAGCAGTATGGGGGGCAGATCAGCCGGATGACCCTTGCAAACTGGATCATCTACTGTTCAAAGAACTATTTTCAGCCAATGTACGATTACTTTCATCGGGAGCTGCTGAAACGTAGTTTTGCGATGGCAGATGAGACGCGGGTCCAGGTATTGAAAGAGGAAGGACGCAGGGCACAGACCCAGTCATTCATGTGGCTGTTCCGAAGCGGTGAGGACGGACTTGCGGAGATCATCCTGTATGGCTATTCCCCGACCAGGAGCGGCAGCCATGCAAAGGAGTTTCTGGAAGGCTACAGTGGATATCTGGAAACGGACGGCTATCAGGGTTATAACAGTCTGCCTGGGATCAGGCGCTGCTCCTGTTGGGCACATATCCGCCGATACTTTATCGACGCTGTTCCAAAAGGGAAGCAGTATGACTACAGCCAGCCTGCAGTACAGGGAGTCCAGTACTGCAATCGGTTGTTTGCCATGGAAGACTCCATTAACAAAAAGTATCCCGGTAATTATGAAAAGCGGAAACAACTGCGTCTCGAGAAGGAAAAACCTGTTCTGGAGGCTTTCTGGTCGTGGCTTGACCAGCAAAAGCCCGTCCGGAATACCCGGCTGGATAAAGCCGTGAATTATGTTCTCAACAGGCGTGATATAGCGGAAACCTATCTGGAAGACGGGCGGTGCAGCTTTACCAATAATCTCAGTGAGAATGCGATCCGTCCGTTCGCAGTGGGGCGAAAAAACTGGCTGTTCAGCAGTTCCGTGGACGGAGCGAATGCCAGCGCAGTAGTCTACACAATGGTTGAGATGGCCAAAGCACATGGGCTGAACATCTACGGATATCTTAAATTTCTGCTGGAGAACCGACCGAGTAAAAATATGACCGATGAACAGCTGGCGGAACTGGCACCTTGGAGTGAAAAACTCCAATCTATCAAAAATCGCATGTGAATTATAGTGAATTACTCCAACTCGTAAAGGGCTGGAGTAATCTTGTATCTAACCGCATTATTATTTGGCGCTTACGCTATAAAAGATAAACTGTCCCAATATTGACAAAATTGTCCCAACATGATATAAAAAGGACAGCGAATAAAAATGGGGTGCATAGTATGAAGAAGAAAAGTGTTATAAGTTTAATTAAGTATTATACCGAAAAAAATGATGTTGGTTTTCGCAGTGAAGCTTATGAAATAGCAAAGGATTTTGATGCATCCGGCGATTATCAACTGGCTGAGTATATTATGTCATTATTATCAAATGCTAATACGTTTGTGCCGCAGGTATCAGAGAATGTTTCTCCTTTTTTTGAAAAAATAGAAGCGAATACGGATATGTTATTACTTCCGGATGAAATTACAGGTGATTTAATAGGGATAGTTAATGCAATTGAGCATCACATTGGAATTAATAAGTTCCTTTTTCAGGGAGCGCCTGGAACAGGAAAAACGGAAGCAGTAAAACAATTGGCAAGAATCTTAAACAGAGAGATTTTTATGGTGGATTTTTCTTCTGTTATAGATAGTAAGCTTGGTCAGACACAGAAGAATCTGTCTATGTTATTTAAAGAAATCAACCAATTTGCTCAACCGGATAAGGTGATTGTTCTATTTGACGAAATCGATGCATTGGCATTGGATCGCACGAACCAAAACGATTTAAGAGAAATGGGGCGGGCTACATCAACAATGTTAAAAGAGTTTGACCGAATGAATGAAGATGTTGTTTTGATTGCAACAACAAATCTTTACCAGTATTTTGACAGGGCATTGATAAGAAGGTTTGATTCTGTGATTGATTTTAACCGCTATTCGCAGGAAGATCTTCTTTCTATTGCTGAGCAAATGCTGGATCGTTATCTGGATAAGCTGAAACTTGCAAATAGAGATATTCGCCTGTTTCGGAAAATTATGAAATTGATGTCCAAATTACCATATCCAGGCGAACTGAAAAATTTGATCAGGACGTCGGTTGCCTTTAGTAATCCGAAAGACGGCATGGATTATTTTAGACGGTTATACTATGCAGTATGTAATGAAAAACCAGACGATCTGAAAAAACTGCAGAGTCAGAAATTCACAGTGAGAGAAATGGAAATATTGGTTGGACGTTCCAAAAGCAGCGTGGCTCGTGATTTAAAAGAAGGTGTAAGGGATGAATAGTATTTTACAGTTAAAAGGAAGATTCGAACAAAGATCAAATCGTTCCAGACCGGGATCACCTAAGCTTCCAAAAGGGAAAAGTGTTTCTGCATCACATTTACGTGAGTTGGAAAAGCAGCTGGAAAGAATACTTGTATATTGGACGGAAAACAAGGATATTCGTGGTGCCCTGGTAAGTGTACATTATAAGCATATTGTTGCCAAAAGCAACCGGTTGAAAATTCTACTGTCAGAAAATGGAAAATCACCGACAGAATCAATTCGAGGGGCCAAATTTGTCTGGGAGCCAGATCAAAAAGGAAATGAAGTGCAAAAACATGTTTTTACGCATTTTGTTTCCTTGCAGGCAATTGAAAAATCTATTGATGTTTTAAAAAAGACAGCGTCTATCATAGAACAGTATTATAAAGGTTCTGTTCCTAGTGAAGTAATAGAAGAATTAGGTGAAAAATATCATTTTAATGAAGTACCCAAAACCAGTTTTCTGAAAACCGTGGTTGACGGCTTTTATGTGGAACGATTTGATATCGACAGAGCAACGGAGGAAATAACAGAAGAAGCAATCATTACCATCTATCAGACAGGGGTGGATACAAAAAGACTTCTTTCAAAATTCGGAATTGATATTGTAGATGATCGCATCATAGACGGAACTACTTTAAGACTGAATCCAGACGAAGTTAAATTGCTATATAACAATGCGTCGTATCTGATCGCTATGGGAGTTACAGACTTCTCTGAGATTTCAAGAGACGATGTGTTAGATGCGTATGAGGATATGGAAGAGGAGGCCGGATTATTAATCCCACATCCACAGAACGAACCGGTCATAGGTGTGATAGATACACAGTTCAATGAAAAGGTGTATTTTCACGAGTGGGTTGAATATAAAAATCTTTTGGATCCTAATATTCCTCTGTCCAGGAAAGATTATGAACACGGAACAGCTGTCAGCTATATTATCGTAGATGGTCCACAGGGAAACCCGGAGCTTGCGGATGGCTGCGGCAGATTTCGTGTAAGACATTTTGGCGTGGCAACAAATAACGGATTTAGTTCTTTTACTGTTCTGAAAATGATCCGAAATATTGTTGCGTCTAATCGAGATATTAAAGTCTGGAATTTATCGCTGGGATCAAAACTTGAAATCAAACCAAATTTTATTTCGCCGGAGGCTGCAGAGCTGGATCGTATTCAGAGTGAATATGACGTTATTTTTGTGGTAGCAGGTACAAATATTCCGGCAGGAGTTACCAAAAAGAATATGAGAATTGGATCTCCGGCAGATTCCCTGAATTCTATGGTGGTTAATGCTGTGGATTTTGCAGGAAACTCTGCTTCTTATACCAGGATTGGACCTGTTCTGTCGTTTTTTCATAAACCGGATGTCAGTTATTATGGTGGTGATGGAACGGTCTATACAGATAAAATGGTGGTATGCAAAGACGATATGGGAGCAGCATACGTAGCGGGAACTTCATTTGCAGCGCCATGGATTTCACGTAAACTGGCATATTTGATTCATATTATGGGATTAAGCCGGGAAGTGGCGAAAGCATTGCTGATTGATGCAGCTGCCGGATGGAATCGAAGAGATGATATTTCACATAGAATCGGATATGGTGTTGTGCCAAAGCATATTAATGAGGTTTTAAAAACACCGGATGATGAAATACGTTTCATTATGACAGGGGCATCGGAGGAATATGAAACTTATACTTATAATCTGCCAGTGCCTGTTGTAGATCATGCGCACCCGTTTTATGCAAGAGCTACCCTGGCATATTTTCCACAGTGCGATCGTAAACAGGGTGTTGACTATACGAGTACAGAAATGGATATTCATTTTGGCAGAGTTGTTGCCAAAAGAGGGTCAACCATGATTAAAGCAATTGATGACAATCGACAGTCTGAAGAGAAACAGATTACTTTGTACGAAGAAGATGCAAGAAAAATGTATCGCAAATGGGATAATGTGAAACATATCAGTGAAAAAATAAAAGAAAAAAGGGTTCCCCGAAAGGCTTATGATTCTGGGTTATGGGGACTTAAGATTAATACGAAAGAACGCTTGCAGAAAAGAAAAGATTCTCTTCCGTTTGGTGTGGTTGTAACGTTAAAAGAGATGAATGGAGTAAATCGTATAGACGATTTTGTGAAGATGTGTCTTGCAAGAGGTTGGCTGGTTCAGAGACTTGATATTGAAAATCAGCTGGATTTGTATGCTAAGGCGGAGGAAGAGATTGAATTTGAATGAGGCGCAAGCGAAAGGATTTAACTTATGAAAATCACATCAGGCCTCGGCTCCATTGATGACTATCCCCGTTACGTCCGCGCCGGTGCAGACGAGCTGTTTTGCGGTTACGTTCCGTTTTCCTGGTCAGAAAAATACGGAACGGTTCTGCCGCTGAATCGGAGAGAGGTTTTAAACTATAACGTACAAATTGGATCGTTCAGTGAACTGGAAATTCTGGCCAATATGGTGCAGAAATACCAGAAGCCAGTGCATCTGGCGTTCAATTCGCTGTATTACCGGCCGGAACAGTATGAAGAAATTACGCAGATCATCCAACAGTGCCGCAGCATAGGGTTTGACAGTTATATTCTTGCGGATCCCGCGCTGCTTGTGTACCTGCGAAAAGAAAAGATCGACTGTGAGGTGCATCTGAGCGGGGATTTGGGAACGGTGAATTCTGCGATGACAGAGGTTTTTGCGAAAGAATACCCGAAGAGGATCATTTTCCAGCGCAAAAATACGATCTCGGAAATGCGTGCAGTGATTCGGCATATAACTGCGCAGAAAGAAGCCGCTCGAAAAGAATGGACTTATCCAACGGAGTTCGAGGCATTTGCTTTGAATGAACTGTGCCAGTTCAGTGGTGCTTTCTGCAATTCCCTGCACTGCGATGAAATGGGATATCTTTGCCGGGTTCCTTACTGGAAGAAACCGATGTCGCTTTCAGAATCTAAATTAGAAAAACAAGAAAAAAATCATCCGGGAGAAAATATTTCTATATCCGAATGGGATTCTGCATCAGAACTGACGAATCCTGTATCGGAAGATGGTTACCTCTGCGGCGCAACCGGCTGCGGCCTGTGTACATTAAAACAGCTTTCCGATACCGGAATCACTCATCTGAAGCTGGTAGGCCGGGGAAATTATACCGATTTTATGGAGCGTGATATCCGAAATCTGCGCCGCACGCTGGAGATTCTGGAGGATTCTTCTACGGAAGAAGAATATATCCGAGCGATGAAAGCAGAGCTTTTTCCAAATGGATGCAGTCACATGTGCTATGCCAGATAAAATATGTCAACTCTTTCTGAAGTAATGCATTTGGGATTGACATATTTTTGTATCAAGGGTTAGTCCTCGAAAGAAAATGTAAGAAAGGCTCTGCGTATGCAGGGTCTTTCTTAATCTAAAGAAATAGTGGAGAACGTAATGAGAAATGTTTTCCCAGCACGCTTTAATAATTAACATAATGATGAATCGTCTTCTGCGCCAGATGATACTGCTCCAGTGTCATGGCGATTTTTCCTTTTTTCAGGGAAATTAGCTTTGCAGCATTTCTGATTTCAGGCATTCTGGGATCGGTAAATTATTATAAGAGCGGGAACCTTGACCTGAAAACGGCAGGTGTGCTTTCGGCCGGAAGTTTTGTCGGCGCGCTTGCCGGTGCTCCTGGTCGCACATGGCATCGGTGTCTTTGCCGGAAGCAAAAATGCAACGAAAATCAACCAGACGCTGCTGAAACGGATCGTGGCTGTGGCTTCGATTGCGATCGCGTGCATCAAACTCTTTCTCTGATTGAAAAACTAGAGTGTGTTTGAAAAACCATTTCCGCAGCCTGCACGCCCCACTTTGCGGTATATTTTGCCCTCATTCAGTCGCCGTAGCTCGCTACGCCTCCTTCATTCAGACAAAATCTCCCACAAATTGGAACATGCAGACTACGAAAAGCCTTTTTCAAACACACTCTAGCGCTTTGCACACAAACTTTAGTTAGAAGCGTATCCCAATTGTTCTTATTGACTAAATATTTCCTCAGGGAATACAATATAGAAAAAGTAAAAAGGAGGGATACCATGCAGGCACTTTCAAAGAAAAAAACCGGTGATATCTGTACCATCAAATGGATGTTTGGAATCCCTGATGTTCTGGATTTCCTCCGAAGCCGTAAAATCAAAGAAGGCAGCACCGTACAGGTCATCCAGAGAATAAACGGTGGATTGATCCTTGGCATGGATGGAAAACGGATTGCAATGTGTGATGCAGCTGCAGACCGGATTCAGGTATGAAAGGAAGAAAAATCAAAATGAGCGGAACCTTGGAAGAGGAGCCGCTCATTTTGATTTTCCAAATACCCACAAAAGAATTTTCGTAGATAAGTGTGCAGACTACGGAAATGATTTTTAATAAATATGTGCCAGGAAGTTTTCAAGCTTTTCTTTACATAGAACCGTTGCGAAACAGCCGCCAGATAGAGTAAAATAGAGCAGATCTTAAGAAAAAGGAAGTTGGAATTTTATGACATTATTAGAACAGATACAAAAAGAACATGCCGCTGCTTTTACGCACGGCGGAAAATTTCATGCGGATGATGTGTTCTCTGCGGCACTGCTTCTGCATTTTAATCCGCAGCTTACTATCCAGCGCGGAAATCGTGTGCCGGAGGATTTTGCCGGGATTGTTTTTGATATTGGAAGAGGAGAATACGACCATCACCAGAAAGACAGCCGGATCCGGGAAAACCAGGTTCCGTACGCGGCGTTTGGCCTTTTATGGGAGGCACTTGGCACAGAAATTTTAAGTCCGGAGATGGCCGCGCGGTTTGACGAGAAGTTTGTACAGCCGCTCGATCTCAATGATAATACAGGAGAAAAGAATGAACTCGCCAGTATGATCGGCATGTTCAATCCGGTATGGGATGATAACAGCGGAAGCGATGCTGCTTTCCTGGAAGCGGTGGCAGTGGCCGGACGGATTTTGGAACATAAATGGGAGCGTTTTCGTGCGGATGAGCGGGCGGAGCAGCAGTTTGCAGCTCTTCTTGCCGAACACAGGAAGCGGATTGCAGCGGAGAAAAAGGCAGGAACAATGGATGAAAAGATTCTGATTCTGTCGGAATTTTTTCCATGTCAGAAACAGCTTTCCGCGACTGAAATTGCATTTCTGATATTCCCATCGAACCGCGGCGGTTACTGCGTGCAGCCGGTTCGAAAAGAAAATTCATCCAATTACAAGTATGATTTTCCGGAAACATGGCTTGGCCTGGAAAAAGAAGCACTGCAGGAAGCGACTGGGCTTTCCGATGTGTCTTTCTGCCACAAAGGAGGATTTCTTCTCACCGCAGAAACGCTTGACGATGCCGTCGCTGCCTGTCGCATCAGCCTTGCGGGAATGCCAAAAGCACCGGTTCTGATCCACATCGGTACCGATGCGATTGATGCGGATGACGCGCTTTTGTGGCAGATGCCGGGCATGGAGCATGCAGTTATTCTTCATAAACCGCTGCCGGAGGCCCCGGAACTGAACATCTGTGGCAGTTATGCCGTGTCATCACTTGAAAAAGCAGAATGGAAGATACGCCTGCGGGAATATCTGGCGGACCTGTTAAAAGAAAAGCCGGAGGCTGTCTGTGTCAGCGGTGATCTCTTTGCGGCTTATCCGGTCATGCATCAGCTTCGGAAGAAACATATTCCGGTTCTGACCGCATCGGAGCAGAACGGAAAGCGGATTCTGGTCCGCATTCCGTCCGGTTCCTGAAAAATTACAGATAATCTCTCTCAATTTCGCGCGTTAAACAGAAAAATTCCTCAATATGTAACTTGTTCCTTTGCATCTGCTGCTATCTGTGATACAATATAGAAAATACGTGAAATTTTGGAACAATGGAAAAAAATGATAGTATTTTTTCGTTTAACTTCGAAAAAACAGGCCAGACTTCACAGGAACGATACAATTTTGTAATCCGAAATCCGAATGGCCTGGTTATAAGAAATCGACAAACAGCAGAGAGGAGAGGGCAATAAATATGATTTCAAAGAAAAAATTTGGCACAACAGTAACAGCGTTCGGTGTGGCAGCTGGAATGCTTCTCAGTTCGGCGGCACCGGCTCATGCGGAGGAGACGGCGAAAACGGTGCAGGAAACGCAGAAAGAACAGGCAGATGCACCGTCCACACAGAGTGAAACGGAGAATGAGAACGCAGAAAAAACGATTGCTCCGGCAGAAGAGACTGAGAAACCGGGGGAAGAAACAGCAGCATCGTCAGATGAGACTGCAGCTTCCACGGAAGATCCGGAAACACCAGATCCTGCTGAGGATCCAACTCCTAGCGAGACACCGGAAGATCCGGCTCCGAGTGAGACGCCGGAGCCAACGCCAAGTGAAACACCGACACCAACTCCGAGCGAAACGCCGGAACCGTCTGTGACCCCGGAGCCAAGCGAAACACCGATGCCAACCCCGTCCGAGACACCGGCGCCGACAGAAACTCCGGTTCCAACTGAGACACCAACACCAACACCAACGCCGACCGAAACGCCAAAGAGCGATGAAACACAGGCGGATGACTGGATTCAGACGATTGATTATGGAAAATATATCAGCGCCATGAAAAAAGATCTCCGTGCAGGCTTTGCGCAGATCGATAAAACATACGCCTACGCCAAGGTCGACACGAAGTTAAATGTCCGTGAGAGCGGTTCCACCAGTGCACGGATCGTCGGAACCCTTCCGGCAAAAGCACTCTGCTTTGTGATTGCTGATGCAGATCAGGAGTGGGTTTACATCGAGTCCGGTGATGTCCGCGGTTTTGTCCGTACGGATTATCTGCAGCAGGGAAAGGAAGCCCTGGAATATGTGACCAGCACTGGAGAAGACCAGATGAAACTTGCGGATCAGATCATCGATCCATCTGAAAATGAAGCATTCAACTATAAAAAAGAGACTGTATATGAAGTAAAAACTTCAACCGGAAACGGTATCATTACATTTGCGAAACAGTTTGTCGGCAGACCGTATGTCTGGGGCGGAAACTCTCTGACGGACGGCATTGACTGCTCCCACTTTGTATGGCAGATTCTGACCCGCTGCGGCGCATACGATGGTGAATATACAACATCCGATGGCTGGCGCAGTCTTGGAACCGAGGTTACAAGCCTCGATGAAGCGCGTACAGGCGATGTCATCTGCTATAACGGCCATGTCGCACTGTACGACGGCGAAGGAAAAATCGTGGAGGCACTGAACGAAAACGCAGGCATCACCTGCAACCGCCCGGTAGACTGCGACACGATTCTGACGATTCGCCGCTTTGCAGCCGATGATGAAATCGGCGGAACAAACGCCGAAAAGATCTGGAATTACTTCCTGATGCACGGCTTCACAAAAGAAGGAGCCGCAGGAATCATGGGAAATATTGCAAACGAGGCATCTACAGACCTCGATCCGACACTGCTTGAGTACGGCTCCACCAGCCGCACGAGCCTCAGCGGAGAGCAGTACACCAATCTTGTCGATGCCGGAATCATCTCACGAGATGAAGTCATCCGCAGCGCCCGCTTCGGCCTTTACAGCGGCGGAAGATACGGCTACGGTCTCTGCGGATTCACGGATCCGACCATCAAAGAGTATCTGTGCCGCTATACCATCGACCTCGGAAAGAGTCTCGGAAGCCTGTCCGGACAGCTCGACAGTCTGCTCGCTTATCTGAACGATTACAATCCGAATCTTCTGGACCGCCTGAAAAACGCAGAAGATGTCGACACAGCAGCGACATCTTTTATGCGCGAATACGAAAAATGCGCAAATCAGGGTACGCAGCAGAAACTCCGCACAACAGCAGCAGAGCAGATCTACAATGTGATGGAATCGTACGATTCACCGGTGGATGTGGAATAAAAGAACAAAAAATTTATCAATAAGAAAGTGCCTGTCAGGCTGAAAAACACTGACAGGCACTTTCTTTACGATTGATTATTTTTCCTGTGAATCCAGAATAATTTTCCTGCAGTCCAGAAGCGACGGACTCACATGATCACAGATCGGCGCGAGTTCTTCCGTATACGGTGTCAGATCCGGGATCATGCAGGAGACAGCGCCGGAGGCGCGGGCAGCTTTGAGACCGTTGATGCTGTCCTCAGCTACCATGCACTCTGCAATCGGAACCTGCAGAAGAGAAGCGGCCTTTAAGAAAATCTCCGGGTCCGGTTTGCTGTTTACAACCTCATCTCCACAGACCGAAGCATCGATATACTGGTCAATGCCGGACTGTTTCCAGTATCCTTCCGCAACGCGCCGTGTTGTGGAAGTGGCAACCGCAACTTTAATCGAATGTTCCTTCAGCCAGGAAAGAAACTCGTGAAGTCCCGGCTTTTCCGGTACACCATTTCGCTGAATATAATCATTCAGATACGCCGAGCGGATCGCGCGTCCCTCATCGTATGTCACCTTTCCGTGAAACCACTCCTCAAACAGCTTTCTGCTCCGTGGAAGCGCGCTGCCGCGCATCTGTGAGAGATGTTCCTCCGTGAGCGTAAAATTCAGCTCCCGGGCAGCTTTGAGCCAGCCCTCTTTCATTACAATCTCGGTATCAAACAGGATACCATCCATATCGAATAATACTGCCTTTATCATAAACATGACCTCCAAAGCACTTCTGTATTTTCAGTTGCTTAAATACTATGTTCAGTATACGAAAAATCCCGAAAAAAGACAAGTCCATGAGACAAACAGAAGACCACAAATTATACTTGACTTCAACCTGGCTTGAAGTGATATGCTGTCAAAAAACGACAAATCAGGAGGAATGACAAAATGGAAAAGTCAACGGTTTATTTTACCGACTTTCGATGTCCGGTTGGAACGAGTCAGCTTGACAAGCTGAAAAAACTCTGTATCGCTGCCGGCATCAAAGATATTGATATGGAAGGGAAATTCGTCGCAATCAAAATGCATTTCGGCGAACTAGGAAACATGGCGTTTCTTCGCCCGAATTATGCGAAAGTGGTTGCCGATCTCTGCAAAGAGCAGGGCGGTCTTCCGTTTCTGACAGACTGCAATACGCTGTATCCAGGCAGCAGAAAGAATGCGCTGGAACATCTTGACTGCGCAAATCTGAATGGATTTAATACCATTACGACCGGTTGTCAGATTATCATCGGAGACGGTCTGCGCGGAACCGATGAAGTAGAAGTTCCGGTTGTCAACGGAGAATACTGCAAAACAGCATTGATTGGCCATGCGATCATGGACGCAGATATCTTTATCAGCTTGAGCCATTTCAAAGGCCATGAGGCAACGGGCTTTGGCGGTGCACTGAAAAATATCGGTATGGGATGCGGAAGCCGCGCCGGAAAGATGCAGCAGCATGCCAGTGGAAAACCGGCGATCAATACGGATGTCTGTCGTGGCTGCCACCGCTGTGCAAAAGAATGCGGAAGCGATGCGATTTCTTATGTAGATAAAAAAGCAGTCATTGACTATGATAAATGCAAAGGCTGCGGCCGCTGCATCGGTGCCTGCAGTTTTGATGCGGTTTACAATCCAAACAGCAGTGCAAACGAGCTTCTCGACCGGAAAATGGCGGAGTATGCGCAGGCTGTCTGCTATGGACGTCCGTGCTTCCATATCTCGCTGGTACAGGATATCAGCCCGAACTGTGACTGTCATGGGGAGAACGATGCTCCGATCCTGCCGGATATCGGAATGTTTGCAAGCTTCGACCCGGTTGCTCTTGACCAGGCGTGTGCCGATGCCTGCCTGAAGGCAACTCCGATTGAAAACAGTCAGCTTGGCGAGCACCTTGCACAGCCGGGATGGCACTGCCACCACGATCATTTTAAAGATTCCAACCCGAATATTGAATGGGAGGCAACCCTTGATCAGGCGGAAAAGATCGGCCTTGGTACGAGACAGTATGAACTGAAACGAATCAAATAGTTTCTCAAACAGAAAAAGCGCTGCGTCACACTCCTGTGCGGCGAAACAGCAGCGAAACACAATGAGAAAGCTCCAGCTTCAAAGAGAAACTGGAGCTTTTTACGATCAGATTTTTGCATTGCTTTTTGAGTCTGCTATTGTTTTATCCGTCTTATATCATCTTCAAAAACGCCTTATGAATCCGCACATCCGGGTCGAGTTCCGGGTGGAAGGAGAAGGCCATCTGGTTTTTGTGTTTTACACCGACGATCCGCTCTTCCACAACCGCGAGCACTTCCACGCCGTCCCCCACAGATGCGATATACGGCGCACGGATAAACGTCATCGGCACTGTTCCGATGCCTGCAACCTGTGCTTCTGTGTGGAAGCTGCCTAACTGACGGCCGTAGGCGTTCCGCCTGATGCACATCGGGATCGTACCGAAATACTGCTCCGGCTGTCCCTTAATCTGTCCGTCGATCGTTTCTGCCAGAAGAATTGCACCGGCACAGGTTGCGAGGACCGGCATGCCGTTTTGAATCTGGCTTTTGATCGTATCGAACATGCCAAGCTCTTTTAAAAGCTTTCCCTGAACGGTACTCTCGCCACCCGGCAGTACAAGTGCATCATAAGGCTCAGAAAGATCACGGTCCTGACGCAGTTCGATGCATTCGGCGCCAAGCTGCTCTAATACTTTTTCATGTTCTGCAAACGCACCCTGCAGTGCAAGCACTCCAATTTTCATTATTTTCCTCTTTCTGCCATCAGTAAAGCGATTTCCTGCTCGTTGATGCCGACCATAGCCTCGCCGAGATCAGCGGAGAGTTCTGCGATCAGTTTCGCATCGGTGTAGTTGGTAACGGCTTTTACGATGGAAGCCGCACGTTTTGCCGGGTTGCCGGATTTGAAAATACCGGAACCAACAAAAACACCCTCTGCTCCAAGCTGCATCATCAGTGCTGCATCGGCAGGAGTTGCCACACCGCCGGCTGCAAAGTTGACAACCGGGAGACGGCCGTTGTCATGAACATACTGAACAAGGTCGTACGGAACCTGCAGGACCTTGGCTGCCTCAAACAGCTCATCCTCACGCATCGAGGTCAGTTTCTGGATTTCGCTGTTCATTTTTCTCATATGGCGGACGGCCTGTACGATATCGCCGGTTCCCGGTTCACCTTTGGTACGGATCATGGATGCGCCCTCATTGATCCGGCGGAGTGCCTCACCGAGATCCTTTGCACCGCAGACAAACGGTACTTTGAAGCTTCGTTTGTTGATATGGTAAACATCATCTGCCGGAGAGAGAACCTCACTCTCATCAATGTAGTCGATTTCGATGGCTTCGAGTACCTGCGCCTCTACAAAGTGCCCAATACGGCATTTTGCCATAACCGGGATAGAAACGGCTTCCTGAATGCCGCGGATCATCTTCGGATCACTCATACGGGAAACGCCGCCGGCTGCACGGATGTCTGCCGGAATCCGCTCCAGTGCCATAACGGCACAGGCACCAGCTTCCTCGGCAATATGCGCCTGCTCCGGAGTGGTAACGTCCATGATCACGCCACCCTTTAACATCTGTGCCAGTTCTTTGTTCAGTTTGTATCTCTCATTCGCTGCTGTCATAATAAGTTCCTCCGTGTCTGATAAATTTTAGTTCCTGTTTTGGCTTTACTTTTGCTCTGTCTCACAGTATACTGGTAAAGTGACTATAAAAAAATTGCCAAAACAAATATATTCAGTAAGGTCAGATGAGAGGAGAACGGTCGGATGCTGACGTATAATTTTGCGAATATAGGGTCAGATTCCCTGTATGAATATTTATATAAATGTATCAAAAATGACATATTGCTGGGAAATATCCGCCCTGGAGAGAAGCTGCCGTCGAAACGGACGTTCGCGAAAAATCTGGGTATCAGCGTCATTACCGTCGAGAATGCCTATGCGCAGCTTGTTGCGGAAGGCTATCTGTATTCCATGCCAAAGCGCGGATTTTATGCAGCTGATCTGGAAATTGAGGATTCCATGCGGGATGCGGTGCCAAAAGAGATCCTGCAGGTGGCAAACGGGGAGACTTCCTATTTTGCGGATTTTTCCAGTAACCAGACGGACAGCGAGATTTTTCCGTTTACAATCTGGACGCGGACGGTGCGTGCTGTCCTGAATGACAACCGGATCCAGCTCATGATCAATTCCCCGTGCGCCGGGATTTTAAAGCTGCGCAGTGCGATTGCAAAATATCTGCGAGAGTTTCGTGGAATGCAGGTGCTGCCGGAGCAGATTATTGTCGGCGCAGGAACGGAGTATCTGCATAACCTTCTGATTCAGCTTCTTGGGAACGATCTTGTTTATGGAGTAGAGGATCCCGGGTATCACAAAATTGCGCGGATTTATGAGAGTATGAAGGTGCGGTACGAGCCAGTGCCGCTCGACCAGGACGGTGTTTCGGTGCAGGAGCTGGAAAAAAGATCGGTTGATATTATTCATACATCCCCGTCCCATCACTTTCCAACCGGGACAGTCATGCCGGTCAGCCGCCGTTATGAACTGCTCGGCTGGGCGGCAAAATCAGATCATCACTATATCATTGAGGACGATTATGACAGTGAGCTGCGTCTCGGCGGAAAGCCGTTTCCAACGCTGCAGAGCATCGATGTATCGGATAAGGTCATCTATATGAATACGTTTACAAAAACACTTGCTTCTACGGTACGGATCAGCTATATGGTGCTGCCGCAGACACTGGCAGAGAAATTTTACCGCGAGCTGTCGTTTTATTCGTGTACCGTTTCCAACTTTGAGCAGTACACACTGGCAGAGTTTATTGAGAACGGCAGTTTCGAAAAACATATCAACCGGCTGCGGAACTATTATCAGAACAAACGAGATCTGATTTTGCAGGCGCTTGAAAAGAAGCCGCTCGGTGATTACGTAACCATCGAAGAGGAAGAAGCCGGCGTCCATTTCCTGATGCATCTTTGCACAAATTTGAAAGAAGAGGCGATTGTGTCGCAGGCGAAATCCCGTGGCGTGAAATTGAAGCCGCTCTCCGGCTATTACGCAGACACAGCGGAGGCGGCAAAGCAGGAAAATACGTATGTCATGAATTATTCCTCCATTGATCCGGCAGCAATGGAGCGGGCAGCGGGAGTGCTGCTTCATATTCTGCAGATACCTGGCAGATGATCTGCGAAACGAAAAGAATCGGAAGGATTGGGTGGCCGGATGCAGAGAATGATAGACACTGTTTCCAAAATGGACATGTCTGCGCATCCCCAAGTTACTGAACTGATAGAATGGAGAAAAGCATATGACGAATCGTGAAATGATGGAGATTGCCATGAGGCAGTCTGCGGAAGATATGGGATGCCGCGTGGAAGATTTCAAGGCGGACAAAAATGTTGTTGTTCCCATAAAATTAGGAAAGAAGGCCCGCAAATATTTGAAAGAGCCTATTACCTGCAATCTGGTTTCCTATGGAAATAATATCATGGCGGCTTCCATACCGGAGACGATGGATCTGGTATCTGCGTATGTAGACAAATTCGAATTTTACCACTGTTTTGAGACACCAAACATGCATTGGCTGAATGAACGTTTAGCTGAAAAAGGTCACAAAATATGTTTCATGGCAGAATACTATCTGCCGGACATCAGCCGGATACCGACTCTTTCCTGCGCCTATGAGACACGAGTATTGACACAGGAAGATTTTGCGGATTTGTATCGACCGGAATGGAGCAATGCGCTTTGCGAAGATCGGAAGAATCTGGATGTACTTGGCGTCGGCGCATATGATGGAAGTACGCTGGTGGGACTTGCCGCCTGTTCTGCCGATTGCGACGATATGTGGCAGATCGGTGTGGATGTCTTGCCGGAATACAGACGACAGGGGATTGCCTCTGCACTGACAAGCAGACTTACAAAAGAGATCATAAACAGGGGAAAAGTACCTTTTTACTGTACCGCCTGGTCTAATGTCAGATCTGTAAGAAACGCTGTCAAAAGCGGTTTTATACCGGCATGGGTAGAAATGACTGCAAAACCGGCAAATATTGTTGATGAGATGAATTTATGAAGGAACCTTCCCTGTCGATTCCCGCTGAATCAGCTGTGCATGCAACAAATACGTACTGATTGGGATGTGATTGAGAAGACTTGACAATGCAAAAAATCCACTTTTTCCGAGCTCCAGCCGATCTTGTCTGATGGTTGTAAGGGGCGGTGACGTACAAGCAGCAATCGGCAGATCATCAAATCCGATAATGCTGATATCATCAGGAATTTGGAATCCCAGCTGCTGACATTGCGTGAGCGTTGCACTAGCAAGGGTATCCTGGTTGCAAATAATAGCAGTGATTCCGTTCTCCAGAAAACGGGGAAGATGCTTTTCCATACATTCTGACAGATAATAAGAACAGCCGATCGCAGCAGGAGAAGTCTTCAGTCCATGCTGGTGCATGGAACGGAGAAAGGCAGCATGGCGTGCCTGGAGAACCCGGGCACCGAGGGAGCTGCTCAGATAGGCGATCTTCCGGTGTCCAAGTCCGGCAAGATAAGAGACGGCAAGCTCCATTCCCTCCTCATTATCAATACCTACATAAGCGGTGGAAGGATTCCCTACTATATAGTTGTCGAAAAGAACAGCCGGTGTGCGGCTGATTTTAAAGTCTTGAATCCAGGGATCGCTCAGGGAAAAGCCGACCACAAAAGCTCCTATATAATCATGCTCCAGCATAAAAACATCATAATGCTGGTTTCTTTGGGTCTTAATATCAACGGGTACAATTTCAACATCAAATCCGGCAGGTTCTGCCATCTGACGAAAACCCACCAGGATATCATAGGCAAAATGATGCGGTTCCTGATACCGCATATTTTCTTTTTCTATTATAATACAGACTTTTTTCGTTGGTTTCTTATAACGCCGCAGCTTCGTATAACCCAGAGCTACGGCAGTTTCCAAAACCTGTTTCCGTAAAGCATCGCTGATATCAGGCGCGTCATTGAGCGCTTTGGATACCGTGCTCTTGGAAACTCCCATTTTATCAGCAATATCCTGAATGGTAGTCATAATCGGCAATCCTTTCACAAAACAAAAAATGTAAACTCCCAGCTATCATGATGGAGTTCTTTTAACGCTATTATATGAAGATTGCGGGAGTGCAAAGCACGTAGCAATCTGGTATCAAAGGGGTCAAAAAACCTTTTGCCCCCGTATCATTATATAAAAACATAAGATAAAAAGCAATCCATACCGTGAAAAAGAAATGTTTCGCTAAGTTTCGAAAAAAGAAAGCATCCTGCACAAAAATCATCCTGAAAATTATCTGAATTTTACGAAAGCGCAGGGAAAAATGGAAATTGATTGACGAAGAAATAAAAAAGGCTTATAGTAAAGTTACGAAACAATGCGAAACAAAAAGTGATCGTGTTTCTTACAAGGATGCAAAAAACAGCTTTAGAGCTATGCGGGAGGAAAATGAGATGGAATTTAGCGGTGTATACCATAAAACTTCAGAACAGATGAGTTATGCCCTGGATGAGGACAGACTGATTGTCAATATCAAGACAGGATATGATGTAAAACAGGTTTTTATCCATTACGGAGATCCTTATGAAGCCGGAATTTTGGGCGGAAAAGAAAAGTGGATCGGAAAAAGAGAGGAAATGATATATAAAAAACGTCTGCCTTATCAGATCTGGTGGACAACAACGCTTCTTCCGGAATACAAAAGATGCAAATATTATTTCGAGCTGCGGACGGAAAAGGAAGTCTGGTATTATTTTGAAGATGGTTTCCTGACAGAAGAACAGCTCCGGATGGATGGCCGTATGCAGCAGTGCTTTATTGTACCCTGGATGAACCCGGCAGATATCAATCGCACACCGGCATGGGTAAACGAAACGATCTGGTATCAGATTTTCCCGGATCGGTTCTGCAACGGGACACCGGAAAAAAACGGAGATGATATCACGCCCTGGAGAAATCACGGAACCGTAACAAACGAAGAAAAATTCGGAGGAAACCTGGAAGGGATCCGTCAGAGATTATCGTATCTGCAGGAACTTGGGATTACCGGTATTTATCTGAATCCGATCATGAAAGCAGAGTCCAACCACAAATATGACACGACCGATTATACAAAAATAGATCCGTCTTTTGGCGATGCGGATACAATGAAAGCGCTTTGCAAAGAAGCACATGAAAAAGGAATCCGCATTATGGTAGATGCAGTGTTTAATCATAGTGGAAGAAAATTTGTGCCGTGGATAGATATCCTGGAGCATGGAAAAGAGTCTCGTTATGCGGACTGGTTTATGGTAGAGGACTGGGAACAGGTTCAAAAAAGGGGAGACACCAGAGACCGACGGTTCTATTCCTTTGCATTTACAGACGGGATGCCAAAGCTGAATACAAACAACGAAGAGGTGATACAGTATTTCTGTAAAATCTGTGAGGACTGGGTACGGGAGTTTGATATCGACGGAATTCGTTTCGATGTAGGAAACGAAGTGTCGCACAGGTTCTTAAAGCGGATAAGGGAGCATTTAAAAACGATAAAGCCGGATATTTATCTTCTGGGGGAAATCTGGCATGATGCAAGCCAGTGGCTGCAGGGAGATGAATATGATTCTGTCATGAACTACCCGCTGCTGAGCGGAATCCATGATTTCTTTCTTGATAAAACAATGAAAAAAGAAGAATTTGAATATATGGTAAACCGTTGCTATACCATGTATATGCAGCAGAATAACGATGTACTTTTTAATCTCCTGGATTCCCACGATACCGAGAGGCTGATGAACCGTTTTCACGATCTGGACAAGTTCTACCAGCAGCTTGCAGTCCTTTTTACGCTTCCGGGAAGCCCCTGTATTTATTATGGAACGGAGATCGCAATGGAAGGCGCTCATGATCCGGACTGCAGAAGATGTATGCCTTGGAGTGAAATTGAAAGCGAAGAGAATCAGAAAAAAATTGCAACGATGCGGAAACTGATCATGCTTCGAAGAAATGAAAAAGTGTGCAGAAGCCTGCATTTCCATTTTCCGAATGGCTATGAAAATGATCGGTGTGTAGAGTATATTAAACTAGACGAAGAGGGAAATAAAATCGAAGTTCTGCTCAACGCATCGGATGAGGAGATAAAAGTAAAAGGAGACGGGGAAGTACTTTTTGCCCGGGAATTTGACGGAGAGATACTTGGTGTAAATGGAACGTTAATTCGCAGGATATAAGGGTTTCACCTGTTAGAAATATGTGCAGACAGGCACAAAAAAAGCATGTTTTCTGGAAAAGCCACCGGAAAACATGCTTTTTTGATCTCTTGACTCGCCAAAAACATAAGTAAGGAGCCATTTTTCGAAGGAAAATGAGCGGATTACGAATGTTTTTGAAGATTGCGTGAGTGCAAAGCACATAGCAATCTGGTATCGCAGTGATCAGACGTTTAAAATACCGAACGACTGCAGCAGCAGTGCGGCAAGGAGCACGGGTGCAATAAACTTCACCATGACGATATACAGCCTCTTTCTTCCGAACTTATATCCTCCCAACGTCACCTCATCGATGATGACCTGCGGCTTTACAACCCATCCGATCAGAATACAGGAGAGAAGTGCGACAAGCGGCATCAGAAGGTTATTGCTGATAAAATCCATGACATCCAGGATCTGAGCCGTTGCGCCATTTGGAAGCTTCAGTTCAAAATAAAGCGCATTGTAGCCGAGGCATACGATGATACCGACGAGACACGCATAAACCGTTACAATCACAGTGCTCTTCTTTCTGCTGATGTGAAATTTGTCGATCATACAGGAAACAATGGATTCCATGACCGATACGGAAGATGTAATGGCTGCAAAGGAGACCATAAGAAAGAAAATGGTTCCGATTACGCCGCCTGCTGCTCCCATGGACTGAAAGACCTTCGGCAGGGAGACAAACATCAGACCAGGGCCGGCAGACATACCCTCTGTCCCCATAAAGGTAAATACGGCAGGAACGATCATCAAACCGGCGAGCAGCGCAACAATGGTGTCGAAAATTTCGATCTGGTTGATCGATTTCATCAGGTTTGTTTCTTTTTTTACGTAGGAACCATAGGCAACCATAATACCCATCGCTACACTGATCGAAAAGAAAAGCTGTCCGAGTGCGTCGACAAAGACGGTGAAAAATTTCTGCGGCGTCATTCCTTTAAAATTTGGAACAAGATAAATTTTCATACCCTGCAGTCCCGTACGGACGACACCGTCTGCATCGGTATGGGTCAGTGTCAGCGAAAAAATGGAAATTCCGATGATTAAAATCAGAAGGATCGGCATCAGAATTTTGCTGTAGTTTTCAATTCCCTTATTGACACCACGATATACAACGAATGCGGTAAGAAAAAGATAGATTCCTAACCACACAATCGGCTGCCATGTACCGGTAATATAGCCGGTAAAGTAACCATCTTCGGCAGCGGCAGTGCCATGTCCGGTGAGAAACACAGACAGGTATTTTAATACCCAGCCGCCAATGGAGCAGTAGTAAGGCAGGATGACAACCGGCACGATACTGGCGAGAAGGCCAAGGCCGTTCCAGCCCGGGTGAATTTTTCCATAAGCGACAAGCGGACTTTGTCCCGTTTTTCTGCCGATGGCAATATCCGTTGTCAGCAGCGTAAATCCAAAGGTCAGAGCCAGTACGATATAAACCAAAATAAAAGTTCCGCCTCCGTCTTTTGCGGCAAGATAAGGGAAACGCCAGATATTTCCCAGTCCAACCGCGCTTCCTGCGGCAGCAAGCACGAAGCCGATCGATCCGGTAAAGCTGCCGCGCGTATGTTTCTTTTCCATATAAGATACATCTCCTTATTGATAGACTGACTGTTTTTAACAGCCGAATACTTCTATTATAAAGTCCGGACGATACTTCGTCAACCAGAAGATCTAGCGATTGACAATTTTAATTAGTTGTACTATCATCTAATTAGTTGTATATGCATCTATTTGAAACAGATCGAGAATGGACAGGAGGAACAGAAAAATGGATCCAACAGAACGGAAAATAACAAAAATAGCGCGGGAAGCCGGGAAATTTACGGTTCAGGCAATGAAAGAAGAGGGCATCGGCACAGCAGAATTTGACTTTATCCATCTGGTGCGCCATCATCCGGGCATCACGCAGACGGAAGTGCGCGAACAGTTAAAGATTGATAAAGGAGCCGCTGCAAGACGCGCTGCAAGCCTTGAGGCAAAGGGATATCTGATCCGGAAACCGAATCCGTGGGACGGCAGAAGCCAGCTTCTGTATGCTACGGAAAAAGCAGAAACTTTGAAAAATTCCAAAGCAGAAATTGAAACGGTTTTTTATGAATGGCTGCTTTTGGAGCTTCCGGAAAAGGAGGCAGAAAGCTTCTGCGAAACACTGGACAAGCTGTACTGGAAATCGAAGAGAGAACGGCAGAATCATTTTGCGGAACTTTCAAAAATTTTAAGTGAAAAAGCAGATAAAACAATAAAAGCAACAGCAGAAGGAGGCAGCAGCGATGAAGGATGAACCCTTTCGCCCGAACCGGGTGCTCTCTTACTTTCAGGAAGAATGGAAAATTCTCTTTTTTGTTACGGTTTCCGGTCTCATCTATAATCTGGGACTTCTTGCAGGCCCCTGGTTTGAGGGAAAAATGACAGGAAAGCTGGTTGATCTCCTGGGTGGCACAGGAACCTTCCACCAGATGCTGATGCTGGTCACGGCCTATGTCGTGAGTATTGGCATTGTGCAGGTTTCCCGCTATTTCAAACGGTTCTATGTCAGAAGATTTGCCAACAACGTCAACCGGCATATGAAGCAGATTCTTTACGGAACGCTGGTTCGCAAAAGCCGCTTGGAGCTGGAAGCGGAAGGTACCGGAAATGTACTGACGAAGGCCATTCTCGACGTAGACGATTGCGTAGAAGGAATGCGGAAATTTACAACGGAAATCTTCGATACCGGCGTTGCCCTTCTCGCCTATGCGTGCATGCTGCTCTGGTACGACTGGAAGCTGGCCCTTCTCTGCATGATTTTCCCACCCATTTCTTACGTGATTGCCGAAAAGATGAAGGTCATGGTACAGAAAACAGGCGCTGCCTATAAGGTACAGTCGGGTGCATTAAGTGCTGCAACCCTGGACCGTGCGACAAATGCCATCACGTATCGTGTCTTTGGCTGTGAGGAGGACAGAAAGGCCGCTTATGAGGAGAATCTTTCGGCTTACGAATCTGCCGCTGTGCGCGCCAATATCTGGAACACAGCTATGCCGCCGATTTATCGTATGATCTCGATGACGAGCATTCTGTTTATCCTGTATTTTGGAGGCAGGAACGTCCTGCATGAGGGTTGGACACCGTGGACCATTGCTGTATTTACCACATTTTTGTCCTGCTACACGAAGCTTGCCACCAAATCATCGAGCGCAGCAAAGCTTTTTAATGCGGTACATAAAGCGCAGGTTTCCTGGAAACGAATCAAACCTCTGTTGCAAAATTCGAAAGCCGAACCGGAGCTTCCGGCCGCAGCACCTGCAGAGCTTAACGTCGATCACCTGCATTTTGCCTATCCAAACGGAAAAGAGATCATCCATGACCTGTCGTTTCAAGCGTCTCCTGGCCAGATCATCGGTGTGACGGGACCTGTCGCATGCGGAAAGTCAACGCTTGGAAAGACTTTTCTCTGCGAGTCGCCGTATGAGGGAAGCATCACATTCGGCGGAAAAGAACTTGGAAAAATGGAAAAAGCAGACCGGAATCGCATGGTCGGTTATCTTGGCCATGACCCGGAGCTGTTCTATGGAAGCGTGGAAGAGAATATCCGTCTTGGGGGAAAAGAGGGCGCAGAGGAGATGATCCGAGTCGTCTGCCTGGAAGATGAAGTGAAAGCAATGGAAAACGGAATCCATACTCTGGTCGGAACGGGCGGTGTCCGCCTCTCCGGTGGTCAGGCGCAGCGCCTTGCCCTTGCGCGAACCCTGTACCACAAACGGCCGGTTCTGGTTCTCGACGATCCGTTTTCGGCACTCGACCAAAAGACAGAAGCACAGATTTTTACAAATTTAAAAGAGCTGGCAAAAGACTCTATTATGATCCTCATTTCCCATCGCCTCTATCTGTTTGAACAGATGGATCAGGTCATCTGGATGGATGAGCGCCATGCGAAAGTCGGCACACATGAGGAACTCCTTGCAACAGTTCCGTCTTACGCAAAGCTCTGCAGCAATCAGAGGAAGGGAGGCAGCTTTTGATGCAAAAGAAAGAATCTGTATTGCAGGTTATCAAAGAAACCGTTCGAAAACACGGCGTTTTATCAGCCGCACTTTTTGGAATCGTCTGCGGTGCGGTTGTTTTCACACTGCTCCCGCCTCTTGTGCTGGCACAACTGATTGACCTTTTGACAAATAAACATACCCTCTGGATGGAAGGAATTCTGCTGTATTTCGGACTTCTTGCCCTGACGGGTCTTCTGGAGTCGGCAAGAGAGAGTCTTCTGACGGTATTCGGCCAGAAAATTACACATGCACTCCGAAGCAGTCTGATGGAAAAGTTTGGACGCCTTTCCGCCAACGAGCTGAACCGCCAGGAGCCGGGCGCTCTCGTATCAAGATTTGTCGGTGACGTCGACACAGTGGAAAACCTGTTTACCTCCGGGATCATCAGTATGTTTGCCGATGCGTGCAAAATCTTAAGCATTCTTGTCGTCATCTGGTTGACTAACCGTGGACTCACGATTGTTCTGATTATTTTACTCCCTGTTCTGTTCCTCTTTACCCGTTATGTTCAGAAAAACATGCTGGCCTCCCAGATTGCCAACCGCCGTGCAGTCAGCCGTGCTTCGGGTCACGTTCCAGAGACGCTGCACAACATCCGTACCATCCACTGTCTGCAGAAAGAGACGTATATGGAGCAGCAGTATGCGCACTATATTGATGACAGCTACAGCGCAATGGAGAAGACCAATTTTTACGATGCCGTCTATTCTCCGGTAATCCTGATTTTAAATGCCATTGTTGTTGCTGTTGTCATGCTGCTTTCGGCCTCCGGAAATCCGACCGTTTTAAAGCTGTTCGGCATGTCCGCCGGAACTGCCGTTGCTGTTATAAACTATATTTCCCAGATCTTTACTCCGGTCGAAAGCCTTGGTATGGAAATCCAGACAATTCAGTCTGCGTTTGCCGGTATGGAAAGAATCAATGAATTTTACAGCCTGAAAGAGAAGAAAGAGCCGGCTGCGCTGACTGCAAATACAGATTACGGCATGGCGGCTGAGTTAAAAAATGTGACGTTTGGATATGACGAAAGCCAGGTCATCTTAAACGATGTGAGTCTGCAGATCAAAAAAGGCGAGCGGGTAACACTTTCGGGACGAACAGGTGCCGGAAAGAGTACCATTTTCAAACTGCTGCTCGGTTTATATGAGCCACAGAAAGGAAAGGTTCTGATTTGGGGCGTTCCATCTGTCGATCTGCCGGATGCAAAGAAACGAAAGGTTTTCGGCTATGTGGAGCAATCGTTCCACATGGTGCCGGGATCGGTAAAAGACCAGATTACTTTGTATGATGCAAAGATTTCGGATACAGATGTAAAAAAAGCAGCAGAGCTGACCGGACTTGCAAAGACCATCGAGGCGCTTCCGGACCAATATGATACGATCTGTACACAGGATCTCTTCTCACAGGGTCAGTGGCAGCTCCTCTCGATTGCCCGTGCAGCCGCAGCGGAGCCTGAAATTCTGCTCCTCGATGAGATTACCGCAAACCTTGATGCAGAGACGGAAAAAATGGTATTAAATGCATTGCAAAGGGTTTCCAAAAACCGTACCGTAATTTCCATTTCCCACCGAACCATGGCGGAGATGGGACGCGTGATTCCAATTTCATAATTTCTTTTCGTTCATTAAATTTTTGAAACAAAGCGTGCTGGATGCATTCTGACAAAAAAGATGCGCCGACACGCTTTCTTTGTCCCGCTAGGCAGAACAAAATAGAGCGGAGGAGTGAGTTTCAATTGACATAAAAAAGGGGAGCAAGTACAATAAAAGTAACGAAAAGAGAGGAGGCGGTATTCAGTTGAAAAAGAGAAAATGGAAATTCCGCATCGCAGGCGGCGCTGTCACGCTGCTTGGCATCTATCTGATGGCGGTCGGCTACGGAGAGACGATCACACTCACCATCGCCACGGTTGTCTTGATTTTCGGCATTGCCATCTGGTCCATGGCAACCCCGGAGAGCTACAATTCCATGACGGATATGATTGCCATGATCTCCATGGAGAAGCCGCGGAAAATCGAAGAATTTTATGAGGCTTACAAGAACGTCGATACACCGTTCGGTTCCGCGTGGCTTGCAAAATTCTACACGATGCGGCAGAAAGCACTCGTTTTCGGACCGGACGCCAAGGGAGAATATCTCTACTTCTGGCTGAACAAAGACGGTCATGTCGGTTATTTGGGATATTCCTTCATCGAAGGCTTTATCAAAAAGAAACTCACCACACCCGTGTATCCGATTCATGAAGATGTTGCAGAGAACCTCGCAGACCATCTAAGCTACCATTCCGATCTGATGATGTTCCAGAGCGAATTAAAAGCGAATCTGGAGCATTTCGTCAAAACTGGAACGGTACAGCCGTTTCAGAAGATTTCAGCGTCCCAGATTTACACTTTCACGGAGGATTACCGCCTGACGGGCCAGCATTTCGATCTGGAGGATACAGACGGAAACCTGGTTTACGAGATCGACAGCACCGTGCCGCTGAAAACATTTTATATCTACGATGCGATGCACACCGAAATCTTTCGTATGACGAAGGAACTGCTCCACGCACTGCCGACGTACCGCTTTTATCTGTACGGCGAGCCGTATGGTGTGTTGAAAAAGCAGTTTGCACTCGTACGGGATCAGTTCTCGATGGAACTGCCGGAGGGAAAACTGGAACTCCGGGAATATGCCGGCTCCATCGGCCACAATTACTCGGTAAAACTGAACGGAACCATGATCGGCACCATCGTCGACAATATGGATCTTACCGTCGGAAACATCATGTTCGACAATGCATTTCTAATTGTCTACGATGCAAAATATCTGCCGCAGCTGACAGCACTCGCTGTGATGGCGGCAAGAGAACTGGCACGCGACAAGGACGGCGGTTTTTCCAACAGGTCCTGACAAAAGAAAGAGAGGGGAATCTATGAGAAAAACGACAAAATTGTTTTTGGGTTTTACAGCAGGACTTCTGCTTCTGTGCGGATGCTCGGCGGCAGAAGAAAAGTTAGGGTATGAAAACGCGGATGTGGCAAAAGAAGCCCTTGCATCGGCTTCGTTCGTCCGCATGCGCTGTGATCTGGATAACGTTGACGCTTCGGGAAACATTTATGCGGATGAAAAGGCTGCCGCGTATATGAAAAACAGCGGTCTCTTTGATCAGACCTGGACGATCTCTATTTCCGGCGAAGAATGGTTCCATATGAAAATTGTGACGGACGAAGAAATCAATAAGATGACAAAATCCGCTACTACCTATGCATTCTATGATCCGGACAACAACCTGCTTGGCTATGCACAGGAGCGCGTGACGACACCGGATCAGATGCCGGAAGCGTATTACATTATTTTTCTCGATGCAGATCTGAACGAAAAACCATATTACGCATCAGAGGATGGACATACCATTTATACAGAGGGCGGAACGGTGATCGGTTCTGCGAAAAAAGAGATGGACTGGTCCGGTTCACAGTGCAATCTCTATGTGAACCTGGAGGATAACGGTACGCAGGTGATAGATTTCCAGGATAAATACGCCTTGCTCGATATGATGTACGATGAGGCAAATGAGTATTACAAAGATAACAAGTAAGGCGGAGGAAAAAGGCAGTTGAAAAAGAGAATATATACAGCCGCTGGTCTTTTTCTTGCCGCCGCTCTGGTGCTTGGCGGCTGCGGAAAAGAAAAAGTGCCGGAATCTGAGTTTGCAACTGCGGATGAGGCAAAAGAGGCGCTTACATCGGCAGAAACCATAGAAATCTACTTTGACCTGTATGGAAGTAAACGAAAGACGAAGATTGTGGCAGACGGAAAAGTGGCGGGCTATCTTCAGAAGAATACGGTCTATATCAACGAGGAGGAGTGGTTTTCGATTGACTATGTGGAGGATGAGCCCATCAATGACAGAGAAGGCTCCGGCACGACGTACGGCTATTACGACGCATCCGGTACGTGTCTTGGCTATGCGCAGGAGCAGTATGTGGATACCTCCTATGGAAAAGATACAAGACTGATTTTCCTTGATGTAGATGAAACGCCGCTCGATTACCAGAGTTCGAGAAGCGGCAGGATTCTGTATGATGAAAATGACGAGGAGATCGGCAGCGGAAAGATCGGGCGATCAGGGGTCAGTCTTCTTGACCAGTGGTACACGAATCTTTACTGTGCCGTCTTTAAGACCGAGACGGACGGCACGCGGCAGATTGATTTCATGGACCGGATGGCAATGTTGTGGCGTTTGGAGCGCGATTACCGCTCAATTGACGACAATCCTGTCAACACCGGCGTGCAGATTTATGAAACGGTTGCCGTTGTTTTTGTGCTGATCCTGTTGATTGGTTCGTCTTTCTCAAAATGGAGACAAAAAAAGAAAAATTAAAGGGAATGCTCGCTTCCTGGACGGCTGGTTTTGAGAAAAAACCACTGACAGGAAGGGGGCATTTTATACGCTTGTGAATCTTGCACAATTTCTGGTTTCATGCTAAAATTGTGCAGGTATGACGTTTGTTATACTTCTTATATTTATTCTTGAGAAAAGGTATGAAATACAAATGAACGATACAGAAACAAAAAACACAGCGGTAAAAGCGCCGGCACTGATGTCCACGCGGCCTGTGACAGCACAGGATGCGCTGGATCAGTGTGAGAAGCTTTCGCCTATGATGGTACATTATTGCCAGACGAAGACAGGCTTGACTGACCCGGCTAATACCATTTTGTTTTACCGCTTAGGTGATTTCTACGAAATGTTCTTCGAGGATGCCACCCTGGTATCCAAAGAACTTGAGCTTACGCTGACCGGAAAGGACTGCGGCATGGAGGAGCGCGCTCCGATGTGCGGTATCCCGTATCACGCTGCAGAAGGGTATATCAACCGTCTTGTAGAGAACGGCCATAAGGTTGCGATCTGCGAGCAGATGGAGGACCCGAAACAGGCAAAGGGCATGGTAAAGCGCGAAGTCATCCGCGTTGTCACACCGGGTACAACGCTGATCCCGCAGGGACTTGATGAGACGAAGAACAACTACATCATGTCGATCGTCTGCATGGAGGGATGTTTCGGTATCTCTACAGCAGATATCTCGACCGGCCAGTGCCTCGTCACGGAAATGGACAAGCCGCGCCGCCTGGTGGATGAGATCACGAAGTTTATGCCGGCGGAAATCATCTGCAATCAGTCGTTCCTGCTCTGCGGGATCGATGTGGAGGATCTTCGGACCCGCCTTCATATCTGCGTGAATGCATTGGAAGACTGGTATTTCGACGATGATATCTGCCGCCGTACGCTGCAGGAACAGTTCCATGCTGCTACGATGGAAGGCCTTGGCATCGCCGATTACAACTGCGGAACAATTGCAGCCGGTGCGCTGTTCCAGTATCTGCACGAGACACAGAAATCGGATCTGTCTCACATGAACTCGATTACACCGTATGTGACGGACAAATATATGCTGATCGACAGCTCCAGCCGCCGGAATCTGGAACTGGTGGAAACGCTGCGGGAGAAGCAGAAACGCGGCTCCCTCCTCTGGGTTCTCGACAAAACCCGCACGGCGATGGGCGCGCGTCTTCTGCGAAGCTACGTGGAGCAGCCATTGATTGACGAGGATGAAATCAATGCAAGACTCGATGCTGTAGAGGCTCTAACGGGGCAGGCGATGATCCGCGAGGAAATCCGTGAATACCTCCGTCCGGTTTATGACCTTGAGCGTCTCGTCGGAAGAATCAGCTACCAGTCCGCGAATCCGCGTGACCTGATCGCCTTTAAATCGTCGCTGCAGATGCTGCCTTACATCAAGCAGCTCTTAAACTCGTTTGCCGGCGGCGCTTTGGCGCAGATTCAGGAGGATCTCGACCCGCTGGAAGACCTCTATCAGCTTGTCGATGCGGCAATCGTCGATGATCCGCCGTATCTGATGCGCGACGGCGGTATGATCAAGGACGGCTATAACGAGATGGTCGATAATTACCGTCACGCCAAGACCGAGGGAAAACAGTGGCTGAGTGAGCTGGAGGCAAGCGAGCGCGAGAAAACCGGCATCAAAAATATGAAGGTCAAATACAACAAGGTATTCGGCTATTATCTGGAGGTCACGAACTCGTTTAAAGATCTTGTCCCGGATTACTATACGAGAAAACAGACGTTGACGAATGCGGAGCGCTACATTACCCCGCGTCTGAAGGAACTCGAGGATACGATTCTCGGTGCGGAGGATAAACTGTATGCGCTGGAATACGATCTTTTCTGTACGGTGCGCGATACGGTTGCCGGCGAGGCGGAGCGGATTCAGCGCACGGCGCAGGCTCTGGCACGGCTCGATGTGTATGCATCGCTTTCCTACGTTGCCGAGCACAACCACTATGTGCGTCCGAAGCTGAACAGCCGCGGAAAGATTGATATCAAGGACGGCCGTCACCCAGTGGTCGAGAAGATGATTCCAAACGATATGTTTATCGCAAACGATACCCTGCTTGACAACGGTGACCACCGCGTTTCCGTCATCACCGGACCGAACATGGCCGGTAAATCGACGTATATGCGCCAGACGGCCCTCATTGTGCTGATGGCACAGATCGGTTCGTTTGTTCCGGCTTCGAAGGCAAACATCGGTATTGTGGACCGGATCTTTACCCGTGTCGGCGCATCCGATGACCTGGCAAGCGGCCAGAGTACGTTTATGGTTGAGATGACGGAGGTGGCAAATATTCTTCGGAATGCAACCTCGAACAGTCTGCTGATTCTCGATGAGATCGGAAGAGGAACGAGTACGTTCGACGGTCTTTCGATCGCCTGGGCGGTGATTGAGCATGTGGCGAATCCGAAGCTGCTCGGCGCAAAGACACTGTTCGCTACGCATTACCATGAGCTGACTGAGCTTGAAGGAAAGCTTCCGGGCGTGCACAACTACTGTATTGCCGTTAAGGAAAAGGGCGACGATATCGTATTCCTGCGTAAAATTGTACAGGGCGGCGCAGATAAGAGCTACGGTATCCAGGTAGCGCGTCTTGCGGGAGTGCCGGAGTCAGTGCTCTCCCGGGCGCAGGAGCTGGTGGAGCAGCTGAGCGATGCCGATATCACTGCTGCGGTCAAGGATCTGACCATGCAGAAAAAACCGAAGGCAAAGCCGGTTCACTACGACGAGGTCGATATGGCACAGATGTCGCTGTTCGATACGGTGCAGGACGATGATATCATCAAAGAGCTCTCGGAGCTTGATATCTCGAATATGACACCGATGGATGCTTTAAATACCCTGTACCGTTTCCAGGGAAAGGTGAAAAACCGCTGGAAATAGGGGAATACTGGATCAGAACATAAGTTAGAATCAATCCGAAACAGAAAGGAACAACATGGCTACCATAGCAGTACTGGATCAGAATACGATCGATAAAATTGCGGCCGGTGAGGTCGTGGAACGGCCGGCTTCCGTGGTAAAGGAGCTGGTGGAAAATGCAATGGACGCCGGTGCGACGGCGATCACCGTGGAAATCCGCGACGGCGGTATCTCGCTGGTGCGGATCACGGACAATGGAAGCGGCATTCCGGCCGAACAGGTGCCGCTCGCTTTTCTGCGCCACGCGACGAGCAAGATCCGTTCCGTGGAAGAACTCGTGCAGATTGCATCTCTTGGCTTCCGCGGCGAGGCGCTCTCGAGTATCTCGGCGGTTGCGCAGATCGAGATGATTACGAAAACGCCGGATGCGCTGACGGGAACGCGGTATGTGATTGAGGGCGGCGCGGAGAAGGCCAATGAGGAGGTCGGTGCCCCGACCGGAACAACCTTTCTGGTCCGGAATCTTTTTTACAACACGCCGGCTCGTCAGAAATTCTTAAAAACGCCGGTTACGGAGGCGAATGCGGTGACTTCCGTTGTGGAGCAGCTTGCGCTGTCGCACCCGGGGATTTCGTTTAAATATATGGTGAATTCACAGGTGAAGCTCCATACGAGCGGCAACCGGAATTTAAAAGAACTGGTCTATAATATTTACGGCCGCGACATCGCGCGGGAGCTGATCGAGATTCACTCGGAAAGCCCGCTGATGACGATCGACGGCTTTATCGGAAAACCGGTGATCTCGAGGGGAAACCGGAATTTTGAAAACTATTACGTGAATGGACGGTATGTGCGGAGCAAGCTGCTCGCCCGTGCGATTGAGGACGGATATCAAACATCGATGATGCAGCATAAATATCCGTTTACGCTGTTCTATGTCCAGATGGATGGAGAGGCGGTGGATGTCAATGTGCATCCGACGAAGATGGAACTTCGTTTTTCTCATCAGGAGGAGATTTACCGCCAGATGCGCGATATGATCTCAGGTGCGCTGAATCACAGGGAGCAGATTGTGAAGGTTTCGCTTTCTTCCGACAGGGAACGGAAAGCAGAGGAAAAATCGGCACGGAAAGAACAGATTGTTGTTCCGGAACCGTTCGAGCAGAAACGGCAGGTAAAAGAAGGCTTTGCACGGCAGTCCCTTCCGGTGGAGCCGGTTTCCAGCCAGAGCAGAAGAATGCCAATTTTCCCGGAGGTGGAACGAAATGGATACCGCGCAGCGAAAACGTATGTGCCGGTTCAGCAGATGACGGGAATGACGCGGGAAGAGGAAGAACTGTTTGAGCCGGGGGCAGGAAACGTGTCAAAGACGGCAGACCTCTCAAACGCGGACGCAATACAGCATCAGCAGGAGCCAGATGCAGCTCCAACGGTATCTTCCATGCCGGAAGAATCCTCATCTGCATCTGCTTCGCCTGAGCCAGAAGGCCAGATGCAGCTCTTTGATGAGCAGTTTCTTACCCCGGAGGCAGAGAAATCGCACCGCATCATCGGCCAGGTTTTCGATACGTACTGGCTGATTCAGTACGGCGAGAATCTCTACATCATCGATCAGCATGCCGCGCACGAAAAGGTACTGTTCGAGCGGATGATGAAAAATTACCGGGAAAAGAACGTCACCTCCCAGATGGTGAGTCCTCCGCTGATCGTCTCCTTAACGCCGCAGGAAGCAGATCTTGTGACCCGTTACATGGACGTTTTCCAGTCCTTCGGCTACGAAATTTCCCCGTTCGGCGGAAAAGACTATGCGATCAACGCCGTGCCGCACAACCTGTACGGTATTGCGACGGAGGAGCTGTTTATCGAGATTCTCGACAATCTTGAGGAGGTCCGCGAAAAGCCGCTGGAGATTTTAAAAGACCGTCTGGCGACGATGTCGTGCAAGGCCGCCGTAAAGGGCAACAATCATCTTTCCTATGCAGAGGCGGAGCAGCTCATTGCCGAGCTTTTGACGCTCGAAGATCCGTATCACTGCCCGCACGGCCGGCCGACGATCATTTCCCTCTCGAAACGGGAACTGGAAAAGAAATTTAAGAGAATTGTGTAGGTGATTTTTTTGAAAAAACCTTTGATTATCCTGACCGGTCCGACCGCTGTCGGCAAGACGAAGCTGTCGATTTCGCTTGCCAAAGCGGTGAATGGGGCCATTATCTCCGCGGATTCCATGCAGGTCTACCGCCATATGGATATCGGCTCTGCCAAAATCCGCCCGGAGGAGATGTGCGGCGTTCCGCATTATCTGATCGATGTGCTCGATCCTTCCGAAGAGTTTCACGTCGTGAAGTTTGTGGAACTGGCGCATGAAGCGATGGAAAAAATATACGCCGCCGGACAGATTCCGATCGTGACGGGCGGCACCGGCTTTTATATCCAGGCGCTTTTAAAAGAAGTTGATTTTACGGAATCGCACGGTGAACTGCCGATCCGGAAACAGCTGGAAGAAAAAGCAGCAACGGAGGAAGGCGCGGCAGAACTGTACCGGGAACTTTCCGAGGTTGATCCTGCTTCCGCGGAGACGATTCATCCGAATAATGTAAAACGTGTAATCCGGGCGCTGGAATATTATCACGAGACAGGACAGAAGATTTCGGAGCACAACGAGGAGCAGAAGCAGAAGGAATCTCCGTACTGTTCTGCTTATTTTGTGCTGAACGACGAACGTTCGATTCTGTATGACCGCATTGACAGGCGCGTCGATCAGATGATCCGCGACGGACTGGTTGATGAAGTTTTCCGTTTGAAAGAAATGGGATACACAAGAGATCTTGTCTCCATGCAGGGACTGGGCTACAAAGAACTGTTCCCGTATCTTGCGGGCGAATGCACGCTGGAGGAGGCCGTCTATATCATCAAGCGGGACACCCGTCATTTTGCCAAACGGCAGCTGACCTGGTTCCGCCGGGAAAAGGATGTGATCTGGCTGAACAAGCCGGATTTTGACTACGACGAAGAAAAAATATTATCATATATGCTGGATCGCTGGAACGAAATCGTTTCGGCCGATGCAAAGGAAGAAGGAGAACAATCATGTTGACAGAAAAAGCTGCTATGTACAGCACACTTGGCATTTCCAAAGAGGTTTTCGCATTTGGAACGAAAATTGAGGAAGAATTAAAAGAGCGTTTTGCAAAAATTGATGAAATCGCAGAATACAACCAGTTAAAGGTCATCCACGCCATGCAGGCAAGCAAGGTCAGCGAGGCATGCTTATATGGAACCACAGGATACGGATACAATGACCTGGGACGTGATACGCTGGAGCAGGTCTATGCAACGTGCTTCGGCACTGAGGATGCACTGGTACGCCCGCAGATCGCCTGCGGAACCCATGCGCTTGCAACGGTGCTTTCCGGAAATCTCCGCCCGGGCGACGAACTGCTTTCTCCTGTTGGAAAACCGTACGACACCCTTGAGGAAGTGATCGGCATCCGCCCGTCCGTCGGATCTCTTGCGGAATATGGCGTAACTTACCGCCAGGTAGATTTAAAAGAGGACGGCTCTTTCGATTACGAAGGAATCAAAAATGCCATCAACAAAAAGACAAAGATGGTGACGATTCAGAGATCGAAAGGATATCAGACCAGACCGACGCTTTCTGTTACCCGCATCGGTGAACTGATTGCATTTATTAAAAATATCAAACCAGATGTCATCTGTATGGTCGATAACTGCTACGGCGAGTTCGTGGAGACGATTGAACCGACCAATGTCGGTGCAGATCTGATGGTCGGATCCCTGATCAAAAACCCGGGCGGCGGACTGGCTCCGGCCGGCGGTTACATTGTTGGAAAGAAAAAGTACGTGGAAAATGCAGCATACCGTCTGCTCTCCCCGGGACTTGGAAAAGAGGTTGGCGCAACACTCGGTGTGAACGGTTCCTTCTACCAGGGATTCTTCCTGGCACCGACCGTTACCGCAGCGGCATTAAAAGGTGCTGTCTTTGCTGCAAATGTTTATGAGAAACTGGGATTTGCCGTTGTTCCAAACGGAACCGAGAGCCGTCACGACATCATTCAGGCGGTAACCTTTGGAAAACCAGAAGGCGTCATCGCATTCTGCCAGGGTATCCAGGCAGCTGCCCCGGTCGACAGCTTCGTTTCCCCGGAACCTTGGGATATGCCAGGCTACGACAGCCCAGTTATCATGGCAGCTGGCGCTTTCGTGCAGGGCTCTTCCATTGAACTTTCTGCCGACGGCCCGATCAAACCGCCGTATGCTGTCTATTTCCAGGGTGGGCTTACGTGGCAGCACGCAAAATTCGGTATTCTGATGAGTCTTCAGAAACTCGTCGATGCCGGTATGGTGACATTATAATGGCAAAAAATGTGGTAATTATCGGCGGCGGCGCGAGCGGACTGATGGCGGCAATTTGGGCCTCACGTCTCGGTGCCGCGGTCACCGTTCTGGAAAAGAACGATAAACCGGGCAGAAAGCTTCTTGCGACCGGAAACGGACGGTGTAATTTTACTAATCGTTATCAGGATGCATCGTGCTACCGCACGGGAAATCAGGAGCGTGCATCACGGGTTCTCGAACAGTTTACCGAACAGGACACCGAACAGTTTTTTGAACAGCTCGGCATCCGCATCCGGAGCCGTGAAGGCTGGCTTTATCCGGCCAGCGAGCAGGCACAGTCCGTTCTTGATCTGCTGGTTTTGGAAGCCAGATTCCGAAAGGTAAAAATCAAGACACGGGAAACGGCTGTTGCAGTGGAAAAAGCCGAAAATGGTTATCTGGTGCGCACCGAAGGATGGCAGTACCCGGCTGACAGCGTCATCATCTGCTGCGGAAGCTGTGCTTCCCAGATCGCCGGTTCCGACGGAGATACACTTCGATTTGCCGATCAGCTTCAGCTCGCTTCGATTCCGTTTTCCCCGGCCCTCTGCCCGCTCCGCTGCAAAGGAAACCAGTTTTCCTCCTGGGCGGGTGTTCGGGTGCGCGCGAAGATTACGCTTCTGGTTGAAAATCAGGAGATTCTGACGGAACAGGGAGAGCTGCAGCTTACCGACTACGGTGTCTCCGGCATCCCGGTATTCCAGATTTCCCGGTTCGCTGTGCGCGCCTGCATGCAGAAAAAACGCGCTGAACTTCTCGTAGACTTCTTTCCGGAACTGACGGAATCGGAGCTTACTGCAGAACTTGTCAGACGGCAGGAAATCTGCCCGTATAAAGCGCCAAAAGAGCTTCTGATCGGTCTCCTTCCGGAAAAACTCATTCCGGTTCTGATCGGAAAGAAAAAGACTCCGGAAGAAATGGCAGGCGCCATCAAATCATATCGTTTACAGATCACCGGCCAGACCGACTTTGGAAAAGCCCAGGTGTGTGCGGGCGGCATCACGCTCGACCAGCTTACGGATTCTCTGGAATCGGTACAGCACCCTGGTATTTTCTTTGCGGGAGAAGCCCTGGACGTCGACGGCGTCTGCGGCGGCTACAATCTCCAGTGGGCCTGGTCCAGCGGAAGTGCAGCCGGAAGAGCTGCAGCAGGAGAACATGCATGATTCGGATACAGCAATTAAAGCTTCCAGTCACCCACACACAGGAGGAACTGGAACAGAAAATAAGAAAAACACTGAAAATCGGAAAACACGATCTGCAGGAAATTGAGCTCTTACGCCGCTCAATTGATGCCAGAAAGAAATCCGAATTAAAATACGTTTATCAGCTTGATGTAAAAGTAAAAGATGAGAACGCCGTACTGCGGAAGGCGAAAAATAACCAGATCGTAAAAGCGGAGAAAAAGCCATATGTGTTCCCAAAATCCGGAGAACAGACTCTTGTTCACCGGCCGGTTATTATCGGAAGCGGTCCGGCAGGGCTTTTTTGTGCCTATGTTCTCGCAAAGCATGGCTACCGTCCGCTCGTTCTGGAGCGCGGCGAATCTGCAGAACAGAGAAAGAAAAGTGTCGATGCGTTCTGGAAAACCGGCGTTCTGAACCCGGAATCGAACGTACAGTTCGGAGAGGGCGGCGCCGGTACGTTTTCGGATGGAAAATTAAACACTTCGGTGAAGGATCCATCCGGCAGAAACCGTGAGGTACTCCGGATCTTCACGGAATGCGGGGCACCGGAAGAAATTCTGTACGATCAGAAACCGCACCTTGGCACCGATCAGCTCATCGGAATTGTGACAACGATGCGGAAAAAGATCGAGGCATGGGGCGGAGAAGTCCGTTTCGGAGCAAAAGTGACGGACTTTGGGATTGAAAACGGCAGACTCACTTCTGTAACCGTCAATGAAACCGAGAAGATTGCCGTGGAGACGGCAGTCCTTGCGATCGGCCACTCTGCACGCGATACCTTCTTTAAACTCTGCGAAAATAAGATCTCCATGGAAGCAAAATCCTTCGCTGTCGGCGTCCGCATTGAGCATCCGCAGAAGATGATCACGGAGGATCAGTACGGACCGGAGGCACCGGATTTTCTTGGGGCAGCACCGTATAAGCTCACCAATCAGTGTGAAAACGGAAGAGGTGTGTACTCATTCTGCATGTGTCCCGGCGGCTATGTTGTCAACGCATCCTCGGAAGCGGAACGCACCTGCGTCAACGGTATGAGTTATTCTGACCGGGAAGGTAAAAATGCGAACAGCGCTATGATTGTCACCGTAACACCGGAAGACTACCGCCCTTACCATGTAGAGGGAACGCCGGACGTACTCGATGGTGTGGCATTCCAGAGAGCGCTTGAACACGCTGCGTGGGAAGCCGGAAAAGGCAAAGTTCCGGTGCAGCTTTTTGGTGATTTCTGTGAAAACAGAGTTTCTACAGCACTTGGAGAGGTAACCCCTTCCATCTGCGGAGAATGGACTTTCGCCAATCTGCGGGAAGTTCTTCCGACGTTTATCGGAGACTCCCTTGTGGAAGGCATTCGTGCATCTGAGCGGAAAATCCACGGCTTTTCCCGTCCGGACGCCGTTCTTTCCGGCGTGGAAGCGCGTACCTCGTCACCGGTCCGCATTGTAAGAAATGAAACGCTCGAAAGTTCGTCGCTTACCGGTCTTTACCCGTGCGGAGAGGGCGCAGGCTATGCGGGAGGCATCACTTCCGCAGCCATGGACGGATTAAAAACGGCAGAGGAAATTGCAAAAAAATATATGAATTTTTCATAATTCCTATACATCTGCGGAAAGTTGTGCTAGAATGATGGGTGATTCAAACCAATGTATTCCATGAAAATTCCCGGAAGAGTGGTGGGAGGAATACATGAGAAAAAATGGATTACGAAACCTGCCGACGATGGAACAGCCATATGAAAAATGCCTGGAAAACGGCCCGGAAAGCCTTTCCGACGCGGAGCTTCTGGCTGTCATTTTACGATGTGGGGCAAGGGGAAAAACATCCCTGGAGCTCGCAAGAGAAATTCTTTCCCTTCCCGGAAAAGAGGAGGGCCTGTTAGGACTCTATCACTGTACAAGACAGGAACTTCTGCAGATCCGCGGAGTCGGGGAAGTAAAAGCGATCCAGCTCCAGTGCATCGGTGAGCTTTCCAAACGAATGGCCGCGGCCGGAGCAAGAAAAGGTCTCTGCTTTCATGATCCGGCTTCCATTGCGGATTATTACATGGAACGTCTCCGCCACGAGGATCAGGAGGTTCTTCTCTGCATGATGCTGGACACAAAAAATCAGCTTCTCGGAGAAAAGGAAATCACAAGAGGAACGGTCAATGCGACGATGATTTCGCCGCGGGAGCTTTTTCTTGCGGCACTGCAGTTCCGTGCGGTTCATATTCTGCTGGTTCACAACCATCCAAGCGGAATCCCGGAGCCAAGCGGTGACGACATTACCGTGACACGGCAGATCCGGCGGGCGGGCGAAATGCTCGGCATTACCCTGCTGGATCACATTATTATCGGGGATCACTGTTATACCAGTATGCTGGAACAGGGAATCTGATCCCGAAAATCCGAGGCAGAAATGCCCAAAGGAAGGGAACAAGTTAAAGGAGCACGATGCAGATTCGAAATGTATACGGCATAGACCTTGGCACCAGTACCGTCAAAATCTATGACCTGAAGAAAGACACAATCACAAAAGAAAAAAATATGATTGCCATACGCAACCGCGAACAGGTGATTGCCGTTGGAAATTACGCATATGAAATGCACGAGAGAACGCCTTCCAATATCGAGGTAATTACCCCCATGAGCAACGGACGCATTGCGAATGTATTGATGGTAGAAGCCGTTTTGCACACGCTTCTCCACCGCTGTACGCGCCACATGGGATACCGCCCGGAGCTGTATTTTTCAGTTCCCTGCGATATGACAGAGATTGAACGGCGTTCTTATTATACGATTGCACATAAGGGAGCCTTAAAAAACTGCCGCATGTATCTTGTGGATAAACCAATCGCGGATGCGCTGGCACTTGGCATTCCGATCAACCGCACGAAGGGTTCCATGATTGTCAACATCGGAGCGCAGAGCACAGAGATTTCTGTTATCGCCAACGCGAGGGTTATTTTTTCCAGAATCATCCCGGTAGGCGGAAAACAGTTCAACGAATCGATATGCAATCTGAACCGCCGCAAAAACAATTTCCAGATTGGCTCCAAAACAGCCAAACGTGTCAAGATTGCGCTGGCGGATCTTGGAACAGACAAAAAAGAGGCGCGGAAGGTGCGCGGCGTAGATGGTGCATCCGGTCTTCCAATGGAAGGGATCATTACTTCTTCCCTCGTAAACGAAGCACTCCTTTCCGGTGTTAATGAGATCGGCGAGGAAATCAAGCATGCGCTGGAGCGTACACCGCCGCAGATCCACGATCATATCCAGAAAGAGGGTATTTACATCACCGGCGGAAGCACAAGGATTCCGAACATTGACCGCTATCTTTCGAGACAGCTCGGCTGTCCGGTGCAGCTTTCCCAGTATTATGACCTCTGTACCATCTGTGGGCTCAAGGAACTGATCACGCACGATGCGCTGCATCGCTGGGCTTACACGGTAAATAAAAAGAAGTAAATCTATCAAAAAGGACCCGCTATGAATAAGAAGAAAAAATTTCAGTTAAAAAGCAAACATTTACTTTTCATCATGACGTTCCTGTGTCTCTCCGGCATTTTAGGCAGTGCAGCAGACAAAATGCCGGTCACGCCGATCCGGGAAGCCGCAGGCTTTGTGATCATCCCGTTTCAGAACGGAATTAACCAGATCGGTGCGTATTTGACAGACTGTCTGACCGGTTTCCAGAACGTCAAAAAACTGTCTGCCGAGAAAGAGGAGCTTGAACAGAAGGTCACGGATCTGACTGAGGAAAACAATCAGCTTGTACAGGATCAGCAGGAGCTGCAGCGTCTTCAGGAGCTGTATCAGCTGGACCAGTCCTACTCGGAATATGAAAAAGTAGCAGCACAGGTCATCTCAAAGGATCCGGGCAACTGGTATGATACCTTTGTCATCAACAAAGGATCAAATGACGGGATTCAGAAAGATATGAACGTTATTGCAGACGGCGGCCTTGTTGGACTTGTTGAGGAGGTAAGTTCCAATTCCGCTACTGTCCGCTCTATCATTGATGACTCCAGTTCCGTGAGCGCCATGACAGCATCTACCTCGGATACGTGTATTGTATCGGGTGATCTGCGCCTGATCAGCGACGGAAAGCTTGCCTTTTCCCAGCTGAATACAACCGACACGGTAGCTGAGGGCGAAAAGATTGTGACATCGAACATCAGTGATAAATACCTCCGCGGTATTCTGATCGGCTATGTCAGTGAAATCACCGAGGACTCCAATCACCTGACGAAAAAGGGATACATCATTCCTGTTGTGGATTTTCAACATATTCAGGAAGTTCTCGTGATCAAAGAATTAAAACAGCAGGGAGGAGAGTAAATGCGCAGAAAAATCACGCTTGCCTTTCTGATTCTGGCAGCTTTCCTGTTACAGACAACTGTATTTCAGTATTTTCAGATCGCGTCCGTAACGCCGAACCTTCTTCTGATTCTGACGTCCGCCTTTGGGCTGATGCGCGGAAAAAAAGAGGGACTGATGGTCGGATTTTTCAGCGGTCTGATGATTGATCTGTTCTACGGCAGCCTGTTTGGATTTTACGCACTGCTCTACATGTATATCGGTTATCTGAACGGCTTTTTCTGCAAAGTCTTCTATGACGATGATATTAAGGTACACATTGTACTGGTCGCTGCCAGCGATCTTGTCTACAGTCTGCTGATGTATGTGCTGCAGTTCCTGCTGCGCGTGCGCCTGCACTTTTTCGATTATCTGGCGCATATTATTCTGCCGGAAATGGTATACACGGTAGTGCTCTCCATTCTGCTTTACCGGCTTTTATTTATCATCAACCGTAAACTGACCGAAAATGAAATGGAAGGACAACAGTCGCCATGGCTAAGAAGATAAGAAAATTTTTCCGCAGACTCGGTGAAAACCGCACCCTATTGCTTGGTGTGGTTTTCCTTGCTATGTTTGCCGTCCTGATCGGAAGACTTTTTATCCTGCAGGTAGTGCATGGAGAAGAGTATGCGGATAATTTTGAACTGCAAATCACAAAAACCAGAACCCTTGAGAGTACAAGAGGAAATATTTATGACCGGAACGGAAAACTGATCGCTGGAAATAAGGTTTCCTACTCCGTAACCATCGAGGATAACGGAACGTACAACACGACAAAAGAACGTATTCTCTCTCTGAACGCAGAACTCTATCGTCTCTGTAAGCTGATTCGTGCAAACGGAGACTCGATTGACACCAGCACCTTCCCGATTGAAGTGGATGAGAACGGTGCGTTTGTTTTTACAGGTGAAGAGGGAACGATCCGCGACCGTTTTCGTGCAGACATTTATGGACAGAAGAAAATCGACGATATGACGGCAGAACAGAAGAGTTCCAGTGCCGAAACGCTGATGACATTTCTTGCCGGACCGGACGGCTTTGGCCTGGATGCCTATTCTGACGATGAAAAATACGCATATTCTGCCAAAGATTTTGAAGAGTATGGTCTTCCATACCAGACAGACGAATCCGGAAATGCGGTCCTTTCTCTTTCAAATCAGGAGCGTCTGGAAATTCTGGTGATCCGCTATAAGATGAAACAGACGAATTATCAGAAGTATGTCCGCGTGACAGTTGCTTCCGGCGTCAGCAGCAATACAACTGCATCGATTGCAGAGAATGAAGATGTTCTGCAGGGTGTCAGCATTTCGGAAGATTCCGAGCGTGTATATTATGACGGAAAGTATTTTTCCTCTCTGATCGGTTATACGGGCCAGGCGTCCTCAGACGAGCTGACAGAACTGAATGAAGAGCTGAAGAGCCAGGGAAAAGAAGAAACGTATTCCACGGAATCCATCGTCGGAAAATCTGGTCTGGAACAGTATATGGAGACAATCCTTCAGGGAACCGACGGATCAGAAGAGATTATCGTTAATAACGTCGGAAAAGAGCTGGAAACGGTAGAGGGATCCCTGGTTGAGCCAAAACAGGGAAATAACGTCTATCTTTCGATTGATTATGACCTGCAGATTGCGGTATATAAAATTCTGGAACAGAGAATTGCCGGCATTCTGAAACAGTATCTGAGTGATGTAAAATCCGTTGATACCTCAACACTTGCCAATACGGATGCCGTTCCGATTCCAATTTACGATGTATACAATGCACTGATCGAAAACAGCACGATTGATATTTCCCATTTCTCGGCGGCGGATGCCACGGAGCGTGAGCAGCGGATCTATGCACTGTTCCAGCAGAAGCTCCAGCAGGTGCTTGCTGAGATTACGCAGGAACTGACCGTTGAAACAGCAACCGTTTACAACGACCTCAGCGATGAAATGCAGGAATATGAGACCTTCATCGTGGATAAGCTGCTTTCCAGTACGATGGGTATTCTTTCTTCAACAGCAATTGATGAGAAAGACGCCACCTATCAGGCATGGAATGACGGAACGATTTCTCTTCGTGATTATCTGACGTATGCGGCAAGCCAGAACTGGATTGATGTCTCAGCACTGACGCAGGATGATGCCTACCTGGATTCTCAGGAGGTTTATCAGAAGCTGACGGAGGTTATTCTGGACCGTCTGGCAAACAATACAACATTTGCAAAAAAGATGTATCACTATATGCTGCTGCAGGATATGCTCGATGGCTATGATATCTGCAATCTGATGTATGATCAGAACCTTCTGACGAAAGAGGATGACGATTATGCCGCTTATGTTGCAGGAAATATGACACCGTTCCAGCTTCTGTCCGATAAAATCGCCAAACTGGAAATCACCCCGGCACAGCTTGCACTCGATCCGTGTTCCGGTTCTGCTGTCATTACGGACCCGAATACCGGTGCTATTTTAGCCTGTGTTTCCTATCCTGGCTACGACAACAACCGCCTGGCAAACCAGATGGATACCGCATACTGGGCAAAATTGAATACCGATGAATCCAGCCCGCTGTACAACAAAGCAACCCAGCAGAAGACGGCTCCTGGTTCCACCTTTAAACCGCTGATGGCGGTTGCCGGATTAAGCGAAGGCATAATTACTCCGACTAGTACCATCAACTGCAACGGTCTGTTCGGGGAAGGACTTGTCAACGAATCTGACTATGTCCACTGCCATCAGTTGAGCGGCCACGGAGATCTGAACATTGTCGGTGCCATCCAGAACTCCTGCAACGTGTTCTTCTGTACGCTTGGATATCGTCTGGGACTCGATGAGAACGGCACCTTTACACAGAAGCGCTCTCTGGAAATGATCCAGAAATATGCCGATATGTTTAAGCTGGATGAAAAGACTGGAATCGAAATTTCGGAAACCGATCCGAATGTAACCGATTCCCTTCCGATCCCTTCCTCGATTGGTCAGGGTACCAACAACTATACGACGACACAGCTTGCACGCTATGTCACAACGATTGCAAATTCCGGTACGGTTTATAATCTTTCCCTTCTGCAGAAAGCAACGGATTCGGATGGCAATGACATCGATATGGGCGCAGATTTCGGCCCGACGGTAAATTCAGAAATGGATGTTGATTCCAGCATCTGGGATCTGGTACACGAAGGCATGCGAAAAGTAATCAGCGTATCCAATGCGACCATTTTCCCGGAATCCTGGCCGGTAGAGCTTTCCGGAAAAACCGGTACCGCGCAGGAAGACCGTACACGTGCAAACCATGGACTGTTTATCGGCTTCTCTCACTATGAGAGCAGAGACGATATTGCTCTTGCCGTCCGCATTCCGTTTGGATATTCTTCTATGAACGCAGAGTTGGTAGCTAAGGATATCTTAGATTATTACTATGGCCTCTCAGACGATATTCTGTCCGGTCAGGCAAACTCCAACGGTGTTGCAAGCGTGAGAGCAGACTAAGGAATTTTTCCGGCAGAAACGAAGCCTGGGAAGAAAGCTGCAAAAGAGAAAGGATGCGTTTTTAAACAAAGGTTTGGACGCATCCTGCGGCATGAAAATGCAGAACAGTTTTCAACAAGGAGGTTCCAGATGAGTGAAGTCATTGTAATTACATCAGGAAAAGGCGGCGTCGGAAAGACGACAACAGCAGCAAATATCGGAATCGGGCTGGCACAGCTTGGAAAGAAAGTTGTGATGGTAGATACCGACATCGGTCTTCGAAACCTGGATGTCGTGCTCGGCCTTGAAAACCGGATTGTCTACAATCTTGTGGATGTTGTGGAGGGCAACTGCCGGATGAAGCAGGCGCTAATCCGCGACAAACGGTACGAGCAGCTCTACCTTCTCCCGTCTGCCCAGACGAGGGACAAGACAAGCGTAACGCCCGAGCAGATGAAAAAACTCTGCGATGAATTAAAACAGAGCTTTGATTTTGTTCTTCTTGACTGTCCGGCAGGCATTGAGCAGGGATTTGCAAATGCAGTTGCCGGTGCCAATAAGGCAATTGTTGTGACTACGCCGGAGGTTTCGGCCATCCGGGACGCGGACCGCATCATCGGCCTTCTGGAGGCGCAGGATCTGAGGGATATTTCTCTTGTCATCAATCGTATCCGGCCGGATATGGTAAAACGCGGTGAAATGATGTCGGTGGATGATGTACAGGAAATTCTTGCTGTTCCGCTGCTCGGCATTCTGCCCGATGATGAGCAGGTAGTAATCGCCACCAACCAGGGCGAAGCGATCGCTGGAAGCGGTTCCAAGGCAGGAGAAGCCTTTACGAATATCAGCCACAGGATCCTCGGGGAGAGTGTTCCCTACTTGGATCTTGACAGCAAAAAGGGATTTTTCCGCCGCGTATTCGGGCGATAGGAGGGAACTGGTATGGGTTTATTTTCAGGCAGAAAGCCGCACTCCGGCCTCGTTGCAAAAGAACGTCTGTCCAATCTTTTAATGGCAGAACGTCTGAACTGTTCTCCGGCATCGCTTCAGATGCTGAAAAATGATCTTTCTGCTGCTGCAGGAAAATACCTTACCGTTGAGGCGGATGAAATTTCCGTCACCATTACACAAACAACCCCTGTCATACTGACAGCGAAAATACCATTGAAAAGAAACGAGGAGTATCATGTTAAGACGATATAAGCTGAAAAATTATAATTTCCGGCTGGTCATTCTTCTGATTGCCATCAGCATCATTGGTGTGCTTCTGATCGGAAGTGCAGACAGTGCAGACCAGAAAAAACAGGCCATCGGAGTCGTATTGGGCGTAGTCATCATGATTATTGTCTCTTTGCTTGACTATAGCTGGCTTCTGAATTTTTACTGGGTTCTTTACATCGGAAATCTGATGATGCTTGGCGTTCTTTATCTCGGCGGTTCTACCGCAAAAAACACGTTTGGTGCGACCCGTTGGATTCAGATCGGAAGCTTTCAGTTTCAGCCGACCGAGCTGTCAAAAATCTTTCTGATCATGTTTTTTGCGATGTTTCTGATGAAGCATGAAGAAGATCTGAATACGGCGAAAACCATTTTTACCGCGATCGGGCTTCTGATTCCGCCGCTCGTTATGATTTACCGTCAGCCGGATTTGAAAAATACGATTACGGTCATGGTTCTGTTCTGCTTTATGATGTATGTGGCGGGTTTAAGCTACAAAGTTATCGCCGTTGTTCTGGTTTCCGGTTCAGCACTGGTACTTGCGCTTCTGCTTGTCATTACGCAGGTGAATTTCCAGCTTCCGGCGGCTCTTGACAAGACGATTGGTTATCAGCTTGGGCGAATTCAGGACTGGTTAAGCGATGATGCCGACAACGCCGACGGCCGTCTCCAGCAGCAGAATTCCATTACAGCCATCGGCTCCGGAAAGCTGACCGGAAAAGGACTCAACAACAATAAAGTTTCTTCCGCAAATAAGGGAAAATTCGTTTCCCAGAACCATAATGACTTTATTTTTGCAGTGGCAGGAGAGGAGCTTGGTTTCTTTGGATGCTGCGGAATCATCCTGCTCCTGTTCCTGATTCTCGTCGAATGCATCCGGACTTCCCGGAAAGCAAAAGATCTGTCAGGAACGTTGATCTGCTGCGGTATGGCAGGACTCATTGCCTTTCAGAGCTTTCTGAATATCAGTGTTGCAACCGGAATCCTGCCGAACACCGGTACACCGCTTCCGTTCGTCAGCTATGGACTGACCTCCCTTGTAACACTTTACATCGGAATGGGGCTTGTCCTGAATGTCGGACTGCAGAACCGGGATTTTGTAACCAGAAACTATGAATTACTAAGGAGGAAAACCATCAATGAACATCGGATTGATCGCGCATGATGCAAAAAAAACGCTGCTTCAGAACTTGTGTATCGCCTACCGCTCGGTACTTGCCAAGCATACTCTTTACGCAACCGGAACTTCCGGCCGTCTGGTAGAAGAGGCAACCGGACTTAACGTCCGCAAATATCTGGCTGGACACGTTGGAGGCGTTCAGCAGATGGGTTCTCAGATTGAACAGAATGATCTGGATCTTGTGATTTTCCTGCGGGATCCGGAACAGCCGAAACAGCATGAGCCGGATGTCCATCGGATTATCCGTCTCTGCGACGTACACAGCATTCCGCTTGCTACCAATCTTGCAACGGCAGAAATGCTGATCAAATCATTAGACAGAGGAGAAATGGACTGGCGTGAAATCTACCGGAGAAACGACTAATACTACAGAAAAAGAACAGAAACTGCCTGTAACGGAGAAAAACGGGACTGCTCCGGAAAAAACCGAACATATTTTAAACCGCCTGATCATCGGCGCGGGTGTCTGTGTTGCTGTTATTGCGGTTCTGATCGGTGTGAAACTGTACCGTCAGGACCGCCAGATGGACATTACAGAGCCGTTTGCGCGAAGTATGGTGCTTGCCTCCGATCCGCTTTCGGCAGAAAAACGGTTTCAGGCTGAAACGCTCTCTGCCGATCTCTGTGTCGGTGAGACGAGCGTACCGCTGAATGATATCTCGTTTTCTTCACAGGTAAAGGCCGGACTGTTTGATCTGGATCACAAAAAAGTATTGTTCGCGCAGAATATGTATGATCAGGTCTACCCGGCCAGCATCACGAAGATCATGACGGCTCTCCTTGCCATGGAATACAACCAGCCGGATACGCAGGTAACGATCACAGAAGAGGATCTTGCGCTGGAAGATGGATCCCAGATGAGTGGACTGGCCGTGGGCGATACGGTAACGATGGATCAGCTTTTCCATGCATTGTTGATTTATTCTGCCAACGATGCTGCTATGGCGATTGCCCGCCAGGTAGGCGGAAGTGTAGAGAATTTCGTTCAGATGATGAACGATAAGGCAGCTTCCCTTGCCATGACCGGTACGCATTTTGCAAACCCGCACGGTCTTCACGATGAGAATCATTACACTACTGCATATGATGTTTATCTGATGCTGTATGCTGCCTATCAGCATACGGAATTCCAGAATACGATGTCAATGTCTTCCTACACGCTGAACATGACGCATGCGGACGGTACGGCGGGAACGATCTATTTAAGCTCCACGGACAAATATCTGACCGGAGAGAAAAACGCACCGGAAAACGTGACGGTGCTCGGCGGAAAAACCGGAACGACCGATGAGGCCGGTTCCTGCCTGGCACTGGTATCCCAGAATGCATATGGAGAACCGTTTATCTCTGTCATTCTTCATGCATCAACAAAAGTGGAACTGTACGAGGACATGAACACTCTTCTTTCCAATATCAACTCCTGACGTAATCTTTTTGCAATCCCCCGGACGGCGTTTTTTCTGCCTCTCCGGGAGATTGTCGTATCCGTTTAGAAAAACAGAGCTCCTTTCCCTGCGAATTAGAAGATTTTTCAGAATTTTTTCATTTTACCATTGAAAACGTTGGTGAATTGTACTATAATTAAACCATGAACTTAAAGGTTTTTGGTGAAAATATCTTATTCTAATCTAAGGAGGAAACTGCTATGGTTCAATTAATTGTAGGCAAGAAGGGAAAAGGCAAAACAAAACAGCTGTTAGACAAAGTAAATGCAGAGGTAAAAACCGCAAACGGAAATATCGTGTATATTGACAAGAGCACAAAGCACATGTTTGAATTAAACAACAAAGTACGTCTGATTTCCGCAACCGACTATCCTCTGAAAAACAGTGATGAATTTATCGGATTTATCTGCGGTATCGTTTCTCAGGACCACGATCTCGCAAGCGTTTATCTCGACAGCTTCCTGAAAGTAGCAAAACTGGAAGGAGAGGACATCACAGATTGTGTTGAACAGCTGGAAGGCATTGGCAAGCAGTATAACATTACCTTCGTATTAAGTGTCTCCATGGATAAAGAAGAGCTTCCGGAAGGCATGCAGGATAAGATTATCGTTGCACTGTAACCGAAACTGTATTATAATAATTGCATAGCGACAAAACCAAAGGACGGCGCTTACGGCACCGTCCTTTTAGCGCATGGATTAAACAATAAAAGGAGCATACATTTTGTCTAAGCAGAAAAAGAACAGCCGCCGGCATTCGAGAATCCGTTTCCCTTTTCCGGCGTTGAATATTGGAAATATCATCTTTGGAGCCCTTTTTTTCTATATGGCAGTTTCACTTTTCTTTTACCTGACCGCCGATCATATCAAATCTTTTCAGGTTGTGCAGGGAACTTTATCCCGGAATGATACCTATACCGCATTCGCCATGCGGACAGAGAGCGTGCAGCTTTCCTCCGGCAGCGGATATGTTCAGTTCTATACCCCAAATGCATCGAAAATCAGCCGCGGAAGCGCTGTTTATGGGATTTCCGCAACAGAAAATGCCGATACCTCTGGTATTTCGGCAGATGCGGCAACGAGAACGTCGCTTCGTTCCTCGCTCGCACGTTTTTCTTCTGATTATGATTCCAGTTCCTTTTCCGGCATTTATCAGCTGAAAACAGAACTTTCCGCAAAGCTGCTTGCCGCTGCCGCTGAAAACGGAGATTCCTCATCACAGACGATATTTTATGCAGATCAGGACGGTGTTGTCGTCTACGGCAGTGATGGATATGAAAGCTATACGGAGGACAGCCTTACGCCGGAGCTTTTCTCTACGAAAGCCTCTGTGGTTTCCTTTGGTTCCGGCGCGCAGACGGAGCCTGGAAATGCAGTATACCGTCTGGTGACAGATGAGCAGTGGGAAATTGCCGTTCCGGTGACGAATAAGCAGGTCGTTACACTTTCCAATTTCAGTACGATAAAAGTTAAATTTCTGAAAGACGGAAAAACACAGACGGGAACACTGAATCTAAAGTCCATTAACGATCAGAACTATGCTGTCATTTCGTTTACAAGCGGGATGATCCGTTATGCGGAAGACCGTTTTCTTTCAATAGAGCTGGTCACAAACACTGGAAGCGGACTGAAAATTCCAAATACTGCCATCACGGAAAAAGATTTCTATAAAATCCCGGCGCAGATGCTCGTACAGGGCGGAGACAGCAATTCTTCCGGTTTCCTGCGGGAAAAGACCGATAAAAAAGGAAATGTCATGCTGGATGATAACGGACAGCCGGTGACAGAATTTGTAAACGCCACGATCTATGAGCAGGTCAATGATGAAAATGATAATCCGGTCGAATATTACGTCGACATGGCCGCTTTTAATGATGGAGATATACTTCGTGCACAGGATTCCGCCACAACGTATCAGATTGGAGAAACGGTTCCGCTGCAGGGTGTTTACTGCATCAACAAAGGATATGCTGTATTCCGCAAAATTCAGATCATCGATCAGAATGCGGAGTATTCTATCATAAAAAAACAAACGCAATACGGCATTTCGCAGTATGATTATATTGTGGAAAATGCATCCACCGTCAGTGAAGAAGATATTGTGCATTAAATACTGGAGGTTAGAAAGATATGCTGAAAGAGAACTATGAAGAAGTCCAGAAGAAAATTACAGAAGTCTGCAAAAGAGCCGGACGGAACCGGGAGGAAGTTACCCTGATTGCGGTCAGCAAGACAAAACCGGTCGAAATGCTTTCCGAAATCTATGATCTTGGCGAACGCAATTTCGGTGAAAACAAAGTGCAGGAGCTGACAGAAAAAGAGGAAGTGCTGCCAAAGGATATCCACTGGCACATGATCGGTCATCTGCAGCGGAATAAAGTAAAATACATTGCAGGAAAAGTTGCCCTGATTCATTCTGTCGATTCTCTTCGTCTGGCAAAAACGATCAGTGAGGAAGCGGTAAAGCACAACTGCGAAATCCAGATCCTGATCGAGGTAAACGTTGCCGGCGAGGAAAGCAAGTTTGGTGTCTCCGTAGAGGAAACCCTTCCATTGATTGAAGAAATCGCAAAACTTCCGGCAATTCATGTGGAGGGACTTATGACCATTGCACCGTATGTGGAAGATCCAGAAGAAAATCGTCCGGTTTTTCGCAAATTAAGGGAATTAAGTGTTGACATTGCCGCCAAAAACATTAATAATGTACGTATGGCCATTTTGAGCATGGGCATGACCGGCGATTACGAAGTAGCAGTAGAAGAAGGCGCCACTTTAGTACGGGTTGGAACCGGAGTCTTTGGCGAACGGGATTACAGTAAAAGATAACAGGAAGCCTTTCCAAGAAGAGTGACCCCGCGCATTCTGCACGGCTGTCTGGCCAAATGCCACAGGACTAAAAATAGGAGAGTATAAGAATGAGTGTTTTAGACAAATTTCTGGATGCCATCCGGCTGAACGACGATTACGAGGAAGAGGATGCTGATTCGGATAGCTTCTTCGATGAAGAAGACGATGATATAGAAGAAAAACCAAAGAAACGTTTCTTCCGTAAACTGGAGAACGAGGATGAGGACGAAGAGGAAGAGCCGCAGGCGAAACCGGTTCACACTGCACCGCGTAAACAGCCGGCGCCAAAGACCACCGCTTCAAGCCAGGCTGCTGCTGCACGAGCTCCAAAGCCAGCTGCTCCGGTTTCCCCGAAAGTTACTCCAATGAGAAAGAAAGCAGGTGCATTAAATATGGAAGTATGCGTCATCAAACCGGCTTCCATGGAGGATACCCGTGAAATCGCGGATACGCTTCTGGCCGGATGTACCGTTGTCCTTAACTTAGAAGGCATTGATGTGGATATTGCCCAGAGAATCATTGATTTCTGCTGTGGTGCATGCTACTGCATGAGCGGAAGTCTGCAGAAAGTTTCCAGCTATATTTTCATCCTGACACCGTCCAGCGTAGAAATTTCCGGCGACATCCAGGATATCTTAAGCGGAGCTTTTGATCTTCCAAATATCCGTACCGATTATTAAAGAAAATTATCTTTGCAGTAAATTAAAATGGATCCACTGGATCAATTATTGATTTACTTAGTAACAAAGGAAAAGCATCAGATGCAGGATTCTGATGCTTTTTTCATGAAAGAACATACAGGAGGCATAAATTATGAAAACACTTACCGTTAAAAGAGAAGGCACATCTACTGAATTTTCTTATGAAATTGTCTGGGACGGCAGCTACGAACGCCTCGCCGGCTGTGTGGAGAACTTAAAACTCCCTGCAAAAAAGGCCTGCATTGTCACAGACAGCACGGTTTCAGAACTGTATCTGGAAGAGGTAAAAAATGTACTGTCCCCGCTGTTTGAGACCGTAACCGCATTTGTTTTCCCGGCTGGTGAAGCAAGCAAAAATCTGGATACCGTCAAAGATCTGTACACGCATCTGATTGAAAACCACTTTGAGAGAAAAGACATTTTATTCGCACTCGGCGGCGGTGTCGTTGGGGATCTGACCGGCTATGCGGCGGCAACGTATCTGCGCGGCATTGATTTCATTCAGCTTCCGACGACACTGCTTGCACAGGTAGATTCCAGCGTTGGAGGAAAAACGGGCGTCGATTTCGACCAGTACAAAAATATGGTCGGTGCATTCCATCATCCACGTCTTGTCTATATGAACATGGCAACCTTAAAATCCCTGAACGGCGAACAGTTTGCCTGCGGTATGGGAGAAGTCCTGAAAACAGGTCTGATCCGCGATGAAAAATTCTACATCTGGACCATCAATCACATGTCTGAGATCGAAGAGCGGATTGAGCCGGTATTAACGAAAATGATCCAGAAATGCTGCGATATCAAACGCCAGGTTGTAGAAAATGACCCAACAGAACAGGGAGAGCGTGCCGTTTTAAATCTTGGCCATACGATCGGTCATGCCATTGAAAAGCTCAAAAACTTCGAACTGCTCCATGGCCAGTGCGTTGCACTTGGAACCGTTGCTGCTGCCTATATTTCCTACAAGAGAAGTTATCTCTCCGATGAAGAGTTTTACGAGATTCGTGATATGAACGTCGGTTTCTATCTGCCAATCACCGTGGACGGCCTGAAATCGGAAGATATTCTGGCTGCAACAAAATCGGACAAGAAAATGGAACAGGGTACGATCAAATTCATCCTTCTAGAGTCTGTCGGCCATGCTGTGGTGGACCGCACGGTTACAGATGAAGAAATGCTGGAAGCTATCAATTCTATTAATGGAGATCTGATCGATGAAGAGTAAAAAACTTTCTCCGCTGGCCGTTTATCTGCTTTGCGCGGCAGCGATTGTCCTTCTGCTTGCAGCAGATCAGTATACAAAATCACTGGCAGTGCAGTATCTGAAGGACCAGCCGTCGATCGAGCTCATTCCAGGGGTTTTGGAGCTGTTTTATCTGGAAAACCGCGGCATGGCATTCGGACTTCTGCAGGATCAGTACTGGCTGTTTGCTATGATGACGGTATTGTTTCTGATCGTCATGGTGATCGTCTTTTACAAGCTTCCAAAGACACGCCGCTTTTTACCGCTTTTTGCCGTGCTGACTGTTCTGACGGCTGGTGCGGTCGGAAATTTTTACGATCGTTTTCTGAATCACTATGTCGTTGATTTCATCTACGTTTCGCTGATCAACTTTCCGGTTTTTAACGTAGCTGATATTTATGTCACCGTATCGGTCGCTGTCTTTTTACTGCTGTATCTGTTGTACTACAAGGACGAAGACTTCGCATTTCTGCATAAAAACGCCAAAAAGGAGGAGTCCGATGGCTGAAGAAGAACGGATTTTGGAAGTCACACTGGATTTTGACGGAAAACGGATTGATCAGTGCCTGGCCGCATCTTTTTCGGACTGTTCCCGTTCTTTTCTGCAGAAGCTTTTAAAAGACGGAAAGGTTTCGATCAACGGAAAAACGCAGAAAGCAAGCAGTAAGGTTGCCGCCGGTGATGCCGTTCTGGTGCTTCTGCCGGAACCGGAAGAACTGAACGTAGAGCCAGAAAACATTCCGCTTGATATTCTGTACGAGGATGATGATCTTCTGGTCGTCAATAAGCCCAAGGGGATGGTCGTACATCCGGCGGCAGGCCACAGCAGCGGAACACTGGTCAATGCGGTTCTGTATCACTGCCGCGGAAATCTCTCCGGCATCAACGGCGTTCTGCGCCCCGGAATCGTCCACAGAATCGATATGGACACAACGGGTGCCCTGGTTATCTGTAAGAGCGATTTCGCCCACCAGAGCCTCGCAGAACAGCTCTCTGTACATTCCATTACCCGAAAGTACCGGGCAATTGTCCATGGGAATCTGAAAGAGGACGAGGGAACCGTGCGCGGTGCAATCGGCCGCCATCCGACAGACCGGAAAAAGATGGCGATTAATGAACGGAACGGAAAACCGGCGGTCACACATTACCGTGTGCTGGAACGCTTTGGAAATTATACGTATATTGAATGCCAGCTGGAAACCGGCCGGACACATCAGATCCGTGTCCATATGGCAAGTATTGGGCATCCGCTGCTTGGCGATGCGGTTTATGGCCCGAAGAAATGCCCGGTGAAAAACCTGCAGGGACAGACGCTGCATGCGATGGTACTTGGATTTATCCATCCACGGACCGGTGCCTATATGGAGTTTGAGGCACCGATTCCGGAATATTTTTCCAATCTGTTGCTGCAGTTTCGAAAAAATGTCTGAAACTGCTTAAAAAGAATGATATTTCAAAAAGTATATAGTTAATTTGTATAAGTTTTATCAAAATGTTCTGTACTTTCTGTGAATTCTGTAGTATACTAGATGTAACGAAAAAACGCGAGTTACTACATCTGTGAAAGCAGATTATTGTGACGGAATGGAAAGGAGCGGATTATATGAAAACTATCATAACGATTGGACGTCAGTACGGAAGCGCCGGACATTCCATTGGTAAGATTTTAGCGGATGACCTGGGAATTAAGTACTATGACAAAGAGCTGCTGGAGAGAGCAGCAAAGGACAGCGGATTATGCCAGGAATTGTTCGAAAACCACGATGAAAAACCAACCAACAGCTTTTTATACTCTCTGGTTATGGACAGTTACTCCTTCGGCTATGGATCTACCATGATGGATATGCCGCTGAACCAGAAGGTATTTCTGGCACAGTTTGATGCCATCAAGAAGATTTCGCAGGACGGTCCGTGTGTCATCGTAGGCCGCTGTGCAGATTATGCACTGGAGGAAAATCCGAACGTGCTGAGCATCTTTATTAAAGCAGATATGCAGGATCGCATCCGCCGTATCGCAAAGCTGTATGATCTTTCCGATGCAAAAGCAAAAGACAAGATCACAAAGATCGACAAACAGCGTGCAAGCTACTACAATTACTACACCAGCAAACGCTGGGGCGAGGTAGACAGCTACGACCTGTGCCTGAACAGCAGTGTATTCGGTATCGATGGAACCGTAGATATGATCAAACAGGCAATTGAAGTTAAAGAAGCGGGAATCCGCAAGATTTTCAGCACCTGATCAAAACAGAACATAGGAGAAACGACCCTCCTCTTAAAAATAAGAGGAGGGTCATTTTATGAAAGGATTTTAAAGATGAGAATTGTTATACAACGTGTAAAAAGAGCAAGTGTTTCGGTGGAAGAGAAGGTTGTCGGATCGATTCAGAAAGGTTTTCTGGTTCTGATCGGTGTCGGCCAGGGGGACGATGAAGCAACAGCAGACAAGTATATGAAAAAACTGCTGGGACTGCGTATTTTTGAAGATGAAAATGGAAAGACGAACAAGTCCCTGGCAGATGTGGATGGACAGCTTCTGATGGTTTCACAGTTTACCCTGTATGCCAACTGTAAAAAGGGAAACCGTCCAAGCTTCACGGAAGCAGGCGAGCCGCACAGAGCAGAAGAACTGTATGAATATATGGTCGCGAAAGCACGGGAACAGGTTCCTGTTGTCGAAACGGGAGTGTTCGGGGCTGAGATGGAAGTATCACTGGTGAATGATGGGCCGTTTACGGTGATCTTAGAGGATCTGTGAAACCTGTTTTTGTCTAGAGATAGTGTACCATCATCGTACTGAATTGTTTGTATTTATATAGTTTACATAAAATGATTATGTGAACTTGTGAAGAGGAGAAAATCTTTTATGCCGCAATTTGACTATCAGCAGCTGTGTCACTTTGTCCTTCCGGAACAGGGGGGACTGTCGGTGGAAACAATTCTAAAACGTTTTCTGCACCTGACACCACGTGAAATCCGCCATGCCAAATATATTCCGGATGGAATTCAGAAAAACGGTGTTTCCTGCCGCACAAATGCAGTCGTCCAGACTGGAGATACGATCACTTTTCGATATGAGCAGAAGTGTCCCCACCTTTCCGAAGATCAGGTTCTGCCGGTATCAGGTGATTCTGCCGGCGTACGGATTCTCTATGAGGACAGTGATCTCTGTGTCGCAGACAAGCCATCCGGTATGGTCTGCCACGCTTCCCACGGCCATTATTCCGATTCCCTGACACATGCTGCCGCATCCCTGTTAAAAACACCGACAGCGCCTTCTGAACTCCGCTGCATCGGCCGTCTTGACAAAGATACATCGGGTCTGGTACTATTTGCAAAGAATCAGCTGGCTGCTGCCAGACTGTCCCGGCAGCGGGAGAGCGGCGCGCTGAAAAAAGAATACCTGGCTCTGGTACACCATCCCTTTTCCGAAGAAACGCAAAAAGAAACCATTCGTCTTTCCATGGAGCAAATTCCAGGAGATGACCCTGATTCTTTCGATCCGTCTGGGAAACGTATCACTAAAATGCGTATCTGTAAAGAAGGGAACGGCCTGTGGGCTACTACACACTACGAGGCTGTCCTTCAGGATCCTTTCTGGGCCGTCGTGTGCTGCCGTCTGGAAACCGGCCGCACGCATCAGATCCGCCTTCACATGGCATCTATTGGACATCCACTTTTCGGAGATCCGCTCTACGGAGTCCGCGACGGCGGTACCCGTGCCGCGCTCCATGCCTGGAAACTGCACTTTCTGCAGCCGATGACAGGAGAACCAATTGATCTGGAAAATATTCGAACGCACATGTTCGATTAAATATATTTGAAGTATAAGGAGAACATTTTATGAAAGAACAGAAAGAACACAAACGCCGCGTCCGCTACAAAGGCACACATCCGCGGAATTACAATGAGAAATACAAAGAACTGAATCCGGAGAAATATCAGGGGACCATTGAGCATGTGATCCAAAAGGGAAGCACACCGGCCGGCATGCATATCCCGATTCTCGTAGATGAAATCCTCGATTTTCTCAAGATCGAGCCGGGACAGAACGGACTTGATGCAACACTCGGATACGGCGGCCACAGCTCCCGTATGCTTGCATGCCTGCGGGGAAAAGGGCATCTCTGTGCGCTGGATGTCGATCCGATCGAGATGGCAAAAACAAAAGAACGACTGGCCGCGCAGGGGTACGGCCCTGAGATTTTAACGATTCTTCATCAGAATTTTGCCAATATTGATCAGGTTGCTGCCAAATACGGCCCCTTTGACTTCATTCTGGCGGATCTTGGTGTTTCCTCCATGCAGATTGATAATCCGGAGCGCGGCTTTTCCTACAAATATGATGGACCGCTGGATCTTCGCCTGAATCCGGAGGCAGGAATTTCCGCGGCCGAGCGTCTGCGCACGGTTGCACGCGATGAACTGGAAGGCATGCTCATTGAAAATGCCGATGAACCGTATGCAAAAGAAATTTCCCAGGCTGTTACGCGGGCACTTCGGAAAGGAAAGAAAATTGACACTACGTTTGCACTGCGTGATCTGATCGCTGAAGCACTGGATTTTCTTCCGAAAGACGAGAAAAAAGAAGCCATCAAAAAATCCTGCGCCCGCACCTTCCAGGCACTGCGGATCGATGTAAACAACGAATATGAGGTTCTGGAAGCATTCATGGAAAAACTTCCGGATGCTCTTGCTCCGGGCGGCAGAGCGGCAATTCTGACGTTCCATTCCGGCGAAGACCGGCTTGTGAAAAAGTCCATGAAGGGACTGTATCAGATCGGTATTTATTCCGAATATTCAAAAGAAGTCATTCGTCCTTCCAAAGAAGAATGCATCCGCAACAGCCGTGCAAGTTCAACGAAAATGCGCTGGGCAATTAAGGCGGAGTAACTTAAAAAAAAGCAGGAGAGAAGTCGTCTCCATAAAAAAGAGGAATCAACGAATGGGATATAATCCCTGTTGATTCCTCTTTTGGTTTCTGATATGTTTTTATTCCTCATGCTCCGGCATGGACTCCCGCAGCCGTACCGCTGTGGCAGCCTGACGGCGCCTTGCATCGTCCATGGCAGCATAATGTTTCTTCGTCGTATTGACATCCTTATGGCCGAGAACATCCGCAACAAGATAAATATCGCCTGTTTCTTGATACAGCGTCGTACCGTACGTACTACGCAGTTTATGCGGCGTAATTTTCTTCGTTGTCGTCACCTGGGACGCATATTTCTTCACCAGATTTTCCACCGTCTTGACGTTGATCCGTTTTCTCTGCGCCGAATAGAAGAGTGCGTGTTCGTGTCCTGCCACAGGCGTAATACCTGCGCGGACTTCGATATACTTTTTCAGTGCCTCGGCAACTTCATCTCCAAAGTAGACAAACATTTCATTTCCACCTTTTCGAAGCACTTTGATGCCATTGTTTTTAAAATCGACATCCTCAATATCTAACCCGACACATTCCGACACACGGATTCCCGTGCCAAGCAGAAGAGTAATGATTGCAAAATCACGTTCCTTTGTTTTTTCATAGTAGGCCCGCTGATGATTGCTCAGCCCGTCGCCGCAGGATTCAATAAAATCAAGAAGCTCCGCAACCTCATTTGGCTCCAGACGGATAATTTCTTTTTCATGGAGCTTCGGCATATCGATAAGCAGCGTAGGATTTGTCTCAATCAGTTCCTTTTTGAAATAATAGGAATAGAACGTCCGAAGTGCCGACAATTTTCGTTTCAGGCCTTTTTCCCCGTTGGTGGTATAAGATTCCTGGGAACCGATATAAGCCTTTAAATATTCTGTGTATTCCTCAAGATCAAGTGCAGTGACCTGGTCAAGCACATCAACGGACATCTGATCCATGGGAATTTTTGCAAGTTCCGGATTTTCTTTCTGCAGATACTGAAAAAAGATCCGAAGGTCATATGCATATTTGATTCGTGTGCTGGTTGATGTCGTTGTGCTGATGCCGCGGAAAAATTCGGAAGTAAAAGAGGGAAGCGTCTTCAGAACCTCGCGGAGCTTCAGTGTATTTTCCATATCGGTTTGTTCGTGATACGTAATTTTTGATTTCATAACTGCAAATGAGCCTTTCTAAACAGAAAAACCGTGAAAATGAAAGAAGTATTTCTTCTATATAACTATTCGGGAAACGCAGGTTTTTCGAATAGTTGAAGAGTTACTTTCAGAAATCACCGGTTTTTCCTCTGAAACCGCCGAATTTTACAGGCCGATTTCTTGTTCGTTTTTTCACAACATTTTTTATTTTCTTCTTTTATTTTTCAGGATAAAAATCTTAATACTCCGATTACCTTTCCTACGATCTGCAGATCATTCACAAGGATCGGATCCATCTCATCGTTTTCCGGCTGCAGGCGGAAATAACCGTCTTCCTTGTAGAATGTTTTTACTGTAGCGGAATCATTGACCAGAGCGACAATTTTTTCTCCATTTTCCGCAGTTGCCTGTTGCTCCACAAGAACAAGGTCACCGTCTAAAATACCTGCATTTACCATGCTTTCGCCCTGTACCTTTAAAAGGAACGTTTCTGCGTTTGGCAGACGGTCTACCGGCATCGGGAAATATCCTTCAATATTCTCTACCGCAAGAATCGGTTCTCCGGCAGCTACTTTGCCGATCAGCGGAATCTGTGCAACCTCACTCTGGGATGCGGTGTCTTCCGATGCAATTCCCTGGATTGCACCAAGGCGGCCGGTATGGAATCCTTCATCGCAGATTTCAATGGCTCTCGGTTTTGTTGCATCTCGTTTGATATAGCCTTTCCGCTCCAGTGTTTCCAGATGTGCATGTACCGAGGATGTAGAACGAAGGGAAACCGCTTCGCAGATCTCACGCACAGACGGCGGGAATCCTCTCTGCAAAATTTCCTGTTTTAAATATTCGAGAATCTGTCTCTGTTTCTCTGTCAGTTTATTTTTGTCTCCAGCCATCGTATGTTCCTCCTGTCGTTTCGTTTTTATATGAATTAGGGTAGTCCCCTCTTTCTATACGATATTTACTTAAAATATACCAAATAAATTTTACCATAAATCCCACCGGAACGCAAACAAAAGTTTCGAAAATTTGTTCGTATTTCGTATTGACAAACATACGTTCTTTTATTATAATGAACATATATTCGAAAGAACAAATGTTCACGTAGCACAACTACTCTTCTATCACAAATCAAGGGGGAATTTTACATGAGTACCAATGCAAAGAAAAGAAAATCACTGAGAGAAAGACGAAAAATCCAGAGAAGAAAACTGCAGATCCGCGCAGCCGCCGCTCTCCTGTCTCTGGTTGCCGTCACATTTCTTTTAATCTTCCACTTCACGCCGCAGAATACGCAGGCAGACAGTGAGCCGAAAGCTCCAACCTACAAATACTACACCAGTATCCGCGTTTCTTCCGGCGATACACTGTGGGACATCGCCAAAGAATACCGTACAGAAGAATACTCCGATATTTCCAGTTACATTGCTGAGGTCCGTGAGATCAATCACCTGAGTTCCAACCAGATCACGGACGGTATGTATCTCTGCATTCCGTATTACTCCGAGGAGTATAAATCATGAAATTCAAGAAATACTTTACATAATTCGGTTATGTAAACAAAGTAAAAAAACAGCTTCCAAAATGCACGGAACCTTCTAAAACAGCATGTTCGGGAAGTATGGTTTACAAAATAAAGAATGAATGTGAAAAGCAGAAACGTCCCGCAAATGAAATTTCTCATCTGCGGGACGTTTCTGCTATCTTATGCTTTTTTTAATCCTCTTCAATATGCTCCTGTCCTTGTGCGATGATTGTCCGTACATGACCATCTGCAAGAGAGTAGAACACCGATTTTCCTTCTCGTCTGCTCTTTACCAGCTTATTCTGCTTCAGAATGCGAAGCTGGTGGGAAATTGCGGACTGTGTCATGTGCAGTGCTTCTGCCAGGTCGCAGACGCATACCTCTGCCTCAAACAGGACAAACAGGATCTGGATCCGCGTGGAATCACCAAATACCTTGAAAAGCTCTGCCAGATCGTAAAGCTCTGTTTCATCCGGCATGGTCTCATTGACAATCTTTACCAGATTTTCATGAACCTCACAGGAGTCACAGCACAGATCAGCTTCTTCCGGATTGATTTTTGCCATTTTGTGTCCTCGTCTTTCTATAGATTTTTCACAAACAGAGCACGAATTGCATTCAGAACCGCCAGAATCATAACTCCGACATCTGCGAAAATTGCCATCCACATGTTAGCGATACCGATGGCTCCCAGAAGCAGGAACAATACTTTGATACCAATTGCAAAATAAATATTCTCATAAACAATGTGAATACATTTTCTGGAAATGTGAATTGCTTTGGAAATCTTGAGCGGATCGTCGTCCATCAGAACGATATCAGCTGCTTCAATTGCTGCGTCGGAACCAAGTGCTCCCATCGCAATACCGATATCGGCACGGGACAGTACCGGTGCATCGTTGATGCCGTCACCTACGAAGGCAAGTTTTTCTTTTTCTGTCTTTGCGGCAAGCAGCTCTTCCACTTTACTTACTTTGTCACCAGGAAGCAGTTCGCTGTAAACTTCATCAATTCCGAGATCTGCAGCTACCTGATCGGCTATCCGCTTGGAGTCTCCGGTCAGCATAATCGTCTTTTTAATACCGGATTTCCGCAGCGCCTGAATCGCCTCTTTCGCATGCGGTTTGATCATATCACAGATCAAGATATGTCCGGCATACTTGCCGTCTACAGCAACATGGACGATGGTGCCGACGCTGTGGCAGTCGATATAATCAACGCCAAGGCGCTCCATCAGTTTTGCATTTCCGGCAGCGACATTTTTACCGTCTACCTTTGCTGTTACACCGTTTCCGCTGATCTCTTCGATGTCCGTGACACGGCTTCGGTCGATCAGTTTTCCATATGCTCTCTGCAGACTCTTGCTGATCGGATGGCTCGAAGCACACTCAGCAAGTGCTGCGTATTCCAGAACATCTTCCTGACTGATCGTATTGTGGTGAATACCGGCTACTTCAAAGACACCCTGTGTCATGGTACCGGTTTTATCGAATACAACGTATTTGGTCTGGGAAAGTGTTTCCAGATAGTTGGAACCTTTCACCAGGACACCTTCATGGCTTGCGCCGCC
>OHYA01000004.1_pt1 | contig 222590 bp, 190 predicted proteins | sample 1580051 | NCBI WGS metagenome assembly OHYA01 (sample SAMEA3882554, study PRJEB24775) | human gut metagenome | biome: human-associated habitat; feature: intestine environment; material: feces | place: Netherlands | collected 2009/2010 | reverse complement strand
GCGGATAATGCAGATGATCATCAATATCAGCGTTCTTATCTCCATGCTGTGTTTGGGGTTCAGTGGAATTGTGTTGTCCCGTCACATTTTTGCGGGATTACCCATTCAAGGACCGATGGCAACAGCGAGAACCATGCACCTGGCGGCATCTTATTGGGGATTTGTGCTGATGAGTATTCATTTGGGGGTTCATTGGAGCATGGTCTTTGGAATGTTCCGCAGACTTTGGAGCAGAAAGAAAACCCCTGCTACATTTGTATGGCTGATGCGTTTTATAGCAATTTTTATTGCGGGGTACGGAGCGTACTGTTTCCATAAGCAAAATATTGTCTCCTATATGTTCCTTAAACAGGAGTTTGTGTTTTTTGATTTTGAACAGAGTGCAGTTTTTGTATTTGCAGAGTATACCGCAATGATGGGATTATGGGTTTTTATCAGTTTTTATGCTGTGAAAGGAATCAGAAAGATAACCTCACAGAGCAGAAGAAAGGAATAAATTGTAAAATCTTAGTGGAGGAAAAGACATGGATCAGCAAACGGTTCTGTTTTCAAATAAGAGTTTGAAGGCTATGATTATTCCCCTGTTTTTAGAGCAGCTGCTGATAATGCTTGTAGGGATAGCGGACACACTGGTGGTCAGCTACGCAGGAGAAGCGGCAGTATCCGGTGTTTCACTGGTAAATCAGTTCAATACTATTTTTATTTATCTGTTTACAGCATTGGCATCCGGAGGGGCGGTTGTGATCAGCCAGTATATTGGTAGAAAGAAAAATGATGACGCTGGAGAATCCGCCAGCCAGCTTCTATCATTCTCTACGATTTTTTCCATACTGATCGCAGTGATAGTTCTGATTGGAAATGAAGGGATGCTTCGTCTGATGTTCGGTAAAGTGGAAGATTCTGTGATGCGCTCCTGTATTACATACCTTAGGATTTCTGCATATTCCTATCCGGCATTGGCGGTTTACAATGCCGGGGCCGCCCTTTTTCGCAGTATTGGAAAAACCAGTGTGACCATGTATTTGTCAGTAATTTCCAATATCATCAATGTTATTGGAAATCTCATTGGTGTATTTGTTTTGCGTGCAGGTGTTGCAGGTGTTGCATACCCTTCACTGATCGCTCGGACATTTTCAGCCGTGATGATTACAGTACTTTGTTTTCAGAGAAAAAATGAAGTGTTTTATCGCTGCAAGTGGATTTTTCGGTGGAATGTGGATTTTATGAAACAAATTCTAAAAATCGCTATTCCAAATGGGATGGAAAACGGTGTATTCCAGTTAGTCAAAGTAGCATTAAGCGGTATCGTTGCACTTTTTGGAACATATCAGATTGCTGCAAATGGTGTTGCACAAAGTATCTGGTCGTTGGCTGCGCTGGCGGGAGTTGCTATGGGCCCCGTATTTATAACGGTCATTGGACAGTGTATGGGAAATGGGGATGCAGATGCTGCGGATCATTATTTTAAGAGATTGACAAGAATCACATTGCTGATTTCATCGGCATGGAATCTTTTGATTTTTCTTCTGACTCCATTCTTTATGAAATTTTATGCTTTGCAGCCGGAGACCAAACGGCTGGTGATCTGGCTGGTTTTAATCCATAACGTGTTTAATGCAGCAGCATATCCCTTTTCCGGTGCGCTTAGTAATGGGCTGCGTGCAGCGGGTGATGTGAAATTTACCATGTATGTTTCGGTTATCTCCACGATAGCGGTGCGTCTGCTTTTATCATGGCTCTTGGGAATTGTTTTGAAAATGGGCGTGATCGGGATTGCTATTGCAATGGTTTGTGACTGGAGCATTCGGGCGGTCATTTTCTTCTGGAGGCAGAAGTCCGGAAAATGGAAAACATTTCAGGTGATATAGATTCATTTATAATAAGTTCAATATCGGTATATTATGCCTTATGGTCTTAGCAAGTTTTGCCGTTTTGCTGTGAATGTGTGGGAGGTCAATCCTGCTGGAAAAGCTGATGAACAGGTTGCCAGAGAAGGGCTTTCCTGTATGGAAGTTTGGATGAAAGAACTGGGACTTACAATGAATCTCCATGAGTTGGGGGCAACAGAAGAAATGTTGCATGGTATTGCAAATGGAACCATCATCATGGAAGGTGGATATAAGGTGTTGAATCATGATGAGGTATTGGAGATTTTGAAGAACAGTTTGTAAGCATTCAAGTAGGAGCTTTTATAACGATAATATAATAGAAAAAGGCAAGTGCTGTGAAAGAAATTTTTCTTTGATGTTGCTTGTCTTTTTTTAATTCATCACTTGACATTGTGGCAAAGAAATCCTGAAAGGGGACGAGTAGAAAAAAGAGCAGCTGCATGAGCAGGAAGAAGAAAATAGACAGAGCAGTTGATGATGTGGAATGTCCGGTGCAGTGTGGGTGTAATGCTCATGCTACACCGGACTTTTTTCGAAAATGATTTTTAATAATGTTGATTTTCAACTACTTTTAACTCAAATATTGCATCTTAACTTAAAAAGAGTTAAGATTGCAAGTAATGACATGGAATATCTCGATAAAGTTCCTGGAGTCAAGAATCAAAGTGTTTTTAAAGAAGCTTATGTTAGGGGATATTCTATTTACTAATGTTGATTTTCAACTGCTGAACGAATGGGAGGGGTGCTTCATGCCGTTGCAAATGATCAGAAACGATATTACAAAAATGAGTGTTGACGCAATCGTCAATGCTGCCAACACGTCCCTTTTGGGCGGCGGTGGTGTGGATGGCTGCATTCATCGTGCGGCCGGACCGGAACTGCTTGCAGAATGCCGTACGCTGCATGGCTGTGAAACCGGCAGTGCAAAAATCACAAAAGGATACCGTCTGCCCTGCAAATATGTGATCCATGCAGTCGGTCCGCGCTGGCGGGATGGCAGGCATCGGGAGCGGGAGCTTCTGGAATCCTGTTATCGGACATCTTTGAATCTGGCGAAAGAAAATGGCTGTCAGTCTGCAGCCTTTCCGCTGATTTCCTCCGGTGTTTACGGCTATCCAAAAGACCAGGCTCTGAAGGTTGCAGTCGATACCATCAGTGAATTTTTGCTGGAAAACGAGATGATGGTCTATATCGTTATTTTTGACCGAAAGACATATCAGATTAGCGGAAAGCTGTTTGATGACATCGCAGTGTACATAGATGACAGGTATGTGGAAGAACATACCGACAGGAGGGCAGAACAGAGTCGGTGTTCCGAAGCATGGCAAGAGGAATCCTGCTTTGAAGCTGCATCTGTCCCGCTGCCGCCCGAAGCAATCTGTAAATCCTGCAGCAGTCAGTCTCTGGAAGAGGCGCTGGGGCAGATGGATGAGAGCTTTTCAGAAATGCTGCTTCGAAAGATTGAGGAAAGCGGTATGACGGATGCACAGTGCTACAAGAAAGCAAATATTGACAGGAAGCTCTTCTCAAAAATTCGCTCGGATAGATTCTATAAGCCATCCAAACCTACGGTGCTGGCATTTTCCCTCGCTTTGGAGCTGCCGCTTGCCCAGATGCAGGAGATGCTCGGCAAGGCAGGATTCACATTGTCCCATTCGAGTAAATTCGACATCATTGTAGAATATTTTGTTGAACGGGGAAACTATAATGTGTATGAAATCAATGAAGCACTGTTTGCCTTTGACCAGAGTCTGATCGGTACATAAGGAAAAAGAAATGTCGCTTTCCATGCGACCACTCCGCAAAAGAAAATCGCTATACTATGGCTGTAAGGTACGAAATCGAGCAGTCATTTGCGTGAGGAATGAGCCAAAGCTCGAGCTTGCTCGAAACCTTGGCGAATACTGCGACAGCGAGCCCGTAAGGGCGAGATCTTTTAGGAGGATAAGCATATGAGAAAGAATTTAACAGAGATCATTTTTATCTTAGACCGCAGCGGTTCTATGAACGGACTGGAACGGGATACCATCGGCGGATTCAATTCCATGATTGAGCAGCAGAAAAAAACAGAGGGCGAAGCACTGATTTCAACGGTACTGTTTGACAATGTGAGTGAAGTCCTGCACGACCGTGTAGATGTAAAGGACATCCGACCAATGACTGACCGGGATTATACGGTTCGCGGATGTACGGCACTCTTAGATGCCATCGGCGGTGCGATTCATCACATTGGAAATATTCATAAGTACGCACGACCGGAAGATGTCCCGGAGCATACCATGTTTGTAATCACTACGGACGGAATGGAAAATGCCAGCCGCCGGTATGACAGCGAAAAAGTGAAGCAGATGATCGAGCGGCAGAAAGCGAAATACGGTTGGGAGTTTTTGTTCCTCGGTGCAAATATTGACGCGGTAGAGACCGCAAGCCAGTTCGGAATCGGTGCAGACCGTGCAGTCAACTATCAGTGCGACAGCGAAGGAACTGCGTTGAATTATGAAGTGGTCAGCGAAGCAATCAGCTCTGTCCGGTGCAGTGCTCCGTTGAACGCAGACTGGAAAAAACGTATAGACGAGGATTATAAAAAACGTGGAGGAAAATAGAAATATGCAGGCGTATACCTACGTTTCAAAAGGAAAATTCGAATTAAGAGAGAAGCCAAAACCGACCCTGATGCAGGAGCGGGATGCTATTGTCAAAGTGACACTCGCCAGCATTTGCTCCAGCGATCTGCATATCAAGCATGGCAGCGTTCCGCGGGCAGTACCCGGGATCACGGTTGGCCATGAGATGGTGGGGATTGTGGAAGAGGTTGGAAAGGAAGTTACAAAGGTAAAACCGGGAGATCGGGTGACAGTAAACGTGGAGACCTTCTGCGGTGAATGCTTTTTCTGCAAGAAAGGGTATGTGAATAACTGTACAGATGAAAATGGCGGTTGGGCGCTGGGCTGCCGGATCGATGGCGGCCAGGCGGAATATGTGCGTGTACCCTTTGCAGATCAGGGACTGAATAAGATTCCGGATGGCGTTACGGATCGACAGGCATTGCTGGTGGGCGATGTTCTGGCTACCGGTTACTGGGCAGCGCGTATTTCAGAGATCTCAGAGCAGGACACGGTGCTGATCATCGGAGCCGGCCCCACCGGTATCTGTACCCTGCTTTCGGTAATGCTGAAAAAACCAAGACGGATTATTGTGTGTGAAAAGGATAAAAATCGTCTGCAGTTTATCCGACAGCATTATCCGGAGATTTTGTTGGTTTCTCCGGAGAAGTGTGAAGCGTTTGTACGGGCAAACAGCGATCATGGGGGAGCTGACGTTGTGCTGGAGGTTGCGGGGGCGGAAGCTACCTTCCGTCTGGCCTGGGAATGCGCGAGACCCAATGGTCTGGTGACGGTGGTTGCTCTTTATGATCAGGCACAGATCCTGCCGCTTCCGGATATGTATGGAAAAAATCTTACCTTTAAAACCGGAGGAGTGGATGGCTGTGACTGTGAAGAAACATTACGGTTGATTGCAGAGGGAAAACTGAACACAGAGCCGCTTATCACCCATACCTATCCCTTAGAAAGGATAGAGGAAGCCTATGAACTCTTTGAAGGTAAGCGGGATGGTGTAATTAAGGTAGCAGTAGAATGCTAAAAGAAGATATAGATAATTCCAATCATTAATGTACTATATATGGTATGATAATGATTGGAATTTTGTTATAACAGAGGGGATTTCCAACCATTAGTATATACGATTCATGAAAAATCAGATAAAATTATGTATAGGTAATTAAGGGACCGGTTTTATGCAGGTCTGTTGATGTTCGAGGCTCGGGATAAAAATCCTGGATATCCGGTATGACAGGGAAGGGGGCGGGAGTCTATGAAAAATTAAAAAAAACTGACGATTCTTCATTCGAATGATATGCATGGGGATTTTTTAGCGGAGCAGATCGATGAAAATCTGGTGGGAGGGGTGTCCTTCCTCTCCGGTTATGTGAATCAGGTACGGAAGCAGGAGAAAAATGTGATCTATGCGATTGCGGGAGATATGTTCCGCGGTTCTGTCATTGACTCCGAGTATAAAGGCGTGTCAACCATCGGCATTATGAACCTGCTGGGTCCGGATGTGGCGACAATTGGAAATCATGAGGTAGATTACGGGCTGTCTCATCTTCTGTTTCTGGAAAAATGTGCAAATTTCCCTATTATTAACGCCAATTTCCATATCCGGGCAAACTGGAAGCGGTTGTTCCAGCCCTTTTACATTGCGGAAATGGACGGTATGAAGATCCTTTTCATAGGAATTATTACGGAGGACGTGTTGGCACAGACAAAGGCGGAAGAGTTGATAGGTTCCTTTGTGGACATCGGGGAGGCGGCCCAGGAGGTTGGAAATATCTGTAATGCGTACAATGCGATTGATATTGATTTTACAGTGCTTCTGACGCATATCGGATTTGAAAAAGATAAAAAACTGGCGGCTCTGCTGGATCCGGCCTGGGGTGTGGACGTGATCATCGGCGGTCATTCGCACACCCTTCTTACAGAACCGGCTCTGGTAAATGGAATCTATATTGTGCAGGCAGGAACCGGTACAGACCAGATCGGGCGTTTTGATATTATGGTGGACACGGATCTCAATGCAATCGATACCTTTACCTGGCAGCTTATCCCGATCAACAATACAACCTGTCAGAAAGATGAAGAAATGGAAGAGTTCATCAATCATTACCGACGGGAGACGGATAAAAAATATGACCGTATTGTGACCAGATTTACGAAATGTCTGACACATCCGGTAAGAAATCAGGAAACGGCACTGGGAAATCTGATTGCGGATATCCTGCGGGACAGTCTGGGGATCGATCTGGCGCTGATGGGATCCGGAGCGATCCGGAATTATGAACTGGGACCGGTGGTCCATTATCAGGATCTGGTGGAATGTCTTCCTTATGATGAAGCGATGTATATGGTTCAGGTAAACGGAGCACAGCTGGAGCGGATGCTGCGTTATATTCTGCGTGAAGAGGCGTTTGAGGGAGAGCATACGGAGTTTTATCAGTTTTCCCATGGGCTGCATATCGTCTGGTCACGCAGCCGGCAGGAGTTTGAAGCGCTGACGCTGGAGGGAAAGGCACCGAATGAGCAGAAGCTATATTCCATTGCCCTGTCGAAATATCATTATATGAATATGCAGGATTTTCTGACGCTGTCCATGGAGGAGGCGAAGGCCAATGCGCTTCCCCGCGTGCTGGCTACATCCTGCCGGGATATCATAGAAGAATATATGATGGTGAATCCGCACCTTTCCCGGGAGGTGGAGGGCAGGCTGGTAGTGAAATTATAGAAGAAAGAAGCAGTTGATTTTGCAGGAGGAAAACCATTGTTGTGCAAATAAATGTACAGCAGTGGTTTTTTGTGAAAGTTGACAAATTTTTCACGGATAGGGTATACGTTTTTGAGAAAAAGAGGTATAATAAAGATAAACTTTCTGTTTGCGGAAAAAGAAAATGTGAAATGTGGGGGAATTTCTATGAAAAAAGGGAGGAACATTATCGGGCGTCTGGGGTATGGTCTGCTTGGCCTGATGGCTGTTATGGGCTTAGCCGGGTGCGGGAAGGAAACGGCCAGGGAACCGGTTACCGTTACTATATGGCATGTCTATGGAGGACAGGCAGAGTCACCGCTCAATGATATGATAGCGGAATTTAATGAGACGGTGGGAAAGGAAGAAAATATCCAGGTACAGGTGGGAAGCGTCACCAATACCAATACGATCCATGAGAACGTGCTGTCCTCAGCATTTGGGGATCCGGGGGCAGAGGATCTGCCGGATATGTTTGTTTCCTATCCGAAGACAGTACTGGCATTGCCTGATGAGACGGTTCTGGTGAATTATCAGGATTATTTTTCTGAGGAAGAATTAAGCTGCTTTATTCCGACCTTTCTTACAGAGGGGCAGATTGACGGCAGACAGCTGATTCTTCCCGTTGCGAAGTCCACAGAAATTATGTTTGTAAATGAAACAGCATTTAACCGATATGCTAAAGTCAGTGGAGCTTCTCTTTCTGACCTGGAAACCTGGGAGGGAGTCTTCCGTATAGCCGAGGATTACACCAGGTGGACGGATGAGCAGACGCCGGATATTCCGGAGGATGGGAAACCATTTTTTGTTCATGATTATCATTTTAACTATTTTCAGGTGGGTGTAGAGTCCCTGGGAGAGCATTTCTTTACGAAGAATGGAACAGAGCTTGTCTTTGGGCCGGCTTTTGAACGGGTGTGGGCACCTTATGCCAAAGCGGCAGAGGAGGGTGGTATCTGGCTTCAGAGCGGTTATGCTACAGAACCGCTGCGAACCGGGGATTCTATCGTGTCCGTAGCCTCTTCTGCCAGCGTCCTGTATTACTCCGATACGGTGACCTATGCGGACAATACCACAGAGAAGGTGAATATGATTTCGATGCCCTGCCCGGTTTTTGAAAATGGGGAAAAGCTGGTGATGCAGCGGGGTGCTGGAATCTGCACGGTAAAGTCTACTCCGGAGCGGGAAAAAGCCTGTATCACATTTTTAAAATGGCTGACAGATCCGGAGCGGAATGTGGAATTTGTGACACAGCTGGGATATATGCCGGTAAAACAGGAATCCTTTGAAAAATATCTCCCGGCAGCAATCGACCGGCTCCGGGATCCCATGTATCAGTCTTTGTACCAGGCATTTTTACAGACGCAGGAGCAATATATTTTCTATACGGCGCCACAGTATGATACCTATCTGGATCTGGAAACCAGATTTGAAGATCTGGTTCGTCAGAAGCTCCAGATTGCGCGCCGTTCCTTCCTGGAAAGTCCGGAGCAGTCTCCGGAGGAGCTGGCAGAGACAACGTTGGAGAGCTTCAGGAAGGATTATCAGCAATGAAGGTAAGAAAGGCGGTGACGCAATGAGTCGCTTGTTTCATAAGATCAGCTATTCGCTGTGTCACTGGAATGAAGTTGGCGTATCCATGCAGCGAAAGCTGACGCTGTACGTGGCCTGTATGGTACTATTTGTATTTGCGGCAGGCGTAGTTGTGATTCAGAAAGCAGGGATTATGCCGGGATCGGAGCGTAATCTGGGAGAAGCACTGACGGTACAGCATCAGAATACTGTTTCAGCAATGACGAAGCAGATGGATCTTCTGACGGCAAGAAGTATCAGCCTTTCAGAAGAAATCACGCGGACCATGGATCAGGTGCTGATTGAGAGTGGAAAATCATTTTCCGATCTCAATGACGATTCCGAGCTGATTCTGGATCTGGAGAATTCTCTGTATGGATCGCTGGAGACGGTTTTGCGTTCCAATGCATGCAGTGGCGCATTTTTTGTGCTGGATGCCACTGTAAATACAAAGGCAGAATGTGCAGATACGTCTCGCATGGGAGTCTACCTGCGTTTTTCGGATCTGAAGGCCGTCGGAACGGCAAACCAGCATATGGTGTATTTCCGCGGGGCGGCTGATCTGGCCAGAAAAAAACAGATTCAGATGCATAATCGCTGGGATCTGGAGTTTGACACATCGCTGATTCCCTGTTATGATACGCTTCTGCATTTTAACCGCAGCCGTCTGGCAGAGGGAGCCGTCTGGACAGAGCGGTTCCGGCTGCGGGATACCTGGGAGGATGTAACGCTTCTGTGCGTGCCGGTTCTGGATCAGAACGGAGAGCCCTGCGGGATCTGCGGTGTGGAGCTGAGCCAGCTTTATTTTGTCCTGTCTTATCCGGCTTCAGAAAGCCGGTTCGGAAATATGGTTACTCTTCTGGTTTCCGGAGAGGGAAGAAAGTACGATTTGTCCAAGGCTATGATTGGAAACGCAGCAGGGACGTATCTGAAATCCTCCGGGCTGATAGAAATCCGGAGCGGGAAATATTATGAGACAGCCTCGACTGGCTCTACCCGCTATTTTGGATTGGCTACTCCGTTGGAGGCCCGCCTTTCCAGTGGTCAGACGCCTATGATTTTAACTCTGCTGCCCGAGGACAGCTATCACCAGGCATCCCTTCGAAACCGTCAGCTCTGGTATGCGGGCACGGTTCTGTTTCTGATTCTGATTCTCCTCCTGGCAGGAGGAGTGTCCGGTCACTTTTCGGCCCCAATTGTGCGAAGTCTGAAAGCCATGCAGCTGGAGACGCCGGGAGGGGACGGTCAGAGCGCCGGTATCCGGTCGGGAATTTCGGAAATTGATGCGCTGGTATCTTTCCTGCAAAGCAGAAGTCAGGAGCTGAAAACCAGTGATCTTCCACCGGAGATTGAAAACATGCTGCAGGAGTTTAAGGAGCGGGTGACAAGGCTGACACCTGCGGAATTACATATTTTTCAGATGTTTATCGAGGGCTGCGATGTCCAGACAGCAGCAGAACGGAGCTTTGTCAGTGTGGCAACGGTGCGAAAGCATAATACCAGTATCAACCGGAAGCTGGAGGTATCTAACCGGGAAGAACTGATGGTTTATGTTGATCTCTTCCGGCGGTGTGGACGGCTGGAGGAATTAAAAGACAGATAAGAAGAAAAAAGGAGAATCCGGATTACCGGGTTCTCTTTTTTTAGGACAGGATATCTATATATGGTATAAAAAATGTTTAAAGTACAATATATTGTATTCCAACCGTTGGAAAGTTATAGAAATAGTCTGATATTCCAACCGTTCCCATATATTTTTTCTGTAAAAACTGATATGCTGATTTCAGATAAGAAACAACAAAACCAAAAATACAGATGCGAAAGGAAAGGAGATTTGTTTATGGGACTGATTAAAGCTGGTATGGGTGCATTAGGTGGAACATTTGCGGATCAATGGAAAGAGTTTTTCTATTGTGAAGCACTGGGAAAAGACGTTCTGGTAACGAAGGGCCAGAAGCGTATCACGGGCCGGTCTTCCAATACAAAGGGAAATGACAACATCATTTCCAATGGAAGCGGTATCGCGGTAGCAGACGGACAGTGTATGCTGATCGTGGAACAGGGAAAAGTCGTAGAGGTCTGTGCGGAGCCTGGTGAGTTTACATATGATACCTCTTCGGAGCCAAGTATCTTTGCCGGAAATCTGGGAGAGAGCATCCGTGAAACCTTTAAGGTAGTTGGAAAACGATTTACCTACGGCGGTGACACAGGAAAGGATCAGCGTGTTTACTATATTAACACGAAGGAGATGGGAGAAATTCTTTATGGAACCGCAACTCCGATTCCATTCCGCGTGGTTGTAAATGAGGAACTGGGATATAAGTTGTCCGTGGATCTCCGCTGCAATGGTAACTTTACATACCGTATCAGCGATCCGCTTCTGTTTTATACCAATGTCTGCGGCAACGTGGAAAGCGATTATGAAAGCGCGGAAATCGCGCCCCGCTTAAAAGGGGAACTGATGACGGCTCTGCAGCCGGCTCTGGCAACCCTTTCAGCGCAGAAGATTCAGTATTATGAGATTCCTGCTCATACATTGGAGCTCTCCGATGCCTTGAACGATGTTCTTTCTAAAACATGGAAAGAAAAACGCGGTATCGAAGTGTTTTCTTTCAACATTAATTCCTTAAGTATTCCGGAGGATCAGCGCCTGAAGCTGACGGAGTGGGAAGAAAATGCTATGACTACCAATCCCAATACGGCGGCAGCCCGTCTGGTAGGCGGACAGATCGACGCTATGAAGGCGGCGGCAAACAATAACGCCGGAGCCATGACCGGATTTATGGGAATGGGAATGGCTATGAATGCAGGTGGAATGGGCGGTATGAACGCGCAGAATCTGTTCGCAATGGGTCAGCAGCAGAATCAGGCGGCGCAGCAGCAGGCAGCGGCACAGCAGCAACAGGCAGCCCAAAGCGCTCCACAGCCCGGGGAAAACAGCTGGAAGTGCCAGTGTGGAGCAATCGCGACCGGAAAGTTCTGTCCGGAGTGCGGCGCGAAAAAGCCGGAGCCGAAGATGGAGGCAGCGGGAAGCTGGAAGTGCTCCTGTGGAGCAACTGCGACCGGAAAGTTCTGTCCGGAGTGTGGCGCGAAAAAGCCGGAAGACAGCGATGGCTGGATCTGCTCCTGTGGAACGGTGAACAAAGGAAAATTCTGTCAGAACTGTGGCGCGAAGAAGCCGGCAGGAGCACTCTTGTACCGATGTGACAAATGTGGCTGGCAGCCGGAGGATCCGACGCATCCGCCAAAATTCTGTCCGGAGTGCGGCGACCCGTTTGATGATGGAGATGTTACGAACTAAACCATTACATCATTTTTAAAATAACGATGTAATGAAAAGATAATAGGAAGGGAGGTTTCTATATGGGATTCTTTGATAAAAAGTATTGTGATGTGTGTGGAGAAAAGATAGGGCTTCTTGGAAACCGTAAGCTGGAGGACGGAAATCTCTGTAAGGAATGCGCGTCTAAGCTTTCCCCGTTTTTCTCTGATAGAAAATCTTCTACGGTTGAGGAGATTAAGCAGCAGCTGGCCTACCGGGAGGAAAACCGGCAGCAGCTGGCAGGCTTTCGGGCGACCCGCATAATCGGCGATCGGATGAAGGTTATGGTAGATGAACTGGGAAACCGCTTTATTGTCACTTCTTCTAACGATATTCTGAAGGCGAATCCGGATATCATTTCTATTTCCGATGTGATCTCCTGTAACCTGGATTTGAAGATGGAAGATACGGAATTGAAGCAGGAAGATGCACAGGGTAAGGAGGTCAGCTACAACCCTCCCAGATACTGCTATTCCTACAATTTCTTTATCGAGATTTCTGTAAGAAATCCTTGGTTTAGCCAGATTCGTTTTCGCCTGAATTCCAGTGATATCGAGATTGTGGATGAATTTACCGGTGCCGGAATGGGAAGGATGATGGGCAGCCGCCGCCAGAGCATGGTGCATCCGGAGTACAATATGGAATACCGCAAATATCAGCAGATGGCAGATGAAATCGTGGCAGTATTGTCAGGGCAGCCGACGGCGAGAGGAATGGCAGCTTCTGTGATAAATCAGATGGCACAGAACGGCAGTTGGGTTTGTTCCTGCGGCATGACAAACACCGGAAAGTTCTGCCAGAATTGTGGAGCACCAAGGGACGGCAGAGACAGAATTCGCTAGAGCGTATTTGAAAAAGGCTTTTCGTAAGCTGTGAGTCCCATTTTGTGGGAGAATTTGTCCGTATGAGGCGGTTGAAGCGGGCTACGGCAACCAAATGGGGTTAAATATATTGTAAAGTGGGGCTTGCAGATTGCGGAAATGGAAAAAATTTTATCAGTAAAGGAGGCGTGGAGAATGAGAAAAAGAAAACTTATGACAGTGATGCTGGCGGCAGTGCTGGCGCTTAGCCTGGCGGCTTGCGGCGGAGAAAAGAAGCCTGCAGATACAACCGACACCACAGATACCTCACAGACTGATACTTCACAGACCGATAGCTCGCAGACTGATAGCGCACAGGCCGACAGCTCACAGACCGATACTTCGCAGACCGAAGTGAAGCAGGAGGTAGCGGAGGCTGCAGAGGCTGAAACGAACATTGCCGGATATTCCGGAATCATGAAACAGACCGAGTTCTATGGATACGTGAGCAGTTTTCTGCGTCTTAAGATAAATGAGGGTACCAATTATGATGTGTACGCGATCACGTATGTGAACGATGATGAGCTGACGGATCCGGTGGCGCTGGCAGCAGCTGTGAAGGAGATGAAGGACGATCCGGATACCTATTACCAGAAGTCATTGGAGCTACTGGAAGCTATGCTGACCGCGGCGGAATTCAGAGAGCCGGTTGAAGCGTGGTTTGAATAAATTCAGGCAAAGAAAAGGGGGATTGGAGCATGAAACAACACAAACGTTGGTTATATCTGCTCTTGGCCGGAGGGATACTCCTTGAAGTTTCAGCCTGTACGCAGAAGGAGCCTGCGGCTCCTTCTGCGCCGGATCATATCATTCTGGAAGATTATGAAATCCGTTACAAGGGCTTTACCGTGATGCAGGATATCAACGAAAACCCGGCGCTGGTCATAAACCTGGATTTTACAAATAATGGGAAAGAGGCAACTTCTTATCTCTGGGCAGTATCGGAAAAAGCATTCCAGAATGGGATTGGCCTGGATGTGGCAACGGTATTTTCTGATCCGGATTCCTATGATACGGTTACGAAAGCACAGCTGACGGAGATCGTACCGGGAAAAACGATTGAGGTGAAATCGGCCTATGTTCTGCCGGACAGTGATACTGAAACCGTAGAAGTGGAGTTTTCCCAGAATCCGGGAAAGAAAAAGGGCAAACTGAGCATTGATTTAACGGAAGCCTGGTAAGGAAGGAGAACAGGAGTATGGCTAATATTCAGGAATATAAATGTCCATGCTGCGGCGGAGCCATTGCTTTTGACAGTACAATTCAGAAGATGAAGTGTCCTTACTGTGACACAGAATTTGAGATGGAAGCACTGCAGGGGTATGATGAAGTCTTAAAGCAGCAGGAGCAGGGTGACGATATGACGTGGGATACCACGGCAGGAGGAGAATGGCAGGATGAAGAGGCAGGCGGACTGCGTACATACCAGTGTAAATCCTGTGGAGGAGAGATCGTGGGAGACGAAAGCATGGCGGCATCTTCCTGTCCGTACTGCGGAAATCCGATTGTACTGATGGGACAATTTGCCGGGGCGCTTCGTCCGGATTATGTGATTCCGTTTAAGCTGGATAAAAAGGCGGCGAAGGCAGGGCTGATGAAGCATCTGAACGGAAAACGCCTGCTTCCGAAGATCTTTAAGGATCAGAACCATATTGACGAAATCAAAGGCGTATACGTGCCCTTCTGGCTGTTTGATGCAAGCGCGGACGCCATGATCAGCTATCAGGCGACAAAACAGAGAACCTGGAGTGACAGCAGTTATGACTATACAGAGACACAGTATTTCATGCTGAACCGGTGTGGAAGCATTGGATTTGAGCGGGTTCCGGTGGACGGCTCAACTAAGATGGAGGATGAACTGATGGAATCCATTGAACCCTTTGATTTTGATGAGGCAGTTCCCTTCCAGACCGCATATCTTGCCGGCTATATGGCGGATAAATACGATGTGTCCGCAGAGGAAAGCATCGAACGTGCCAATACCCGTATAAAAAAATCAACGGAGGATCATTTCCGATCTACGGTAAAAGGATATGACGATGTAAGTGTGGGTCAGAGCAGTGTGCAGCTTCATGGCGGAAGCATCAAATACGTGCTGTATCCGGTGTGGCTCTTAAATACTACATGGAATGGAAAGCAGTACCGGTTTGCTATGAACGGACAAAACGGAAAATTTGTCGGAGACCTTCCGGTGGATCAGGGAGCGGCAAGACGCTGGATGATCCTTACAACAGCGGCGGTCGCAGCAGGAGCCTATGGCATAAGCTGGCTGTTATGGCTGGCAGGTATTTTATAGAAAGGGGAGCAGGACAGATGAAAAGGATGCTGAAACAACTTACGGGTATGATGGCTGCCGTACTTCTGGCTGTATCGTATTTCCCCATGGAGGCAATGGCTGCCGGAGGATTTTCCAGGGAATATGAACGATTGATGGATATGGCAGATCTGCTGACCGAAGAGGAAGAGGCGGAATTGATTGCCACTCTGGATGAAATCAGTGAACGGCAGAATCTGGAGATTGTAGTGGTTACGGCGGAGAATCTGGAAGGCTACAGCGATGGACAGGAGTATACCGATGATCTGTATGAATACTGTGATTTTGGATATGGGGACGGGAGAGACGGAATCATGCTGCTTCTGGATATGGACGGCAGGGACTGGTACATTTCCACCCAGGGCTATGGAATCACAGCCTTTACAGATGCGGCCATTACTTATCTGGGTAATGAAATGAAGGAGGATCTTTCCGCCGGAAACTATGCTGCTGCGTTTCGGATTTATGCGGCAGACTGTGATCAGATGATTACACAGGCCAGGGATGGCAATCCGTTTTCCAAGAAGGATCTGCCCCATAAGCCTCTGTCACCGCTGGTACTGCCGATCTGTCTTGTAATCGGTCTGGTGGCAGCGTTTATTACCGTGAATTCCATGAAGGCGAAGCTGAAAACGGTACACAGTCAGAAGGCAGCGGCAGACTATGTGAAAAAAGGAAGTATGCAGCTTGCATCCCAGCAGGATCTCTTCTTATACAACAAGATTGATCGGGTGAAAAAAGAGGAGAAGAGCAGCTCCGGAGACAGCACGACCCACAAATCTTCTTCCGGCACTACCCATGGCGGAGGCCGGGGAAAGTTTTAAGTTCAGAATCCGGAGGTCAAGGAGGAATGACAAATGGGAAAAAAAGGAAACCTTGGAAAAATGAAAGGGATGCTTCTGATGGCACTCCTGCTGTTCTGTGCATTCCTTACCGGCTGCAGTCTTCTGGATATCAAAGACGGCGGGCAGGGTATGACCAATCCGGATTATGTGGAGCCGGAGAAGGACGAAATCGATGAAGAAAATTCGGAAAAGGCGCAGTATGAAAAGGATCCGCATGAAAAGTATCGGTTTGAAAAGAATCAGCATGAAAAGAATCCGGATGAAGAGGCGCAGCCTGAAGAGGATCAGGCAGCTTCCTGGCTGTCAGAGTCTGGAGGACAGGCACTGGCAGAGGAGCAGGAAAGTCTCAGAGATTACGGGGCAGTTTTAGGTGCCGCGTTTCTGGGCTATACGGCAGATTACAGCTTTCCGGGAAAACAGAAACAGAGAGAAGAGACGTATCCGTATCTGGAGGGAATTCCGGCAGAGCGGATTATAGAATACGAGGGAGACGAGTGGTATGTGATTCTTCCGGAAGCTGCGGACTGGAGTATCTCTGTGGAAGCCTGCAATTGGAATGAGGATTTCACCGATATCAGCGTAGGGGAGCTGCTTTGGGAAGGCACAGACGGACTTCCTGTAATTTTACGGTGTAATCTTGGCGATTTACATTCCAATGTACGAATCACAGCCAGAAAAGGAAACCGGGAAGTCTTCTGGTATCCCTGTTATCTTGCTTTTGCGGGCGAAATCGAACCGACAGAGGAAGTCATGCAGCTTGTATCAGGCTCCTACATGCCAGAGGAGGGATATCTCTATGGAATGGAAGGAAGCTGGTATTGTGATTCTGCTGAAACAGACGCAGGCGAACCCTATTTTTACAGCGTTACCTTCCTGACAGGTGAGGATGGCTTCCCGTTGGATATGTGGTATTATGGAGGTTTTTTGAATGAAGGGGTGGAGGAAATCTGCTTTTTCTGGGATGGCTCTTATGCATATGGGGATTCGCTTGGGGAGTCGCTGGAATTCTGGCTGAATACGCCGGACGGAATCCGAAGCGGTACGATTTGGCTGAATCTGGAAGGAGATTATCTGAGTATTCAGGAAATGGAAGGAGATGCCTTTTTCCCATTTACAGGCGGGTCGGTGGAAACATTCTATCTGCGTCCTGAAGCAGAGCCCGGGGAGAGTGGTGATTTTTCCGGTAACGAGATGGATTTACTGCTTGCGCAAGCAGAGGTTCAGGAAAAATTGAACCAGGGTATGGCAATCCGGGACGTGGACGGTATGGACACCGTACAGGGAGAGGCCTGTGTACTCTTTGCACTCGGGACGGAGCATCCGGATCAGTTTGTAGCGGAATATTATTATGCGGTATCCTCTTCCGGAGCCGTTTACCGAATGGATGATCTGACCGGAGAATGGGAACCGGTTTAACCGTAACAGAGGAGGATGGGGTATGGAGCAGGAAAAAATTATGACAATTCACTGTGCCAGCTGCGGAGCACCGGCGCAGTACGATATTGTGAAACAGAATTACCACTGTCCGAATTGTGGAGAAGATACAGGAACAGAGATTCCGTTAAAAAAGCTCCGGGAGTTTCGAAGTCTTACGAAAACATTGCTGGAGCAGGAGCTCCCGGACAGTCAGACGATCGCCTGCGAGTGTCCAAACTGTGGGGCACGGGTGATTGTGAAGGAACACGAGGTAACAGAAACCTGTATTTTCTGTCAGTCTAAGATTCTGCGCTCGAATGTGCAGATGCGAGAAGGCTTTCCGGAAATGGTGATTCCCTTTCGGTTGAACCGGAAGCAGGCGGAAAAGCAGCTGGACGAATGGGTGGAGAAGCATTCCGATAAGAAGGAATCGGAGATCCTGAAGGAAAAAATTAAAGGGAATTTATCTGCCGTATGAGCTTATACGCGGTCCGATCCGCTTCGAAGTGGCAAGAGATAATTCCGACAGGCGGTATACCTGCGGAGGATTTCTGGAGCATGTGGCGGTCAACGTAACGGAACGCTGCAATAACCTGCTGCTGAATGGAATGGAGCCGTTTTTGTGGGAGGATCTGGAACCGTTTCAGTTTGGATATATTGCCGGTCATGCGGCGGAGGTCCCGACTGCGGACGGCGTGGAGCTGAGACGGCGTGTATTTGAAGAAGTGGCAGAGGAGTATCGCCCTACCGTGGAGCGCACGATGCAGACAACCGGCTTATCCTTATACCCGTCTACGGACGCGCTTCTTCGGCTGCCCGCGTTTCTGCCGGTTTATTTCCTGGATTGCGGAGACGTCCAGGCGGCGGTAAACGGGCAGACAGGAAAGGTATCTGTGCTGGCCGCAAAGGAAACCAAAACGTATCCCTGGGTGATTGAACCGCTTCTGGGGACGCTGGCTGTGATGATCTTTATCTTCTTTGCTTTCCGCAATTATGGCGGAGTGCCCATGGATCCGAAGGAGCTGTTTGAGCTGGTGGGCATGGCCGGACTGTTGGCGGCGCTGATTCTCTTTACGATATTCAGTAAAGGAAGAGAGGCCAGAGTCCGGAGAAAAATTTATAAGAGTATCAGTGAGGAAGAAAAGAAAAATCCGGGGGAGACGATGGAACCGGTCTTTTTTGAACAGATCCAGGGTCAGGAGATTCCGGTACGGCTGGGCTTTTATTCCGGCGGGCGTATGGTGAAGATTGCGCTGATTCTGCTGCTTACCAATCTGTCGCCCAGTATACTGGCATGGCTTTTCACGGCGGTTTCGTGTATCGGAACCGGAGACTGGGCGTTGCTTGGGCAGCTGGATTATAGCTACAATGTGGTCTGGCTGTGTCTGTCCCTGCCGGTTTCCGTGGCCGGGTTTGTTGTATTCGGCCGAATCGAGATTTATGATTCACCGGTTATCTTCCGGATTCTGGAAAATGGTGGACGGAAACGGATCCGGGTGAAAAAGGAGAACAAAAAGACGCTGCATATGCGTTGGAGGACAGTCCGCAATACGATAGGAAACTGGGCGTTTCCCTTGTTGATTGTATTGCCGCTGTATGCCATGACAGTCTATATGATTATGAATCCTTATCCCTAAGAGGAAGGGCAGACAGGAAAGGGGGAACGGAGATGAAAAAGAACTCAAAAACAGGCGCAGTGATACTGATAGCGCTCGGTTTGCTTTGCGCTGTCTCTGCAATGAAATCGTGTGGTACAAAGCGTGCGGCTATGCAGGAAAAAGTGGATGATGTGGTATATGTAGGACAGGGCAGCTATGATCCGGCAAATGATGGAAAGACCGTGATTGTCTGCGGAGAACTGAAGGTTCTGGAACCGGCTTATGATGACGAACTGGGACTTACGATCGATGCTCCCCGCGCCATGCGAAGCGCAAAAAAAATGAAGCTGAAAAAGTGGAATCTTCCGGCAACAGAGGAAAATATGGAATGGAATTCCGATCTGGGCGTGGGCGGGATGGAAATCTTCCAGGGTAAAGCAGATGTGGGAGCTTATCATCTGTCCGAGGAGTTTATCGACAATCTTATGCTGGGAAAAGAGTACGAATTTGATGAGGAGATGCTATCGGAGACAGGACTTGCGATTCTCACAGACCGGAAATACCGCGGAGAGAAGTTCATCGGAACCCAGCGAATGGGCCGGGGCGTCTTCGAGGAAGGCGATCGGCGTTATCAGTATTCCGTTCCCCAGCAGAGCGATGGGGATATGGTGACGGTAATCGGCATTCAGGAGCAGGATACCCTGACCTATGTAAAGGGGGCTACCCCCAATATGCTGAGCGGAGAACTGGACCAGAAAACCGCGCTCAAGAAAAGCGGAATGTCCTCCGGCGGAGTCAGTATTTTCAGACTTCTGCTAACGATTTTACTTCTGGCAGCCGGGGGTGGAATGCTGTTCAGAAAACAGGAACAAAAGAAAGATAGAAATAGCTTATGAAAAAAGGAAAGACAGGCTGGATGTTGCTTATGGCATTTACTACGTGGGCGGCGTTGATCGCAGGCTGCGGAAAATGGCCCGGAAATAAGCCGGATAAGGAGCCGGAAGAGACGACGCTTCCGGATATTCAGGAGCTGACGTATTATATGCATGGAACGATGATGGAACCGATCTGGAGCGTAAGCCTGATCCGGCAGGGGGAAGAAGCGTTTGTAAGGATAGAGCCCTGGGACAAAGAAGAGGAGGAGTTCTGCGACTATCCGGTGGAGACAGAGGTTCTTGAGAAAGCCCGTGTGATTCTGGAGAACTACGATGTGGCGTCCTGGGCCGGCTTCCGCGGAAGGGATCCCAATGCCTCAGATGGATATTCCATGAGTTTCCAGGTGAAATTTACAGACGGAAGCAAGATAGAAGCATTCGGTGAAAATCAGTTTCCTAAAAATTGCCGCGATGTTTTCTCTGAACTAAATGATCTGACGGCCGAAGCGAGGAATAAATTTACGGAAGAGGAAAACGGTTAATGCAGTGCTTTTGAGGGACAAACTTTCGTGCATTCATAGCAGAGAATACACTCTGTTCCGTTTTTCCGCTTGCGGGTTTCCTTATTAACCTCCACGTTCATGGGGCAGACCTGCAAACACTTCCTGCAATGGACGCACTTATCCTCATCGCAGTGGACGCGCAGAAGAGAAAAATAGCTCATAGGTTTGAGAAAAACCGTAATGGGACACAGATATTTGCAGAACGCCCGATTATCTTGAAACAGGAAGGCAAACACAATACCGACAAGGTAATAAAGCGTATTCCCGGCAAGAAAAAGCCAGAACATGATTTGTTCCAGATGTGCCACCTGCATCAGAAACAGCCCGGACACCAACGCCAGAGACAGAAGAAACATCACATAGCGAAGGATGCCCAGCTTTTCTTTTCGTGGCTTCTGCGGCTGATTGTAGGGCAGAAAGTCCAGCACCATAGCTGTCCAGCAGGCGTAGCCGCACCAGCCACGCCCAAAAAGCAGCGGTCCGAAAATCTTTGCAACCGCGTAGTGGATAGTTGCTGCTTCGAAAACGCCGAGAAACAGGTAGTACCAGAACCCTTCGATCTGCATATTTTCACGGGAAATCACGCCAAGGTACAGCAACATATAGCTGCCCACCGCCAACTGGACGAAATGCCGGGCATACCGTTTCCCGGCGGTAAACAGTGCCGTTCCAAGCCCAAGGCAGGCTCCGATGTAGCTGAAATTCAGCAGATAGAAAAAATTGTCCTTTGTGAGCCACAGCGTAACTGCCACTGCTTCAAACAGCAGAAACAGCAGCATAGATGGCACGTATTTGTGAAGTCTGTTTGGGATTTTCGTCATCTCTTTGATCCTCTGCTTTCTTATTTTTTCTCAATGCACGGACTGCCAGGCCGGTGCAAGAGCGTGTCTGGTATCTTAGCATAAGTATAGCAGAGAAATAAAAAAATAGTAATCAGATTCTTGTAAAACATCTGCAAAAAAGTGAAACGACTACAGGCGCAGACGATTATGACTGCCTGCGCCTGTAGTCGTTTGGAGTCATTCCAAACTGTTTTTTAAAAGCTGTCTGGAAGTGGCTTGGATTGGAAAAGTTTGATGTATTCCTATGCATAGGGTATAATGTCTTTAGGGAAAAAGATATGATTACGAAAACAAAATATTCCGGAAACATGATAGAGAAAGCAGGTATGCTATGAAAAGAAAAATTATGATTGCGGCAGTGGCAGCTGCTGTGATTTTTGCTGTGATTGCGATTCTTTCCGTTTTGGCGCAGACACCGGCATTAATCTGAGAAATCGAAATGATCTGCTGTGAAATTTCCGGCGGATCATGGAAGGATGGGAAAACTGGCGTTTTGCAAATGATTTTGCCTGTTTTCATACAAAAAATACTTTGACTATCAAGAAATCTATGCTACACTGATACTGCATGACAAAATAAAAGAAAGTGGGGATTGTAGTATGAGTGGTCTGTTTCGGGCTCTTCATCGGACAAAAGTGTTTCGAAATCTGACGGAGCAGGAGTTTGCATGGGTTTTATATGATGTGGGAAATTCGGCATTTATTATGCTTGCCTGTTCGCTGATTCCGATCTGGTTTAAGAGTCTGGCAATCGGTACAGGGCCGGGAAAAATCAGTTCGGATCAGGCGACGGCGTATTATTCGATTGCCATTTCCATTGTTACGGTGGTGGTGGCACTGATCGGTCCTGTCTGCGGTGTGCTGGCGGATCGTAAGGATAAGAAAAAGATCTTTTTTACCACAACGGCAGGTCTTGGCATCACAGGATGTGTGCTGAATGGCGTTGCAACGAGCTGGGTGCTGTTTCTGGTCATTTACATTGTGACAAGAGTCTGCTATAATGCATCGCTGACGATTTACGATTCCATGCTGAATGATGTGACAACGGAGGAACGTATGGATGAGGTATCCTCCTATGGCTATGCGTGGGGATATTTGGGATCCTGCATTCCGTTTCTTGTAGCACTGATTGCTTACGTGTTGGGGCCGGATATGGTCCGGGTGCTGCCGGATTTTGTCTCTAAGATGATTGGCTTTGGCGTGACGGCTCTTTGGTGGCTGGTGGTGACGCTGCCGTTGCTGAAGGAGTATCGGCAGAAGAATTACGTGGAAATGAGAACGGTTACCGTTGGTCAGACGTTTGGAAAAATTTTCGGGACACTGAAAAAAATCGCAGTTTCGGACCGGAAAGTATTTTTCTTTCTGATTGGATTCTTTCTCTATATTGATGGGGTCGGAACTATCATTGACAACTGCATCAACATCGGAACCGATCTGAACCTGAATACGGTCGGACAGGTTGTTTTCCTGCTTGCCACGCAGGTTGTCGCTTTTGGAGGATCTCTGTTTTTTGCAAAACTGTCGCGGAAAAAAGATACGGTATCCCTGATTCTGATCTGCATCGCAGGCTATTTTGTCATCTGCCTCTATGCGCTGACACTGCGGACGCTGGTGCACTTTGCGATTCTGGCATTTGGAGTGGGATGCTTTCAGGGATCAATTCAGTCGTTGTCGCGGTCGTATTATTCCAAAATTATTCCGGCGGAGAATTCGGGAGAATATTTTGGAATCTACGATATTTTTGCCAAGGGCGCTTCCTTCCTTGGATCTGTAGTCATTGCAGTTGTAAAGCTGGCGGGAGGAACGATCAACGTAGCGGTTGCATGTCTGGCGGTTTTCTTTGCACTTGGATTTGTTTTTCTGAAAATTGCAGACCATCAGCCGATGGCGGGTGAAAAATAAAAGATACACAGCATAAAAAATCTCAAAACCAGGAGAACAAGAGCAACTGGTTTTGAGATTTTTTGCTTTTGACTCCGGGGTTTCACAAAGAGAGGTTACGTGTTACGATAATCAGTGAGTCGGGCTGCCGGGAATGTGGCTGCCTGAAAAAAGCACAGACAGGCCGGATCCGGAAAGCCGGAAGAGTCGATCACAAGGATGCGTTTCTGGACAACGAGGAGCTGCACATTGGCACCAGACCCAGACCCCATTACACTTCTATCTGCAGACCCCGATTGCACAGATTCATGATTACAGCATGGCGCAGTTTGAGCATTGGACGAAAGAAACATTCTCTGCCAATTTTCGCAAAATGCTGACGCTGGAACAATACCGCGATCCAAAATTTGCGCAGCTTCATCATGATTATCTGGCGGGCGGACCATTGAAATATATGGCGGTGATTTTTCGTAAGCTGGCGGATTCTGATGAAACGGCCATGCAGCTGGCGTTGGAGTTTTATCTGTGAGAAGAACCCGGAAGCTTTTGAAAAATTTGAAGCCGCATTCCCCAAAAAGGAAAAGCTGAAACTGCTGGGGCAGCTGTTCTGATTCGAGCGATAAAGTTTGGCAGCAGAACTATGCTGAGGGGTAAGCAGGTGTGTGATAAAAGGAGAACAGGACAATGGGGGAATCCCGTGTCCTGTTTTTTTGCCCCTGAAAAGTGGAAATTTCCTATCCCCTCTGCATACAATACAGGTAGAGTATCTTTTCAAACCCGTTCAGAAAGGATGATCATTATGACGAAAGGCATTGTAAAAATAAAGAAAAACCGTGCATTTGTAGAGCAGCAGAACGGCGAGGTGGAAGTGGCTTCCGGGCAGTATGTGTATCTGAAAGTGGAAAATTGCTGGATTCCGGTGGTGGTGCGGTATTCGGCGCGGAGGAAGAAGTGGTATTTTAAGTATCTCGAGGAAATCCCAGTCTGCGGGCAGAAGGTGCTGCTGAAGGCGTAGCCGGTAAAGGGCGTTTCATGTATGTTTAACATGTGTTTAATCTTTCTGAGTCAGAAATTCATTATGCAGCTCCTGGATTCTGCGCTGTTCGGCAGCTTCCTGTTTTTCACGCTCCGATCGATACGAAGATCCCGCAGGCAGAGCGCAGATCAGCGTCAGACCGAAAACAAGAAGAAAAGAATAAAGATATGGATGACCGGGATGATTTTCATGATTCATAGGAAGCCTGGCTTTCTGAATGTAAAATTCGTAGATAAGGATTTTCTGTGTCTAAAATTCAGTATAGCAAACGGAATTTTTCGCGTCAATGGAAAGGATTGGTTTCTCGATTTTCAAATTCATCATTTACGCCGTCCCCAGAGTCTGCTAAGATAAAGAAAACTTGTTATCAAACGAGAAAACAGGAGTGATTTACATTGAAAAAGATTTTATTTATCGCAACTGGTGGCACAATCGCTTCGAAGAAGACGGAAAATGGTTTGACTCCGCAGATTACGCCGGAGGAGTTATTGTCTTATATTCCGGAGGTGGAAGGCCTCTGTGAGATTACGGCGGTGAATCCGTTTAATCTGGACAGCTCGAATGTGGTTCCGGAGAACTGGAGCACGCTGGTGAAAGTGGTGAAGGAGCATTACGAGGATTACGACGGTTTCGTCATCGCGCACGGAACTGATACGATGGCGTACACTGCGGCGGCGCTTTCCTATATGATTCAGAATTCGGAAAAGCCGATCGTCATCACCGGAGCACAGCGGCCGATCAATTTAGATATCACGGATGCAAAGACAAACCTGTCCGACAGCTTTTATTACGCCTGTGATGATGCATCCCAGGGTGTACAGATTGTGTTCGACGGAAAAGTCATCGCGGGAACGCGCGCGAAGAAGGTGCGGACGAAGAGCTACAATGCCTTTTCCAGCATCGATTTCCCGTACCTTGCGGTAATACAGGACCGCCGGATTCTGCGGTATCTGCCGATGCTGCCGTATGAAAAGCCGGTTCGTTTTTATGAAAACTTAAGCGATAACGTTTTTCTCTTGAAACTGATCCCGGGAATCAGCCCGGTATTGCTTCCGGCGATTTTTGAGCACTACGATGCGATCATTGTGGAGAGCTTCGGTGTCGGCGGTATTCCGGCGAGCATCAAGGAGCCGTTTTACGAGCTTTGCCAGAAGTACCCGGAAAAACTCATCATCATGTGTACCCAGGTTTCTCACGAGGGAAGCGATATGACCGTCTATGAAGTCGGCCATGAGATGAAAACCCTGTGCAACATTCTCGAGTCATACGATATGACCCCGGAGGCAGTCGCAACTAAAACCATGTGGCTTCTCGGCAACCGTCCGGATGATCATGAGAGCCGGGAAAAAGCATTCTATAAACCGATCAACTACGATACGGTCTGGAAATAAGAAAAAGAAAGACGGCAAAGAGGCTGTCACGGTCCGCAGGAAAGAAATGTTTCTGCTGGCTGTGAACGCCTCTTTTTCTTTTTGAGGAAAAAGAAATTTTCCACAAAATTTTCAGACAGTACGGACGCAAAATTGGTTTTTATTGGAAGAATTGTGCAAATTTCATAGAAAAATCAGAAGCGGGTTGACATCTTTTGAACATTTTAGTAGAATTGAGTTCATGATGCAGTGCGGAAAACGGCGGATTTTGGATGACGAATCCAACCGCTGGTTACAGTTACAACATATGTGTGAACGATAACGATTTCGGAGGTGCATGCATGAAACGGTTAAGGTTTACAGCAGATATGACAAAAGAACAGAAGCGAAACACCGTTGAGGCGGCGCTGCTTCTTGGTTTCCAGGCAGAGACGGCAGTGTTTCCTGTTGCAGCCGCGGATGGAGAAATCCCGGTACCGGAAACAAAAGAAGAATTCCGGAAGCTGTGGAAGAAAACAGCAGATGCAGCCCCGGAGGGGTATGAGGCGGCTTCGGACCACATCGGGCCGGTTTACGACCTGGATTTCCGGGAAAAAACAGGATTGGAAAAAATGTTCCAAAAAGGTCCGTTTTTAAAAGATCAGAATCACGATTTCCTCCCGGATGCACTCGATGTAAAACTGGTGCTTCCAGAGGACGCAAGCGATGCTATGTTTCTTGCAGCGTGTGATCTGGCATACCGTTTCGGGATGGAGACGACAGGATACGAAGGAACCATTCTTGCCGAGGCGGGTTACAAGGGAAATCAGATTATTTTTGAAAAAGCAGATCAGACAGAACTGGTCCTTGGAGAGACAGACGGTGACGGCGTAAAAGTGTATCTGCGCGGAGACGGCGAAGCACTGACCGCATTCACCGCCCGCCTCTGCAATACATTTCCAAAGATCTGCGGTGAGAGAAGCTGGAAAGATCTCCTGATGGACATGGTGGATGATTTTATCCTACGCGGAGAGGACGGCCAGCTTGCCGAACTGAAAGCTTTACAGGAAAAAGAAAGCGGCGCCTATGCGGTTTACGGATCGCCGCGCTGGAGCGAAGAGCAGAAAAAAGAGGCCGGAGATGCAGAAGTTTACAATTACAAATCCGGTCAGAAAATGTACGAGAAAGTATATGAATTCCCGTGGGAGGTCGAAGTATTTGAAGAACTTCTGGAAACGGAAGTCTATCCGAAACTCAAAGAGGGAAGCACCGTAAAAATCACCGGAGCAGTCAGCGAGACCGAGAGCGTGCGCCGGAAGATGTGCGAAGCGATCGATGCAAAAATCCGCGAAGCAGGCGCTGTGCCGGAACAGACAACGATTTACTGTGCCTACAAACAGGGCTATTCCTGGCTGGCAGAAGAGATGCTTCCGCGTCTGAAAGAGGCCGGAGCCGATACGGTTACCGTTTATTTCAAACCGTTTCTCCCAGAAGGCCAGACGGAATGGAATGATGAAAACGGAGCTATCCCGTCTTACCACAACCTGAGTGCCGAGACGCCGGACAAATGGTACGACCTACCGATCCGTTATCTGCAGGAGCTGTACCCGATCGAGGATCTTCTGGTAAAAGAGCTCGGTATCGAGAGAAAAAATGTCATATTCAAAGCCTATGAGGGAGAAGATGACATCACATATCTCTGCCAGGGAAGCAAAGAAAACAGCGTCTGCTGTGAGGATGCGTACAAGGCCGCGTGGTCGGAGCGTCCGTATATGAATGAATACCCGCAGATGGGAAAAGTTCACCCGTCGACCGGTTATATAAAAGCAGAAGTAAATGGCAAGACCATTCTTGACAAAAAAGTCCGCACCGATCTGGAAGAAATCTGGGATGTCTACCAGAGCGAAGTCCTTCCGGACTGCCGCCGCTATATCGAGGAAAAAACGGGCGGAACCGTTGCGGAGGAGATGCAGCCGTTCTTCCACGAACTGAGAATGGACATTACGGTAAGCGAGCCGGACGAGCCGACCGGTTCCCGTGAGGATCTGATCTCATCGCTTGATGCACTCCATGAGGACATGTATTTTGTGGGCGGTGATTATTTTAAAAATTACGGCATTCAGAAAGCCGGCGTGATGCTGGATGCACCGGGCCTGATTCTGCCGGTGATCCATCAGAAAGAGGGCCGGCCGGTCTTTCGCGTTACGCTGACAGAGCCGTTAAAAGATGCGGCATGCATCACAAAAGACGGAGAGACCGCTGCCGCAGAGAGAAAACGAAGTGAAGTCGAAACCTGGATTTCCGCAGTTTCGTGGGAAAACGGAGAGCTGAATTTCCATATCACAGTGAAAGGCGCAGCAGAGGCTACCGTAGAAGCATACGCAGCGCTGTGGTCGAAAGGTGTTCTTGAAAAATGCAGCTGTGTTCCTGCGGAAACAGCGCTTGTCTTTGAAACAGAAAGCGGCGCATCGTACGCGGCACAGACTCCGGAGCGGGAAGAAAAGCCAAAGGCGAAACGGATCGAGAACATCAACCTGCATGAGCACGAACTGATCGGATACGATACGTATCGGGAGATCATTGAGGAGCTGAAAGAAGTTCCGGGTATCGAGGTCTTCCGGATTGCCGTTTCCTATACAGGCCGCGAGCTCTATGCAGTCTGGCTGAAACCGGAGTACGAGGGATATCTGTCACTGACAAAGCGTCTGGCGAGAGTGCCGAGCGAGGTGATCAATGCAAGACACCATGCAAACGAGGTTGCCTCAACGAATGCATCGTTTATGCTGCTGAAGAAACTTTTAACAGAAGATGTTTACAAAGAGCTGCCGGATAAGCTGAATCTGATCCTGATCCCGATGGAAAACGTGGACGGTGCAGCGATTCACTACGAACTGCAGAAGGAGCATCCGACGTGGAAATTCCATGTGGCGCGGTTCAATTCTCTTGGAAAAGAGTTTTACCGTCATTATTTCCAGCAGGATACGATTCACAGCGAAGCGATGGGAATCAGCCGGATTTACGAGAAATATGCACCGGATATGATGGTGGATAACCACGGTGTGCCAAGCCACGAATGGGAGCAGCAGTTTTCTGGTTATACCTCCCCGTCCTACAAAGGTTTCTGGCTTCCGAGATCGCTCTTATATGGTTATTTCTGGTATGTAATGAATCCGGAATACAAAGGAAACTATGATGTGAATAAGGTCATGGAGGATGTGATCGCAGACAAGATTGCAGCGTATCCGGAGATGAAAGCACTGAACCAGGAGTGGAGTGCACAGTTTGAAAAATATGCCCATGCGTGGATGCCGAAACTGTTTCCGGCCAATTATTATAAAGAAATGATCAATTACTGGATTCCGTATGAATCGAATCCGGCGCATGGATATTCGTCGATCCGCTATCCGTGGATTACAACCGTCGCTTATACGAGCGAGGTTGCGGATGAAACGGCACAGGGAGAATACCTGAACCTGTGTGCGCGGGCTCATGTGGCGCACGATGAAGTGACAATACAGATGCTCATGGAGGCGCGGAACGTTATGGACTGCCGCTTTACCGAGCAGGATGGAACGATTTTGACCAGCTACATACGAAAGAGACCGATGATTGTCTCTAGGTAACTGGAAGAAATACAGGATACAGGGTTGTGAAAGCACGAGCGTGCGGAGCAGTCTGTATCCAAAAAAAACTACATTTTATTTAAGGAGGAGTTTAGGTATGGAACTCATCAAATTGCTTGGCGTGTTAATCGTTATCGTCGGATTCGCGCTGAAACTGGATTCAATCCTCATCATTTTCCTGGCGCTGATTACGACAGGGATCGTTGGCGGCCTTGGCGTCGGCGGTCTTCTTGAGACCATCGGAACCAACTTCGTAGCGAACCGAAGCATGGCGATCTTCATGATGATCCTGCTCGTTACTGGTACGCTTGAAAGAAACGGTCTTCGTGAAGCAGCAGCAAACCTGATTAAGAAAGTTAAGAGTGCAACAGCCGGCAAGCTGATCGCTGTATACGGCGTATTAAATGGCCTGTTCGGTGCATTCAACGTAGGATTCGGCGGTGTTGCCGGATTCATCCGTCCGGTTCTTCTTCCGATGGCAGAAGGTGCGATCGAGAACAAAGAAGGTACCGTAAACGAAGAGCACTTAGAAGAAGTCAAAGGACTTGCAGCAGCAATGCAGAACTTCACCTGGTTCTTCTTCCAGGTTCTGTTTGTCGGCGGTGCCGGTGGAATTCTGGTACAGACGACACTTGCCGGTCTTGGCTATGAAGTAAGCCTGATTGACCTTGCGGCAGTTGAAATTCCGGTTGCATTATTCTCACTGGTTGTTTCCTGTGTCTATATCATTGTAAAAGACAATCGGATTTCGAAAAAATACTATGAAAAATCAGCCGGCAAAAAGGCACAGAAATAGGAGGAACACTAGATGAGCGCATTAAAAGTTATACAGGTTCCAGCCGCATTTAATACGGCCGGATTAAATATTGTATGGATTCTCGTTGGCCTGATTGCAATCTACGCGGGCATTAAAAACCTTCTGGATGAAGAAAATCCGTCCAGAATCGGAACAGCCATTTTCTGGTGTTCGTTCGGTATTGTTACAGCACTTGGCACCTGGCTTCCGGCCAAGGTTTCCGGTGTCCTTGTTATTATTATGTGTCTGCCGCCGATCTTCAAGAAAGTAAAGGTTGGAAAAACAAACGCACCGGAAAAAGCACACACCGAAGCACAGTTTAAGAAGATTGGAATGAAGATTTTCGTTCCGGCATTCTGTGTTGCTGTATTTTCTCTTGCTTTTTCACTGTTCTCCAATATGAGCTCCATGATCGCGATTACACTTGGTGTTCTCGTAGCCATTATTTTCCTGGTTGCATACGACTCGAAAGAGAACAAACCGCAGGTTTTCCTGAAAGATTCCGAGCGTTTCCTTTCCCTTACAGGACCGCTCAGTATGCTGCCGCAGCTGCTTGGCTGCCTGGGCGGTGTCTTTACTGCAGCCGGTGTTGGTGAGGTTATTGCACAGATCGTAGAGAAAGTTGTTCCGAAAGGAAATGTTAATATTGGTATCATCGTTTATGCCGTTGGTATGGTATTGTTCACCATGATCATGGGTAATGCATTTGCAGCCATCACCGTTATGACGGTTGGTATCGGTGCTCCGTTCGTACTGGCATACGGTGCAAATCCGGTAGTCATCGGTATGACCGCACTGACCTGCGGTTACTGCGGAACCTTAATGACTCCGATGGCAGCAAACTTCAATATCGTACCGGTTGCAATCCTGAATATGAAGGACCGCTGGGGCGTAATCAAAAATCAGGTGCTGGTTGGATTAATTATGCTTGTATTCCAGATCTGTTATATGATAGTATTAAAGTAAATCGTCAGGACAGACTAACTAAGGTCATCGTATTTTCCGAAAGGGAAGGGCGGTGGCCTTAACGTCCGTAAAATGGTCGACTAGATATGACAGGAGAAGGAAGAGAAACAAATGACACCGAACATGGAACGGGGGGCCCGGATCATCATCCACGAATGGGTAAGAGTAAAAGCGTGGGATAAAGTACTGATTGTGACATCAAAGGAGCATCAGGCGGAGGCGAAAGCGCTGGAAATGCAGGCGCGGAAAAAAGCGCGGTCCGTCAACACACTGATTGTTGAAAATAAAGGACGCCATGTGGGCATCTTTTTCGACGATAACGAGGCGGTCTTTGATCCCTACACTGCGATCATTGCAGCGACCGAGTATTCGCTTGTGACAACAAAAGCAGCGAAGCGTGCGATTCAGAAGCACAAAAAGTTTCTGTCGCTTCCGCTTTCGACGAACGACGGAAGAAGTCTTCTGGAGTTCGATTTCCTTTTGATGGATACGAAAAAGAGCCGCATGATGGCAAAGCTGTTTATGAAGTATCTCCGTTCATCCGGCAAAGTGCATGTGACGACACCGGCAGGAACGGATATGATGTTCTACAAAGAGAACCGCAATCCGGGATTTTTCAACGGCGTATTAAGAGACGGAAAAGGCTATTCGTCCTCAAGTATTGAGGTCTATGTGCCGATCGAGGAGACAAAGACAGAGGGCATTATGGTGCTCGACGGATCGCTGGGATACATCGGACGAGCCGATGAGCCGACGAGAATCATCTTCAAGGGCGGCAGAATCGTCGATATCGAGGAGACACCGACAGGCATCCGCTTAAAGAAGTACATGGAGGAATATTTCGATCCACGGATTTATATCGCAGGAGAGCTTGGCATCGGACTGAATTCGTGCTCGAACTGCCTCGGCAACTGCTACATTGAGGATGAATCCGCGTATGGAACCTTCCACGTAGGGCTTGGACGCAATATCGCGCTCGGCGGCGTGCAGAATGCGAAAGGCCACTTCGACCTGGTCTGCCGGGAACCCGATATTTTTACCGATAACCGTCAGATTATGGACCGGGGAAAGATTATTGCACCCGAGCCTGTGTTATATTAAAGGACAGAACCAGGAGACAAAAATTAAGAGACAAAAGGAGAAAAGACGATGAAAGTTTTATTAACAGGATTTGACCCATTTGGAGGAGAGAGCGTGAACCCGGCATTCGAGGCCATCAAACTTCTGCCGGATACCATCGCCGGAGCAGAGATCGTAAAAGTTGAGATCCCGACCGAGTTTACCAGAAGTATTTCCTGCGTGGAAGCAGCCATCAAAGAGCACAATCCGGACGTTGTCATCGATGTCGGACAGGCAGGCGGACGCGCATGCGTAACCGTAGAGAAAGTCGGCATCAACCTTGCAGACGCAAGAATCCCGGACAACGCCGGAGAGCAGCCGTCCGATGAACCGCTGCAGGCAGACGGCCCGACCGCATACTTTGCAACGATTCCGGTCAAAGCAATGGTTCAGAACGTCCGCGAACACGGCCTTCCGTGCCACGTATCCTTCACCGCAGGCACCTACGTATGCAACTGCGTCATGTACAATGTGCTTCACCTGTGCGCAACGAAATATCCGAACATCCGCGCAGGCTTCATCCACGTACCGTTCGCATGCGAGCAGGTAGTCGGAAAAGCAAGCACCATGGCAAGCATGCCGCTGGAAACGATTGCAAAATCTCTGGAATACTGCATCGAGGCAGTCGTAACCAACAAAGAAGAAGTAAAAGAGGCAATGGGAACGACCCACTAAAGAAGCATTTCAGGCCGTCTTACCGGAAAAAGGTGAGGCGGCCTATATTTTTTGCTTTTTTTCCTTTTGCAAACCATATCTTTTGTGTTACAATAGATTTTGTCAGAATTTTTATGCGAAAGGAACGAAAGAAAATGGAACAGGGTAAAATTTTTAAATTTCATAATGACCTTGATACAGACCAGATCATCGCATCCCAGTATCTGCTTCTGCCGAATCTGGATGAGATGAAAGGTCATGCGTTTGAATCGTTAGATCCGGACTTTGCAAAAAAAGTAAAATCGGGAGATTTTGTCGTAGGAGGAGAAAACTTCGGCTGCGGTTCTTCAAGAGAGCAGGCACCAGGCGTCTTAAAAGCACTCGGCGTGCAGGCCGTCATCGCAAAATCCTTCGCCAGAATCTTTTTCCGCAATGCCATCAACATCGGTCTCCCGGCGATTGTCTGTAAAGACCTGCCGGATGCCGTAGAAGACGGGGACACCATGGTCCTCCATATGTCCGAGGGAACCGCAGAGGTGAACGGCAAAACGTACACCTGTACCAAACTGCCGGAATATATGCAGAACATACTGAATCAGGGAGGCTTGATTGCTTCTTTGAACCGCGAGGAGGAGTAAGAACCATGGGAATGACAATTGCAGAGAAAATTATCGCCGCTGCAGCCGGCGTTCCGGAAGTAAAGCCGGGAGATATCCACACCGTAACACTGGATCGTCTGATGAGCAACGACGGAACCACCCATCTGACGGTTGATATGTACCGCAACAAATTAAACCACCCGCACATTGCGGATCCGAAAAAGCTCGTTTTCATCGTCGACCACAACGTGCCGTCCGACAGCCCGAAAACAGCAGCATCCCAGAAAAAGATGCGTGATTTTGCAAGAGAGAACAACATTGACTTCTGGGAAGGAAAAGGTGTATGCCATCAGGTGATGATTGAGAACTATGTCCGCCCGGGCGAGCTGATCTTCGGCGCTGACAGCCATACCTGCTCTTACGGAGCACTCGGCGCATTCGGCACCGGTGTCGGCTGTACCGATTTCCTGTACGGCATGGTAACGGGAACTTCCTGGGTACTCGTACCGGAAAGCGTAAAATTCAATCTTGTAGGAAAACTGCCGGAGGGCGTTTATGCGAGAGATCTGATCCTCACCATCATCGGCGAGGTCGGCGCAAACGGATGCAACTACCAGGTGATGGAGTTTACCGGTGAGGGTGCAAAGACTTTAAGCATCAGCGACCGTATGGCACTTTGCAACATGGCAGTTGAGGCCGGCGCCAAGACCGGTATCTTTGAGGCAGATGAGAAAGCCATCGAGTACCTGAAAGAGCACGGAAGAGAGCCAAAAGAAATCTTTCACAGCGATCCGGACGCAAAATACGTCAGAGAGTACACCTTTGACCTTTCCAAAGTCCGCCCGGTTGTTGCAAAACCGGATTTCGTAGACCGCGTTGTTCCGGCAGAAGAGACCTGCGGAACGCCGATCAATGAAGCATTCCTTGGATCCTGCAACAACGGAAGAATCGAAGATCTCCGCGTCGGCGCAGAGATCATCCGCGGAAAGAAAGTCGCAGAGGGCGTCCGTTTCCTCGTTGTTCCGGCAAGCCAGACGATTTACCGCCAGGCATTAAAAGAGGGTATCATCGATACCTTCATGGAGGCAGGAGCTATTGTGATGAACCCGAACTGCAGCGTCTGCTGGGGAAGCTGCCAGGGTGTCATCGGTGAGAACGAAGTGCTGATCAGCACTGGAACCCGTAACTTCAAGGGACGTGCCGGTCATCCAAGTTCCAAAGTATACTTGGGCTCTGCCGCAACCGTAACCGCATCTGCAATTGCCGGAAAGATTGCGACCGCAGACCAGATCTGACCATTTTCTTTGAGGGATACATAATATTTTTGGGAGAATAAACATATGGAAGCATTTACAGGAAAAGTATGGGTGCTTGGAGACGATATTGATACCGATATCATTATCCCGACCGAGTATCTTGCTTTAAAGACAATTGACGATATGAAACAGTACGGCTTTTCCCCGCTCCGCCCGGAACTGGCCGGACAGATTGAAAAGGGCGACATCATCGTGGCAGGAAAGAACTTCGGCTGCGGCTCCTCGAGAGAGCAGGCACCGGAGATCATCAAGGCGCTCGGCATTTCCTGCGTTATCGCGAAATCCTTTGCTCGGATCTTTTTCCGCAACTCCATCAATAACGGCCTTCTTCTGATCGAGCAGCCGGATCTGCACGACGATATCAAAGAGGGCGACACCATCACCGTCAAGATGAATGAGCATGTTGATTACAACGGAAAAACATACCCGATCGCAGCTCTGCCGGAGAACCTGATGGATATCATTCAGGCAGGCGGCCTGGTAAAGGCAATGCGCAAGCGCAACGGATTGGATTAAGAGCGGGAGGAAGAAACGATGGGCAATACAGTAATTGAAAAAATCATCCGCCACAACACCGGAAAAGACGTAAAACCGGGCGACATTGTGACGGTCAACGTGGACAGAGTCATGATTCATGATATCTTCATCCCGTTTGTCGGCGATAAATTCGAGGAGATGGGCTTTACCAAACTGTGGGACCCGGATAAAGTCGTTCTGATCTACGACCACCTCGTTCCGGCAAGCCAGGTGGACGATACGAGACATTTCCACAAAGGCGATGAATTTGCAAAGAAATATGGCATGAAAAACGTACACAGAAGCGACGGAATCTGCCATCAGTTAATGACAGAGGCAGGTTACGTAAAACCGGGCGACGTTGTTTTCGGAACCGACAGCCACACGACGACATACGGCTGTGTCGGTGCATTCTCTTCTGGAATCGGCTACACAGAGATGGCGAGCATCCTTGGAACGGGTACGATGTGGATCAAAGTGCCGGAGACGATCAAAGTTGTCATCGAAGGCGAGCTGCCGAAAAATGTGATGTCAAAAGACATTATCCTGCGTCTGATCGGTGACCTCGGTGCAGACGGCGCAACGTACCGCGCACTGGAGTTCTCAGGAAGCACCGTAGAAAATATGACCGTGGCAAGCCGTATGACGATTGCCAACATGGCGATCGAGGCAGGTGCCAAATGTGCACTTTTTACCCCGGATGAGAAGACCGCAGAATACTGCGAGATCGAACTCAATGACTACCAGAAGAGCTTAAAAGGCGATGAGGATGCAAAATATCTGTGCACCATCACCTACCGCGCCGAGGATTTTGTGCCGGTTATGGCATGCCCGTCCCAGGTAGACAAGATCCGTGATACCAGCGTTCTCGAGGGAACCCCGATCGATCAGGTCTTCATCGGTTCCTGTACGAACGGCCGTCTCGAGGATCTGCAGGCGGCAGCCGAGGTTTTAAAAGGCAAAAAAGTAGCCGACTACGTAAAACTGATCGTAACACCGGCAAGCCGCAAGATTTATCTGCAGGCAAGCAAAATGGGCATTCTCGATACACTGGCAGAGGCAGGCACCATGATTACACATCCAGGCTGCGGTCTGTGCTGCGGAAGAGCGGGCGGAATCCTCTCTGACGGCGAGCGTGTTGTAGCAACGAACAACCGAAACTTTCTTGGAAGAATGGGTACTTCTAAAGTTGAAATTTATCTGGCATCTCCAAAGACAGCGGCAGCATGTGCAGTAGCTGGAAAAATTGTGACGCCGGAAGTGTAAACGAACTTAACAGCAGAAAGGGAAAACAGACGACATGAATGGTTCAATGTTTATCGGAACCTGGTGGGCACTCGTCCCGCCGCTGCTTGCAATTCTGCTTGCATTTGTAACAAAAGAAGTTTACAGTTCCCTGTTCATCGGATCGGCAGTCGGTGTCCTTTTGTACACCGGCTTCCATCCGTGGGATGCGTTCACAAGCTTCTTTGAAATTTTACGGAACAGCATGAACATCAACATTTTGATCTTCGATATCCTGCTTGGCATGGTTGTCGTGCTGATGGCGAAATCCGGCGGCTCGGCGGCGTATGGAAAATGGGCGGGGACGAAGATCAAAACGAAGCGGAGTGCGCTTCTGGCAACGATGGGGCTTGGTGTTCTGATTTTTGTGGATGACTATTTCAACTGTCTGACAGTCGGCTCTGTCATGCGCCCGGTCACGGACAGCCACAAGGTTTCCCGCGCGAAACTCGCATATATCATCGACTCCACCGCAGCGCCGGTCTGCATTATCGCGCCGATCTCAAGCTGGGCGGCAGCCGTCAACTCGTATGTGCCGGCGGATGCGGGAATCAGCGGATTCCAGCTGTTTCTGCGGACAATTCCGTATAACCTGTATGCGATCCTTACAATTGCGATGGTCTTTTACATCTGCTACACCGGCTTTGATTTTGGTCAGATGAAGCTCCACGAGGATAATGCCGCCAAAGGTGATCTTTTCACGACCGGAGGCGAGGAGTTTGAGCAGGTTTCCGAGCAGGAGGTCAATCCGAACGGAAAAGTCATCGACCTCGTGCTCCCGGTTGCCGTACTGATTGTATCAGCGATCGGAGCGATGGTTTACACTGGCTTCCTCGGCGGCGCGGACAATGTGATTTCCGCGTTCGCAGGATGTGATGCAGAGACGAGTCTGATTTTTGCCTCCGTCGTGACGATCCTGTTTATGATGGCGCTGTATCTGCCGCGGAAGGTCATCACCTTCAAGAGCTTTATGGACAGCCTGTCCGAGGGCTTCAAGCTGATGGTTCCGGCGGTTACGATTCTCGTCTTTGCGTGGACCTTAAAAGGCGTCGGTGATGCGATGGGCCTGGCCCAGTTTGTCGGAAGCGTCGTGGGAGACCATGCATCCGCAAGTATTTTTATCCCGGTGGTGCTGTTCGCCGTGGCGGTGTTCCTTTCCTTTTCGACGGGAACCTCCTGGGGAACGTTCGCGATTCTTGTGCCGATTGCAACGGGCATGTTCGCAGCCGGAACAAATCTGGAGATGATGATTATCTCGGTATCCGCCGTCCTGGCCGGGGCGGTCTGCGGTGACCATATTTCGCCGATCTCGGATACGACGGTTATGTCAAGTGCGGGTGCGCAGAGCAACCATCTGAACCACGTATCGACGCAGATGCAGTATGCGGCCGTTACGGCGTGTGTCTGCCTGGTGGGATATCTGATTGCAGCCGTGACCAGAACGTGGTGGATCACACTTGGCGTCAGCCTTCTTCTTCTTTTGGCTGTTTTAACCGGAATGCGCAGATTTTGCGCAAAAAAAGCGGAAAACGGCAAAAAATAAAAAAGAAAACAGAAAAACGCGTGAAATGCTTGACGGGAGAGAAAAAGAACCGTATACTAAAAAATAGAACAAACATTCACAGGACAACGGTGTCCTGCAAAGAAGAAGCGGAACGCTTTTGGAGCAGGAATGTGAATTGGAACAGAAGGAATTGGATTTTTCAAAGTCCAGTTCCTTCTGTTTATCTCTGTTAAAATTGCATCGGAGCTGTGAAATGCAGGAGAAGAAAGGAGGCATTCCGGGGCGAAAACGCTTTGGAAAAGGGAAGGACTGTTAGGGTCAGAAAGATCATAGCAGACAATGGCAAAAACAAAAAGAGGGAGAAAATATATGATATTTGGAAAGTACATTAACAAATACTACCTGAAGAATGCGCCCATTCTGATTCTCGGTCTTGCAGCGCTGATTCTCGTAGATTATTTCCAGCTTTTCATACCGGAGCTGTACCGCATGGTCATCAACGGCATGAACGGCGACCCTGTTCTGGTCAACGGCCAGGCGGCGGTGTTTGATATGGAATTTCTGCTGGATCAGGTCTGCCGGCCCATGATTATTACCATTATCGTCATGGTAGTCGGCCGTTTCCTGTGGCGAGTCTGCTTTTTCGGTTCCGCGATCCGCGTGGTGACCGATCTTCGTACCTGCATGTTCTCGCACAGCAAGGAGCTGTCCCAGGAGTATTATCAGGTCAACAAAGTCGGAAACCTGATGAGTCTTTACACGAACGATCTCGATACCGTGCAGGAGTGCTTCGGCGACGGTATTCTGATGTTCTGCGATGCGCTGTTTTTAGGCCTGCTTGCCGTGATCAAAATGTGGCGCATGAACCATTTCCTGACCGGCCTTTCCATGATCCCGATGGCATTTCTGATGGCCGCCGGCACAACGCTCGGCAAATACCTGATGAAAAAGTGGGAAGAGCGCCAGGCGGCCTTTTCCGAGCTGTCCGATTTCGCGCAGGAAAACTATTCCGGTCTTGCTGTCATCAAAGCATTCGTCAAAGAGACGAAAGAGCTGATGATGTTCCGTAGACTGAACCGCGAGAACGAGGACATCAACGTAGAATATACCAAAATTTCCACACTGCTGAACATTATGGTAACGCTGTTCGTCGAGTCCGTCATCTGCGTAATCTTAGGCTACGGCGGCTATCTCGTTTACTGCGGAAGCTTCGACGCCGGCCAGCTTGTCGAGTATATCGGCTATTTCTCGGCCGTTGTATGGCCAATCATGGCGGTCTCCATGCTGATCGAGAAGACATCCCGTGGAAAAGCGTCCTTAAACCGTATTACGGAACTGCTTGACGCAAAAGTCGATGTGAAGGACCGCGGCGGTGTGCAGGATCTGCCGTCCATCCATGGAAAAATCGAGTTCCGCAATCTGACCTTCCGCTATCCGGACGGGGAGTACGATGTGCTGAAAAACGTATCGTTTACCATTGAGCCGGGCGAGAGTGTCGGAATCGTCGGAAAGACCGGTTCCGGAAAAACGACCATCGTCGATCTGCTGCTCCGCACCTACAACGTGCCGGACGGAACGCTGTTCATTGATGACCACGATGTCAACACCGTTTCCATCCACTCCGTGCGTGAGGGCTGTGCCTACGTGCCGCAGGACAACTTCCTGTTCTCCGACACGATTTCCGGCAATATTTCCTTCGCCTTTGATGACGAAAACCAGGAGGCCATTGAGGATGCGGCGATGATGTCCGATGTCCATGACAATATCGCAGAGTTCAAAGAGGGCTACCGCACCGTTCTTGGCGAGCGCGGTGTGACGGTTTCCGGCGGACAGAAGCAGCGAATCTCGATTGCGCGTGCGCTGATGAAACACGCACCGATTCTGATTCTCGACGATTCCGTCTCTGCAGTTGATACCAAAACAGAGCGCACGATTCTCGACAATCTCAAAAAACGTGAGGGACTGACGACAATTCTGATCGCACACCGGATTTCAACGGTGGAGCAGATGGACAAGATTGTGTTCGTCGAGGACGGAGAAGTCCATGCAGTCGGAAAACACGAGGATCTGTACCGGACCTGCACGGCGTACCGCAAGATGGTCGATCTGCAGAAACTTGAAGAGGAAGCGGGGGAGGAGTAGAAATGCACAATTATTATCCGATTCTCTGGGTCGGCGCGATCATCGGCGTGATTTCCACCCTGCTGATTGTGGCCGCGTTTGTAGTGAAAGATGGAGAAAAAGAAACCGGCTTTGAGCGGAACATGAAAGACAGTGAAATCATGCAGCGTCTGATGGATTACGCAAAGCCGTTTTACCGCCAGTTTATCGTTGTTGGTTTTCTGATGCTGTTTTCGATCGCGTACGATATCATTTCGCCGCTGATCGTCGGCAAAATTGAGGAGCTCGTCGTTGGAAAATTCGCGCTGAATACCCTGTTTCTGTGGGTAGCGGGCTATGCGGCAATCCTTCTTGTCTCGATGGCGTGCACGTATTTCCAGGCCGTGATTCTGCAGAAGACGGGTCAGAAAATCATTTCCAATATGAGGGAGGATCTGTTCGTCCACATCGAGCGCCTTTCCCACGAGCAGTTAAATGAGATTCCGGTCGGAAAGCTTGTCACGAGAACGACAAACGATACGAACGCGATTTCGCTGATGTTCACCAACCTTCTGGTCAATCTTCTGAAGAACTTCTTCGTGATCATCGGTATTCTGATTGCGATGCTGTTTCTGAACTATGAGCTGACGCTGATGGTGCTCTGTTTCGTGCCGTTTATCGTGCTGTTCTCGATTATTTTCCGCAAATTCTCGCGAAGAGCACACCGGAAAGTAAAAGACTGTACTACGGACATCAACACGTATCTGTCGGAGAACCTTTCCGGTATGAAAATCACACAGATCTTCAACCGCGAGGATGCCAAGATGCGCGAGTTTACCGACAAGAGCAACGCACTTGGCCGCGCACAGCAGGAGCAGATTTTCGTGTTTGGTATTTTCCGTCCGCTCGTCTACATGCTGTATATCAGCTCCGTGCTCTGCCTTTTGTATTTAGGCGGCAAGGGCTATCTGGAGGGAACGTCGTTCCTCGGCCAGACGCTTACCAGCGGTATGATCGTCAGCTTTTACATGTATATTTCAAAATTCTTCAACCCGATCCAGAACCTGGCGGAGCAGTTCAACTGGCTGCAGTCCGCATTTGCATCCGCCGAGAAAGTATTCTCGATTCTGGATCTCGAGCCCAAAATGCAGGATGCGCCGGATGCGATCGAGCTTACCGACATCAGGGGCGAAATTGAGTTCCGCGACGTATGGTTTTCCTATATCCCAGGCGAGTGGGTGTTAAAAGGCGTTTCGTTCCACGTCAACCCGAAAGAGACAATCGCATTTGTGGGTTCCACCGGTTCCGGAAAATCGACGATTCTTTCCCTGATCTGCCGGAACTACGAGTTCCAGAAGGGTGAGATTCTGATCGACGGCATCGACATCCGAAAGATCAAGATCGATTCCCTGCGGAAAAAATTCGGCCAGATGCTGCAGGATGTCTTCCTGTTCTCGGGAACGATCCGTAGCAACATTATTCTCCGCGAGGAGGGGATTTCCGATGAGGAGATCATGGACGTCTGCCATTACGTGAATGCTGACCAGTTTATCAACAAGCTGGATCACGGCCTCGACGAGCCGGTGCGGGAGAGAGGAAACAACTTCTCCGCCGGACAGCGCCAGCTTCTCTCGTTTGCGCGTACCATCATCCATAAGCCTTCGGTCATGATCCTTGACGAGGCGACGGCGAACATCGACACCGAAACCGAGCTTCTGATCCAGGATTCCATGGAAAAGATGAAGAACATCGGAACGATGCTGATCGTAGCGCACCGTCTTTCGACGATCCAGCATGCGGATGAGATTATCGTACTGTCCCACGGAAAAATCGTGGAGCATGGAACGCATCAGGAGCTTTTAGCAGCGCAGGGAAGATATTACCAGCTCTACACGCTGCAGTATCACCGCGAGCAGAGTGAGAAACAGAGAGGAAGAAAGTAAGAAAATTTTAGAACAATAAAGACAATTTACAAAAAGGGAGAAATTTTGTTTGTGCAAAGTGACAAAATTTCTCCCTTTTTTACGGTGTATCATATTAAAATAATTTTGTATCAATATAGTCATATGAAAAATATATGAGCATAATACGATATCCGTTTTTCCATCTCAAAAAGCGGGCGGTTATAATAAGGGAAGCAAAACGGCAGGCACCAAAAAGCCGGGCCGTCTGTTGAAAGAAAGGGAAAATGTATGGAAAAGAAAGCAAGCTTTGTAGGACGCCTGCTCTCGGAAAATCAGATGTCGGAAGCATTTATTAACAGTATGTTTCTGGCGCTGTCCGGCGGTTTTCAGGATGCCTACACGTACAATTGCAGAGATGAAGTATTCTCAAATGCCCAGACGGGAAACGTTGTGCTGATGAGCCAGAACTTTCTGGAAGGAAACTTTACGGCAGGCCTTCGGTATCTCTTCCCGATCCTCTTTTTTGCGATGGGTGTATTTCTGGCAGAAAATTTCCAGGAGCATTACCGGTATGCAAAGAGGCTGCACTGGCGGCAGGTACTTCTCGCGGCGGAAATTGTGATCCTTGCGATCGTCGGATTTATTCCGTCCTCTTACAATATGCTCGCGGCGATGCTCGTATCGTTTGCGTGCGCGATTCAGGTACAGACCTTCCGCAAGGTCGGCGGTTATTCGTATGCAAGCACCATGTGCATCGGAAACCTGCGAAGCGGAACCGCAGCGCTGTCTATGTATATGCGGGATAAGAAAAAAGAACAGCTCCGTCAGGCCGGATACTATTTCGGCGTGATTCTGGCTTTCGCCATCGGCGCCGGAATCGGAGGCGTGTTCTCCATGCTGTATGGAATCCATGTAATCTGGATTTCCTGCGGACTTCTTCTGGTGAGCTTCCTTCTGATGTCACTGGAAAAGTACCGCTGAGAAATAGGAGAGAGTGAAGAAAGAAGGCTGAAAAAATGGAAGTATTTCTGGAGTGCTGTATGACACTATTCTTTTCAGCGGCCATGCTGCTGCTGATCGTCCGCCTGGCAAAGGGTGAGGAGAAAAACATGATGTTTGCGCGTGTGTTCTCCCTGGCGTCCAACGTCGGTTTCTGGATTGGCATCGTCCGCATTGCTGTGCTGAACCGGAGCGGATTTCTGATGTTCTTCTACATCACAGGCGCAATGCTTTCCTACACGGCGATGGTCTTTGCCATGCCGCATAAAAAAGAGCAGATTGCCGGACAGCAGGCATAAATAAAAAAGAGACCCTGTATACGGGAAGGATGGAGCAGCGATGTTCCGTCCGCCGGTACGCAGGGTCTTTTTCTGTTTCAAACAAAAGTTCATAAAATCTTATACGCGTTCCAGAAGCTCCCCGATCAGCTCTTTTGCCGCCGCGTTCTGGTGCTGCCGCGGGTTGATGATAAGACAGATTTCACGTTTGGGGGCCTCCTCGATGAGCGGAATCCGACAGACGGTACGGCTCTTTAAGGCATCGCGTGCCAGCTCCTCCGGATAAAATCCGATGCCGAGGTTATACTCGACCATAGGAAGAATCTGATCCGTCGTCGCCGCCTCCATATCGGGGTGGAAGGCGAGGCTGTGATTCAGAAAGTACTCGGCGTACAGCTCCCGCGTGCCAGTGTCTTTGGCAAGCGAGATAAAAGGATATTCTGACAATTCGCCGAGATGATGCGGCTCTGCGGAAAGGGATGCATATTTCGATCCGCCGATCAGAATTTCCTGGAATGGGAAAATCGGGATCTTGTGCAGCGGTTTGCGGATTTCCACCGGGCTTGTGACGACTGCGAAGTCGACCAGACCGTTTTCGAGCGCCTGGATGGCCTGCGGCGTCGAGTGGTTGGAGATGCGCAGGCGGACGTGCGGATAGCGGGTGTGGAAGTGCTCCAGGCGGGAGAGCAGCATCAGACGAAGTGCCGTCTCGCTCGCACCGATTGTGATAAGGCCGCTCTCAAGAGACCGCTCAAGAGCCAGCTCCTCCTCAACCGTGCGGAGCTGTTCGTAGGCAACGGCCACACGCTCATACACCTTTTCGCCCTCCGCTGTCAGTGTGACACCCTGGTGGGAACGGATAAAAAGTTTGCAGCCAAGCTCACTTTCCAGATTGTTCATGCACCGTGTGATGTTGGGCTGGTTGTTTTTCAGAATTTCCGCGGCTTTTGTAAAGCTGTGATATTGTGCTACGAAGTAAAAAATGCGATAATAATCATATGTAATCATAAAAACCTCCGAAGGATGAAGAAGAAAAAATCATCCATGATTGCTTCAATATAAAATACATGCGCCGGGTTGTCAAGGGATTTCTGAGGAGGGTCCGGCCGGATTGTGCGGGGGATGGCAGAAGAGAAGTGGAAATTTTTTGAAAAAACACTTGCAAAATACCCGGACAGGGTATATAGTGTAGAAGAAAATAAGATACCCTATTGGGGTATGCGAAAAAGAAAATCCAGAACTACAGAAAGGAAGACATACGATGGAACAGTACAATGTAACCGGTATGAGCTGCGCCGCCTGCCAGACCCGTGTCGAAAAAGCCGTGTCAAAGGTACCCGGTGTCACATCCTGCGCAGTCAGCCTTCTGACAAATTCCATGGGCGTGGAGGGAACGGCCTCCCCGGCAGAGATTATTGCCGCCGTGGAAAATGCAGGCTACGGTGCGTCGAAAAAAGGCGAGAAGGGAAGCACATCACAGTCGGCTTCCACAGCAGAATACGAAGAGATGCTGAAAGACAAGGAAACACCGGTCATGAAACGCCGTCTGGTGAGCTCCGTTCTTCTTTTGATTCCGCTCATGTATTTCTCCATGGGCCATATGATGTGGGGATGGCCGCTGCCGAAATTCTTTGAAGGAAACCACATCGCAATGGGACTGGTACAGCTCCTGCTTACCATTGCGGTCATGGTCATCAACCAGAAATTCTTTATCAGCGGTTTCAAGAGCCTCTGGCATAAAGCACCGAACATGGACACGCTGGTAGCGCTTGGTTCTACCGCATCGTTTGTATACAGCGTCTACGCCCTGTTTGCCATGACGGGAGCGCAGGTACAGGGGGACATGGATGCAGTCATGAGCTATATGCATGAATTTTACTTCGAGTCCGCAGCCATGATTCTGACCCTGATTACCGTCGGAAAAATGCTGGAGTCGATTTCCAAAGGAAAAACGACCGATGCGTTAAAGAGTCTGATGAAGCTGGCTCCGAAGACCGCTGTTCTCTTAAGAGACGGAAAAGAAGTGGAAGTCGGCATTGATCAGGTGAAAAAGGGCGATCATTTCATCGTCCGCCCGGGCGAAAATATTCCGGTGGACGGCGTTGTCCTGGAGGGAACGAGTGCCGTCAACGAATCCGCGCTGACTGGCGAGAGTATTCCGGTGGATAAAGAGGCCGGCGACCGCGTATCGGCGGCGACCTTAAACCAGTCCGGTTTCCTGACCTGTGAGGCGACGAGAGTCGGAGAAGACACAACACTCTCCCAGATCATTCAGATGGTCAGCGATGCGGCAGCGACAAAAGCGCCGATCGCCAAAGTGGCCGATAAAGTTTCCGGTATTTTTGTGCCGGCCGTTATCTGCATTGCACTTGCTACGATTGTGATCTGGCTGTTTGCAGGAGAGAGCGTCGGCTTTGCTCTTGCAAGAGGTATTTCCGTTCTCGTTATCAGCTGCCCGTGTGCGCTCGGCCTTGCAACACCGGTTGCGATCATGGTCGGAAACGGAATGGGAGCAAAACACGGAACGATGTTCAAAACCGCAGTTTCTCTCGAGAAGACAGGAAAAACACAGATCGTTGCACTCGATAAGACTGGAACCATCACAAGCGGCGAGCCGCAGGTAACCGATCTTGTCCCGGCGGACGGTGTAAGTGAGGAGGAGCTTTTAAAAGGTGCCTTTGCACTGGAGCACAAAAGTGAGCATCCGCTGGCCCGTGCGATTCTTGCACTTGCAGAGGAAAAAGGCCTGGCCCGCGAAGAAGTCAGTGATTTCTCTGCGCTTCCTGGAAACGGCCTTGTGGCAAAACGGAACGGAAAAGAGCTCTGCGGAGGCAACCGCGCACTGATTACGAAAAAAGCGGTTCTCTCGAAACAGATGGAAGAGCAGGCAGCAAAACTTTCCGAAGAAGGAAAGACACCGCTGTTCTTCAGTGAAGACGGAAAGATGCTCGGTATGATCGCGGTTGCGGATGTCATCAAAGAGGACAGCCCGCGTGCGGTGAAAGAACTGCAGAATATGGGAATCCGTGTCGTGATGCTGACCGGAGACAATGAGCGCACCGCGCGTGCCATCGGCGCACAGGCAGGTGTGGACGAAGTCATCGCAGGCGTTCTGCCGGATGGAAAAGAAGCGGTCATCAGCCGCCTGAAAGAAAAAGGAAAAGTAGCGATGGTAGGAGACGGCATCAACGATGCACCGGCTCTGACCAGTGCGGATATCGGTATTGCCATCGGAGCAGGAACCGATATCGCGATCGATGCGGCAGACGTTGTCCTGATGAAGAGCCGCCTCTCCGATGTACCGGCAGCGATCCGCTTAAGCCGTGCGACCCTCAGGAACATTCACGAGAATTTGTTCTGGGCCTTCATTTACAATATCATCGGTATTCCGCTGGCTGCGGGCGTATGGATCCCGCTGTTCGGCTGGAAGCTGAACCCGATGTTCGGTGCGGCGGCGATGAGCCTTTCGAGCTTCTGCGTTGTGACAAACGCCCTGCGTCTGAATCTGTTTCGGATGCACGACGCGTCAAAAGATAAAAGAATCAAAAACGAAATTCCAAAGGAGGATCTGAACATGACAACAGAACAGGGAATGGTAAAAACCATGACAATCGAGGGCATGATGTGCGGCCACTGCGAGGCAAGAGTGAAGAAAACACTTGAGGCAATCGAGGGTGTTGCATCCGCAGAAGTAAGCCATGAAAAAGGAACAGCCGTTGTAACACTGACAGCTCCGGTATCAGACGATGTGCTGAAAACAGCCGTAGAGGCACAGGATTACACCGTAAAAGGAATCCAGTAAAACAGGAAACATAGAGAAAAGGGAAACGCGCCTGGAATGAAAATTTCCGGGCGCGTTTCCTTTTTTTACCAGATATAGCAAAAATATTGCAATTTGTTCGGAATTTTCGTGACAAAAGGACAAAAATCCGTTAGGATAGAGAAAAAGAAGAGCAAAAACAAAAGGGTTTTTAGGATCAGGAGGTTTTTACATTATGACAGAGTACAGACTTGCAAAGCCGGAAGAGTGGGAGGACTGCATCGAACTTGCAAACTACGTGTTCAGCACGGCACACCGTCCGCACGACTTTGAGCAGTTAATTCCAAGGGTTTATCAGGCAGGACCGGAAATGGCACGGATCCACCGCGTCGCTGTTGCGGAAAACGGCAGACTCCGGGCCGAGATTGCGGTGCTTCCACAGCAAATGGCAGCAGGGGGTAAGCTGCTCCGCGCAGGATATGTGGGAAGCGTTTCCGTGCATCCAAAGGCAAGGGGCGAAGGCCACATGAAGCGTCTTCTTGGCGACTGGATTACGGATCTGGAAGGAACGTGTGATCTTCTGGCACTGGACGGCCAGAGACAGCGGTATGCCTACTTTGGCTTTACGCCGGGAAGTGAAAAATACACGTTTTACCTGGATGTGGCAAATGTGCGCCATACCTGGAAAAACGGGGAACTCTCCGCTTACACCTTTGCGCCGCTGTTTCCGGAAAACGGCGAAGCGGACGAAGAGGCGGCAGCCTTTGCAAAGAAGCTGAATGAGGAAAAACCGCTTTACGTGGTAAGAGAGGATGTGAAAGCCTGCCTGAAAACGTTCGGCGAGCAGGCAATTGCAATCTGGAAAAACGGTGAGCGGATCGGATATCTGGCACTTTGCGGCGGAAACCAGGTTGTGGAAGCAGAAGTGCTGGAGGAACAGGATTTCGTTCCTGCACTTGCCGCTTATTTAAAAGAAAATGCGCTTGACTTTCTTTTCATTTCCATTCCTGTGTATGAGACCGGAAAAGCAGCAGCGTTATCGGAAGTCTGCGAAAGCTTCACAAAAGAGCGCTGCGGTTCCGCGATGTACCGTATTTTCCAATTTGCAGACGTCATCGAGGCAATGCTGACCATGAAAGCAGAGACGATGGGCATCAGCGATGGAACGTGGTTCGCCGTACTGGAGGGACAGCCGCTGACCGTGACGGTAAAAGATGGAACTGTGACCGTGACACGGGAAGCCCATCCGGGGGCAGATGTACTCAACCGGGAGCAGGCGCAGGAACTGCTTCTTTCACCGCTGGCAAGTAAGGGAAGCAAGGTTCCATCTGAAATCTGGAAGAACATTCCATCCGACTGGTTCCCGCTTCCGCTGTACTGTGCGACGGCAGACGAATTTTAGGCAATGACTGTTGGGAGGCAGAGAAATATGAACGAGACAGAGAAACGAGACAGAAGAGACGAAAAAGAAGAAATCCGGTACCATGTGATTTTCTACGGCCAGGTGCAGGGCGTGGGGTTCCGTTACCGGGCGTATTATGCTGCCTACCAGCTCGGACTGACCGGCTGGGTGAGAAACTGCTGGGATGAGACGGTGGAGATGGAGGTGCAGGGTGATGAGGAGACGATCACGGAGATGATCAAAAGGATCCGCACCTCCAGCTACATCGAAATCACGGATGCAAAATGGACGAAGATTCCGCTGGAATCGGAATTCGGTTTTCATATCCGTTGATCAGGGCTGCTTTTTCTCTTTTTCCGGAATTTCGACAAGAATGATATCGTTGCCGATCTGGCAGATGCGGTCCCATGGGATCACAAAATCCTCGCCGTGGCAGAAAAAGCCGCAGAATTTCACAGGACCCGGAAGAACGAGTCCGGTAAGATGTCCCGTTTTTGGATTGAATTCCACATCAATCGGACAGCCGAGCGTTTTGCAGGTACAGATATTGATAACTTCTTTCTGGCGGAGATCTACAACGCGCATGCGGTGCTCCTTTTTACAGATTCCTATGGAAAAACATATGCGAAAATGTTGCTGCAGTTGACTTGAATTTCACGGAAAAATGCGTATACTGTAAAAGTAGAAAACTTTCCGAAATACTTATTTAGAAACGAGGACGAAAGATATGAGATGTCCATTTTGTAATCAGGATAATACCCGGGTTGTGGATTCACGCCCGATTGAAGACAGCAATGCGATCCGCCGCCGCCGGATGTGCGATGTCTGCGGCAGACGCTTTACGACATACGAAAAAGTGGAGACGATCCCTTTGATCGTCATCAAAAAAGATATGAACCGCGAGCAGTATGACCGCTCGAAAATCGAGACCGGCATCCTGCGCGCCTGCCACAAACGGCCGGTGTCCGCCGAGAAGATCAACGAGATGGTCAACAAGGTGGAGACGGAGCTTTTCAACGGCGAGGAACGTGAGATTCCGAGCTCTGTGATCGGAGAGAAGGTCATGCATTACTTAAAAGACCTGGATCAGGTAGCGTACGTCCGTTTTGCGTCGATTTACCGCGAGTTCAAGGATGTCAACACGTTCATGGACGAGCTGAAAAAGATGCTCGACAAATAGCGGGAGGCAAAAAAATGGAAGTGTCGAACTATATTAAAATGCGTGATCAGATGCAGGAGCGCTTTCTGACGTACGATCAGAAGGAGATCGAAGGGAAGTATGGCTTTGCGTTTGATGACGATTATTTCTATGTGCCGTACCTTTTTGAGGAGTGGAGAGTGAACCGCCATACCGGCGTTGTGGAGGGCTCAAAAGACCATTTTCTTCATGTGCACCAGGGCAGTTTCAATGAGACACTGACGATTTTCGACCTGCTCTGCTGCGGAAAGAAGGAGATTGTGCTCGCCGGCACGTATGCGCGCACCAATTCCTTAAAGGGAACGATCAAAGGCCGCACGATTGCGTCCGGCGTTCACGACAGCCGCGCCGCACGGTATGACGGGCATGTGGAACAGCTGAAAAAAGCATGCGTTTCCCTTAGCGGAAAACCATATTCCCCGGGAGACGTTGCTTTTGTTTTTCATGTCTTTCCGTTTCTGCCGCTCGTCTTCCAGTTCTGGGAGTCCGATGAGGAATTCCCGCCGGTGCTCAAGTTTATGTGGGATGAAAACGTCCTTGATTATCTGCGGTTTGAGACGCTGTATTACGTGATGGGAGACTTCCTGGACGCGCTTGATCAAGCCTTCGATGCATGTAAAACAGAAGCCTGATACCTTTTGTGAGACAAAATCTTACGAAAATTTTCCGAATGTTTATAAAAATTTCAGTATACGAATCCCCTGGTTTAATGCTATAATGAGTGAAAGTAAGTAAAAAGAGAGAAGAGAAAGGGGAATGCATATGGCTTTTAGCATGAAAGTAACACCGGAAATAGAGGAACTGACAAACATCTGTCTGGATAACTCCAAAATGGATGTTTCGCTGTATGGGCAATACGATGTAAAACGCGGACTGCGCGATATCAACGGCGTTGGCGTCCTTGCGGGACTGACACAGATTTCAAACGTTGTGTCTTCGGATATCATTGACGGCGTCAAAACGCCGTGTGACGGACGTCTGTACTACCGCGGCATCAACGTGGAAAAACTGACCCAGGGCTTTTTAAGTGAAAACCGTATGGGATTCGAAGAAGTTGCGTATCTGCTCTTATTTGGAAATCTGCCGAATGAAGAGCAGCTCAATCATTTTAAGACAATCTTAAAACAGCAGCAGTCCCTGCCGAAGAACTTTGTGCGTGACGTTGTTATGAAAGCGCCGACCAAGGACATGATGAACACTCTGTCCCGAAGCGTTCTGACCCTGTACGCGTACGACAACCACGCAGATGATACCTCCCTTCCGAATGTGCTTCGCCAGTGCATTAACCTGATTTCTGTTTTCCCGATGCTGTCCGTCTATGGCTATCAGGCGTACAACCATTATATCAAGGGAAAAAGTTTATATATCCACAACCCGTCGAAGAAGCTTTCGACTGCAGAAAATATTCTTCTGATGCTCCGACCGGATCAGAAGTACACTCCGCTGGAGGCGAAGATCCTCGATCTTGCCCTCGTTCTCCACATGGAGCACGGCGGCGGTAACAACTCGACCTTTACAACACATGTTGTTTCTTCTTCCGGAACCGATACGTACTCCGCAATTGCAGCGGCGCTCGGCTCCTTAAAGGGACCGAAGCACGGCGGTGCAAACATCAAGGTTGTGCGGATGTTCGACGATATGAAGTCACACGTCAAAGACTGGACGGATGAGGAAGAAGTATCGAATTACTTAAGAAAGCTGCTGCACAAAGAGGCGTTCGACCAGAAAGGTCTGATTTACGGTATGGGCCATGCGGTTTACTCCATTTCCGACCCGCGTGCGCGCATCTTTAAGAGCTTCGTTGAGCAGCTGGCAAAAGAAAAACACAGAGAGAAAGATTACCGGCTGTACGCTATGGTCGAGGAACTGGCTCCGAAGATCATCGGCGAGGAGCGCCATATTTACAAAGGTGTATCCGCAAACGTCGACTTCTACAGCGGCTTCGTTTACAGCATGCTGGATCTTCCGCTGGAGCTCTACACCCCGATGTTCGCCTGCGCGCGTATCGTCGGCTGGAGTGCACACCGGATGGAGGAACTGATCAACACCGACAAGATCATCCGCCCGGCGTACAAGAGTGTCAAAGATGAAGTGGACTATGTTCCGCTGGAAAACAGATAAAACAGGCAGAAGGGCCGGAGCGTGTCGGGATTTTCCGATCTGCTCCGGCATTGCTCTGTGCAGGAAGTAATGTGTCATTGTGAAAAATAGGAGAGTGCAGGAGAATGAATGAGACAAAAAATTACAGCATAACAAAATCCGGAGCAGTCATACTGGAAGGAGGGGCCAATCGCGGCGTCTTTACAGCAGGAGCGCTGGACTTTCTGATGGAGCAGGAGTATTATATCCCTCATGTGATTGGCGTTTCCGCCGGAGCCTGCAATGCGCTGGACTATGTATCGCGCCAGATTGGCAGAACGAGGGACTGTATGATTGTCACGGATGAGAAAAACCGCTACGTCAATAAGAATATCAAGACAATCGTTGAGAAAAAAGCACTGCTCGACATGGATATGGTGTTCGAACGGTATCCGTATGAGATTTTTCCATTTGATTTTGATACGTATTTTGCATCGCCGCAGACGTGTGAGCTGGTTGTGACAAACTGTGAGACGGGACGCGCGGAATATCTGGATGACCGCGAAAATAAAGAACGTCTGCTTGCAATTGGCCGTGCATCATCGAGCATGCCGATCGCCTGCCCGATGGTGGAGATCGACGGAAACGAGTACGTCGACGGCGGTGTTGCCGATTCGATCCCGATTATCCGTTCCTTAAAGACGGGACACCGAAAAAATGTCATTATTCTGACACGGAATTTCGGTTACCGAAAAAAAGAGGGAACGAGAGGCTGGGAGCTGTATGTGGCGGCATTCCGCAAATACCCGAATCTCGTGCGTGCACTTGTAAACCGCGCGAAACATTATAACCAGGTGCTCGAATGCATCGAAAAATGGGAAGAAGAAGGCTCCGTCTTTGTGATCCGCCCGGAGATACCGGCGGTATCGCGTCTCGAAAAGGACGAGGAGAAGCTGCGGGAATTTTACCAGCACGGCTATGACCAGATGAAAGCAAATTTTGAGGCTCTGCAGGAGTTTCTGAAAGAAGAATAAAGTTACTGTATAAACGAAAAGAGGATTGGAGAAAGAAGATGAGTGGAAAAAACCAGAAGAACCGGGGAACTATACTGATGCGGATGTTTTACCCGGACCGGAGAGAAAAAAGTGCCTATACGATCGATTACGCGGATCTGTACCGGAAAGGATACCGGGGCGTGATTTTTGATATCGATAATACGCTTGTTCCGCACGGTGCGCCGGCAACGAAGGAGGCGGCTGCGTTCTTTGCGTCTCTTCGGGAGACTGGTTTTTCCACCTGTCTGCTTTCCAACAATCAGAAACCGCGTGTGGCTCCGTTTGCCGATGCGGTCGGTTCTATCTATATCGAAAATGCGCACAAGCCTTCGGTGAAAAACTACCAGGAGGCATGCCGGAGAATGGGGATCAAAGAGGAGCAGGCGGTCTTTGTCGGGGATCAGCTTTTCACCGATGTGTACGGTGCAAAACGGACCGGACTTTACAATATTCTGACCGAGCCGATCAATCCGAAAGAGGAAATTCAGATCGTTCTGAAACGGTATCTGGAGCACATTGTACTGTTCTTTTATGAGCGTGATCTGGCCCGCGGCAGGATTACGAAAAAAAACAGTTGAAAAATCGGGAAAAATATTATATTATAAGATAAGCCTATGGTGCGCATTTGGCGCATCGTACTATGTTAAGGAGGAAAAATCAGAATGATTTCAGCAGGAGATTTTAGAAACGGCGTTACCCTCGAGATCGATGGTCAGGTCGTTCAGATTCTTGAATTTCAGCATGTAAAACCTGGTAAAGGAGCTGCATTCGTAAGAACAAAATTAAAAAATGTCATCAACGGTGGTGTGGTAGAGCGTACCTTCCGTCCGACTGAGAAATTCCCGCAGGCTCGTATCGAGCGTGTAGACATGCAGTATCTGTACAGCGATGGTGATTTATTCTACTTCATGAACGTAGAAAACTATGAGCAGATCGCTCTGAACGAAGAGACCATCGGAGATGCTCTGAAATTTGTAAAAGAAAACGAAATGGTTAAAGTATGTTCCTACAACGGAAATGTATTCGCAATCGAACCGCCTCTGTTTGTAGAGCTTGAGATCACCGAGACTGAGCCAGGCTTCAAGGGAGATACCGCACAGGGTGCTTCCAAACCGGCTACCGTTGAGACTGGTGCTACCGTAAGCGTTCCGCTGTTCGTAAACCAGGGAGACAAAATCAAAATTGATACCAGAACAGGTGAATATCTGTCCCGTGTATAAGTAAGACTGTTCCCGCCGTTGTCCGTCACAACTTTCTTTGTGGCGGACACGGTTTTCTAAATAAATAGAATATTCGTCTGAAAAATGGCTGATAAAGGCTGTCGGAAGCAGCCCGGGCCCGTTTTTCTCATCGTTCGAAGTTCCGCGAACCAACGAATCTCTGGCATATACAGATCTGTACAGAGGTTTTTAAGTTGTGTTTTCCGGAGCTTTTTTGTTCCGTAAAGCAAAAATACAAAAGGCAATCAAACAGGAAAGGTGGGAAAAAATGGACTATCAGATGTTCAAAGAGCAGCTTGCCGCGCTGCTGAAAAGAAAAGCCGGCGATGATTTTGAGGTGAAGGTAGAATCGGTGCAGAAGCTGAACGGTATCGAAAAAGAGGCGTTTGTCATCAGCAGAAAGAAGGACTGGATTGCACCGACGATTTACGTGGAGCTTCTGTATGAATGCTGTCTGCAGGGCGTACCGCTTTCTCAGATTGCAGAAAAGGTACTGGAGCAGTACCGGAAAGTGGAAGCGGAGGCGAGAAGACCGGAGAAAGCTGCCTTTTTTACCAACTGGAAAAATGCTGCGCCGCAGATCTACTGCGAGCTCATTCATGCGGAGAAAAACCGTACGCTGCTCTCCGAAGTTCCGCACAGAAAATTTCTCGATCTCGCGGTCGTGTACTATTACCAGATGCGGGGAAACTGCGTGCCGGATGCGACAATTCTGATCCACGAGACGCACCGGGAGCTGTGGGGAATTTCGGCGGAGGAGCTGGATGCCCGTGCCTGGGAGAACACCCTGCGGGATCTGCCGGTGCGCACAGACAGCCTTATGGTGTATTTGAAAGAGGAGTACGGAGTAACGTTTCCCCTGTTCGAGCTTGGTCCGCTGGCGGAACAGTTTTACCTGGTCAGCAACCGCAGAGGAAAGCTGGGTGCAATCTGCATGTGCTATCCCGGCGTGCTGGAGAGTCTTTCGCAGCGCTTTGAGGCAAGTCTTTATGTGATTCCGAGCAGTATCCACGAGTGCATGGTGATTCCGGATTATGATGTGTTCCCGGAGGAGTGTCTTTCCGACATGGTACGGGACGTGAATGAAAAGACGGTCAAGCCGCAGGAGATTCTGTCGGATCACGTTTATTATTACCACCGGGAAAGCGGGGAACTGACGCTGTGTGAGGAAGAAACGTAAGCTGTGTGGCAGAATAGTCTGCGAATAATTTAAGAAAAAAATGGGCGGCTGGGTGGGAAAAATACTTTACAATTGCAGGAGTCTGTGGTAAACTGTCATAGTGTGGTTGAGAAAACAGATCACATCAGCGTCTGTAGCTCAGGGGATAGAGCAACGGTTTCCGGTACCGTGTGTCGGGGGTTCGAATCCCTCCAGACGCGTTTTTGCTACATGGCATGCTGCGGCGGGCAGGACCGGCGCAGGACAAGGAAAACCCCTGCTTCGGTGTGAAGTAGAGGTTTTTTTGCTTACTGAGCATATCAATAACTGATCCGGCGGATCAGTTTTGATGAAGGAGGAAAAATATGGCAAAACCAATGACAACAAAAGATAAAATCCGGGAATGGATTTCCGATAATCTGCGCTACATGCTTCTGATCGGAGCAATTCTCCTGATTGTGGCAGCGGTTCTTCTCATCGTTCATCTGGTATCACCAAAAAACGATGGAAAATCGAGCGGCGGAACCGTAACAAGCAGCAGCACCGGAAACAATGTGCCGGATAAAAAGACACAGGTAAAAGCAGACAGTAAAGCAGATTCTGAGGACAGCACAGGCATTTCATCGGACGTTTCGGATTCCGCGAATGATTCCAGTGCAGATGCTTCCAGTACCGATACCGCCAGCGCGCCGGATGCAGAGGCTGAGCCGACAAGTGAGCCGGAAGCGGCAGACGATACCAGTAATACAGAGAATACCGATAATACGGCTGTCTCCTTTGCCGCGGACAATGTCCCGGAAGTAAGCACCGTGCTGGAGCAGTATTACACCGCGCTCGGTGCAAGGGATATCAACGGTCTTTTTGCAGTAACAGATAATCTGACCGCGGAGGAGCAGGCGCAGATTGAGGCAGAAAGCGACGTGGAGTCATACGGAGATGTAAAGGCTTACACGATCAGCGGTCCAAGCGACGGAACGTACATCACGTTTGTCAGCAGCAGATGCAAATATCTGGGAATCAATCAGACCCTGCCGATGCTTTCGGAGTATTATCTCTACACGAAAGAAGACGGCAGCCTGAAAATCATGGATGATACCGACAGCGATGCGGCCGTAACCGAGGCTATGAAAGCGGCGCTCGAAAACGAAGAAGTCAAAAATCTGATCGAACAGGTTCAGAACGATTATCAGAATGCACTCGATGCAGATGCTTCCCTGAGAGCATATGTAGAGAGCATTCAGTAGGAACAATAGAATAATACAAAACAAAAAAAGCAGTTTCTGGTTTTTATGAAACTGCTTTTTTGGAAGGATAAAACCATGCGCTTAAACAAATACTTAAGTGATGCGGGCGTCTGCTCGCGGCGGGAGGCGGACCGTCTGACAGAAGCGGGCGAGATTACGGTAAACGGAAAACGCGCGGAAACCGGCATGCAGGTGGAGTCTGGCGACGTTGTTGTCGTGAAAGGCAAAACCGTTGTTCCGGAGGAGAAAAAAGTCTATCTCGCCTTCAACAAACCGCGCGGCATCGTCTGTACTGCGGAAAAACGGGAGAAAAACAACGTCATCGATTATCTGTCCTACCCGGTGCGGATTTACCCGGTGGGAAGACTCGATAAAGATTCCGAAGGCCTCCTTCTGATGACGAACGACGGTGCGATCGTAAATGGTATCATGCGTGCCAGAAACCGCCATGAAAAAGAATACCAGGTCGAGGTAAACAAAGAGATTACACCGGAATTTCTGAAAAAAATGGCATCCGGCGTGCCGATTCTCGATACCGTGACGCGCCCGTGCCGGATCCGGAAAACGGGAGAGCGCAGCTTTACGATTATTCTGACGCAAGGGCTGAACCGTCAGATCCGGCGGATGTGCGAAGCATTAGGATATCGTGTCACAAAGCTGAAACGTGTGCGGATCATGAATATTCACTTGAAAGACCTGAAAACAGGGGAGTACCGCCCTTTAACGGAAAAAGAATTAGCAGAACTGAAAAAGCAGATCGGGGAGGAAAAGCGATGAACGAGACAGAACGGATGAAGGAACTGGTCAAAAAGCTGAACGAAGCGGCAAAAGCCTATTACCAGGAAGACCGGGAAATCATGAGCAACCTGGAGTACGACACGCTGTATGACGAACTGCAGGTATTAGAGGAAAAAACAGGCGTAACACTCGCCGGAAGCCCGACCACAAAAGTCGGCTACGAGGCGATGGACGAACTGCCGAAAGAAGCGCACGAGTCGCCGATGCTTTCCCTTGATAAAACGAAAGATGTGGAAGTGCTCCGCAGCTTCATCGGGGATCACAAAACGCTGCTATCCTGGAAGATGGACGGTCTGACCGTCGTTCTGACGTACCGCGGCGGTACCCTCGCAAAGGCCGTCACCCGTGGAAACGGCGTGATCGGAGAGGTTGTCACGAACAATGCAAAAGTGTTTGAAAATATTCCCTTAAAAATCCCGTACCAGGGAGAGCTGGTTCTGCGCGGCGAGGCGATCATCCGCTATTCCGATTTTGAGAAGATCAACGAGGAGATTGAGGATGTCGATGCGAAATACAAGAATCCGAGGAACCTCTGCAGCGGTTCTGTGCGCCAGCTGAACAATGAGATTACGGCAAAACGCCACGTTCATTTTATGGCATTTGCGCTTGTGAGCGCTCCGGAACAGGATTTCGAAAATTCCAGAATCCGTCAGATGGAGTGGCTGAAAGAGCAGGGCTTCGAGGTGGTGGAATACAAGGTTGTCACCAGAGATAACCTCGACGAGGCGATGCAATATTTCTCCACGAAAATCGAGACAAACGATTTCCCGTCCGATGGCCTTGTCGCGTTGTATGACGATATCGCCTACGGAGAATCACTTGGCACAACCGCGAAATTCCCGCGGAATGCTTTCGCCTTCAAATGGGCGGATGAACAGAAGGAGACCACTCTGCTTGAAATTGAGTGGAGCCCGTCGAGAACCGGTCTCATCAATCCGGTTGCGATTTTTGAGCCGGTCGAGCTGGAAGGAACTTCGGTTTCCCGCGCAAGCGTCCACAACATCAGTATCATGCGTTCGCTGGATCTCGGTGTGGGTGATAAAATCCTTGTCTACAAAGCAAACATGATCATTCCACAGATCGCAGAGAATCTGACGAGAAGCGGCGTGCGCGATATTCCGGAAACGTGTCCTGCCTGCGGCGGTGCCACCCGGATTCAGATGATGAATAATGTCGAGACCCTCTACTGTACGAATCCGGAGTGCCCGGCAAAATTCATGAAGGCATTCACCCTGTTTGTAAGCCGCGACGCGATGAACATCGACGGCATGTCGGAGGCAACGCTCGAAAAATTCGTGGGTCACGGCTTCATCCGTGAGTTTGCCGATATTTTCCGTCTCGACCGCTACCGCGACGAGATTGTGGAGATGGACGGTTTCGGTGAAAAATCATACCAGAATCTGATCGACAGCATCGAGCGCGCGAAAAACACAACGCTGCCCCGTCTGATTTTCGGACTTGGCATCTTAAATATCGGTCTTGCAAACGCGAGAATGATCTGCAAAGCCTTTGATTTCGATCTCGACCGGATCCGGAATGCATCGGCGGAGGATTTCGCGCAGATCGACGGTGTCGGAGAAGTGATTGCAAAAAGCATCGTGGATTACTTTGCGGATGAGGAAAATAAAGAACGTCTTGAGCGCCTTCTGTCGTATCTGACGATTGAGAAGCCGCAGGCAAGCCAGGAAGAACAGAAATTAGCCGGTCTTACCTTCGTCATCACCGGAAGTGTGGAACATTTCCCGAACCGGAATGCATTAAAGGCAAGAATCGAGGAGCTCGGCGGAAAAGCCACCGGAAGTGTAACGGGAAAGACGAGCTATCTGATCAACAACGACACGACATCCAGTTCCTCCAAAAACCGGAAAGCACGCGAACTCGGCGTGCCGGTGATCTCAGAAGAGGAATTTCTGAAGATGACAGAAGAATAACGAAATATCTGCAAAGGCGGTTTGCATCCCGCGCGGGAATCTGCTATAATCGGAAACAGACGGCAGAAATTCCTGCCGGAAAAAGCAAACCGCCTGTCTGCGCAGAGAAAAGCGCGGCAGATCAAGAAGAATAGAAACGAGGAAAAAGAATATGCCGGTTAAAGTTCAGGCAGATTTACCTGTAAAAGAAATACTCGAAAGCGAAAATATATTCGTCATGGACGAGACAAGAGCGGTTCATCAGGACATCCGTCCGCTGAAGATTATGATCCTGAATCTGATGCCGCTCAAAGAAGATACCGAGCTACAGCTTCTGCGCTCCCTTTCCAACACCTCCCTGCAGGTTGATGTCACCTTTCTGATGGTGGCAAGCCACGAGGCGAAAAATACATCGACCAGCCATCTGAACACGTTCTATGTGAAATTTGAGGATGTGCGGAAAAATTATTACGACGGTATGATCATCACCGGTGCACCGGTCGAGCAGATGGAATTTGAAGAAGTTGACTACTGGGATGAACTGACAAAGATCATGGACTGGACGAACACACACGTTACCTCCACGATGTTCCTCTGCTGGGGAGCCCAGGCGAGTCTGTATCATTTCTATGGACTGAAGAAACGGATGCTTCCGGAGAAGAAATTCGGGCTGTTCTGGCACAAAGTCAACAACCGCAAGATCCCGCTTGTGCGAGGCTTCGATGACGAGTTTTTGGCACCGCATTCCCGCCACACAGAAGTACCGATCGACGATATCCGTGCCTGCAAAGATGTCACGATTCTCGCAGAGTCCGACGAAGCCGGATTCTATCTTGGCATGGCAGAAGAGGGAAGAAAGATTTTTGTGATGGGTCATCCGGAGTACGACCGTATGACGCTCGACGGCGAGTACCACCGCGATAAAGACAAAGGACTCCCGATTGAGATTCCGAAGAACTATTATAAAAACGACGATCCAAATACAAAACCAGTGCTTTTATGGCGGTCACATGCGAACAATCTGTATACGAACTGGCTGAACTACTATGTATACCAGGTGACCCCGTATAATCTTGACGGAACTCCGGATTTTTCGGGAAAATAAGAGAGAAAAAGACCCCCCGCACCGGGCGCACACCGGCTGCGGGGGGTTGCTGTAAAAATCTGCTATAAAAAACGGAAAGCTTTCCTGGCTTACCGTTTGAAATCAAATAATGTTTTCAGCGGAATTTCGAGTGCTTCCGCAATATCCATCAGCTTGTTTAGAGACAGAGAGGTATGACTGTTTGGCGCTTCGATGTTGCTCATATGTGTACGGCTGATCTGGACAGCTTCGGCAAGCTCACTTTGCGTTAATCCGCGTGCTCTGCGATAAAAAGCGATGGTAAGACCGAGGAGGCGCATCTCCTCCGTATGACGTTCTCCCATTGCTATGGCTCCTTTCTGAACAGAGTGATACAAAGACTTATATAATATTTATCTTAAACGATTAAATACCAAAAAGAAACAACTTTAAATTTTTATAATGCACATGTAAATTGTGCAAAATATAGAAATTATCCATCAGAATAATAGGAAAACAGGAAAAAGAGTTCTTTTGACAAATGAGAGGTTTTTGTGTATGCTGTAGAAAGCACCAACAAATAAAATCGGAGGTTTTTGCATATGAAAGAGTCGATCCATACCATTCCGCTGATGGATGCATTCAAGGCGGAAGATGAGTGCCCGTTCTGCTATCTGGAGCGGGAAGCAGAGCAGCATGCGATTTCGTTTGCGCTCGGTTCCGGCGCATCCTATATGGAGGATGATGTGCGTGCGGAAACAGACGCGATGGGATTCTGCCGCCACCACTATAAAATGATGTACGATTACGGAAACCGTCTCGGAAGCGGTCTGATTTTATCCACCCATCTGAAAAAACTGAACCAGGAGCTTGCCGCACAGATGGATCTGTTTGCACCGGGAAAATCCTCGGTGTTCAAGCGGATGCAGAAGACATCCCTCGACAAACAGGGCCGTGAGACTGCGATCGGCCAGTGGATTGATGAGAAGACGCATTCGTGCTACGTCTGCGATCACTTCAAGGCAAACTATAACCGCTATCTTGATACGTTCTTTGATCTCTACAAAAAAGACGAGGAGTTTGCAAGACTGTTCCGCGAGGGAAAAGGCTTCTGTCTGCCGCATTTTGCGGATCTGGTAGAAACGGCGGAGAAAAAGCTGAATGATAAACAGAAAGCGGAATTTTACCCGACTCTGTTCAAAATCATGAAAGAAAATTACCAGCGGCTGCAGGAAGAGGTAACATGGTTTACTGACAAATTCGATTACCGCAACAAGGATAAGGACTGGGGAAATTCAAAAGATTCCATCCAGCGCTGTATGCAAAAATTAGGCGGCGGCTATCCGGCGGACGAGCCGTTTACGGAAGGATTATAATTCTTGTTTATAAAAGGAGCATAAAGTTTCGATGCAGAAGTTTTATCAGAGATTAAAAGAGAATCAAAAGGAGCGCGCCCGGTGCGCGTTTCTTGTTTTGTATTTCGGCGTGCTGGCGGTGCTGCTGTTTCTGGCGCGCCCGCTGCTGGATACGACGGCGGCAGACCGGGAGTGGAGTATTCACTTTCTGTTCCCGTGCCTGCTGGCGTGTATCATACTGACGACAGTCGTCAGTTTCTGCCGGTTTGCTGCAAAGCCGGACCAGAAACCAAAACCGCGCTATGTGGGATGGAAACAGCCGATTCTGATGCTGGCAAACGCAGCCTATCTGTTTGCCACACTGGAATTTGTCACAAACAGCCAGTTCCGGGAGATGAAATGGTATTATGCGTTGTTGAATATCGGTGTCATTTTCGTACTTTCCATTCTCGTTTCCCTCTTTCTGAACTCCATCCGCCGCGCGATGATTTTCATGAACATCTTTTATTTCTGCATGAGTCTGGTATTCTACTATGTTTATCTGTTCCGCGGAGAAGCGTTCCAGCTCATCGACCTGTACAGCATTGCGACGGCGGCGGACGTAGTCGGCGGCTACAAATTCGAGATCACAGGTGAAATCGTGACTTCGTTTATCACGATGATGCTCGTTGTGTGCCTCTGGCTGCAGAGCCGGGAATACCGTTTTGCACGGAAAACGAGGAATAAAATTCTGCTCCGCGTGGCTGCTGCTGCGCTGACGCTCGGAACATACCTGGCGTACATGAATCTGAACTGGAACGCCGAGTTCGGTGTCATCAGTGACCTCTGGAATCCGGCGAAGACATACCGCCAGTACGGAACGACGGTCGGTTTTACCGCGGTCGCCAAATACATGCGCCTGACACCGCCGGACGGCTATTCGAAAGACGAAGTGACAGCGATTGCCGATACGAGCGAGAAAGAGACGAAAACAGAAGATCTTCGAAAAGATAATGCGGATAGCGTGACACCCGTCAACATCATCGCGATCATGAACGAGTCGTGGTTTGACTACCGTTCCGTCGGCGATCCGCAGACGAGCGAGAGCTACATGCCGTTCCTCGATTCGCTGACCGAAAATATCATCAAAGGGCACACGCTGACGTGTACCAAGGGCGGCGGAACAGCAAAAACGGAGTATGAGTTCCTGACCGGAAACTCCTGCAAGCGGTTCCCGGGCATGGTGCCGTACGTCAGCTACTTTACGCACAGCCAGTATTCCCTTGTCACGACGTTAAAAGACCAGGGTTATCAGGCAATTGCGATGCATCCGAACAAGGCGACAAACTGGAAGCGGAGCACGGCATACCGTTTCCTTGATTTTGATGATTTCATCTCGCTTGATCAGTTCTCCGATACGGCCAAGCGGTACCGCGGCATGATTAGCGATCAGGCGAACTATGAGAAGATCGTGGAAACCTACGAGAACAAGGAGCCGGGCAGCCCGTTCTTCCTCTTTGATGTGACGATGCAGAACCACAGCGGCTACACGAACCGTTATTTCCAGGCGGATATCAACTGCAACGGCTACGACAGTGATGAGGCCGATCAGTATTTCTCCCTGTTAAAGCTTTCCGATGAGGCAATTTCCTATCTGATCCGGTATTTCCAGCAGGTGGACGAGCCGACGATGATCATTATGTTCGGCGATCATTCCCCGAAACTGCCGGATGCGTTTGAAACATGGATTGCCGGAGACGCCTATCAGAATCTTTCGGTCGAGGATCAGGAGAAGTTCTATGGAACCCCGTTCTTCATCTGGACCAACTACAGCATGAAATCCGAGAGCAATGTCTGGATCAGTACAAACTATCTCTCAAGCTATGCGTTAAGCCTTACCGGCCTGGAACTGACGCCGTACAACGAGTATCTGCTTAACCTGCGCGAGAAGATGCCGGCGCTCAATCACCTCGGCTTTTTAGCAAGTGACGGAACCTGGTACCGCTGGAACGACAGCGATGCGCCGGAGGAGGATCTCGAGTACGAACGGCGGTATGAATGCCTGCAGTACAATGAACTGATCGACAAAAAAGACCGGGATGACAGCTTTTTTACAATTTCCGGTGAAAAAGACGAAGAATAAGGGCTTTCCCTACTTGCCAGAAAACGGAAACCTATGGTAGACTATACTCCGTATGACCGGGAAACCCCGGCGGTAACTTCACGTTTACAATTAAGAATAAGAAAATGAGGTTTTAAAAAGTATGATTGCAGCAAATAATGTGACACTTCGTGTTGGAAAAAAAGCGTTGTTTGAAGATGTCAATATCAAATTCACCGAGGGAAACTGCTACGGCATGATCGGTGCCAACGGAGCGGGAAAATCAACCTTCCTGAAAATCCTGTCCGGCCAGCTTGAACCGACAAACGGAGACGTAACCATCACACCGGGCCAGCGTCTTTCCTTCCTCGAGCAGGACCACTTCAAATACGACAGCTATCCGGTACTTGACACCGTTATCATGGGAAATGCCCGTCTCTATGAGATCATGAAAGAGAAAGAGGCGCTGTACGCAAAAGAAGACTTCACCGATGAGGACGGTATCAAAGCGAGCGAGCTCGAGGGTGAGTTTGCAGAGATGAACGGCTGGGAGGCAGAGACCGATGCAGAGCAGCTCTTAAACGGCCTTGGCATTGAGCCGGAACTGCACTACGCACAGATGGCGGACCTGACCGGCAGCCAGAAGGTCAAAGTTCTTCTTGCAAGAGCCCTGTTCGGAAATCCGGACATCCTTCTTCTCGACGAGCCGACCAACCACTTGGACCTCGATGCGATCGAGTGGCTTGAGGAGTTCCTGATCAACTTCGAGAATACCGTTATCGTCGTATCCCACGACCGTTACTTCCTGAATAAAGTCTGCACCCAGATCGCAGATATAGATTACGGAAAAATCCAGCTCTATGCCGGAAACTACGACTTCTGGTTTGAGTCCAGCCAGCTGCTGGTAAAACAGATGAAAGAGGCGAACAAGAAGAAAGAGGAGAAGATCAAAGAGTTACAGGATTTCATCTCTAGATTCAGCGCCAACGCATCGAAGAGTAAACAGGCTACTTCCCGTAAGAAAGCCCTGGAGAAAATCCAGCTCGACGATATCAAACCGTCCAGCCGGAAATATCCTTACATCGATTTCCGTCCGAACCGTGAGATCGGAAACGACGTTCTGCAGGTAGAGGGACTGACCAAAACCGTAGACGGCGTGAAAATCCTGGATAACTTAAGCTTTACCCTCGGAAGAGAAGATAAAGTTGCTTTCGTCGGAAGCAACGAGCAGGCGATCACCATGCTGTTCAAGATTCTGACCGGAGAAGAAGAGCCGGATTCCGGTTACTACAAATGGGGCGTAACCACCACACAGGCTTACTTCCCGAAGGACAACACCGCAGAATTCGACTGCGACCTGACTATCGCAGACTGGCTGACCCAGTATTCCGAGATCAAGGACGTAACGTATGTCCGCGGATTCCTAGGAAGAATGCTTTTTGCCGGTGAGGACGGCGTGAAACGTGTCAGAGTCCTTTCCGGAGGAGAGAAAGTGCGCTGCCTGCTCTCCAAGATGATGATTTCCGGTGCAAACGTTCTCGTTCTTGACGAGCCGACCAACCATCTGGATATGGAGTCCATCACTGCACTGAACAACGGTCTGATCAAATTCCCGGGCGTGCTGCTGTTCACCTGCCACGACCATCAGTTTGTACAGACCACAGCAAACCGTATCATGGAGATCCTTCCGAACGGCGCGCTGATCGATAAGATGACCACCTACGACGAGTATCTTGCAAGCGATGAGATGGCAAGAAAACGTCATGTCTACACAATGACAGAGGAAGATAATTAAAGATGAGCAAAAAGACGACAGTTTCCGGCATTCTGCTGGTGTTGCTTGTGCTGGCCACAACGCCGCTTCTTGGAACGGACAACGTTCCGTTCCTGAAGTGGTGGCTTATGACCCTGGTGCTCGGTATTGGATTTTATCCGGCTGCCGCAGCGCTGTTTCCGCGGTTTCATGACCGGGGATGGATGTTTTCTAAAGTGCTTGGCATCGTTGTTTCCGGTTTCGCTGTATTTGCTCTTGGAAGCTTCGGACTGGTTCCGTTTACCGCACCGGTCTGCCTGATCACAGTCGGTGTACTGATCCTGGCTTCTTGGATTTTCGGATGTTTTAAGGTACGCGTCCATGCGCCGGAAATCGACTTCCTGATGATGGAAGAAGTGTTGTTTTTCGCCTTTTTCCTTCTCTGGACCTACCTTGCGGGCTTTCACCCGGAGGCACACGGAACCGAAAAATTCATGGATTATGGTTTTATGAAGGCCATGATGCGCAGCACCGCCGTTCCGGCAGAGGATCTCTGGTACAGCGGAAGCGGTATTAACTACTATTACGGCGGCCAGTTCTATGCCGTATTTCTGACGAAAATTACCTTCACGGATGTAAAGCAGACGTACCATCTGATGCGTACGATGGTGGCATCGTTCGCGTTTGTTCTGCCGTTTTCGATCACCTACCATCTGGCAGAGTCGCGTGCGTGCCACCGCATCCGGAAAGAGGGCGGCAATAAAAGCCAGATTGCACCGGTGCTTGGCGGTCTTCTTTCGGGAGGCGCCGTTTCCCTTGCCGGAAATATGCACTATGTGATTTACGGCTGCATCCGCCAGTGGCTGGGACTGAACGAATCGGCTTACTGGTTCCCGAGTTCGACCCGCTATATCGGGTATGACCCGCTTGTGGAAAATGACCGCACGATTCATGAGTTTCCATCGTATTCCTTTGTGCTCGGCGACCTGCATGCCCATGTGGTGAATGTCATGTTCGTCCTGCTGGTGCTGGGCCTTTTATATTCCTACGTGAAAAATACCTGCCGTGATCCGGAAAAAGAGTGGAAATGGTCGTTAAAAGACGTTCTGCTTCAGCCGCAGATCATCGCGGCGGGCTTTCTGATCGGTGTGTTCCACTGGTCCAACTACTGGGATTTTGCTATCTATTTCGTCGTGATTGCAGGTTTTGCGCTGTACGGTGCGCTGTACCGGTATCATGCGCGGGCGAAAGAGACGATCGGAACGGTTCTCCTGCAGGCTGCAGAAGTTTTTGCAATTGGAACGATTGTCGCCCTTCCGTTTACAATGAAGTTTGAGACGATGGTTTCCGGTGTCGGCATTGCCAAGCACCATTCGATGCTGTATCAGCTGGCGATTCTCTGGGGCCTTCCGACGGTGCTCGTTGTGCTGTTTATCGCAGCCGTTCTGCTAGCATGGCGGAAAAACTGTCATCTTCCGGGCATGGAGAGGCAGGGACAGATTGTACTTGCCGATGGAAAGACGCAGGAAGAGGTGGAAGAGCAAGCCGTTGCCCTGATTCTGGGAGAGAAAAAACCGGAGCCGGGCGAAAAAGAAACGGCGGAAAAGCCAAAAAAAGTTTCTGCCTTCTGTAATTTCTGGAGAGAGATTGCGGTGAGCGATATGGTGATCGGTATTTTAGGCCTCTGTGCCATCGGCCTTATCATCATTCCGGAGCTCGTCTATGTGCGCGATATCTACGAAGAATCGTATGCGCGCTCCAACACGATGTTCAAGCTGACGTATCAGGCATTTATCCTGTTCGGTATCTGCATGAGCTACATCATCACGCGGTTCCTGCTCTGGAAAAAAGAGCGGATTCTGCAGGTGTTCGGCGGAATCGGGCTGGTACTGCTTTTATGGACCTTCGGCTATTTTGGAACGAGCGTGTACTCCTGGTTCGGAAATGTTTTCGATCTGTCCGAGTACCGCGGACTCGATGCGACAGCGTATCTGGAAAATGTCTTTTCCGAGGACGCAGGTGCCATCCGCTGGCTGGATGAAACAATAGAAGGACAGCCGGTTGTGCTTGAGGCGAACGGCGACAGCTACAGCGATTACGAGCGCGTTTCCGCAATGACCGGTCTTCCGACCGTGCTTGGATGGTATGTCCATGAATGGCTCTGGAGAGGGGATCCCGCAGACTTAAATGTCCGCGCCGAGGATGTGAAACAGATGTACACCTCGACCGATACGAATGAAGTGCTGCGCCTGCTGGAGCAGTATCATGTGACCTGCATTTTTGTGGGAAGCAAAGAAAAGGAGAAATACGGCGATGCGCTGAACGAATCGCTGCTGCAGTCCATCGGAGATATCGTTTACCAGGATACTGCGTCCGGTACGTATATTCTTCAGGTGCAGGATACATAAAGAACAAAAACAGGAGAAAAGAACCGCCGGGTGCGGCATCTTTTCTCCTGTTTTTCATATAATACAGAGAATGCAGAAGAAAGTGCGAAGGGCAGACCATGCGGAGATTCCGAAAAGTGCGGCACGTTCCTCTGCCGCTTCTGGCTGTGATAATGGCGGCTATTCTGTTTGCAGAGCTGGCACGGTGTGAAAGAGAAGGCGCGAAAGAGACAGCGGCGGAAGCAGAAAAAAGTGTGCCCCGCCGTGCGGCGCTGACATTTGATGACGGGCCGAATGCGTGCTATACGCCGGAGGTGCTTGAAATTTTAAAAGAAAATGAAATTCCGGCAACGTTTTTTCTGCAGGGGCAGTGTCTTGCCGGAAACGAAGAAATCGTCCGCCGGATGCATGCGGAAGGCCATCTGATCGGAAATCATACATTTCATCATGTTCAGCTTACGAAAGTATCAGAAGAGGAAGCGAGGGAGGAGGTCGTGAAAACAAGCAATGCAATCTACGAGATCACAGGGGAATATCCCGTCTATATCCGTCCGCCGTTCGGGGAATGGAGAGAGGGGCTGGACCTTGCAGTGACGATGATCCCGGTACTCTGGGATGTGGATTCCCGCGACTGGGAGAGCCAGAACACCGCGTCGATTTGCAGCGAGGTGCTTCCGAATGTGAAGGATGGCAGCATTATTCTCATGCATGACGGCTACCGCGCGACGGTGGAAGCGCTGCGGCGGATCGTAAAAGAATTAAAAGAAGAGGGATACACGTTTGTGACGGTGCGTGAGCTGATTGAAGAATAGCTTCCGCGGATTCCATCGAACATAGTTGCGGAGAATCCGAGATTAAGGGGTTGAGGATACCCGCCAAAATGTGATAAGATAAATGGCAGAAAGAAAAATGGGGTGAAAAATACATGGATTTGTTTGATTATATGAAAGAAACCACAATGGAAAAAGAGTCCCCCCTCGCATCGCGCATGCGCCCGACAACGCTGGACGAGGTGGTTGGACAGGAGCACATCATCGGCCCTGGAAAGCTGTTGTACCGTGCGATCAAGGCGGATAAACTCGGCTCCGTCATTTTCTACGGCCCTCCGGGAACGGGAAAAACGACGCTTGCCCGCGTCATCGCCAACACGACAAGCGCAGAGTTTACCCAGCTGAATGCCACGACAGCCGGCAAAAAGGATATGGAAGAAGTCGTAAAAGAAGCGCAGCAGCGGATCGGCATGTACGGCAAAAAGACGATTCTTTTTGTCGACGAGATCCACCGCTTCAACAAGGGGCAACAGGATTATCTGCTTCCGTTTGTGGAGGACGGCACACTCGTTCTGATTGGCGCGACGACGGAAAACCCGTATTTCGAGGTCAACGGGGCGCTGATTTCGCGTTCCATTATCTTTGAATTAAAGCCGCTCGAAAAAGAGGACATCGAAAAACTGCTGGAGCGCGCGGTGACGGACCCGGTAAAGGGGCTCGGGACGTACAACGTTGTGCTCGATGCGGATGCAAAAGAGTTCCTCGCCGACATCGCAGGCGGTGACGCGAGAGCGGCCTTAAATGCAATCGAGCTGGGCGTCCTCTCGACGGAACGTCAGGCGGACGGAAAAATCCATATCGATCTCGAAACGGCATCGGAGTGCATCCAGAAGCGCGTCGTGCGGTACGACAAGACGGGCGATCAGCATTACGATACGATCTCTGCATTTATCAAGAGCATGCGCGGTTCTGACCCGGATGCGGCGGTCTTTTATCTGGCCAAAATGCTGTATGCCGGGGAGGATATCAAGTTTATCGCCCGCCGCATCATGATCTGCGCGGCGGAGGATGTCGGCCTTGCCGATCCGAATGCCTTAAATGTAGCAGTTTCCGCGTCCCTTGCCGTGGAACGCGTCGGCATGCCGGAGGCGCAGATTATTCTGGCGGAGGCAGCCACGTATGTTGCCTGTGCACCAAAGAGTAATTCTTCGTACGAGGCAGTCTTTGCGGCGATGAAGACGGTCGGAAGTGTGCGGACGTCGGTTCCGCCGCATCTACAGGACGCCCATTACAAAGGTTCTGCCAAACTCGGCCACGGTGAAGGCTATCAGTATGCACATGATTACCCGAATCACTACGTCGAGCAGCAGTATCTGCCGGACGAGATCTTAGGAAGCCGTTTCCTTCATCTTGGAACGAACGGCTATGAACAGAAGATCCGGGAAAACTTCAAAAAAATTGGAAAAGACATCGAATAAAAGGGGAAGAAACCATGACAGACTGGCTTGGAAAGCCGTATTATTCGCTGGATGCCTATCTGAAAAAGACGTTCGGGGAAAAAGTGTACAAGCTTTCGCTCGACGGCGGGATGACGTGTCCAAACCGGGACGGCACCTGCGGTGACCGGGGCTGCATTTTCTGCAGTGCGGGCGGCTCCGGTGATTTTGCCGGGGACAGAAACAAATCCATCCCGGAACAGATCCGGGAGCAGAAATCCCTCCTGCAGCAAAAGCGGCCGGTGCATAAGTTCATCGCTTATTTCCAGGCGTATACGAACACGTACGCGCCGGTGGAATATCTGGAAAAAATTTTCCGGGAGGCAATTTCGGACGAGGAGGTCGTGGTCCTTTCGATCGGAACGAGACCGGACTGCTTAGGGGAAGAGGTTCTTTCTCTGTTAGAAGAGCTGAACCAGATCAAACCGGTCTGGGTGGAGCTGGGACTGCAGACGATGCATGAAAAAACGGCACAGTATATCCGAAGGGGCTATCCGCTTTCCTGTTTTGAACAGGCAGTAAACGAGCTGCAAAGGCGGGGGATTCCCGTGATTGTCCACACGATCCTCGGTCTGCCGGGGGAGGGACAGGAAGAAGTCTTTGCAACAATGGATTACCTGAATGGACTTTCCATTTCCGGCATCAAGCTTCAGCTGCTTCATGTGCTGAAAAACACGGATCTTGCGGCGGACTACGCGGCCGGAAAATTTGAGGTGCTGGAGCAGGATGCGTATCTTACCCTTGTCATCGACTGCCTGCGGCGCCTCCGTCCCGATCTTGTGATCCACCGTGTGACGGGAGACGGCCCCGGGGATCTTCTGATTGCACCAACATGGAGCCAGGCAAAACGCACCGTCTTAAATGAGCTGCATCATCGCATGAAAGAAGAAAATGCGTATCAGGGACAGCTTCTGGACGAAGAAAAAGGAGGAAACACACCGTGATTGAATCATCCTTTACGTTATACAAACTGATTATTCTCTACATGCTGCAGAATGTGAATTTTCCGCTGTCAAATACACAGATTTCGGATTTTATCCTGGAAAAAGAGTACACGAACTATTTTCATCTCCAGGAGGCGTTAAGCGAGCTGCAGGATACAAAGCTGATCGAGATCGAGAAGGTGCGCAACACCTCGTACTACCACATGACTGAGGAGGGCAGCAAGACGCTTTCCTTCTTCGAAAACGAGATCTCTCCGGAAATCCGGGAGGAAATCGACCGCTATATGAAGGAACACTCCTATGAACTGCGGAAAAAAGCGTCCGTTGTGGCCGATTACTACAAGACCGCGGGAGATGACTACGAGGTCCGCTGTCAGGCAAGAGAGCGGAAGACGACTATTTTTGAGATTGTCGTGACGGTTCCGTCCGAGGAGGCGGCCAAAAAGATCTGCAGCAACTGGGAAAACCGGAGTCAGAAGATTTATGCTTCGATTATGAATGAACTGTCAAGATAACGATTGACAGGAATGGTGGCATATAATAGAATAAATTAGTATGTCTAAAAAGCATAAACATGGAAAACATAGTAAATAAGATTTTATATTCCAAAGGAGATAAAACTGTGCCTGATTATACAAAAGAAATTGAAAGACGGCGTACCTTTGCCATCATTTCCCACCCGGATGCCGGTAAAACCACACTGACTGAGAAATTCCTGCTGTACGGAGGAGCGATCAATCTCGCCGGTTCCGTAAAAGGAAAAGCGACTGCGCGCCATGCCGTATCCGACTGGATGGAGATCGAGAAAGAGCGTGGTATTTCCGTTACCTCTTCCGTTCTGCAGTTCAATTACGACGGCTACTGCATCAACATTCTGGATACCCCGGGACACCAGGACTTCTCGGAGGATACGTACCGTACCCTGATGGCAGCCGATTCCGCCGTCATGGTTATCGATGCATCGAAGGGTGTCGAGGCACAGACCAGAAAGCTGTTTAAAGTCTGTGTCATGCGCCACATCCCGATCTTTACCTTCATCAACAAGATGGACCGCGATGCGAACGATACCTTCGAGCTGCTCGACGAGATCGAAAAAGAGCTCGGCATTGCAACCTGCCCGATCAACTGGCCGATCGGTTCTGGAAAGAAATTCCGCGGTGTTTACGACCGTGACAAAAAGAAAGTCCTTACCTTCTCCGATACAATGAAGGGAACAAAGGAAGGTATCGAGGAAGAAATCGATATCAACGATCCGCATCTTCTCGATGTGGTCGATGAGGACCAGAAAGAACAGCTCATGGATGAGATCGAGTTGCTCGACGGCGCAAGTGCAGAGTTTGACCAGGAGCTTGTCAGCAAGGGAGAGCTTTCCCCGGTATTCTTCGGATCTGCGCTCACCAACTTTGGTGTGGAGACTTTCCTGCAGCACTTCCTCACGATGACGATGCCGCCGCTTCCGCGTACGGCAGACTGCGGCGTGATCGATCCGGTCAAAGAGGATTTCTCTGCGTTTGTCTTTAAAATCCAGGCAAACATGAACAAAGCACACCGTGACCGTATCGCATTCATGCGCATCTGCTCCGGCAAATTCGACGCCGGAATGGAAGTCTTCCATGTGCAGGGAGGAAAGAAAATGCGTCTTTCCCAGCCGCAGCAGATGATGGCGAGTGACCGTCATATTGTTGATGAAGCATACGCCGGCGATATCATCGGTGTATTTGACCCGGGCATCTTCTCCATCGGAGATACGATCTGTATGCCGGGCAAAAAATTCGCATACGAGGGAATTCCGACCTTCGCGCCGGAGCATTTTGCAAGAGTGCGCCAGCTCGATACGATGAAGAGAAAACAGTTCGTCAAGGGAATTTCCCAGATTGCACAGGAAGGTGCGATCCAGATTTTCCAGGAGTACAAAGGCGGCATGGAGGAGATCATCGTCGGCGTTGTCGGCGTCCTGCAGTTTGACGTTTTAAAATACCGTCTGGAGAATGAGTACAACGTGGATATCCGTCTGGAGAACCTGCCGTATGAGCACATCCGCTGGATCGCAAACAAAGAGGAGATCAACCTGGACCGTATTCAGGGTACATCCGATATGAAGAAGGTCATGGACCTCAAGGGAAATCCGCTGCTTCTCTTTGTCAATCCGTGGAGTGTCGGCATGGTACAGGATCGAAACAAAGACCTTGTGCTGACCGAATTCAGCAAAAACTAAGAACAAAAGAGCGGGATGCCGCTTAAAAAGGAGAAGGAATGAACTTATTCGATATTCTGGGCCCTGTGATGGTCGGTCCGTCGAGTTCGCACACAGCGGGGGCAGTGCGGATTGGATGGATGACGCAGAAACTTCTCGGGGAACAGCCGGTGGAAGCAAAAATACTGATGTACGGTTCCTTTGCCGCAACGGGAAAGGGCCATGGAACGGACCGCGGTCTCGTCGCGGGTCTTCTCGGCATGCGGCCAGATGACGAGCGGATTCCGGACAGCTTTGAAATTGCCCGGAAGATGGGTCTTTCCTATTCATTCGGCATCGCCAATCTGACGAGTGCCCATCCGAACAGCGTCGTTCTGGAAGTAAAGGGAAAGAGCGGCCGGACGCTCGAGGTGCAGGCGTGCTCTCTTGGCGGCGGCCGTATCATGATCAACCGCCTCGACGGGCTGGATGTCAACTGCAGCTGCGAGATTCCGACCCTGATCGTCCACAATCTGGACCAGCCGGGCCACGTAGCCGAGGTTACGTCGATGCTGGCACATAAGTCAGTCAACATTGCGAATATGTCCCTCTACCGCGACAAGAGAGGCGGATCGGCCGTCATGGTCGTGGAGATGGATCAGCCGCTTCCCAAAGAGTCGCTGGAATGGCTGGAGCATCTTGAGGGCATTGTAAAGGTAACATACATCAACGTAACGGAAGGAGAAGAGGACGATGTCTTATAATTCACTGGAAGAAATTGTCCGGGAGTGCCAGGAAAAAGACCTGCCGTTTGATGAAGTCATCCTTCTGGACGATATGAATGAGAGAAATGTAAGCCGCGAAGAGTCCATTGAGACGATGCGCGGCATGTGGGAAGCCATGAAAGGCGCTGAACGGAATTATGACGGTTCGCTGCAGTCGAGAAGCGGTCTTGTGGGCGGCGCCGGAAAGACGATGCGCGCGTATGTCGAGAGCGGGAACACGCTCTGCGGACCGTTTGTCGGAAAAGTTATGGCATCTGCACTTGCGATGGGTGAGTCAAACGCCTGCATGAAGCGGATCGTTGCAGCACCGACCGCAGGAGCGTGCGGTGTGCTTCCGGCTGTGCTCGTGAATTACCAGAAAGAGAAGGGGACAGCGGATGAGCAGATCGTGCGTGCGCTCTACACGGCAGCCGGTATCGGCCAGGTCGTTGCGGCGCGGGCCTACATTGCGGGCGCTTCCGGCGGCTGCCAGGCCGAAATCGGAACAGCAAGCGCGATGGCGGCAGGCGCACTGACCGCACTTGGCGGCGGCACTCCGTCCCAGATCACGCATGCGGCAGCGATGGCATTAAAGAACCTGCTCGGTCTCGTGTGTGACCCGGTCGGCGGTCTTGTCGAGGTCCCGTGCGTCAAACGGAATGTGATCGGTTCCGTGAATGCACTTTCTGCGGCGGACATGGCACTTGCGGGAATCATAAGCCGCATTCCGCCGGATCAGGTGATCGATGCGATGCGGGAAGTCGGCGACCAGATGCATCCGAGTCTGCGCGAAACCGGCCAGGGCGGCCTTGCCAACACGCCGGCAGCACGCGAGTGGTGCGCGGCACAGGAAGAAGAATAAAAAAAACTTTTATTTTCGGAAAACTTTTGGTATAATAAAGGAAAGTCAGCCAAGGAGGAGGTTCTTTAAGATGGCAGAGGCAAAAATTCAGAAAAGAAACACTTATACGATATATGATGACGAAGGAATCGGAACCGTGCAGATTGCAGACGAGGTGGTAGCTATTATCGCAGGACTTGCGGCAACGGAAGTGGACGGGGTAGCCTCCATGGCCGGAAATATTACCAACGAATTAGTCAGCAAGCTTGGCATGAAAAATCTTTCCAAGGGTGTCAAAGTTGATGTACTCGACGGCGTTGTCTGCGTGGATCTTGCCCTCAATCTCAAATATGGATACGAGATTCCGGCAACCTGCAAAAACGTACAGGAAAAAGTAAAAACAGCGATCGAGAATATGACAGGCCTGGAAGTTTCCGATGTCAATGTAGCCATTGCAGGCGTGAATATGGAACAGACGAAATAAAAAACAACGAACCGCGAGGGAATAAGGCGACCCCTTACAACCCCGCGGTTCTTGTTAACTATTCAGAGCCAGATGAAATGGAAGAAAAATAGTTAATTAACTATACAGGAAGGAATTAAAACAGACAATGAACAGAAGCAAACTTCGCGAAAATATTTTTAAACTTCTCTATACCGCAGAGTTCCAGGAGAAAGAGGAGATGCCGCAGCAGATGTCTCTTTACTTTACGTACTCTGACGACAACGACGAGGATGAAGAAGTAACCGTAAGCGAAAAAGATCAGACCTATATGGAAGAGAAATACCATCATGTGACCGAGCACATCCCGGAAATCGACGAGATGCTGAACCGTACTTCCGAGGGCTGGAAAACGACCCGTATGGGAAAAGTAGACCTGGCGATCCTGCGTCTTGCCGTTTACGAGATGAAATTCGACGAGGACGTTCCGGTCGGTGTAGCCATCAACGAGGCCGTTGAGCTGGCAAAACGCTTCGGCAGAGACCAGTCTCCGTCCTTTATCAACGGTATTCTTGGAAAACTGGCAAGAGAAGAAGATGAGAAATAAAAATCAGAATGTTTACACCGTAGGCCAGGTCAATTCATACATCAAAAACATCTTTGACCAGGACTATATGCTCCGCCGGATTTACGTCAGCGGAGAAGTAAGCAACTGTAAATACCATCCGTCCGGCCACATCTATTTTTCCTTAAAAGATGCGGAAGGAACCATTTCCTGTGTCATGTTCGCCGGTTCGCGGCGCGGCCTTGCCTTCCCGATGCGGGACGGCGATAACGTGATTGTCGGCGGCAGCATCAGCGTCTATGAGCGGGACGGAAAGTATCAGATCTATGCAAAAGAGATCACAAAAGAGGGCGCCGGCCTTTTATACGAAAAGTATCTGGCCCTAAAAGCAGAACTGGAAGAGATGGGCATGTTTGCCCCGGAGTACAAGCAGCCGATTCCTGCGTATGTAAAGAAAATCGGCGTTGTCACAGCACCGACGGGAGCTGCTGTGCAGGATATCAAAAACATTGCACTCCGCCGGAATCCCTTTGTCCAGATCATCCTCTACCCGGCCCTGGTGCAGGGAGAGGGAGCGGCGGACAGCATCGTGGAGGGCATACGCCGTCTGGACGTACTGAATCTGGATGTGCTGATCGTGGGCCGCGGAGGCGGTTCGATCGAGGATCTTTGGGCGTTCAATGAGGAAAAAGTAGCGCGTGCCGTTTTTTCCTGCCATACGCCGGTGATCTCCGCCGTCGGCCATGAGACCGACACAACGATCATCGATTTCGTGGCAGATCTGCGCGCCCCGACCCCGTCCGCAGCGGCGGAGCTGGCAGTCGCTGATGTCCGCGCGGTACTCAACACACTGGAAAATTATAAAAGCCGCATGAACCATGCGATGGCAAACCAGACGCAGAGAGCGAGAAGCCGCCTTCTGCAGTACGAGACAAAGTGGAAGTATCTCGGACCGGAAAATAAGATCCGTGACCAGAGAGCACGCCACGCCGAGCTGGAGCGTCGGTATACAGATGCGATGGAAGAAAAGCTCAAAGAAGCGCGCCACCGCCTTGCCCTTTACATTCAGGCGATGAAGGGTCTGTCCCCGCTGGACAAGCTGAACCAGGGCTATTCCTACGTGGAAAAAGAAGGAAAAGCCATCACTTCGGTGCAGGATGTCAAAGAAGGTGATCTGCTCGAAATCTGTGTATCAGACGGAAAGATCACAGCGCGCGCAGAGAAGACATCGGCCGTATCCTGGATGGAACAATCGTGAAAAAGCAGAGAATCGAGAAAACATGGGAAATATGGAAGCAGAAGAGAGAAAAGAAGAAGGAACCCCTTCCGGTGAGACACTGGAAGCAGCATTTGGAAAACTGGATCAGATGCTCGAAACGCTGGAGAGCAGCGATGTCAGCCTGGAAGACTCCTTTCGTTTATACAAGGAGGGAATGGAGCTTTTGAACGAATGCAGTCAGAAAATTGACCGCGTCGAGAAAAAAATGCTCCAGATGAATGAGGATGGAACATTCAGAGAATTTTAAAGCGGTACTCGAAGAAAAAACGCGGGAAGCGGAAAGTATCATTGCCGCTTACCTGCCGAAAGAGGAAGGCTTTGCAAAGAAACTGGCAAAAGCCATGAATTACAGTATGACAGCGGGCGGAAAGAGGCTTCGTCCGCTGCTTTTGCAGGAGAGTTTCCGTCTGTTCGGCGGAACCGGGGAGGCTGTAAAACCATTTATGGCAGCCATGGAGATGATTCACACCCATTCCCTGATCCACGATGATCTCCCTGCGATCGACAACGATGATTACCGCCGCGGCAGAAAAACGACCCATGTCGTCTTCGGGGAGGCCGTCGGCGTGCTGGCAGGAGACGCCCTTTTAAACTATGCATACGAGACAGCCTGGAAAGCCTTTCCACTGGAGGAGCACACCGACCGCGTAGTGCGTGCTTTTGGCATTCTCTGTCAGAAAACCGGAATTTCCGGCATGTTGGGCGGTCAGAGTGTTGACGTGATGAATGAAAAAGCCGGCCATTTCGCCATCGACCGTGAGATGCTGGACTACATTTACGAGAACAAGACTTCGGCGCTTTTAGAGGCTGCCATGATGGCAGGTGCGGCACTTGCAGGAGCAAACGACGATGATCTTGACGCGCTCTGCCGGATTGCCTCCAAAGTCGGAATCGCGTTCCAGATCCGGGACGACATCCTGGATGTCACATCCACGATGGAGGAGCTTGGAAAGCCGGTTTTCAGTGATGAAAAGAATGAAAAAACAACGTATGTGACGCTGTTTGGCACAGACGGGGCGGAGCAGGAGGTAAAACGGCTCACGAAAGAGGCCGTAGACGAACTGAAAAATCTGTCCTGTCCGGGAGATAAAATATTTCTGGAAGAGCTGTTTGAATCTCTGACTTCCAGAAAAAAGTAAGGGATGATTTCATGTTAGAAAAAATACAGAAACCAAACGATATTAAGAAGATTCCGGCGGACCAGCTTCCGGCGCTTGCAGAGGAAATCCGGGAATTTATTATCGAGTCTTTGAGTAAAACCGGCGGCCATCTGGCGTCCAATCTTGGTGTCGTGGAACTGACGATTGCGATGCACCGCGTCTTCGATCTTCCAAAAGACAAGCTGATCTGGGATGTGGGACACCAGTCCTACACGCACAAGATTCTGACCGGGCGGAAAGACGGGTTTGAAACGCTGCGCCGGGAAGGCGGCATCAGCGGATTCCCGAAGCGGAGCGAGAGTGACTGCGATGTATTCGACACCGGCCACAGCTCGACCTCGATTTCTGCAGGCGTCGGCTATGTGCGTGCACGGGAACTGAAAAAAGAAAATTATTCCGTTGTTTCGATCATCGGAGATGGTGCGCTGACCGGCGGCATGGCGTACGAGGCGCTGAACAATGCGGCCAGCCTGAAATCGAATTTTATTATCGTTTTAAATGACAACGAAATGTCGATCACCGAGAATGTCGGCGGTATGTCATCGTACCTGTCCGGCCTTCGGACGGCATCGGCGTACACGGATTTCAAGATGGACGTCACAAAGGCATTGAACCGCATTCCGGGCATCGGACCTGGCATGGTGGATGCGATGCGGAAGACGAAAAGCAGCATCAAACAGATCATCATTCCGGGCATGCTGTTTGAGGATATGGGACTTACGTATTTAGGTCCTGTGGACGGCCACAACATTCCGCAGCTGATCAAGACCTTCCAGGAAGCAAAACGGTTTGAAGGACCGATTCTGGTGCATGTCCTGACACAGAAGGGCCGCGGCTATGAGCCGGCGATGCGCCACCCGGCAAGATTCCACGGTGCGGGTCCGTTCGATGTGAAAACAGGATTGCCGGTTGGAAAATCCAATCCGACGTACACGGATGTCTTTTCCACAGTCATGCGGAAAATGGGAGATCGAAGAAAGGATGTTGCGGCAGTCACGGCGGCGATGATGACCGGTGTCGGACTGAAACGCTTCTCCAACATGTTCCCGGACCGCTGTTTCGATGTGGGAATCGCAGAAGAGCACGCGGTGACATTTGCAGCGGCACTGTCACTCGGCGGCATTACGCCTGTCGTTGCGATTTATTCTTCATTCCTGCAGCGGGCGTACGATCAGATCATGCATGACGTCTGTATGCAGAATCTCCATGTCGTCTTTGCGATTGACCGCGCCGGTCTTGTGGGCTACGACGGGGAGACACACCACGGCATTTTCGACCTTTCCTATCTGGGTTCGATGCCGAATATGACAATTCTTGCACCGAAGAACCTCTGGGAGCTTTCGGATATGATCAAATTTGCGGTCGATTACGACGGCCCGATCGCGGTGCGCTACCCGAGAGGGGAAGCGTATACGGGATTAAAAGAGTTCCGTGCGCCCATCTGCCTCGGAAAATCAGAAGTGATCCATGAGGGAAGCCGTGTTGCACTTCTTGCCGTCGGCAGTATGGTAAAAATGGCAGAAGAAGTGCAGAAACAGTTAAAAGAGCGGATGGATATGGATGCGGCGCTTGTGAATGCGCGGTTCGTCAAACCAATCGATGAAGAACTTCTTCGAAGCTTTGCCGATACGTATGAGCTTGTCGTAACACTCGAGGAAAATGTAAAAGACGGCGGCTTTGGAGAGCGCGTCCTTGCTTTTGCCGAGGAAGAAGACCTTCCGTTTGGCGTGGAGATCATTGCACTGCCGGACCGCTTTATTCCGCACGGAAGTGTATCATACCAGATGAAACAGGTCGGCTTTACGCCGGAAGATATCTGCGGCAGAATTGAGGAATACTACAGAAAACGGGGGCAGGAAGAAAGATGAAAAAACGATTAGATGTATTACTGGTAGAACGGGGCCTTGCCACATCGCGGGAAAAAGCGAAAGCCATGATTATGGCAGGAGAAGTTCTGGTGGACAATGAGCGGGAGGACAAAGCCGGTTCCATGTTCCCGGAAGAAGTGGAGATTGTCTTAAAAGGAAAACCACTGCCGTATGTGAGCCGCGGCGGCTTAAAATTAGAGAAAGCAATGAAAAACTTTAACCTTACCCTGGATGGAAAGGTCTGCATGGATGTCGGAGCATCCACCGGCGGCTTTACTGACTGTATGCTGCAGAACGGCGCCGTCAAGGTATATTCCGTGGATGTCGGCCACGGCCAGCTCGACTGGAAGCTGCGGAACGATCCGCGCGTTGTCTGTATGGAGCGCACGAACATCCGTTACGTCGTGACGGAGGATATCGAGGAGAGACCGTCCTTCGTATCGATCGACGTATCGTTTATCTCCCTGACCAAGGTGCTGCTTCCGGTCCGAAATCTGATGGAAGAGAACGGCGAAATTGCAGCTCTGATCAAGCCGCAGTTTGAGGCAGGACGCGAAAAAGTCGGCAAAAAAGGTGTTGTCCGTGATCCGGCTGTACACAAAGAAGTCATTGAGATGGTCATTTCCTATGCGAAAAGCATTTCCTTCGGCGTGCGCCATCTGGAATTTTCTCCGATCAAAGGACCGGAGGGAAATATCGAGTATCTCGTTCACCTTGTCCGGCTGCCGGACGGCGTGACAGAGGAAGAGACCAATGTCGATGTAGACGCCGTTGTAAAGAGCGCACACGATACACTGGATAAATAAAAGGGTTAAGGAGCATGATATGGAGCGATTTTACCTGATCACAAACAGAGCAAAAGACCCGGACCTTACCGTGACAGACCAGATCAGGCAATATCTGGAGGAGCGCGGAAAAACGTGTCTTCTCTGCGATAACAGCGAAAAAGGGGAAAAATACCATTATACGGATCCGGCGAAGGTTCCGTCAGATATCGACGGCATTCTGGTGCTCGGTGGTGACGGCACGCTTCTGCAGGCAGCAGGCGACGTGGTGGATTTACAGATTCCACTGCTCGGCATCAATCTGGGAACGCTCGGCTATCTTGCGGAAATCGACCGTGACACGCTTTATCCGGCGCTGGATCATCTGATGGCGGATGAGTATACGATTGAGCACCGCATGATGCTCTGCGGATCGATTTACCGGGACGGAAAGCTGATTGCGGAGGACACGGCACTCAACGACATTACGATCACCCGTGAGGGAAACCTGCGTGTCGTCCGGTTCGACAATTACGTCAACGGGGAGTTTTTAAATTCCTACAGCGCCGATGGCATCATCGTCGCAACGCCGACCGGTTCGACCGGCTACAGCCTCTCCGCGGGCGGCCCGATCATCTCACCGTCAGCCAGCCTGATGCTGATGACACCGCTTGCCCCGCACACCCTGAATACGAGAAGCATTGTCTTTCCGGCAGAGGATGTGATCGAGGTGGAGCTCGGGCCTTCGAGAGACGGCGGCATTGAACAGGGCATGGCCTATTTTGACGGCGACACCCGCGTTCCGATGAAAACCGGCGACCGGATCGTGATCAAAAAGGCCAGACGGGATACTCTGATTGTGAAGATCAGCAACATCAGTTTTCTGGAGACATTAAGAAAGAAAATGGCAAACATTTAAGATATAGTTACTGGGGAAGGATATTGAAATGAAAATCGCGAGACATGCACAGATTATCAAATTAATTAACCAATATGACATTGAAACACAGGAGGAGCTGGCAAAGAAGCTGGAGGAGAGCGGCTTTGCCGTAACGCAGGCGACGATTTCGAGGGATATCCGCCAGCTGAAGCTCACAAAAGTACCAAAAGAGAACGGCGGAAGCCGCTATGCGGTTCTGCAGAACGCACCGTCCGAGGTTGGGAGCCGCTATGCGCGCGTGTTAAAAGACGCGTATATTTCCGTTGATCTTGCCAAGAATATTCTGGTCATCAAAACCGTGTCTGGAATGGCGATGGCGGCGGCAGCGGCTTTCGATGAGATGAACTGGAATGAAATTGTCGGCTGCATCGGCGGAGACGATACGATTCTCTGCGTGGCAAGAGACGATGATGCGGCGCTTGTGGCGGCAGAACGACTGAAAAAAATGGTGGACGGCATGGAGGAGACGGGCGAAGAGTTCTAAAGAACGCACGTCTCTGCAAAAAGAGACAAAAAGATGACAGAAGGTGTGACACCGGAGGAAAAGAATGCTCACAAACTTACACGTAAAAAATCTGGCCCTGATCGACGAAGCGGAAGTGGAGTTCGGTCCGGGCCTGAATATACTGACCGGAGAAACCGGAGCCGGAAAATCCATCTTGATCGGTTCGATCAACGCGGCGCTTGGAAAGAAGATATCCCGCGAGATGATCCGGACGGGAGAGACAAGCGCGCTGGTGGAACTGGTCTTTGAAACCGAAAATCCGCATGTGCTGGAGCTGTTAAAAGAGATGGATCTCGAGGCGGAGGAGGGACAGGTGATTATTTCCAGAAAGATCACCGGATCCCGCAGCGTCTGCCGCATCAACGGCGAGGCATGCAATATCTCGCAGGTAAAAGTCCTTGCGTCCCTGCTACTCGACATCCACGGCCAGCATGAGCACCAGTCGCTGCTCTATCCGGACCGGCAGATCGCGATTCTTGACGCGTTTGCGGGAACCGAGGCGGCCACGGCAAAAGGAGAGGTCCGGGCGCTGTACCAGGAGTGGAAGAATGTCCGAAAGGAGCTCTCGGCGTACGAGCTCGACGAGGAGGCAAGAAAGCGGGAGGCAGCATTTCTTACGTTTGAAATCAACGAGATTGATCAGGCAGAGCTAAAAGAGGGCGAGGACGAAGCGTTGGAAACTGCGTACCGGAAAATGGGCCATGCGAAAAAGATCGCGGAATCTCTGCAGACGGTATATGCGATCACCGGCTACGGTGCAGAGAACAGCGCCGGGGAGCAGGTCGGCCGCGCAATCCGGGAGCTGCAGCAGGCCGCGGTGTACGACGATGCACTTTCCGGTCCGTCGCAGACCCTTTCCGATATTGACGGACTGCTGAATGATTTCAACCGCGAAATTTCCGCATATCTTTCCGAACTGACCTTTTCCGAAGAAGAGTATTACGAGACGGAAAAGCGGCTCGATGAGATCAACCGCCTGAAAGCAAAGTATGGAAAGACGATGGAAGAGATCACCGCATATCGCGAAGAACAGCAGAAAAAACTGGAAAAACTGGAAAACTTTGAGAGCTGCCGTGCCGCACTGCAGGAGCAGTTACAGAAAACGGAGCAGAAACTGGATGCGGCCGCACATAATCTGTCCAAAATCCGCAGAAACTATGCAAAACGGCTCGAAACACAGATTATCGAAGGTCTGCGCGACCTGAATTTCCTGCATGTCGCATTTGAAATTTCATTTGAAAAGACAAAAAGCTACACCGAAAACGGAACCGATGCTGTGGAGTTCTTAATCTCCACAAACCCGGGCGAAGCGATCCGTCCGCTGGCGAAAGTTGTTTCCGGCGGTGAACTGTCGCGAATCATGCTTGCAATCAAGACGATTCTTGCCGACCGCGACGAGACAGAAACCCTGATTTTCGATGAAATCGACACCGGAATCAGCGGAAGGACGGCGCAGAAAGTTTCCGAAAAAATGGCACAGATCGGGCAGCGCCATCAGGTCATCTGCATCACCCATCTGCCGCAGATCGCAGCGATGGCAGATTCTCATTTTGAAATCGAAAAAAACGTCGAAGAAAACGAGACCGTCACATCGATCCATCCATTATCCGAGGAAGATTCTGTCAGAGAACTGGCAAGAATGCTCGGCGGCGCGAAAATTACGGATTCTGTTCTGGCAAATGCCAGCGAGATGAAGGAATTGGCACAGGTACAAAAATCTGCAAGACTCAAATAAAGAGAAGTCCGCATACTAAGAGGGAAATCACGAAACAAAGCGTGGTTTCCCTCTTTTTCGCGGGCGGCGAGTCAAAGTCCGTGCCTGCACGAGAACTTGACGACCGCCGCGAAAACAAAAGAAATGCCGCAGTTCTGCCCTGCGGCGGAAAGGATGGGAATGCAAATGACGAGAAAACAAAAATACCGAAGAGTCCTGCTTGCGCTGGCGGCGCTGTTTCTGATCCTCGCTGTTCTTCTTGGCTACGATGCCATGCGCGAATCCCTGCCGGATACGATGTATGTGGATGAGAACAGCGAAAGCCCGTTTCAGCCGCTCACGAAACATCCGCTTCTGACGATTTCGGAAGATACGAAGGAAGCAGAAAAAACCGAATTCGGAGAAACGGGAGAAACGGTTGTAGAATGTTCCGCCGCCGGGATCCCGCTGAAAAAGATCCGTGTGATCCAGGAAGAACGGCCGAAAGTTGCCGTCTGCGGCGCGCCGGTCGGTATCTATATGGAGACCGACGGTGTGATGGTGATCCGTACAGCCGAAATCCGTTCGTCCGACGGAACCGTCAGCCGTCCGTCAGAAAATATTCTGCGGGAAGGCGACTATATCACAAAAGTAAACGGACAGAGCATCCGCAGCAAGCAGGAGCTGATTGATGCAGTAAAAGTATCAAACGGTTCTCCGGTGTGTCTTTCCCTGCTTCGGGACGGGGAAACGATCGAGGTGCAGGTGACACCGCAGAAAAGCCAGGACGGCACCTGCCGCCTCGGGGCCTGGGTCCGCGACAATATGCAGGGAATCGGAACACTGACTTTCGTGGAACCGGACGGAACCTTTGCAGCGCTCGGCCATGGAATCAGTGATGTCGATACCGGAAAAATGCTCCAATTGAACGGCGGAGAACTGTATCTGACACAGATTCTGTCTGTGATCCCGGGAAAAGCGGGTGTACCGGGTGAACTGCAGGGCGTGATCCATTACGAAGAAAAGAACCGTATCGGGTTAGTGGCGGAGAATACCATCTACGGTATCCACGGCGTTCTGGACAGGGAAAAAAGCAGTGCACTGCCGCTTACCGTGACGGAAATTGCCTACCGGCAGGAGATCGAGACGGGCCCGGCCACCGTGCGGATGTGCGTGGACAATACGGTAGAAGAGTATGAGGCGGAGATTACGGAAATCGATCTTGGAAGCGAGAATACGAACAAAAATTTTGTGCTCGAAATTACCGATCAACGGCTGCTACAGAAAACCGGCGGCATCGTACAGGGAAATTCCGGCTCGCCGGTGCTCCAGAACGGAAGGCTGATCGGCGCCATTACCCATGTTTTCGTAAACCATCCAGAAAAAGGCTACGGTGTCTTTGCGGAAAATATGCTTGCACGGAACTGAAAAAATATGCGTTAATTTGGTTGAAATTGTTACAAACTTCCGAATTTTTACGGAAAATGTCGATCGAATTTTCAAAAATTTACGGGAAATATATTGAAAATGCGAAAAAATAAAATTATAATGTCTGTGTGATTGGAAAAAGTTCAGAAGAAAACGGATGCAGTGAAATTCCGGAAAGACTATGAGTTTTTGCAAAGGAGAGCTTTATGGAAAAGATCAACATTGCCATCGCGGATGATAACGAACGCATGCAGGAAATGCTTGGGAACGTCATAAAACAGGATGACACGCTTGAACTGATCGGGCAGACCGGAAACGGAAATGATATCTACAGTATCATCCGCGACAAAGAACCGGACGTCGTACTGCTTGACATTTTCATGCCGAAGATGGATGGTCTGACTGTAATGGAGAAAGTCAATGAGGATAAAAATCTGAAAAAAAGACCTGCCTTTATCGTTGTCTCCGCCGTAGGAGAGGAGAGGATCACCGAAGATGCGTTCCGGCTCGGCGCTTACTATTACGTCTTAAAACCGTTCGACAACGAAACTCTTCTGAACCGGATCAAAGCAACAAAAGGAATGACAGCAGTAAGAAGATACCATCCAAGAAATTTTACAAACCCCGGAAAAGAGCCGATCTGTCCGCCGGAAAACAGTCTGGAAATCGATGTGACAAATATGATCCACGAGATCGGCGTTCCTGCCCATATCAAAGGATACCAGTACCTGCGCGATGCGATTCTGCTTTCCGTAGAGGACACGGAAATGCTCAATTCCATTACCAAGATTCTCTATCCGACCATCGCGAAACGCCACCAGACAACGTCAAGTCGTGTCGAGCGTGCCATCCGCCATGCGATTGAAGTGGCCTGGAGCCGCGGCAAAATGGACACAATCGACGAGCTGTTCGGCTATACCGTGAACAACCGCAAGGGTAAACCGACAAATTCTGAATTTATTGCATTAATTGCAGATAAAATACGTCTTGAACTGAAAAATCAGTAAAAAGTAACAAAAAAATCCGAACAAACGGAGAAATTACAGAAGTTTAGACTTTTTTTTCTGGACAAAGTACGGTATAATACAGACAGGACGTTGATTATCCTTTCGCGTTTCATAGGATCGTGACAAAAAGGAAGGAATTACAGAAAAACAAAGATGCGATAATCAGCATGAAATTACAGGAGGATTCTTTTCATGAAAAATATTTTGTTCGTGGCTTCAGAGTGTGTACCGTTCATCAAAACAGGCGGTCTGGCGGATGTAGTAGGTTCTCTGCCGAAGTACTTCCCGAAAGAGTATTTTGATGTGCGCGTGGTGATTCCAAAATACGCAGGAATCAAAGAACAGTTTAAAAATCAGATGCGGTATGTGACAAACTTCTACATGGATCTGAACTGGAGACAGCAGTATGTCGGCATTTTCGAGATGGAATATGAAGGCATCAAATTCTACTTTATCGACAACGAGGAGCATTTCGGAGGAAGCACTCCATATGCGGGCATGCCGTGGGATCTGGAAAAATTTGCTTACTTCAGCAAAGCAGCGCTTTCCATTTTACCGACCATCGGCTTCCGCCCGGATCTCATCCACTGCCACGACTGGCAGACCGGTCTCGTTCCGGTTTACCTGCACGAGCGTTTCCAGGCAGATGAATTCTATCGGGGAATCAAAACCGTCATGACGATCCACAACCTGAAATTCCAGGGCATCTGGGACCGCAAGACGATTCAGAGCATTACCGGCCTTTCCGACTACTACTTCACACCGGATAAGCTGGAGTTCAAACACGATGCCAGCTACTTGAAGGGCGGTCTGGTTTACGCAGATGCGATCACCACCGTCAGCAATACATACGCGCAGGAGATTCAGACCCCGTTCTATGGCGAAGGACTCGACGGTCTGATGTGTGCAAGAGCAAACGATCTGCGCGGTATTGTAAACGGACTCGACTACAATGAGTGGAACCCGGAGACAGACGCTCAGATTGCAAAGAATTTCAATGTAAAGAACTTCCGTAAAGAGAAAGTGAAAAATAAACTGGCACTGCAGGAGGAGTTAGGACTCGAGGTCAATCCGAAGACGATGATGATCGGTATCGTATCCCGGCTGACCGATCAGAAGGGCTTCGACCTCATCAGCTATATGATGGATGAGATGTGCCAGGATGCCGTACAGTTTGTGATCCTTGGAACCGGCGAGGAGCGCTACGAGAACATGTTCCGCCACTTCGCATGGAAATACGACAAGAAGGTTTCGGCAAACATCTACTATTCTGATGCAATGTCACACAAGATCTATGCATCCTGCGATGCCTTCCTGATGCCGTCCCTGTTTGAGCCATGCGGACTCTCCCAGCTCATGAGCCTCCGCTACGGAACCCTTCCGATCGTCCGCGAGACCGGCGGCCTCAAAGACACCGTAGAGCCGTACAATGAGTACGAGGGAACAGGAACTGGATTCAGCTTCACAAACTACAATGCGCATGAGATGATGGGTACCGTGCGGTACGCAGAGCGCATCTATTACGACAAAAAACGCGAGTGGAACAAGATGATCGACCGCGCAATGGCACAGGATTTCTCCTGGGCGAATTCCGCAAAACAGTACGAGGAAATGTACAACTGGCTGATCGGATAAGCTGGTCTGCATTCTGAAAAATAAGAAAAAAATCCCGAAATGGCAGAAGAGGAAAGAAAAGCCGTTTCGGGATTTTTTTGCAGTATTTTTGGGTTGCGGCAGGAGAGTGGAATATGCTACACTTGTGCATAAGGATATATTCGAAGCAACTCCGGTGCAGAGGATTTGGGGGCTGAAAAAAGACACAAGAAAAACAGTTGACAACAAAGCAGATTTGTAATAGTATGTATACAGAAGCGAACGAACGTTCGCATGGTAAGGAGAATATTCAGTATGGGAAATAATAACGAAGATAAACTGCGTGCACTCGATGCCGCACTTGGACAGATTGAAAAACAGTACGGAAAAGGAGCTGTCATGAAGCTCGGAGATTCCGCAGCAAACATGAACGTGGAAACCATCCCGACCGGCTCTTTAAGCCTGGATATCGCACTCGGCCTTGGCGGTGTGCCGAAGGGAAGAATCATCGAGGTATATGGACCGGAGTCTTCCGGTAAAACAACCGTAGCGCTCCACATGGTAGCCGAAGTACAGAAACGCGGCGGAATCGCCGGCTTCATCGATGCAGAGCATGCGCTCGATCCGGCCTATGCCAAAAACATCGGTGTTGATATTGAAAACCTTTATATCTCACAGCCGGACAACGGCGAGCAGGCACTTGAGATCACCGAGACGATGGTCCGTTCCGGTGCGGTAGACATCATCATCGTGGACTCTGTTGCAGCCCTCGTTCCAAAAGCCGAGATCGACGGCGACATGGGAGATTCCCACGTCGGACTGCAGGCGCGTCTGATGTCTCAGGCACTCCGGAAACTGACTGCAGCGATCAGCAAATCCAATTGTATTGTTATCTTTATCAACCAGCTGCGTGAAAAAGTCGGTGTCATGTTCGGAAATCCGGAGACCACAACCGGCGGCCGTGCACTGAAATTCTATTCTTCCATCCGTCTCGATGTCAGAAGAATTGAAGCCTTAAAGCAGGGCGGAGAGATGGTCGGAAACCGTACCAGAATCAAAGTCGTGAAAAACAAAGTAGCTCCGCCGTTCCGCGAGGCAGAATTTGATATCATGTTCGGAAAAGGAATCTCCAAAGAAGGAGACGTTCTGGATCTGGCAGCTTCCGTCGGCATCGTACAGAAGAGCGGCGCATGGTTCGCATACGGCGGTGACAAGATCGGCCAGGGACGCGAAAATGCGAAAGCATACCTGCGCGAGCATCCGGAAATCATGGATGAGATCGAGCACAAAGTGCGCGTGGCTTACGGCCTGATCAAGGAAGAAGCGCCGGAAGGCACAGAAGAAACAGCAGCAGTTCCGGAAACCGAAGGAGACGACGAATAAATGTTTGTGACAGAGATTCGTCCTCTGAATAAAAAGAAATCACGGATCCTCTTCGATGACGGAGAGGATCTGGTTCTTTATAACGGGGAAATCCGCGCTTCCCGCATCAAAGAGCAGGAGGAGCTTCCCGATGAGGTTTACGAAAAGCTGGCAGGGGAAGTGCTGACTAAAAGGGCCAAACACCGCGCGATGTATCTGCTGCTCAGACAGATGCGGACGAAAAAAGAGCTGGAAGATAAGTTACGAAAAGACGGCTATCCCGAGAGAGCCATTGAAGAGGCTGTCTCGTACGTGGAGAGCTTTCACTATATCGACGACCGCGCATACGTGGAGCAGTATCTTGCGGGCAGCGGTGCGAAAAAAGGGAAAAAGGCAGTCCTCTATGCGCTGGCACAGAAAGGCGTGGACCGGGAACTGGTGGAATCCGTCCTGGAAGAGCAGGAGGATGCCCGCGATGAGTATGAACTTGCAAAAAGTGCCGCCTTCGCAAAGCTCGGCACGCCGCACCGGCTGGATGAAAAAGAGTACCGCCGTGCCGCCGGTTTTCTGACGCGGAAAGGATTCGGCAGTTCCGAAATCCGTCGGGCACTGGAAGAATACCAAGATTCCGCTGACGAAGAATCCTGAATATTCCCGGCGATTCCGCCACATGCCGCGAAATTATGTGCAATAAATTACATGAATATTTTTAAAACATTGACAAATTTGTGAAAACAGTATAAAATTGTAGTGTTGTAAATGTGCAATGAAAACTAAATAAGGAGGTGCTCCGGTAATGGGTACAGGTATTACAATTCTGCTGGTATTCATTGCTGTAGTAGTCACGCTGCTTATTGCGGTTCCTGTTACCAGGAAAATTGCTGTGGACAATAAAATCAAGCAGGATGTTGAGAAAATTGGCACAGCGGAAGAAAAGGCGAGAAACATCATAGATGAAGCACTGAAAACTGCCGAAACTAAGAAACGGGAAGCCCTGCTGGAGGCGAAGGAGGAGTCTCTTCGTACGAAGAATGAAGTAGAAAAAGAGACCCGAGAGCGCAGAGCGGAACTGCAGAAATATGAGAAGCGCGTTTTATCGAAAGAAGAATCTGTAGATAAAAAAGCGGACGTATTGGAGCGTCGTGAAAACGAAATTGCAGCAAAAGAGGCAAGCGTCAGAAAGAAAGAAAAGGAAGTAGACGGTCTACACGAAAAAGGAGTACAGGAACTGGAAAGAATTTCCGGTTTTACCTCCGAGGAAGCAAAAGAGTATCTGTTAAAATCTGTGGAAGACGAAGTAAAAATCGACACAGCAAAGCTTTACAAAGAGCTGGAGAGCAGAGCGAAAGAAGAAGCAGGCCGCAAGGCAAAAGAGTATGTGGTAACAGCGATTCAGAAATGTGCCGTTGACCATGTATCCGAAAGTACAATTTCTGTTGTACAGCTTCCAAGCGATGAGATGAAAGGCCGTATCATCGGCCGTGAAGGACGAAACATCCGTACCCTCGAAACCATGACAGGTGTAGATCTGATCATCGACGATACACCGGAAGCAGTCGTTCTTTCCTCATTCGATCCGATCCGCCGCGAGGTGGCAAGAATTGCTCTGGAAAAACTGATCGTAGACGGAAGAATCCATCCGGCCCGCATCGAAGAGATGGTAGAAAAGGCCCGCAAAGAAGTAGAACAGAATATTCGCGAGGAAGGCGAGGCAGCCGCACTGGAAGTCGGTGTACACGGACTTCATCCGGAGCTGATCCGTCTCCTTGGAAGAATGAAATTCCGTTCCAGCTACGGACAGAATGCATTAAAGCATTCGATCGAGGTAGCACAGCTTTCCGGTCTCCTCGCAGGAGAGGTAGGATGCGATGTCCGCATGGCAAAACGTGCCGGACTGCTTCATGATATCGGTAAATCCATCGACCATGAGGTAGAAGGATCTCACATTCAGATCGGTGCAGATCTCTGCAAAAAGTACAAAGAATCTCAGATTGTGATCAACACAGTAGAATCACATCACGGGGATGTAGAGCCCCAGTCTTTGATTGCATGTATCGTTCAGGCAGCGGATGCAATTTCCGCAGCAAGACCGGGTGCAAGAAGAGAAACACTCGAAACATATACCAACAGATTAAAACAGTTGGAAGACATCACGAATTCGTTCAAGGGTGTCGAAAAATCTTTTGCTATTCAGGCTGGTAGAGAAGTCCGCATCATGGTTGTTCCTGAGCAGGTATCCGATTCTGAAATGGTACTGCTCGCAAGGGATATCTCGAAACAGATCGAAGCTGAACTGGAATACCCGGGACAGATCAAGGTCAATGTTATCCGCGAGAGCCGTGTAACGGATTACGCGAAATAAAAGACTTTCTACGAAACAATTTAATAACGAAATCAAAAAGAGGCTGTGGACATGAGCAATCATGTTCCACAGCCTTTTCAGTGTGTATAAGAACAGTAAGTTTCAAAAGAATTTATACGTGCCGTATCCGGTTCGAGCGCATTTTCTGAGGTGTAGAGCCATACAGCTTTTTGAAGGTCCGCATAAAAATTTTGTAATTCGACAGCCCGTTTTTCTCCATCAGTACCGTGATCGTTTCGTCGGAATTCTGTAAATCTTCGTACAGGTGCATCGTGCGCACATCGTTCAGATATTCGAGAAAGGTCTGTCCGGTATACTTTTTAAAGAGCCGGCAGAAATACTCCTTCGAGAGCGCCAGGGAATCCGCGGCTGTTTCGAGGCTTAACGGTTCCGGGTAATGCACTTTCACCCAGTTCATAACGTGTGTCACGCGCTGCAGATCGCGCTGTGAACCCGTGAGGGATGCCGAAGGGATCTGGTGGGAATACGACCGGCAGAGATGGTACAGAAATTCGTACAGTCGTGAGGTAAAGAGAAGCTGGTATGAATCGGAAGGATTCTGCCGGATCTCGTTCATCTCCGAGAGCAGTGCGCGGAGCGGAGCCGGCTGTTCCGAGTAGGGAATGATCGTGTCGAAACGCATCGTATCAAAGTCCGGCAGATATTGGCGCATCTGGCTTGCGGAAATCTGCAGCAGAAGATATGTACAGGTGTTGGAGCGCGTCATATGGAGGTCGCCGGAGTTGATGATAATCAGATCGCCCTCGTTTAACCGATACTCCGTTGCCTGGACAATCGCGGAAAACTGTCCCCTGATCAGATAGAGAATTTCCACATATTCGTGCCAGTGCGCCGGAAAAACAAAAGCGGGCGCATCCTGCAGCTCAAAACGGACGTGCAGCAGATCGGTTTCGTGTATTGTTTCGTAAAAGCAGGATTCCATAAGTACCTCCAGGATGTGATAGAAATATACGTCAATTATAATCAAAAAAGATAAGAATATTGTACCAGAAATTGGGCGAAATATCAATATCAACCAGAGAAAGGACAAGAAAGGAACTAGAAGTTACACGAAAAAGGGAAGATAATGGAGACATTAGCACGAAACAAAGTTTGGGAGGAACAAAGACATGAAAGCAAAGGTAAGAACCTTTAACGGAACTACATCTCCGGAAGTAACCCAGCGTGAAACAGATCACCGCAAACTTGCCCGCGAGGCAGCAGCAGAGGGATTCGTTCTTCTGGAAAACAAAGATCATTTCCTGCCGCTGGCAAAGGGCAGCAAGGTAGGTCTTTACGGAGCAGGTGCGATCCGCACCATCAAAGGAGGCACCGGTTCCGGCGATGTCAATGAGCGTGACAGCGTTAATATTTTCCAGGGCATGAAAAATGCAGGCTACGACGTAACAAGCAGTGAATGGCTGGAGGATTACGATAAACTCTACGTACAGGCAAGACTGGACTGGAAAAATGAGATTTTCACAAAATTGAACGGAGACGACACAAAATTCTTTGATGCGTACTCTGCAACCCCGTTCTTTATGCCATCCGGAAACCCAATCGATGAAGAGAAAGCAGCAGCCGACGGTGCAGACACCGCATTCTTCGTTCTGGCACGTATCGCAGGAGAGAACAAAGACCGTTTTGATACGGAGGGTGACTACTTCATCTCCAAAGAAGAGAAAGCTATTCTGGCACAGGTTTCCAGATGCTATAAAAACGTTGTTCTTGTTATCAACACCGGCGGCCTGATGGATCTGGCATTCGTAGAAGAATTTGACAATATCCGCTCTATTTTACAGTACGTACAGGCAGGCCAGGAAGGCGGAAATGCATTTGCTGATGTTGTAAGCGGCGATGTAACCCCATCCGGAAAAATGACAGATACCTGGGCAAAAGATTACTATGATTATCCGGGTGCAGAGGTTTACAGCTACAAGAGCGGCGACCTCATGAAAGAAAAATACGAAGAGGGTATCTTCGTTGGATACCGTTACTTCGATACCTTTGAAGTACCAGTCCGTTACTCCTTCGGTTACGGTATGTCCTACACCGATTTCGAGATCAGAACCGATGACATCAAAGTAAGCGGCCGCGGTATGATGAATCCGAAAGTAAGCGTGACTGTTACCGTCACCAACACCGGCGATACTTATGCAGGAAAAGAAGTTGTACAGATCTACGCTTCCTGCCCGCAGGGCAGACTGGTGAAAGAGTTCCGCCGTCTGGCAGGCTTTGGAAAAACAAAACTGCTGGCTCCTAAGGAATCCCAGACCATGACCATCACCTTCCCGCTGTATCAGCTGACTTCCTATGAGGAGGAAAGCGCATCCTGGATTCTGGAGCCGGGCATGTATGGTATCTGGATTGGAAATGATCTGAATACATCTGTTCTCTCCGGCGCGCTGGAGCTGGACGAGAAAGCAGTCATGACAGCGTGTGAAAATATCTGCCCGATGAAAGAGGAATTGAATGAGATTGTTCCTGATGCAGAAAAAGTTCAGGCAAGAGAGGCTGTATGGCAGAAGGAAGTAAAAGAAAAGAGAATGAGCGTGATCGAGCTCAAAGCATCTGAGATTCCAACTGAGAAAGTAGATTACCAGCCGGTACCGGAAGAGCTTCCTGGAAAAGCAGGAAAGATTGTGGAATCCCTTTCTGTGGATCAGCTGGCACTCCTTGCAACCGGTGATCCGGGAAGAGCACAGGGCAACGCGCTTGGCTCCGCAGGAATTTCTGTTCCGGGAGCAGCAGCGGAGACATCCCCGTGTGCTTCGGAGGAGCCGTGGAATGTAACCACCATTGCTCTGGTGGACGGACCTGCAGGTCTTCGTCTGAAGAGAGAATACCAGGTAGACAACGGAGAGATCGTAGCGAGCGATTTCCTGGCGGCACTGGAAGGCGGATTCTTCAGCAAACCGCAGGAAAAACGCGGAACAACCTATTATCAGTTCTGTACCGCAATTCCGGTCGGAACACTTCTGGCACAGAGCTGGGATGTAGAACTGATCAAGAGAGTCGGCGAAATGATCGGCCATGAGATGGAACTGTTCAACGTAACACTGTGGCTGGCACCTGGTATGAACATCCACAGAAATCCGCTCTGCGGAAGAAACTTTGAATACTATTCCGAGGATCCGTTGCTTGCCGGTATGATGGCGGCTGCCATGACACTCGGTGTACAGAAGGTACCGGGCTGCGGAACCACGATCAAACACTTCGCATGCAACAATCAGGAGGATAACCGTATGGGCTCCGATTCCATCCTGTCCGAGCGTGCCCTGCGTGAGATCTATCTGAAAGGTTTTGAAATCGCAGCCAAAGATGCACAGCCGATGTCCATTATGACATCTTACAACCTGATCAATGGTGTGCACGCTGCAAACTGCTACGATACCTGCACGAAAGCAGCGAGAGATGAGTGGGGATTTGCAGGAGCTATCATGACCGACTGGACAACCACCAACGTACAGATCCAGGGCGAGTGTACGGCAGCGGGCTGCATGAGAGCCGGAAATGACATGGTAATGCCGGGTCTGCCGGAGGATCACGAGAACATCAAAAAAGAACTTGCAGATGGAACTCTGACGATGGCAGAACTGAAACGCTGCATCTATAACACGGTAAATATCGTACTGCAGTCCAATATGTACGAGGGCGCAGTCAGCTACCTTGATCAGTTCGATGATCTGGATACCTATCTTGTCGTGAAATAAAAGAAGTGAAAAATATCTTATGGGGATATACAAAAAGCAGGGTTTGAAATGATCGGACATTTCGGTGCGTGAGACATTGGGGGACCCTGAAAAGAGGAAAGAAGTGCCATTCGCAGATGGGGGTCTGCGGAGCAGGCACTTCTTTTACGTATATCGTCTATGAACCGTGAATACATTGACAGTAAGGCAGAAAATAAGGAGGCGCAAAAAGCAAATGAGAGAACGGGATGAGAATGCATATATTCGTTTTTTTGCCCTCTGGTTTGCGGCCGGTATGACCCTCGGTGTACTGCTGCTGCTTACGGCATCCCACACGGGAATGAAGGAGGGAAATAGCGTCCGCCTCTTTCAGGCGGAGGCGTTTTTGGGAAGAAAAATTTCCGCAAAGGCCTGCTTTTCCTATCTTCTAAAGGTACGGTTAGCACCGGCATTTGCGGGACTTCTCTTTGGATTGACGGCAATCGGTGCGTATTTTGCCACTGCTGCCGTTTGGGCATATGGTTTTCTGTGTGGCGTCTTTCTCTCGGCTGCCTATCTGCAGAACGGAATGGCAGGTCTTTTATTCTTTTTTCTGGCTCTTTTTCCGCAGATTTTCCTCTACCTTGCCGCGTTATTTCTGATGGCTGCTGCGTGCAGCCGGATGGCAGAGACGAATCACCTTGCCGGCGGCATACAGAAAAAGGAATATTTTTGCTTTGGCGTGCGCTACTTCTTTGCACTGATCCTGCTTCTGTGGGGTATTCTGCTTGAGAGTTATGTCAATCCGTGGTTTCTTGCGAAAATCCTGTAAAAACGGTCGGAAAAGGGAATTGCATTTTTGAAAAAACGTGTATATAATTAAAAGCATTGTTACCCTTTATCGGGCAGTGAGAGGGAGAAAAAAGCAAAAAGGAAAAAAGCTATGCAGGAAACGATACAGTCATTTACGGACTATCTACAGACGGAAAAGAAAGCGTCAAAAAATACAGAAGTCTCCTATCAGCGCGATCTTCGAAAGCTGGCAGTTTTTTTGAAGGAGCACGGAATAGAAAAACCGGAGCAGATGAATGCAACGGTTTTAAATTCTTATTTATTATATCTGGAGCGGGAACACTTTTCCCCGGCAACGATCTCGCGCAGCATTGCGGCGATTCATATGTTTTGCCAATATGCATGTCAGGAGGGGAAAATGGTATCTGACCCGTCGAAAGCACTGCAGCCACCGAGGGTTGAACGGAAAATGCCGGAGATCCTTTCCATCGCAGAGGTCGATCTGCTGCTTCGCCAGCCAAAAACCGACACGCCAAAGGGTATCCGCGACAAAGCAATGCTGGAAATGCTGTATGCGACCGGTATCCGTGTCAGTGAGTTGATCCATTTGAAAACACAGGATGTCAATCTTATGATGGGCTATATCACCTGCCGCGATGAAAAGGAGCGGATCGTTCCGTTCGGCGGACCGGCGAAAAAGGCGTTGGAGCAGTATCTGGGCAGTGCGCGCGCAGCCCTGATGCATGGACGGGAGGATGATGTATTGTTTGTCAACTGCTCCGGAGGTCCGATGAGTCGTCAGGGATTCTGGAAAATTCTGAAATCCTATGCGAAATCCGCAGGCATTACGGCGGATATTACGCCGCATACCCTGCGCCATTCGTTTGCAACCCATCTGCTGCAAAACGGTGCGGACTTAAAGAGTGTCCAGGAGATGATGGGACACGCCGATATTTCGACAACGCAGATGTATCTCCACCTTGGTGTGAATAAGATCCGGGATGTGTACCGGAAGGCACATCCGAGAAAGTAAAGGTGGAACAAAAAAGTAAAACGATAGAAAAACCTCCGCCGCAGACTGGTGAAAAACTGCAGCGAAGGTTTTTGATGTTTTTAGGGTGTTGAGAAAATTTAGCACTCCTCAGCAATATCGTAAATCAGTCGTTCGGTCTGATCCCATCCAAGACACGGGTCGGTAATGGATTTTCCGTAAACATGGGTTCCGCATCCGATTTTCTGATTGCCAGGCTCCAGATAGCTTTCGATCATAACACCTTTTACGAGACTTTCGATATCCTTGTTGCATCGTCTTGTGTGCAGAACGTCTTTGACGATACGGATCTGCTGCTCGTATTTCTTTCCGGAGTTGGAATGGTTGGCATCGATGATGGTAGCCGGGTTTACGAGATGTGTTTCGTTGTATTTCTCCAGCAGAAGCTGAATGTCCTCGTAGTGATAGTTCGGCACGGAGTTGCCGTGCTTGTTGGTCGCACCGCGGAGAATGGTGTGCGCCAGCGGATTTCCGCTTGTCTTTACCTCCCAGGTACGGTAAATAAAGGAGTGGGAGCCCTGTGCGGCAATGACGGAGTTGATCATAACAGAAAGATCACCGCTGGTCGGGTTTTTCATGCCGGCCGGAATGTCGATGCCGGAAACAGTCAGACGGTGCTCCTGGTTTTCTACGGAACGTGCGCCGACCGCAACATAGGAGAGAATATCGGACAGATAGCTCCAGTTGGACGGATACAGCATTTCGTCTGCAGAAGTCAGATCAGTCTCTTCTACTACACGCATATGCATTTTACGCATGGCAATCAGGCCGTGCAGCAGGTCCGGCTTTCCTTCCGGGTCCGGCTGATGAACGATACCTTTGTAGCCTTCACCTGTGGTACGCGGTTTGTTGGTATAGACACGCGGGATGATGATCAGTTTGTCGGATACTTTGTCGGCAACCTTTGCCAGACGGTGATTGTACTCCAGAACAGCGTCTTCGTTGTCTGCGGAGCAAGGTCCTACGATAACAAGAAATTTATCGGAATCCCCGGTAAAGACTTTTGCGATTTCAGCGTCACGCTGTTTTTTGATTTCGGTTGCGCGGGCGCTTAAGGGATATTGTTCCCGGATCTCTGTTGGGGTGGGAAGTTTTCTTACAAATTCAAGGCTCATTTTCGTTCTCCTTTATCTTAGATGCACTTCTTTTCTAGCTGCGGACAGAGGAGCGTTCTTGTGTGCCCCGTCGCAAACTATCTATAAATTATAATACATAACGCGAAGATTGTCGATATTTTTTCGGCGAAAATTCTGTTTCTCTTAAAAAAGATAGAAAAAAGGTATCAATGAACAGCAAATCCGTTTGCAGATTCCCGATGCAGGAACAAAAGTGCCATTGTCATAATGGTAAGTTCACTTGCAAGAATACCATAGAGATAGCCACGGATGCCTAAAACCGGGACGAGAAAAAGAATTGCAAGAATACGAATTACATCTCCGGCAAGGTTCTGGAAAAAAACGAGAGAAGTTTTTCCAAGGCCGTTTAAAATGCTTCCAAGTATCGTTTCCAGATAGAGAAAAGGACTTAAAAATGAAAGGATACGCAGAAAAACGCCGACTTCTTCGTTTTGAAAAAGGAAACGTCCAAGCCACGGACCGAAAAAGAAAAAGGCAAAAACAGCGGAAGTGCCAAGCAGCACACAGAAAGAAATTGTATAACGGATCGTGTCTGATATTTGCTCCGGCGTACCGTCGGCCTGCTGTTTTGCTACGCCGGGCAGAAGCATGACGGACACCGCGTGGGTGATGGCAGATGGAAAAAAGATCATCGGAAGTGCCATACCGGTGAGAATGCCATACTGCGAGAGCGCTGCTTTCCGGGAAAGACCGAAAGTGACCAGACAGCCGGGGAGCAGAGCACTTTCAATGCTGTGGAGGACATTCAGAAGAATACGGTTCAGCGTAAGCGGAAGATTCAAAACGGCAAGCTCTCGGAAGGTATCGTACCAGAGGGTCTTTTCTTTGAAAAAAACAGAAATCGGGCGGTGTTTCTGAGGGGACCTGCTGTGCGAGACGGACAGGCAGGCCATCAGAAAGAGACACGAAAAGAGTTCGCCGGCGGCAGTACCGAATGCAGCGACAGCGGCAGAGGGGAGGCTTGTGGAAAGACAGAAAAGCCAGGCAAGGTAGGAAGCGCCCATGCGCACGAACTGTTCCAAAAGCTGGCAAAAAGAAGGCAGTGCCGTCTGATTCTGGCCAAGATACCATGCCGAGAGACAGTTGTGGATCCCGGAGGGGAGAATGCCGAGTGATAAAATCCGGAGGAGCAGAATCGTCCGCGGCTCAAAAAGAAGCCGTGTTCCGATAAAATCCGCGCTGAAAAAGAGAAAGATGGAGGCGGAGAAGGAAAGTATCACTACAATGCCGCATCCGGCCGCCAGACAGATCTTTGCCCGTCTGGAATCCTTTTTGGCAAGGTACGATGCGACAAAGCGCGAGAGCACCGTCTGCATGCCGCCTGCGCCAAGGGAGAGCATCAGTGCGTAGAGTGGTGTGGCGAGCTGGTAGATACCAAAGGCTTCCGCACCGATCCGGCGCGACAGGAATATTCTATAGAGAAATCCAAGAATTCTGCAGATGATCCCGGACGCGGTCAGGATCAGTGTGCCAAGAAGAAGCGTGTTCTTTCTTGTGATTTTCAGCATGGGATAGACTCCTTTCACGGCATTGCGCAGATAGTCTAAAATATGCGAAAAAACTCCTTGACAGAACCCCGTGATAGGTGCTATTCTGAGTGAGAAATAAATCCGATTAAAACTGTCGGAATTGGAAAACGACAGCACAGGAAAAAGGAGAACCAGGAATGAAATTATCGACCAAAGGAAGATATGGTCTGCGTGCCATGATCGATCTGGCGAGTCACGAAGAAGAGGGTGCAGTGTCCATTGCCAGCATTTCAGAACGCCAGAATATCTCAGAGAGCTATCTGGAGCAGCTGGTGCGTCCGCTTCGAAAAGCCGGATTCATTGAGAGTGTGCGGGGAGCAGGCGGTGGATATGTACTTGCAAAACCGGCAGATTCCATTTCGGTAGGAGATGTTCTCCGTGTGCTGGAGGGCGGACTCGAGGCAGTCACGTGCTCGGTCAATGAAGGCCTGGGCGGCTGCGATGCGGCCGATTTCTGCGTCACGCGTTTTGTGTGGCAGAGGATCAATGAGGGAATTACGAACGCTGTGGATTCCATCAGCCTCGGAGAGCTGGTTCAGCAGAGCCGGCAATTAGAGAAAAACAGAAACAGCGATAGAAATGACAAGGAGTGAACAACAATGATTTATCTGGACAATGCGGCAACAACAAAAACAGCCCCGGAAGTTGTCGAGGCTATGCTTCCTTATTTCAGCGAATACTACGGAAATCCATCCAGTATTTATGCAATTGCAGGAAAAAGCAAAGAAGCCATCACCAAAGGAAGAGAACAGATCGCAAACGTGCTCGGCGCAAAACCGGAAGAAATTTACTTTACAGCCGGCGGAAGCGAGTCCGATAACTGGGCGTTAAAAGCTACCTTTGAAGCATATAAAAATAAAGGAAACCACATCATCACCACAAAAATCGAGCATCATGCGATTCTTCATACCTGTGAGTATCTGGAAAAAGAGCGCGGTGCGAAAATCACCTATATCGGCGTCGATGAGAACGGCGTTGTCAATCTGGATGAACTCGAAGCAGCCATCACACCAGAGACCATTCTGATTTCCGTTATGGCGGCAAACAACGAAATCGGAACGATTCAGCCGATCAAGGAAATCGGAAGAATTGCAAAAGAACACAATATTTTATTCCACACAGATGCCGTACAGGCATTTGGCCAGATCCCGATCAATGTGGATGAGTGCAATATTGATATGCTCAGTTCCAGCGGTCATAAGATTAACGGACCGAAAGGAATCGGTTTCCTTTACATCCGAAAGGGTGTGAAAATCCGCTCCTTCGTACACGGCGGTGCGCAGGAAAGAAAACGCCGTGCCGGAACAGAAAATGTACCGGGCATCGTAGGATATGGAGTTGCGGCAGAGCGTGCGGCAAGAACTATGGCGGAGCGTACCGCAAAAGAAATCGAAGTACGTGATTATCTGATCAACCGTATTTTAACCGAGATTCCGAACTGCCGTCTGAACGGCGATCCGGTAAAACGTCTGCCGAACAACTGCAACATCAGCTTTGAATTCATCGAGGGAGAGTCCCTTCTGATCATGCTGGATATGAAAGGTATCTGTGCGTCCAGCGGTTCCGCATGTACTTCCGGATCCCTGGATCCGTCCCACGTACTGCTGGCCATCGGACTGCCGCACGAGAAAGCACACGGTTCCTTACGTCTGACTTTAAGTGAGGAGATCACAAAAGAGGACGTTGATTTCGTTGTAGAGCAGATTAAAGCGATCGTAGACCGTCTGCGCAGCATGTCCCCGCTGTATGAGGATTACATCAAAAAACAGCAGGGTAAATAAGTTTAAAAAAATAAGACAGTCCATCCAGAAAGCCGGTACAGAAAAATTCAGGTAAAAGCTGTGCCGGAGGAGGACTGCTTTGAAATAGTTTAGGAGGAAGAATAACAATGTACAGTGAAAAAGTAATGGATCATTTCCAGCATCCGAGAAATGTAGGAGAAATTGAGAACGCAAGCGGTGTAGGTACCGTTGGAAATGCAAAATGCGGCGATATCATGAGAATGTATCTCGACATCGACGATAACGGCATCATTCAGGACTGCAAATTCAAAACCTTCGGCTGCGGCGCCGCGGTTGCAACCAGCAGTATGGCAACCGAGCTGGTAAAAGGAAAAACCATCCAGGAAGCTCTGGAAGTAACCAACAAAGCCGTTATGGAAGCACTCGACGGACTTCCGCCGGTCAAAGTTCACTGTTCTCTGCTTGCAGAAGAAGCAATTCACGCTGCACTCTGGGATTACGCAGAGAAACACCACATCAAGATCGAAGGTCTTGCAAAACCGAAGTCTGATATCAGCGAGGGCGAGGAAGAGGAAGAATACTAAGTATGGGAAAAAAGAAAGTAGTCGTTGGAATGTCCGGCGGCGTAGATTCCTCGGTGGCAGCGTATCTCCTGAAAAAAGCAGGATACGATGTCATCGGGGTGACCATGCAGATCTGGCAGGATGAGGCCGAGACAGTCCAGGAGGAAAACGGGGGTTGTTGCGGCCTTTCTGCTGTTGATGATGCAAGGCGCGTGGCACAGGTGCTGGACATCCCGTATTATGTCATGAACTTCAAAAAAGAGTTCCGTGAGAACGTCATGGACTATTTCACGAACGAATATCTCTGCGGCAGAACACCTAACCCGTGTATCGCCTGCAACCGCTATGTGAAATGGGAAGCGTTGCTTCAGCGCAGTCTTTCCATTGGAGCGGACTACATTGCGACCGGACATTATGCAAGAATCGAACAGCTTGCCAATGGACGGTATGCGATTGCAAATTCGGTAACAGCGGCAAAAGACCAGACGTATGCACTGTATAATCTGACCCAGGAGCAGCTTTCGCATACGCTGATGCCGGTCGGAGACTACACAAAAGATCAGATTCGTGAGATTGCAGCAAAAATCGGTCTTCCGGTAGCAAAAAAGAAGGATTCCCAGGAAATCTGCTTCGTGCCGGATCAGGATTACGCTTCCTTTATCCAGAACGAGACAGGAATCGTGGCACCGAAAGGCAATTTCGTGAATACAAAGGGTGAAATCCTCGGTACCCATGAGGGGATTACCCATTACACCGTAGGACAGCGCCGCGGACTCGGCCTTCCGATGGGACACCGCGTGTTCGTACTGGAAATCCGTCCGGAGACGAACGAGGTTGTGGTCGGCGAAAATGAAGAGGTTTTCGCAAAAGTAGTAAAAGCAAACAAAGTAAACTATATGGCAATTCCGCCGCTGGAACTTGGAGAAGAGCTCTCCTGCACCGCAAAAATCCGGTACGGGCACAAAGGCTCCCCGTGCGTGATCAAACGGACCGGGGAAGATGAGATTACCTGTACCTTCCCGGACGGCGTGCGTGCTCCGACACCGGGACAGGCTGTTGTCTTCTACGTGGACGGCTGTGTCGGCGGAGGCGGAACGATTACGGAGGCCGAAAGATGAAAATAGCGGACTGTCATATGCACAGTTTCTTTTCAAGTGACAGCGAAGCACCAACAGAAGAGATGGTAAAACGGGCAGTCGAGCTGGGACTTCCGGCAATCTGCCTGACGGATCACTACGATATGGATTACAGTACCGGCGAGTTCCAGCTCGATACACCGGCATATGCGGCAAAAATCCGGGAACTGCAGGAAAAATACCACGACAGAATTGATATCCGATTCGGCGTGGAACTGGGACTGCAGCTCCACTTAAAAGAACGGATGGAAGAGTATGTAAATGCGTGGCCGTTCGACTATGTGATCGGCTCCATGCATGTCATTGACGGAAAAGACCCCTATTATGAGGATGCTTTCCCGGACTGGACAGCAGAAGAGCTGTACCGGGCGTATTTTCGGGCTACAGCAGAAAATATCCGGTTCTTCCACAATTTCCAGACGCTTGGTCATCTGGATTATGTGGTACGCTACTGCAGAGAAAAGGGAAAAGATTACAGCTACCGCGCATTTGCGGACGAGATCGATACCATTTTAAAAGAGCTGATTCAGTACGATATCGCGCTGGAAATCAACACCGGCGGCTACAAGGCAGGCCTTGGCGTGCCGAATCCGACGCCGGATGTTATCAGAAGATACCGGGAACTGGGCGGCGAAAAGATCACCTTCGGTGCCGATGCCCACAAACCGGAACATATAGCGTTTCATTTCGCGGACGCGGCAGCCATCGCGCAGGAAGCTGGATTCCGGTACTACGTGCGGTTTAAAGAGAAGAAGCCGGAATATCTGCCGATCCAATAGAAAACGCGCAGGAAAAGCCGGAAAAAAGCCCCGGAAAGGCTGGATGCCGGCTTTTCCTGCAATAGACGGATCTTTCGAAATTTTGCAGAAATACGGATCGGCATCCGGCCTCTTCACAAATTTTAGAAATAATTTCGTATTTTCTTGAAAATAGAACTTGAATTTTCCGACGAAATTAGGTATTATACAGATAAGGTTGATGTTTCTTTAACAAAGTACAGAGACTCAAAATTAAAATTCACTTTTTAGGAGGAATTGAAAATCATGGCAGTAAAAGTAGCAATCAATGGTTTTGGCCGTATCGGACGTCTTGCATTCAGACAGATGTTTGGAGCAGAAGGTTATGAAGTAGTAGCAATCAACGATTTAACATCCCCGAAGATGTTAGCTCATCTGTTAAAATATGACTCTTCTCAGGGAAAATATGCTCTGGCTGATACCGTAACATCCGATGAAGATTCCATCACAGTAGATGGCAAAAACATCAAAATCTATGCTTTCCCGGATGCTAACAACTGCCCATGGGGAGAGCTTGGCGTAGACGTAGTTCTGGAGTGCTCCGGATTCTACACCTCCAAAGCAAAAGCTCAGGCACACATCAATGCAGGCGCTCGTAAAGTAGTTATCTCCGCTCCGGCTGGTAACGACCTTCCGACCATCGTTTACAATGTAAACCATGAGACCCTGACAGCAGACGACAACATCATCTCCGCTGCATCCTGCACCACAAACTGCCTTGCACCTATGGCAAAAGCTCTGAACGAACTGGCTCCGATCAAATCCGGTATCATGGTTACTATCCATGCTTACACTGGAGATCAGATGACTCTGGACGGACCGCAGAGAAAAGGCGATCTGAGAAGATCCCGTGCAGCTGCAGTTAACATCGTTCCAAACAGCACCGGTGCTGCAAAAGCAATCGGCCTTGTTATTCCGGAACTGAACGGCAAACTGATCGGTTCTGCACAGCGTGTTCCAACCCCAACCGGTTCTACCACAATCCTTACAGCAGTTGTAGAAGGAACTGTAACTGTTGACGAGATCAACGCAAAAATGAAAGCATCTGCAACCGAGTCCTTTGGATACAACACAGATGAAATCGTATCCAGCGACATCGTTGGTATGAGATATGGTTCTCTGTTCGATGCAACTCAGACCATGGTTCTTCCGCTGGACAACGGAACAACAGAGGTACAGGTTGTTTCTTGGTATGATAACGAGAACTCCTACACAAGCCAGATGGTTCGTACCATCAAATACTTCAGCGAGTTAGCATAATTTAACAAACTGAACGGCAAAATTTCAGAGCCCAAAGGGTCCGGTCTGTTAAGGACCGGACCCTTTTTGCGAATGCGGCGGAAAAATACGGCACAAAAACAGCCCTTTTCCGTGTGCAAAAATTATAAACTGCATTTTTAAATAAGGACCGCGATGCCGCAAAAACAAAGAAACGGCGCGGCAGATGCAGTTGGATATATGGAGGGAAACGCCCATGTTAAACAAAAAAACCGTAGATGATATCAACGTAAAAGGAAAAAGAGTCCTTGTAAGATGCGACTTCAACGTTCCGCTGATCGATGGAAAAATCACAGATGAGAACCGTCTGGTAGCTGCTCTTCCGACGATCAAAAAACTGATCGCTGACGGCGGAAAAGTAATTCTCTGCTCTCATCTTGGAAAACCGAAAGGAGAACCAAAACCAGAGCTTTCTCTTGCACCGGTTGCAGTTCGCCTTTCCGAGCTTCTCGGACAGGAAGTTAAATTTGCAGCAGATCCTGAGGTTGTAGGACCGAACGCAAAAGCAGCTGTTGAGGCTATGAAAGACGGAGATGTAATCCTTCTGGAGAACACCCGTTATCGTGCGGAAGAGACCAAAAACGGTGAGGAGTTCAGCAAAGAACTGGCTTCCCTGTGCGACGTATTCGTAAACGATGCATTCGGAACCGCACATCGTGCTCATTGCTCTAATGTTGGTGTTACTAAATATGTTGACACTGCAGTTGTTGGTTATCTGATGGAGAAAGAGATCGCATTCCTTGGAAATGCTGTCAACAATCCGGAGCGTCCGTTTGTTGCCATCCTTGGCGGATCCAAAGTATCCAGCAAGATTTCTGTTATCGACAACCTGATCGATAAAGTTGATGTCCTGATCATCGGCGGTGGTATGGCTTATACCTTCGCAAAAGCAGCAGGCGGCACCGTTGGTGATTCTCTGCTTGAGATGGATTATCTGGATTATGCAAACAAAATGAAAGAAAAAGCAGCAGCAAAAGGCGTGAAACTGCTTCTTCCGGTAGACAACGTTGTTGCAGATGCATTCTCAAACGACGCAAATACACAGGTTGTTCCGGCCGGACAGATTCCGGATGGCTGGGAAGGTCTGGATATCGGACCGGAAACTGCAAAACTGTTCGCTGATGCTGTTAAAACTGCTAAAACCGTTGTATGGAACGGACCGATGGGATGCTTCGAGATGCCGAAATTCGCAGCAGGAACCAAAGCAGTTGCAGCAGCACTGGCTGAAACAGATGCAGTTACGATCATCGGCGGCGGAGATTCCGCAGCAGCTGTAAATCAGCTTGGATATGGCGATAAGATGACTCATATCTCCACTGGCGGCGGCGCTTCCCTGGAATTCCTGGAAGGAAAAGAACTGCCGGGCGTTGCAGCAGCAAACGACAAATAAAACAACGATTCAGAGCGCAAGCGGAATCGAGAGGTGGCTCTGAACCGGCTCTGAACCGTTTCAATAAGTAAAACTAAGGAGATCAAACGATCATGGCAAGAAAGAAAATTATCGCCGGAAACTGGAAAATGAACATGACTCCGAGCGAGGCAGTAGAGTTAGTTAATACATTAAAACCACTGGTGGCAAATGACGACGTTGACGTTGTTTTCTGCGTACCGGCCATCGATATCATCCCGGTTGTAGAAGCTGCAAAAGGCTCCAACATCCAGATTGGTGCTGAAAATATGTATTTTGAGGAGAAAGGTGCTTTCACAGGCGAAATCTCCCCGGCTATGCTGACAGACGCTGGCGTGAAATACGTTGTACTTGGCCACTCTGAGAGAAGAGAATACTTCGCAGAGACCAGCGAGACCGTAAACAAAAAAATGCTGAAAGCTTTCGAGCACGGCATCACCCCGATCATGTGCTGCGGAGAAACTCTGGAGCAGAGAGAGCAGGGTGTAACGATGGATTTCATCCGTCAGCAGGTAAAGGTTGGATTCCTGAATGTAACAGCAGATCAGGCAAAAACAGCCGTTATCGCTTACGAGCCAATCTGGGCAATCGGAACCGGCAAAACTGCTACAACAGAGCAGGCTGAGGAAGTTTGCAAAGGCATCCGCGAGTGCATCGCTGAAATCTATGATGATGCAACAGCAGCAGCTATCCGTATCCAGTACGGCGGCTCTGTAAACGCAAAAACCGCACCGGAACTGTTCGCACAGGAGAACATCGACGGCGGCCTGGTAGGCGGAGCATCCCTGAAACCAGATTTCGGAGCTATCGTAAACTACAATAAATAATTGATTTTTATACGAAATCAATAAATAAAACAGACTAAGACGCCACCAAACACGGTGAAATTTGGCAGAAATGCCGAAGGGAAAGTGTTTGGTGGCGTTTGCTGTTTTACGACGTGATGGCAATACCGCTCTTTAGGATCTGGCGTAATAGACTTCTGCAATGCTTTTTCGCACTTGCGGACATCTCCCACATGTGATATGATGGGAACGACAAAAAGTGTCGGAAAAACCGCATGATAGAGGGAAAAAACGCGGCAAATCAGACGACGCGAAAGAAAGCATAAAGGAGAATATGATTATGGCAAGAGAAATCATTAATACAGAAAAAGCACCGGCAGCAATCGGACCTTATGTACAGGCAGTCGCAGACAACGGCCTTTTATTTATTTCCGGACAGCTTGGCTTTGATGTAGAGCATGGCAGCGTGATCCCGGAGACTGTAGAAGAGCAGGCAACCCTCTCTTTAAAGAATCTGGACGCAATCATGACAGCAGCAGGAACTGACCGCACGAAAGTGATGAAAACAACTATTTTCCTGACCGATATGAACGATTTTGCCAAGGTAAATGAAGTATACGGTGCTTTCTTTGGTGAGTCCAAACCGGCTCGTTCCTGTGTAGCAGTTGCCGCTCTTCCGAAAGCAGCAAAAGTGGAAATTGAATGCATCGTATCCCTGAAATAAGAGAGAGAGATGAGTATGGCAGAGGAAAGAGTAATTAAAATCGGAATGCTGGGTCTTGGTACTGTCGGTACCGGTGTGTATAAAGTGCTGAAAAGCCAGCAGGAGGAAATGCTTCCGAAGCTGGGAGCACGTGTAGAGCTGAAAAAAATTCTTGTGCGCAATGTGGAAAAAGCAGCTGCAAAGGTTGACGATCCCTCCATCATTACCACCAGCTTCGAGGAGATTGCCAATGACCCGGAAATCGAGATTGTTGTTGAGGTTATGGGTGGAAAACAGCCGGCTATGAATTACATTCTTGCCTGCCTGGATGCAGGAAAGAATGTTGTAACGGCAAACAAAGATCTGGTGGCATCCGAGGGCAAAAAAATCCTTGCAACAGCAAAGAGAAACGGAAAAGATTTTCTCTACGAGGCATCCGTGGCAGGAGGAATTCCGATCATCCGTCCGGTGAAACAGTGCCTTGCAGCCAATCATATCACAGAGCTGATGGGTATTTTCAACGGTACCACAAATTTTATTCTGACAAAAATGTCGCAGGAAGGCATGGAGTTTGGTGATGCGCTCCGTCTGGCGCAGGACATGGGTTATGCAGAAGCAGACCCGACCGCAGATGTGGAAGGTCTTGATGCCGGCCGCAAGGTAGCAATCCTAGCTTCGGCAGCGTTCAACTCCAGAGTGACATTTGAAGATGTTTACACCGAAGGCATTACCAAAATCACGGCGACCGATATCCAGTACGCAAAAGAGATGGGATGCACGATCAAGCTGCTCGGCGTGGCAAAAGATACCCCGGAAGGAATCGAAGCCCGCGTTCATCCGATGCTGATCGACAGCAATCATCCGCTTGCGACTGTCAATGATTCCTACAATGCCGTATTCCTGACAGGCGATGCCGTACAGGATACGATGTTTTACGGACGAGGTGCCGGAGAGCTTCCGACTGCGAGTGCTGTTGTGGGCGATATTTTCGATGTTGTGCGCAATATTTTATGGAACTGCTGCGGCAGAATCGGCTGCACATGCTACCGGGAATGCCCGATCAAGCGTGTCGGCGAAATTAAGTCGAAATATTTTGTACGCATGCAGATTGAAAATCGGTATGGAACGCTGGCATCGGTAGCTTCTGTCTTTGGAAACAACAAGGTTTCGATTGCACAGATGCTTCAGAAACGTGTCAATGGAAAATACGCCGAGATCGTCGTCATTACGGACGAGGTCAAAGAGCGCCATTTTGAGGATGCCATGCAGATTTTAGGCGGAATGTCGATGATCCAGGAGATTTCCTCGACAATCCGGGTATACTAAAAAAATGTAACAATTCAGAGCCATGCGAAATGGAAGAAAAATCGCGAATCATGCTTGCGTGAAGGAGCGCTTTTTCTGGAATTTCATATGGCGAAAAGCAACATCGAGATGCAGCGTAAGCGGAATCGAGACGGGGCTCTGGATTGTTACCCAAAATTTAAGTAAAGAAGGGAATTCACAATGAGTAAAAAACCAACCGTATTAATGATTCTTGACGGATATGGACTGAATGACAAATGCGAGCATAACGCTGTCTGCGAAGCAAAAACTCCGATTATGGACCAGCTGATGAGCCAGTGCCCGTACGTAAAAGGACAGGCCAGCGGACTTGCTGTAGGTCTTCCGGACGGACAGATGGGTAATTCTGAGGTAGGTCATCTGAACATGGGTGCAGGCCGCGTTGTATACCAGGAGCTGACCAGAATCACAAAAGCAATCCAGGACGGTGATTTCTTCGAGAATGAAGAGCTGGTAAAGGCTGTTGAAAATGCAAAAGCAAACAATTCCGCACTGCACCTGTTCGGACTTCTCTCTGACGGCGGTGTTCACAGCCACATCACCCACGTATTCGGACTTCTGGAGCTGGCAAAACGTAAGGGTCTCGAGAAAGTTTATGTACACTGCTTCCTGGATGGCCGTGACACTCCTCCGGCATCAGGAAAATCTTATGTAGAGCAGCTGCAGGCAAAAATGGATGAGATCGGTGTCGGCGAAATCGGCGTAATCTCCGGCCGTTACTATGCAATGGACCGTGATAACCGCTGGGATCGTGTCGAGCTGGCTTACAAAGCATTGACAAAAGGGGAAGGCGTAGAAGGAACCGATGCAGCAGAGGCTGTTCAGGCTTCCTATGATGCTGAAAAAACTGATGAGTTCGTTCTGCCGACCGTTCTGAAAAAAGACGGAAAACCGGTTGCAACGATTCAGGATAAAGATTCTGTGATTTTCTTCAACTTCCGCCCGGACCGTGCAAGAGAGCTGACAAGAGCATTCTGTGCAGATGAGTTCACCGGATTTGAGAGAGAAAAACGTCTGGATCTGACCTACGTATGCTTCACGGAATACGATGAGACTATCCCGAACAAATCCGTTGCATTCAAAAAAGAAGAGATCACCAACACCTTCGGTGAGTATCTGGCAGCACATAACATGACTCAGGCACGTATTGCTGAGACCGAGAAATATGCACACGTAACCTTCTTCTTCAACGGCGGCGTTGAGGAGCCAAATAAAGGTGAGGACAGAATCCTTGTGAAATCCCCGAAGGTTGCTACTTATGACCTGAAACCGGAGATGAGTGCTTACGAAGTATGCGACAAGCTGACGGATGCCATCCGTTCCCAGAAATACGATGTCATCATCATCAACTTTGCAAATCCGGATATGGTTGGCCATACCGGCGTTGAGAGCGCAGCAATCCAGGCAGTTGAGGCTGTTGATGAGTGCGTAGGCAAAGCAGTTGATGCATTAAAAGAGGTTGACGGCCAGATGTTTATCTGTGCGGACCACGGAAATGCAGAGCAGCTTGTAGACTATGAGACCGGCGAGCCATACACCGCTCATACCACCAATCCGGTTCCGTTCATTCTGGTTAATGCAGACCCATCCTACACGTTAAGAGAGGGCGGATGCCTGGCAGACATCGCACCGACCCTGATCGAGCTGATGGGAATGGAGCAGCCAAAAGAAATGACAGGAAAATCCCTGCTGATTAAGAAATAAAGAGAAATCGTGAAAATGTCCCTGCCGGATTCGTTTTGAAACGGGTGCGGCAGGGATATTTTGCTATAATAATCTGAAAATAAAAATAATTACGCAATAAGAGACAGAATAAAAATGGAAAACAGATAAAAAATCAAAATAAGGTGTTGACAAATGGTGAGAAAACTGATATAGTAAAGTCAACAAAAGAAAACGGAAGAAAAAAACAGAAAGAGAGGACGGACCACCGAGAACATAACGAATTACCCCATAAACTAAGAAAGCGAAGGTATGGACCCAAGAAAACGTAACGAAGTACCCCAAAGCGAAACAAAAGAACAAAAGAACAAAAAAAGAAAGGATTCAGTCCAATGCACAGTTCTAACTTATGAAAGCCATCCGAAAATGGAAAAATCGGATGGCTTTCATATTGCGTTTTTTATGTTTGAAAAGAATAAGGACTGGAAAAAAGAGGTTTCGACAGAGAGAGTAACATATTTTTCCCATAGCACGGTCATACTGTGAACGCAGAGAAGAAACTTGGTTACTGTTCACTTTGCAGCAAAACAGGAGGGAAAACTATGTTTCGATATTTACCAATTCGAAGCGTGACAGGAAGAGAAATTCTGGATTCGCGCGGAAATCCGACCGTAGAGGTGGAAGTGGCCGTCGGGGAGGGGATTCTCGGGCTGGAAGGCCATATGGGGCGTGCCCAGGTGCCGTCCGGGGCATCGACAGGAAAATTTGAGGCACTGGAAAAAAGAGATCAGGAAGCGCGCTATCTGGGGCAGGGCGTGAGAAAGGCTGTAGAAGCGGTCAATACCGTGCTGGCCGATGCCGTTGTCGGAGAGAATGCGCTCGAGCAGGAGCGGATCGACCATATCCTGTGCCAGGCAGACGGAACCGAAACGAAAGAAAACCTCGGGGCAAACGCCATTCTCGGTGTCTCACTTGCTGTGGCGCGCGCGGCGGCAAATGCGCTTCATCTGCCGCTGTACCAGTACCTGGGCGGCTGCCACACAAGCCGTATGCCCGTGCCGATGATGAATATTTTAAACGGCGGCCGTCATGCCGACAACACCGTCGATCTGCAGGAATTTATGATTATGCCGTGCGGCGCTCCCTCATTCCGGGAGGGTCTTTCCATGTGCGCGGAGATTTACCATACGCTGAAGCAGCTCCTGAAGGAGAAGGGATACTCGACTTCTGTCGGCGATGAGGGCGGCTTTGCGCCGGATTTAAAGGATTCCGATGAAGCACTGCAGCTCATTGTCAATGCGGTCCAGAAAGCCGGCTATGCGCCCGGAAACGACGTGATGATCGCGATCGATGCGGCGGCAAGCGAGCTCTACGAGGAGAGCAGGAACGTCTACTACTTTCCCGGGGAATCCCGTCAGTGCGGAAAGACAGTATTTCGGGATACCGCAGAAATGGTTGCCTACTATGAGGAACTGATCGAAAAATACCCGATCGTATCCATCGAAGACGGGCTGTGCGAGGACGATTTCGAAGGCTGGAAACAGATGACGGAAGCGCTCGGGAACAGAGTACAGCTGGTCGGGGATGATCTGTTTGTGACGAATGTAAGAAGGCTTTCCTGCGGCATTGCACTTGGCACGGCAAATGCGGTTCTGATCAAGGTAAACCAGATCGGAACGCTCTCTGAGGCGCTGGATGCGGTGGAGATGGCGCAGAGAGCAGGGTACCGCGCCGTCATTTCCCACCGGTCCGGAGAGACAGAGGATGATTTTCTGGCAGACCTTGCCGTCGCGACAGGCGCCGGCCAGATCAAAACCGGAGCACCGTGCCGGTCGGAGCGGAATGCGAAATACAATGAGCTTCTCCGCATCGAGGAACGCCTCGGTGAGGAAGCGAAATACCGGAATCCGTTCCCGCAAAAGGGAACCGGCGTAAGAGAATGGTGAAAAACGGCGTAAAACAGGCAAATAACAGTTGAAATCGTTCTTCCACTATGGTAAAATAATATAAGTTAGCCGTAGGAGGTGTAATTGTGGAAATTTTAAGAACGATTTTGACAGTCATTTATGTCATTGATTGTATTGCTTTAACCGTTGTTGTATTGATGCAGGAAGGAAAACAGCAGGGTCTCGGTGCTATTGCAGGTATCTCAGACACTTACTGGGGAAGAAACAAAAGCCGTTCTGCAGAAGGAACTCTGATCCGTGCAACAAAAATCATGGCAGTTCTGTTTATTGTACTGTCGGTTGTATTAAACATGAATTTTTAGCAAAGTAAAGACATCCTTATTCCCACGAGAAGGCGTAAGGGTGTCTTTTTCTACAAAGAGGAGATAATAGATGAAAGATAATAAGAAGAAAAAAGATCGGAGGAAATATCCGCAGGGCAGCGCGGCGTCCCATGCAGGACAGAACAGAGGGAACCATGGCGGTCATGCGGGCCATCCGCGTTCCAGAAGTTCGAAACTGCTGAAAAACCGCAAGACGCTGCTCATGGATCTCGTAAGCTCGAAAAACTATGAGCCGATGCGTCTGAAAGACATTGCCATGCTGCTGCAGGTGCCGAAAGCAAAACGGTCGGAGCTTGCGGAGGTTATGGAAATCCTGGTAAAAGAAGGAAAAATCGATGTGATCTCCGACGGCCGTTACCAGAAGAGCCGCGGTGCATCCACAACGACGGAAAAACGGGAAAAAAGAGACCGCCGCGCCGGAGAGCAGGGCAGAAGAGGACGCGATGACCGATTCCACAGAAAGAATGGAAAGGACGGCGACACAGAGAAGAAGCCGCGTATCCAGACTGTCGATATCCAGGCAGTCGTGGACGCTTACCAGATCCCGGAGGAGTTCCCGGCACGCGTGATCACACAGGCAGAAAAATGCCCGGAGGAAGTAATTCCAAACGATTACAACGGCCGCCTCGATCTGAAAAGCTGGCAGATGGTGACAATCGACGGCGAGGATGCCAAAGACCTCGATGACGCCGTATCCGTCACAAAAGCGGGCGATACGTGGACGCTTGGCGTTCATATCGCTGATGTGAGCAACTATGTGCAGGAAAATTCCGCCCTCGACCGTGAGGCGTTAAAGCGCGGCACCAGTGTCTATCTGCCGGACCGCGTCATTCCGATGCTGCCGAAGCGTCTGTCAAACGGCATCTGTTCCCTGAATGAAGGACAGGAGCGCCTGGCACTCTCCTGTATTATGACGATCAACGAGAAAGGCCGTGTGATCGGCCATCAGATCGCTGAGACGGTGATCCGCGTGGACCGCCGCATGACCTACACCGCCGTCAATGCAATCCTGACCGAGCCGGAAGCACATCCGGAGCTGATGGAGGAATATCATGAGCTGGTTCCGATGTTCCGCCAGATGCAGGAACTGTCTGCACTGATCCGGAGCTGTCGGAAAGAACGCGGAGCAATTGATTTTGAATTCCCGGAGAGCAAAGTAATTCTTGATGCAGAAGGGACGCCGGTGGAGATCTGCCCGTATCCGTCGAACGTGGCAACACGGATGATCGAGGACTTCATGCTGATGGCGAACGAGACCGTGGCAGAGGAATACTGCACACGCGAAATCCCGTTCTTATACCGGACGCATGACAAGCCGGACGGAGACCGCATGGAGGCAACGCTGACGCTGATCCGTGAACAGGGCATCAAAGTCGAAAAGCGTTCCCATGAGATTACGCCGGGTGAGGTGCAGAAGATTCTCACCAGCATCGAGGGAACCCCGGAAGAGCCGTTGATCAGCCGCCTGCTGCTCCGGTCGATGGCAAGAGCCATTTATACCCCGGAATGCAGCGGCCACTTCGGACTGGCAGCGTCATATTACTGCCATTTTACCTCACCAATCCGCCGTTACCCGGATCTGCAGATCCACCGCATTATCAAGGATGATCTGCGGGGACGTCTCGACAAGGGCGGCAGAATCGGCAAATATTCGTCCATTTTGCAGCATGTGGCGGAGCAGTCGAGTGCGATGGAGCAGCGTGCTGCAGAGGCAGAAAGAGAGGCTGTGAAGCTGAAGAAAGCCGAATATATGCTGGAGCATGTCGGCGAAGAGTACGACGGCGTCATTTCCGGCGTGACCGGATGGGGCTTCTATGTGGAGCTGCAAAATACCGTTGAGGGACTCGTTCACATCATGACACTGAAAGACGATTATTATAATTTTGATGAAGAAAATTACCGTCTGGTCGGAGAGCAGCACGGAAGAGTATTCCGCCTTGGTGAGCCGGTGCGTGTCCGTGTACGAAACGCCGAGCCTGCCAACCGGACAATCGATTTTACGTATGTAGAAAAAGAAACCGAGACAGAATAAATCCCTGGAGGAAAAAGCTATGGCAAAACAAAAAGGAAATCGAATGATTGCCAACAATAAAAAGGCATATCATGACTATTTTATCGAGGATAAATACGAGGCCGGCATCTCCCTTGCCGGTACCGAGGTAAAATCCCTCCGCATGGGAAAATGCAGCATCAAGGAATCCTTCATCCGCATTGAGCGTGATGAGGTATTCATATACGGCATGCACATCAGTCCGTACGAGAAGGGCAACATATTCAATAAAGACCCGCTGCGCATCCGGAAACTGCTGCTACACGACTATGAGATCCGCAAACTTGAGGCGCAGATCAAGGAAAAAGGCTACACGCTCGTTCCGCTGCAGGTGTATTTTAAAGGCAGCCTCGTAAAAGTCGAGATCGGTCTGGCACGCGGTAAAAAACTGTATGATAAACGGCAGGATATCGCAAAGAAGGATCAGAGACGTGAGGCGGAGAGAGATTTCAAAGTTAAAAATCTGTATTAAAAATCCTTGACAAAAAGTATGGGGAAAGACTATAATACGATATACGGCAGTTGAAAGAGAGTTTTCACTGCACCGGGACGATCTGTTTGCGTCCCCGTATCAAAGAAAAGCGTCTGTAGAACCAGCACGGGCTTGTACTGGTTTCGACGGGGGTTTTGAAGTTTGGGAAGCCATTCGTGGACTCCGGGACCGCGTCATCAACCTGGAACCTAAATTTAAACGCAGACGATAATTACGTAGCGTACGCTGCCTAAGTGCGGCGTTGTCAGCTGAATAGTTTTCCGCGGCTATTCTCCTGGCATCAAACAGATGCGGAGCACTTCGTTTCCAAAGCTTTGCGGAGATGGAAGATTTTATGAAGCTACCGAAGCGGCAAGCCTGTCATCCGGCGTGCCGATGGGGGAACCTTTAATAGAATGACTGTAATGGGAGATGCCTGAATGAATAGGCTTTCGGACAGGGGTTCGATTCCCCTCAGGTCCATACCTGAAAAACCGCTAAAATCCAGTGTTTTAGCGGTTTTTTTGTACATTTTTGATGGAAAAAACAGGGCAAAAATGCCGCTTTAGACCGTTTCAGACCGTTTAAAACCGCATGAATTTTGGTCAAAAAAGAAAGGAAAAATTCGAAATTTTGTCAAACTTTATCTTTATTCGCACTGTTAAGAACGTAAAAGAGACCGTTTCAAAGTGCTGCAGGCACATGAAGTAGAGATACTTGATGTGCCTGCTTTTTTGTACAATAGGAAAGTTCGACTTCCGTCGAACTCTTGATAAAAAGAGCCCGCACAAAGGCGGGCATGGCAAACAGACGATAGATTAAAAGAAGTCAATGTAAAAGCCTTCTTCAAATTCATCCTTATCAAGATCGTCATCTTCGGTAAGAAAATAGTGCATATGCACTATTTAAAAACGGTGGCTCCGTATAACAAAGATTTCTGTTCACAATATAAAAAAATATCCAGCAGGTTAACTTTTGAAGCGGTAAAACAAATGCTTAAGGATGTTTTGAGTTGGTAAGGGACTAATAGATTCTGTACTTTTCGCCCTATGATTGAATCTGATCATGCGCGAGAAAAGGAAAATAATAGAATTGACAGACTTGAAAAAATGAATTACGATTTTTAAAAGTACTGCATTGCTTGAATGAGAATTATATGTTAAGGTAACAGATATAAAGAGAACTTTAAGCATTGATTTATTAAAATAAACACGGATAGCGAGGTGTATTTATGACCATAGAAGAAATTCTTGCAGGAGAATCCAAAAACGTAGAATTCAAAGAGAACCTGCCGGAAAAGAGCATCAAATATATGAAGTCTGTGGTTGCCTTTGCAAATGGAACCGGAGGAAAAATTATTTTTGGAATTGCGGATAAAACCCGAGAAGTGGTTGGCTTTGACAAGGAAGATGTATTCAAAAAGATGGATGCGATTGCCAATGCCGTCTCGGATAGCTGTGAACCGGCAATTACTCCAGATATTACGCTGCAGACAGTTGATGGCAAGACGGTTATTGTGGCAGAAATTTCTGAAGGCAGACAGCGGCCATATTACATTAAAGCGCTTGGACGAGAGAGAGGCGTATATGTCCGTGTTGCTGGAACAACCCGGCTTGCTGACGAGTATATGATCAAAGAGCTGATGCTTGAGGGAAGCAATCGTTATTTTGATCAGGCGTTATGTACTGGACTGAGTGTTACAGAAGAAGAAATTGATACGCTTTGTAAAGCGATGAAGGAGCAGGCAGTCAAAAATGCCCATAATGAGGAGCAGAAAGCATCGGTAAAAGACGTTGGAAAGCAGCAGCTTCGATCATGGGGTATTTTGATTGAACGTGATGGAAAAGACTACCCTTCTAACGCTTATGCTATCTTAACGGGCTGTGGAGGGCTTCATGTTGCCATTCAGTGCGGTGTGTTTAAGGGAACAACGAAAGCGGTTTTTGTTGATCGAAGGGAATATACGGGTCCTTTGTGGGAACAAATAGAGGAAGCATTTCAGTTTGTTCTGCGAAATATTCATCTGGGAGCTACGCTTGTCGGCATTTACCGTCAGGATATTTATGAAATCCCGCCGGATGCAATTCGTGAGTTGATTATCAACGCGGTGGTGCATCGCAGCTATCTGGATCATGGTACAATACAGGTTGCGGTGTATGACAACCGACTGGAAATCACATCGCCGGGGAAATTGCCGATGGGACAAACGTTGGAGCGTATGAAAGAAGGCTATTCCAAAATCAGGAATGAAGCCCTTGCACATGCCTTTTCGTATATGAATCTGATTGAACATTGGGGAAGCGGGATTCCGAGAATTATAGACAAGGTAAAATCTGCTGGACTACATGAACCGGAGTTTATTGGTGGAGAAGTTGACTTGCGTATCAATATCTATCGAGGACAAAACGATACAAATAACGCCAGAATCAACGCCAAGAAAACAAAAAATGGCGTTAATGATATAAAAAATGGCATTGATGGCGTTAAAATATCACGAACGAAGGAACAGGTTCAGATAGAAAAACTGTTACAGGCTATAGAAAAGAACCCATTTGCAACCCAGGCGTATTATGCGGAACAGATCGGTGTGTCCAAAAGAACTGTTTCACGAATATTTGTTTCTTTACAGCAAAATGGTGTGTTGGTACAAAATGGAACAAACAGAAAATCGAATTGGGTAATCATAAAGTAGGAGAAACAGAAGAATGCAAATATTGGTCGATGCAGATGCCTGTCCGGTAATTGAGACGGTTGAGAAAATTGCAAAAGAGCATTGTGTTCCGGTAACACTGTTGTGCGATACCAATCATGATTTGATATTTGATATCGGATTATAGCGAAATAGTCGTGGTTGGTGATGGAGCAGATGCTGTGGATTATGAACTGATCCGTGTCTGTCATAAAGGCGATATTGTCGTATCGCAGGATTATGGTGTGACGGCGATAGCGTTGGGAAGAGGTTCTTATGCGATTCATCATTCTGGTAAATGGTACACGAATAAGAATATCGATTAGATGCTCATGGAGCGTTATTTAAACAACGAAGTGAAAAAATACCCGCATCATCGTGTCAGAAGGACAAAGAAGCGAAAAAAAGGCGGATACTGAGGGATTTGAACAGTCTTTTGAAAAAATGTTAGGGATGATACAGGAGAAAGAAGGAAAAGAGTTTAGAAGATAAAATTATCAGAGAGTGAAATAAAGTGATTTGATAATATTAGGAGATATGCCCGGATGCTATTTTTCAAAAAGGAAAAAGTGTCAGGGCATTTTTATGTGCAAAACTAATAAAAATAATTCTGAAAATATAGTAAAAATAAGCATATTGTCAAATGAAACGGAGGATATATAATAAAATATAGAAATATAAGCGGTGAGAAAAATTGAAAGGAAAAGTGCCTATGAAAAAACTCGGAAAATATGGTAAAAAGGTATTCTGCGTGGTAATTGGAATGCTATGTGCAGCAGCGATTGGCGCCTGTGGAAGCACACAAAGTGGGTCCCAAGATGAAAAAGATGTGAGAAATGATATTTCTGTCTATGAAGAGGGAGCTGATTTGGAAGGAACGCTTACATATGGAACCTTATTTATTGAGCCGCAGACCCAGCATATGATTGATTTATTTATGAAGGAGCATCCAGGCGTAAAAATTGAAACAAAGGTTGTTTTTGACAATGATGTTACGGATGAACAGTATAATGAAGGCTTAAATACCTTGCTTACAGAACTTGCATCGGATCAACGGGCGGATATTTATGATGCAACGTATTTACCATCGGAAATTAAGACGAAAGGCAGCGGCTATTTCGAGGACTTAAATCAGTATATTGATGCAGATCCTAATTTTAACAGAGATGATTATTACGATAATATCCTGCGAGCAGCAGAAGTCGATGGAAAACTGTATCAAATTCCGGAAGGTTTTTATTATGTTATGCTTCGGTTGAATAGAAACATAACGGATGAACTGAATTATGAAGTCCCGGACGAAATGGATATCAATGATTTATATGAGTTATATCAGCAGGCCAAGCCAATTGCAGATGATGATTTTACGATTGATGTACAAAACAATATTTACGTGTTTCTGCCGATGACAGAGGACAGAGCTTATTTGAAGAAGGAAGAAGTAAATTTTGATTCAGAAAATTATGTGGATTTTCTGAGAAAAATGCAGGAACTGTATCAATATCAACCATCCTATGCGACCCATGCATTCACGGATATTAAAAGCTTTTCCGGAAAGAGTGTCCTGCTGAATACATTTACAAATTTACTCGAAGGTTCTCCGAGCGGAATGTTTGAAGAAACCGATACGGCAACAAAACCGATCCTGTTGAAATCAACGGATGGAAAAATTCCTTTCTGGAGAATTGGTGAGGACTTTTCCATGAGTTCAGGCTGCAAAGATAAAGCGCTTGCATGGGAATTTATCAAATTCTGCATTGGTCAGAAACAATTTGAGTTCGAAGATGCAAACAGTGATTCTTACTACAGAAATTTCTTTACCTATGGCAGTATGCTGAACAAAGAAAACACACGGCAGCTTGTTGCGTATCAATTGGAAAATGATGACGACACAGCAGAAAAATGGGAAGCATACAATGAAAAAGTTTCTGCAAAAGCTTTTCGGGATTTACAGTTAGACAGTATTTTGACTGAAATTCGAAACGAATGTATGGAGCAGAAAATCACCCCAGAGGAATGTGCGAAGCTTTTTCAGCAAAGAGCAGAGCTTTATGTTAATGAGTAGAAGCTGTCCTTAATCCATGGAATCAGGTATATGAAATGAAAAAACGAAATTTTATTTATATGTGTTTTATCCTTCCAAGTTTTATCGGGATCATGGCTTTTTACATCGTGCCGTTTCTTCTGTCCTTGTATTTTGCAGTGATTGACAACATGATGAACAAGGAATGGGTGGGTCTTAAAAACTTTAAACTGTTATTCGAAAATGAGTTATTCCTTTCAGCACTCCGTAATACCGGAATTTTTTGCGGGATTGCAATACCGCTGGGAATGGCGATTGCTTTGCTTCTGGTACTGGTTTTGAAAAAGCAGAGGAGAGGTCGAATTCTTCTTATCCTGCTCCTGATCCCATTAATCGTTCCATCTGGAACGGTGATTGCTTTCTGGAAATATTTGTTTGAGAGAAATGGTTTTCTGGATGGGTTTTTACAGCTTTTTGGAAAAAACATGTTCGATATTGAGAATTCCAGATGGGCCATTTTGATTATTATCCTGATGTATCTGTGGAAAAATATCAGTTTTTCGATTGTCCTTTTCTGGTCCGGGATAAACTGGATTCCGCAGATCTATCATGAGCAGTGCCAGCTGGATGGAGCTACAGGGCGGCAGGAATTCCAATATATTACATGGATCTTATTAAAACCAACGACGTTAGTTGTGCTGTTGATGTCGATCGTGAATTCTTTTAAGGTTTTTAAAGAGATCTATATGCTGTATGGGGCCTATCCATCACCGTATGTTTATATGCTGCAGCACTATATGAATAACCAGTTTTTGTCACTTAATATGCAGAAACTGTCAGCTGCAGCATGGTGTATGTTTCTCATACTGGGAATCTTTCTGGGCATCATTTATCGGGTCCAGAGGAAGAATCTGGATTATTTGTAAAGATCTTTTGTGGGTGATTTTATGAAAAAGAGATATTCGAATTTTTTCGAAAAGCTGATCTGCATGGGAGCTGTCATTTTGGCAGTCATTCCGTTGTTGTTTGTGGCTGGAAAGTCGGTACAAGTTCCAGAAGAGTATCTTATATTGCTCTTTAAGAGACCTTTGTATTTGCGGATGATGTGGAATTCCCTGATTATTACTATTCCGGTTTTGATTGGACAGCTTTTGCTTGCACCGCTTGCCGCATACGGCTTTTGGCAATGCAGGTGGAAATACAAGGAGATTTTGTTCTATCTTTACATGATTGTCATGCTTATGCCGCTGCAGCTGACTTTAGTGCCAAATTATTTAGTGGCGAATTGGCTGGGCATTCAAAATTCGTCCTTGGCAATTATTCTTCCGGCAATGTTTCAGCCATTGGGGGTATTTCTGATTCGTCAGCAGATACAGGATTTTCCGCAGGAAACGTTAGAAGCAGCCAGACTGGACGGAGCCAGCGAATACAGAATTTATCGTTCCATTGTAAAGCCTAATTTGAGTTCAGCCATTGCTGCTGCATTAATCCTGATTTTTATTGACAATTGGAATATTGTAGACCAGGCGGTCATTTTTTTGAGAGAGCCATATCAGCAGCCGTTATCCGTGTATCTTTGCCAGATTTTAGAGGAACAGCCGGATATCTTTTATGCAGCGTCCGTTTTTTACGCAGTACCAGTTTTATTGATATTCTTAATGGGACAGGACTATTTGATACAGGGAATCAGTATGTCCGGTGTGAAAGCGTAGAGGGGAAGAAAGTACGATGAAGTTCAAAAAAATAAGTATAGGGTTAATCGCTCTGTGGTTTCTGTTTTTAACTGCCGCAACGTTTTGGTCGGTCAAAGAAGAGAACAAAACGCTTCCTTCCGTCTGGACAGAGGAGGCACAGGAAGGCAGCATTGAGTATGAATTTCCAGTTGATTTGGAAGTAAGCGCAGCTGATCAGGCAATTGGCTATATCAGCGTGTATGATAACGTTCCGGAATCTTTGCTGCAGGAGGGCAGAGATCTTCTGGTTGGAAAAGTGTGTTCTGTCATTCGAAAGGATGATTTGTATGAGCTTACGGTAGATCTGTATGAAAAACATTCGATTGGTGAAAACGTTGAGGGAAAAATCGAAATCACTTCTGAAGATGTTTTTTCAAAAGTGATCACACGGCAGGCGATTCATGAAGGAGACTTTGGAAAAACGTGTGTCTATTATATTAAGCGTCAGAAGGGAGCCTGGGGGTATGAAAATATTCTGGAAGAAAAAGCTGTGACATGTTTTCCAAATAGAAATTCAGATTTCGTGGTACTTTTATCAGAAGTAGACGAACCGATGGTCGTAAGCACATCAGAACTGACAAATGGAGAACGGGTGAAATTAACAGAAAAAGATTAAGGAAAAGAATACAGCCTCACTACCGGGACTTTCAGGGGTGAGGCTGTTTCATTATGTTCTATGCATGTGCCGATTTATACAGGCTTTAAAACACATTATCATCCGAATAATGCGTCATGATACCTTTCGCATTGTAGCCCAATATATTCCGTAACTTATCAATTGCATTTGCTTCTATATATTGATTATGCCATAACCGCTTCATAAGAACTACGGTCCTAATCGTAAGAACTGGAAACATTGTGAATGACAATGAAAAATGTACGACTATCACCAAAGCCGGAAGCCTAGAAACAGGAGATGCGACCTTGACCGGCATTTTAATGGCGCTGGTGGCAGGATTTTTCGGTGTGCTGGAAGAAACCGTCCGCAGAAAAAACGCCAGTAATGCGGTGGTAATTTAAAAAATATGGAAACAAGGAACGATATAGCTTAACGGCTATGCCGTTCTTTGTTTTTTACTTAAGTACATGTTAGAAATTCCCTGGTATCTGACAATCACACATTATTTTTACGTAATTTAATGTGTGTTCGTCGCTTTACAGTTGATAATCACACATTATTTCAATATAATATAATGTGTGATTGTCAAAGAGGGGTGAGAAACATGAATGTTAAGGAGAAAATCGAAGAACTGCGAGAAGCGTCAGAGGACGGTACGATTACCGCAGCGCAAGTAACAGAAGCCGGACTGCACCGCAGCGTTTTACAGAAGTTTGTCAAGAGCGGCGAGATATACCGCTTCGGGCGTGGCCTGTATGTGTGGAGCGACGTATGGGAGGATGATTTCTACCTTTTACAGCGAAAGTATGGGCGCGGAATTTATTCGCACGATACTGCTTTGTATCTGCGGGGCTATTCGGATCGTACCCCGGCAAAATATACGATGACCTTTCCCAAAGGCTACAATGCTTCATCCTTGAAACGGGAAAATCTAATTGTCAAGCGCGTTGTGCCGGAGAACTATGAACTTGGCAGAATTGAAATGAAATCCCCATCCGGCAATCCAATTCGTGTTTACAATTTGGAACGGACGCTGTGTGACATCCTGCGCGGCAGCGGCAGTGATATACAGATTGTCGGAGAAGCTATGAAACGCTATGCAGCATCCAAGGATAAGAACATTCACAGACTGATGCAGTACGCAGATCAGCTTCGTGTGAAGCCCAAGGTGCTGCGATATATGGAGGTTTTGCTATAGACTGTTTCAGACCGAAAAAAATGGGGTCAAAATCGCGGTCGAAAATTAAGGGGAAAAGGAAAAATTTTCCATAAAAAAGTTGATTATCTGATAGAAAAATGAAAAGGGGAGCAGATATGCAGTTACTAATCAAACAACGTGTATTTTCCTGGTCAGACACGTATGATATCTATGACGAGCAGGGGAACCAAAAGTATTTTGTGAAAAATGAATTTATCTCGCTGGGACACCGTCTGCATGTGTACGATGCGGCGCATAATGAAATTGGGTTTATCAAACAGAAATTATTTTGCTTTCTTCCGACTTTTGAAATTGAATGGAACGGGCAGTTAATGGGACATATCGAAAAACGTTTTGCACTGTTCCGCCCCCAATACGATGTAGATTTCATGGGATGGCGTGCAGAAGGTGACTTCATGGGATGGGATTACGATGTATATGAAGCCTGCAGTGCAGTCGTCCACGTACATAAAAAACTTCTGAGCTGGGGTGACACGTATGTCATCGAATATGATAATCCGAGCAATGAAATTCCGGCATTATTACTGGTGCTGGCGATCGATGCGGCAAACTGTTCACAAAATAATGGATAGCTGGCAGTGTCTGGAATGGCGTCAGGGGAGATGCGGATATGAGAACTTTGGGAAATATTCTGTGGTTTATATTTGGAGGCATGTTCGGCGGACTTGCATGGATTTTTGCAGGATGCATCTGGTGTATTACGATTGTTGGAATTCCGTTTGGACGGCAGTTTTTCAAGATGGCAAGGCTTTCGTTTATGCCATTTGGCACGAGTGTAATTGGATAAAAGGTGTATGGAAAAAGATCGGGTTACCGGTCTTTTTCTATGCGTATCATGAGGCGGCCATTCCTTTGATGCAAATAGAAACATGATAAAAGTATTGCGCAGCAGAATAAAGTATGATACCATAAATTTACAGAAAAAATAAAGAAACGATAGAATATTTAGTATTAATTAAAAAATCAGGAAACAGAAGGGGGGAAGTTTATGAAGATAAGACAGACAATCTTTTTATTACCTTTGTTTTTGCTGGCGGGCTGCGCATCTGCAGGAGGATCACAGAGCAGAGATCTGGATTTAAAGGAACTCTGTACAGAGGAGCAGGTTTTCCAGTATGCGGATTTTGAATGGGGAACGGATTCGGAACAGCTTTTCAAACAGAGCTCCCTGAAGTTTGATGAAAAAGATCTGGGACAGGGTGATGAGAGCAGCACAAAGACATACGAGAGCAAAGAAAAATTTTCCCTGGAAAATGCAGAATCTAACATGGATCTGGAATTTTCGGACGGTCAGCTGAGTCAGGTTTCCTTTACTTTTGACATCGAACAGGATGCCAATACATGGATTCAGAAAGAAGTAGACGAACTGAATTCTTTATACGGCGGAGGAATTGCAACTGGACTCGGAAATCAGATTTATCAGTGGCAGGGGGAGCAGGATACGGTTCTGCAGCTGACGGCTTTTACGGAAGGGGATGAAAGCGCAACCGTTATCTTAAGCGTGGCATCGATGGAATACTCGATTGGATCATAAAATTGACAGATACGGGCGCATCAGACGGCAATGTCTGGTGCGCCTGCTTTTTTGTGAAAAAACTTTCCAAAGCTTTTAAAAGCCAGAAAGATAGAATGACAAAAGTGTCACAGATGTGATATAGTAATAGAATAATGTGAAAAAGAGAAGGATTTGACAAAAGAGATGGAGTTAGGAAATTTTCAGAAATCAGTAGATTCAGATGAAATCAAAACAATGGCATTTGAAATCATCGGAAAACCGGTGAAAGCGGTTTCACGCATCTGCGAGCAGTGGGGCGAGGCGGAAGATGAAGTGCGGGAGTACGATGTGTATGTGATCGAGACAGATGCAGGAAAATATACACTGAAGAAAACCGGCAGCAAAGAAGCGCAGATTTATGCGCAGTATCTGTCAAAAGGAGAGTTTCACGTACCGCAGTATGTCGGCATGCGGCAGGCAGAGGATGCGGACTGGATCTGCATGAAGTATGTAGAAGGAAACGACATGCGGGATATGACGGACGAGACAACAGAAAAAGCGGCAGAAACCTTAAGTAAAATTCAGTCGTATTTCTGGACACCGTCGATGGACAAAGCGCCGGAAAATGAAGTGGAGCAGAGATTTGTCGAATACTGGAAACGCGTTCTGCGCCGAGCATCGTCCGTAGCGGATGATCCAATTCTGCGGAAAGTGTATCAGATGTTCCTGGACCGCCAGCTGACTTGTCCATGTACAATGTCAAACGGTGATTTCCTGCAGTGGAATGTGATCTATGACGGCGAAAATGTTGTCATGATTGACTGGGGATTTGGTGGAATGATGCCGTATTCTCTGGACATTGCAAGATTCCTGGCACATGCGACCGAGACACGGAGTACTTTCCCGTTCTACATGAACGATGCACAGAAAGAGCTGTTTCTGGATCGGATGTATGAAGCGTTAAAGACAAAGATTTCACGCGAACAGTTCAATCTGGATGTGAAGCTGGCCACGCTGAATGAGTATATCGAGTTTGTGGAAGCAGAAGAGGACGAAGACGGCTGGTATCTGGAGCATGCACAGGCGCTGGCAGAGGAACTTCTCAATTTGTAAAAAAACGGATTGCATTTATCTGTAAGTTGTCCTATAATAGGGAACAGAAAATAAAAAGAAAGAGCACCATTGGTGTAAAGGTGAGGGAATGTTTCTGCGATAATCGACTTTAAGAAAAACACAAAGAATGGACAGCCTGGAAAACAGGCCTGTTTTTCGTGTACGCTTAAAGACGAGAATCGCTGAATCATTTCCCTTTTTTATGAGAATAGAACAGGGATATTTTTTTGCGGGTCTGTTTTGCGTACGCAGGACAGGCTCGTTTTGCGTAAAAAAGCAGAAAAGAGGCTGCCGGAGCAAAGGGGGCTTCTGTATGATGCAGATAAAAAAATTAACACTGACACATAAAAAAGATCTGCGGGTGATTCTCGAAGATTTTCAGCTTGTACTGAATGACGGTGATAAGGCCGTTATCATTGGAGAGGAGGGAAACGGAAAATCGACGCTGCTGAAGTGGATGTACGATCCCGCACTGACGGAAGATTACATCGAATCCACAGGCGAGCGCATCATCGGAAAGGAGCGGCTTGGATATCTGCCACAGGAACTTCCGGAGGCGGAGAAAACGAAGACGGTGTATGAGTATTTCTATGAAAAAGAAAAGTTCTGGGATCAGACACCGAAGGATCTGGCGGTGCTGGCAAGAAAATTTGGTCTGACGGAAGAGTTTTTCTATCGGGATCAGCAGATGAGGGAGCTTTCCGGCGGCGAGAAGGTGAAAGCGCAGATGATGCGTCTTCTCATGGAGGATGCCACGGTCCTTCTGCTGGACGAGCCGTCAAATGATATTGATCTTGCGACACTGGAACTTCTGGAGAAACTGATCCGCGAATGGGAGCATATTGTTGTTTTTATTTCGCACGATGAAACGCTGATTGAAAACACGGCAAATATGGTCATTCATATTGAACAGATTGTGCGGAAGACAAAATCGAGATACACGGTTGCGAAACTTCCCTATCGGACGTATGTAGAGGAGCGCCTGCAGAATTTCGAGCGCCAGGAACAGAAGGCGCAGAGTGACAGGAGAGAGAAAGCGCTGCGCGATGAGAAATACCGAAAGGTATACCAGAGCGTGCAGAACGCCTTGAACAACTGTTCCCGTCAGGCACCGTCCGTGGCGAAAAATCTGAAGGACAAAATGCATACCGTAAAGGCGATGAACCGCAGATTTGAAAAAGAAGATGCCAGCATGACAGAAATGCCGGAGCAGGAGGAAGCGATTTACTTCCAGCTTGGAGGAGCAGAGGCAGCCATGCCCGCCGGGAAAACGGTCATCGAATACCGTCTTCCGAAACTGGAAACGCCGGATGGAGAGCGGGTTTTGGCGGAAAATATCACCTTAAAGATAAGAGGACCGGAAAAAATATGCATTGTCGGCCCGAACGGGGCAGGCAAGACAACACTGCTGAAAAAGATTGCGACAGAGTTGAAAGCACGGGAAGATCTCCGCGTAGATTACATGCCGCAGAACTACGAGGATCAGCTGGATCTTTCCATGACGCCGGTCGATTTTCTGGATTCCACCGGGGAGAAGAGTGAGAGGACGAAGATTCGGACGTATCTCGGATCGCTGAAATACACGGCAGACGAGATGGATCACCCCATCCGCGAACTGTCCGGCGGCCAGAAGGCAAAAGTATTGCTTCTGAAAATGAGCCTTGGCAATGCCAATGTGCTGATTCTGGATGAACCAACCCGAAACTTTTCACCTCTGTCCGGACCGGTGATAAGAAAGATGCTCCGCGAATTTCCAGGCGCCATCATCAGCATTTCGCATGACAGGAAGTATATCGGGGAGGTGTGCGGGAAGGAGTATCTGCTGGAAAAAGACGGACTCAGACTGATCAGAGAAGAAAAATAAAAATATTCGATAACGAAAAATACGACGGTGGCTGGCCGTCGTATTTTTCCGTGGAGAGATTATGTTTGTCTTAAGAGAAGGTTTTACAGCAGATTCTGTTCCGGTGAAGTCGGGAAAAATGTTAATTTTATATTGAATTAGGTCTGGAAAAATGTTAAATTAGAGTAAGAATAACCAGGGAAAAATGTGAAATAATAAAAAAGAGAAATGGAGGAAGATCAGCATGCGTCGATTTGCAATGGATAAACTATTAGACTGGAAGAAAAAAAGTAACAGAAAACCACTGATTTTAATGGGAGCCCGGCAGGTTGGTAAAACGTGGTTAATGAAAGAATTTGGTAAGACATATTATGAAAAAACCGCCTACATTTCTTTTTACAATAATCAGAGAATGCAGGCGGTTTTCGATACGGATTTCGATATAAAACGTATTATTATGAACCTCAATATTGAATCAGGTGTAGCGATTACCCCAGAGAATACATTGATTGTTCTGGATGAAATTCAAAATGCACCAAAAGCGTTAGAATCTTTGAAGTACTTTTGCGAAGAAGCACCGGAATATCATGTAATAGCAGCAGGTTCACTTCTTGGTGTGGCACTTCATGAGGGAATATCCTACCCGGTGGGAAAAGTAGATTTACTGGACTTATATCCATTCAATTTCAGAGAATTCCTGTGCGCTATGGACGAAGAAGGACTGGAAAGCGCGTTGGAAACAAAAGATTATAACTTGATTGACAATTTTTCAGATAAATATTTGTTCTGGTTAAAAAATTATTATTATACAGGAGGCATGCCAGCAGTTGTGGATGCATTTCGGCTGAACAAAGATTATGCAGAGGTACGACAGATACAGAGTGATATTGTACGGCAGTATGAGGGTGATTTTGGAAAACATATCAAAGCAAAAGTTCTCCCAAGAATACGAATGGTATGGGATTCTATTCCGATGCAGCTGGCGAAGGAGAATAAAAAATTTTTCTTTAGACAGATAAAGAAAGGAGCCAGAAGCAGCGAATTCGAAATAGCAATTCAGTGGCTTCTGGATTGTGGATTAGTATATAAAGTCAACCGGGTAAATGAGCCTCATATGCCGCTGAAGGCGTATAAAAATATGAATGCATATAAATTATTCGTACTGGATGTAGGACTGCTCGGAGCAATGAGTGAACTGCCAGCAGAATCCATATTGGAAGGTAACGATATTTTTGTTGAATTTAAAGGCGCGCTTACAGAACAGTACGTTCTGCAGCAGTTAATTTCAGATACCCCTTATACGCCATATTATTATGGAAATGAAAAAGCAACTTTCGAGCAGGATTTTCTGATTCAGAAGGCAAAGAGTATTGTGCCGATTGAAGTAAAGGCAGAACAGAACATTCGATCCCATAGTCTTAAAACATATTGCGAAAAGTTCCAGCCGGAAGAAGCAGTTCGATTTTCAACATTGAAGTATAAAGAGCAGGAGTGGATGGTAAATATACCATTATACGCTGTTTGTAACTTATAAATTAAAACAGCTATAAATCCCACGAAAGAAGGTGATCCCCATGCCATTTAAAATCATCCGAAACGACATCACAAAAGTTCATGCCGATGCGATCGTCAACACAGCCAACCCTTAGCCAATTTACGTGAAAACGTATCAGAGGGGCGGTTACTTTAATCAAAGCCAGACGTTCCACCCGTTTTACCAGCCGGAGCAGATCAAAAAGGAAGAACTGGACAAAATTCTCGAAGCCGACAGCATCGCTGATGACAGCACAATCCAGAATGCTTTTTACGATGCCCCGACAGTTGTCTATCTGTTTGCACCGTATACCTACCCAAACGACGCACAGGACTGCTGCGTTGCAAAATCATTTACGATCAGGCAGAATAAACCGAAAAATCCCGGGAAATATGTGAACTTCCTGGGTGCTTTTTGGATGGAAATATTCTTGCAATTTTACAGCACAGTTATTATAATAAAGACAAGTTCTGCAGTAAACTCGTTTTTCGCAGAAAACGCCAGAAGCGGAGGATGACGTTCAAAAAACAAAAAAGGAGCGTAAGAGAAATGGCAAAAATTTTAATCAGCCCTTCCAAATATTTACAGGGCGCAGGGGAAATGAAAAACATCGGAACATATGCTGCAAAATGCGGAAAGAAAGCACTGGTTCTGATCAGCCAGGGAGGCTACAGACGGATCGGAACAATGATCGAAGAAAGCTTTGCGGGAAGCGACTGCAACGTTGTTTTTGATTATTTCAACGGCGAGTGCTGTGAGAGTGAGATCAACCGTCTGGTTGCTATCGTGAAAGAAAAAGGCTGTGATCTGGTCATCGGTGTCGGCGGAGGCAAAATTTTTGATACCGCAAAAGCAGTTGCCTACTACGCAGAAAAACCAGTATTCATCTGCCCGACCATCGCATCGACCGATGCACCGTGCAGCGCACTGTCTGTTGTATACACAGAAGAGGGTGTATTCGAGAAATACCTCTTCCTTCCGGCAAACCCGAACCTGGTTCTGATGGACACCGACATCATCGTAAAATCTCCAGTCCGCCTGACCGTAGCCGGAATGGGTGATGCACTTGCCACCTATTTTGAAGCAAGAGCCTGCCAGAGAAGCGGAGCTACTTCCTGCGCCGGTGGAAAAACAACCGAGGCAGCGATGGCACTCGCGAAACTCTGCTTTGACACTCTGATGGAAGAAGGTGTAAAAGCCAAAATCGCTCTTGAAGCCGGCGTATGCACCCCGGCAGTCGAGAAAGTCATCGAGGCCAACACCCTCCTTTCCGGAATCGGTTTTGAAAGCGCAGGCCTCGCAGGAGCCCACGCCATCCACAACGGCTTCACCGTACTCGAAGAGTGCCATCACATGTACCACGGTGAAAAAGTAGCCTTCGGAACCCTGACTCAGCTCGTCCTGGAAAACGTACCGCTCGATGAACTCGAAGACATCATCTTATGGTGCATCGAAGTCGGTCTCCCAGTCACCTTGGCTGAACTCGGTGCCGGAAACGTAACCGACGACCAGCTCATGGAAGTAGCCAAAACCGCATGCGCAGAGACCGACACCCTCCACAACATGCCATTCGAAGTAACCCCGGAGACCGTCTTCGCCGCCATTAAAGCAGCCGACGCCTACGGTAGATACTATCTCGACGAAGAAGAATAACCCGTATGAAAAAAGATCTCCTGCCAACCCCAGGAGATCTTTTTTCATACCCAAATTTAATCAATACAAAAAATAGAAGTTTCCAACTCCCTTTCTATATGTTAAAATAAACTCACCCCATTTCACAGAAAAAACATAAACCCATGTTAAAGTAAAATGGTAAAAATATCAAACATAAAAACACAACGAGATTAGGAAAAAGCACGAGCGGGCGGGCAGCCGTTTTTTTTCCGTCCGTCAAATAAAGGAGACTTTCAATCATGGACAAATTAAAAATCCTAGTAGTAGACGACGAAAGCCGTATGCGCAAACTTGTCAAAGATTTTTTAGTAAAAGCCGGATACGACGTCATCGAAGCCGGTGACGGCGAACAGGCCGTAGACACCTTCTACGCCCAGAAAGACATCGCCCTCATCATCCTCGACGTCATGATGCCCAAAATGGACGGCTGGCAGGTCTGCCGCGAAATCCGCCAGAACTCCAAAGTCCCGATCATCATGCTCACCGCCAAAAGCGAAGAACGCGATGAACTCCTCGGCTTTGACCTCGGCGTAGACGAATACATCTCAAAACCATTCTCCCCGAAAATCCTCGTCGCCCGCGTCGAAGCCATCCTGCGCCGCAGCGGCAAAACCGGCGAAGACGACGTATTAGAAGCCGGCGGCATCCGCATCGACAAAGCCGCCCACATGGCATCCATTGACGGAAAACCAATGGAGTTAAGCTATAAAGAATTCGAACTCCTCACCTACTTCCTCGAAAACCAGGGAATCGCCCTCTCCAGAGAAAAAATCCTGAACAACGTCTGGAACTACGACTACTACGGCGACGCCCGCACCATCGACACCCACGTCAAAAAACTTCGCAGCAAAATGGGCGACAAAGGCGATTTAATCAAGACCATCTGGGGCATGGGCTATAAATTCGAGGCGGACGAATCATGAACGGAACAGAAAAACAAAATGAGACTTCCATGGAGATACCTGCAGAAGATTCTCGTGTGACAATGGGAAACCAGACGGAGAAAAAGCACCGGTTTCACTTGAAAATGCCACAAAAGGGAAGAAAACACTCCGTCAAAAAACGAATTGCCTACACTTTTATTGCGACCATGGCGGCTACCCTGCTTATCATCGGCCTGATCAATTACTTCTTTCTCGGGTCCTTTTATATCCGGGATAAAGAACACATTCTGGCAGAGAGCTTTCAGAAACTGAATGCGACAGGCGGAGACAGCGACGATATCCCTGATACCTTCGAGCAGTTCTGCGTTACCAACAACCTGAAAGTCATTATCACCGGACCGGAGCTCAGCAGCTTCGTCTATTCCAACGCAACCGACCGCCAGAGCCTCCAGACCCTGATCTTCGGCCTGATCAGCGGAAACGAGCAGGCAAATACCAAAGTCGTTGACAGCAAAGACAACTATCAGATCCAGAAATTCTACGACAGCCACGCCGATGCCGAGTATCTGCAGATCATCGGCTGGTTTGACAATGGAAACTGCTACTTTGCAAGATGCCCGCTGGAGAGCATCACGGATGCGGTCGGCCTTTCCAACCAGTTTTACCTCTTTATCGGCATTCCGATCATCATCATCGGTGCCATTGTGATCTGGATCATCACCCGCCAGATCGTCCGTCCGGTGCAGGAGCTGACCGAAATTTCGAAAAAAATGGCAGCCCTTGACTTCGATGCCCGCTACGTGAGCGGCGGAAAAGACGAGATCGGCGAGCTTGGAAACAACTTCAATGTCATGTCCGAACAGCTTGAGCAGGCGATTTCCGAGCTGAAAAGTGCGAACGTTGAGCTGCAGAAAGATATTGACAAAAAAACGCAGATTGATGAAATGCGCCGCGAGTTTCTCGCAAATGTCACACATGAGCTGAAAACCCCGATCGCTCTGATTCAGGGTTATGCGGAAGGCCTGAAAGACAACATCAACGACGACGAGGAAAGCCGCGAGTTCTACTGCGATGTCATCATCGACGAGGCGGCAAAGATGAACGAGATGGTCAAAAAACTCCTGAACCTGAACCAACTCGAGTTCGGTGAGGATCAGGTCAATATGGAACGGTTCGATCTGAACGCCGTGATTAAAGGCGTGCTGCAGTCCTCCGACATCCTGATCCGCCAGAAAGAGGCAAAAGTGCTCTTTACCGGCGGCGACCCGCTCTATGTCTGGGGCGATGAATTCAAAGTCGAGGAGGTTATCACCAACTATCTGACGAATGCCCTCAACCATCTGGACTACGACCACACGATTGAGATCAGCTGCAAAAAAGAAGGGAATGTCGTAAAGACAACCGTTTTCAATACCGGGGACCCGATCCCGGAGGAGGATCTCGACAAGGTATGGGTGAAATTCTTCAAGGTGGACAAAGCGAGAACAAGGGAATACGGCGGAAGCGGCATCGGCCTTTCCATCGTAAAAGCCATTATGGATTCCTTCCAGCAGCAGTGCGGCTGCCAGAATTACGACAACGGTGTGGCATTCTGGTTCACACTGGAGGCAGATGGAAAAACGGAAGAAGCATAATTGCAAAAAGCGTGCCAGAAAAAGGAAATACAGCCTTTTCCTGGTGCGCTTTTCTTGCATAAAGGAAAAAGATGGTGTAGAATAATAGCACAAACGGTCGAAAAGAGAGGGAGAAAAGAGATGGCGGATTCCAACAGTACAAAGAGTGCGCTTGCAGATGCAATGAAAAAATTGATGGTACGCAAGTCTTTTGCGAAAATCAGTATTTCAGATCTCTGCGAGGAATGCGGTCTGAACCGGAAAAGCTTTTATTATCATTTTAAAGATAAATACGATCTGGTAAACTGGATCTTTTATGTGGACTTTCTGACAAACATGGGCGGAAAGAACTTTGAGAATGAATGGGATGTGCTGGTGGCGGTCTGCAATATTTTCTATCAGAATAAAGCATTTTACCAGAGTGCTCTGAGGATCGAAGGGCAGAACAGTTTTAAGGATTACTTTTACGAGATGCTCGAGCCGGTCATGGCGTTTTTTGTACAGGATCTCTTTCAGGTACAGAATCAGAAACTGTTTGTAACGTTCTTCTGTGATGCCTTCCTGACCGCGGTTCTGCGCTGGTTTTCCATGGAAAGCGAGCTGGAACCGGAAACGTTTGTCGAAGAACTGAAAGAAGTGATATACAGATCATCAGAAAAAATAGCAGCCAAAGCGGAACCAAAGAAATAAAATTCCGCTTTGGCTGTACTTTTATGCATCTGCGAGCAGTTCACGGTAAAATATATTCCGAAGAGACAACTCTTCAAAGGAAACGGTGGGCGTATCGAGTGTGCGGGCCATGTGATCCGGCAGAAGCAGCAGATACGCCGGATTGGCGGTGATAATCTGCTCAATTTTGCGGGAGTCTTCCTGCACTTCGATCGGGAAGAATGGCTGTATGGGGGTGAAGCGGTACTGTTGAACAACATCGGAAACAGCCCGGATACTTTCTTTTGAGCACGAATCATCTGCGACCAGAAAGAAAAAGACACTCTGTTCCATCTGGGAATACAGGTGGTCAAAAGAGAGCAGATAAGCGGCAGCATCTGCATCCTGATAGACTTTGTGCATACCGAACAGCGTTCTCTGACGGCGCAGGGCTTTTGCCATGGAAGCCGTTGAGGGGGCATCAATTGGAAGAGAAACCATCAGGTTCGGACAGGATAAAAGCAGTTTCTGCTGTTTTTCGGTAAGCGGCGTATCGGAAAGAAACCAGAGAAACGCGCATTCCGGATGCGACTGGATGACGGCAAGGTAGGATTCCATATCCTCATGATGATCCATGGAGCGGAGCTGATAAGAGTAGATGCCGTATGTCAGACCGGTTCTGACCACGGATGCAAAAAACGAGGAATCGTAAGTGTCCGGGATGCGGCTGTCGAGACGGAGCTTGACAACCCAGGGAACAGCAAAGGAAAGTTCTTTCTGCTTCTGGCGCAGAATCTGCGCACCGTAGGTAAAACTGTTGTAGCCGATGTTGATGCCGAACTGACGAAGCGCTTCCGGATCGTTGCTGCGCAGCAGAAAGTCGATTGCCTGATAATACGGGCTTTCATCGTTGCGCAGAAGATCCTGAAAAATGGCAAAAATCTGATTCTGAAAGCGGCCGCGGGAAAATTGGCGGCCAAGATCGCAGAGCTTGCGGACGCTGCGTTTCGGATCTGCGTCCATCTCCACCATCGCGCGTGCAACTGTTGTGTCGATCAGTGCGCGGGTGATGTCCTGTGAATTCATAATGTGTTCCTCCGATCAAGTAAAATAAGCTGTTTTTATCATAGCAAAAAGAACACGGTAAAAACAGGGACAAAGAACAGGAATTGTCTAAAAACTCCATTCTTTAAGGAAAATTTACCAGATCTTCAGAAGAAATTTCTTTTTCTTTTGTGGAAAAAGTGGTAAAATAAAGTTAGATGGTACAAACTATCGATTCTGCCGCGCCAAAAACGCGGCGGAACCATCCGAAACGATTCCAGAAAAATAGGAAAAACGAAATGGTTTTCGAACATGGAAGATAAAAGGAGGCGTTTTGCATGAAATTTGATATGCACTGCCACACAAAAGAGGGTTCGATGGATGGAAAAGTCATGATTGAGGAGTACATCCGAACACTGAAACGAAAAGGATTTGGAGGAATGTTGGTATCCGACCACGATTCCTATGACGGATACCGCGAGTGGAAGAATGCCATCAAGGGAAGAGCACACCAGGATTTTGTGGTATTAAAAGGTGTTGAGTACGATACGTGCGACTGCGGCCACATTCTTGTGATTATGCCGTTCGGCGTAAAATTAAAAATTCTGGAGCTGCGCGGCCTGCCGGGATCGATCCTTGTCAAGATCGTCCATGCGTACGGCGGAATTTTAGGACCGGCGCATCCGTACGGCGAAAAATTTATGAGCATGATCAGCACGAATGAACGGAAGAAAAAGTATCAGCAGCGGATTGCCCAGCTTCTCCCGCAGTTCGATTTTGTTGAAATTTTCAATGCGTGTGAAAGCGCGGAGACGAACGCAAAAGCGAAACGGCTGGCGGAGAAATTCAATAAGCCCGGCTTTGGTGGAAGCGATGCGCACCGGCTGGACTGCATCGGAAAAGCGTACACCGAGCTGCCGGATACCATCAGAAGTGAGGATGATCTGATCGCCTACGTAAAAACGTGCCCGCAGATCGAATGCGGCGGCGAACATTACAACGGAACGACGAAAGACCGGATCGGCCGCCTGAACATGGTGCTTGTGGATTCGTTCTATTTCTACAACAAACTTGCAAATGGCTGGCGCTGGCGGAAGCGGAGACGTGAGCTGTTTGATATCATAGAGAAAAAACTCTGATGAATGCCTGGCAAAAAGCGTGCCGGAAACGTTTCGTTCGGCACGCTTTTTCCTGCCCTGTATTTGAATCGAAAAAGAGAGGAAACATACGTATGCTTGCAATATTTCTTGCGCCGGTCTACATACTGGCAAATGTATTTACCGCCTACTGGCTGCTGCGGTGGATGAAGGAGGTGCATCCTCTGTTCCGCCATCCGGCCGTGCTGGGTGTCATTTTGGTGCTGTATGCATTTTTTGCACTTTCCCTGCTGACGAGCTTTCTGATCAAAAGAGATCCCGTTCACCGGATTTTAAAGGTCATCAGCAACTGCTGGCTCGGCATGTATCTGTATTTTCTTGGCTTCACCGCGATTCTGGTGCTGCTGCGCTTCATTTTTGCGCATACGGTACTGACGAAAACTTGGCTGTATTCTCCGATGGGATTGAAAGCGGTCGGCCTTGGCGCGATCCTTTTTGTGACGGGAATGTGCATCTATGGAATGGTGCATGCAGTCCATATTTACACGACACGATATGAGGTTCCATCGAAAAAGGATGCACATCTGAAAATTGCGCTCGTCGCAGATCTTCATCTGGGGTACAGCATCGGCAGTCATCAGATGGAAGAGATGGTGGAAAAAATCAACGCTGAGGAGCCGGATGTCGTTGTGATTGCCGGGGATATTTTTGATAATGAGTACGATGCCATCTATGAGCCGGACCGCGTGGCGGATCTTCTGGCGGGCTTAAAGAGCCGGTACGGCACGTACGCCTGCTACGGCAACCACGATCTCGATGAGAAGATTCTCGCGGGCTTTACGTTTGAGACGAAGGAGGAGCGCGTCGCCGACCGCCGGTTCGGTGAGTTCCTGGACCGCGCGAAGATTCATCTGCTGGAGGATGATGTGGTTTGTATCGATGATGCCTTTTATCTGGCGGGCCGAAAAGATCCCGACCGGATCCGCAAAACGCAGGAGACACGCGACACGCCGTCCGAACTGCTTACCGGACTGGACCAGTCGCTTCCAGTTTTTGTGATTGACCACCAGCCGTCGGAGCTGACCGAGCTGGCAGAGGCAGGCGCAGACCTTGATCTTGGCGGCCATACGCATGACGGACAGCTCTTCCCAGGAAATATCCTTACCGGCCTGATGTGGGAGAATGCCTGCGGGATGAAGAAAGTCGGAGACATGTACAGCATCGTCACATCCGGCGTGGGTCTCTGGGGACCGCCGATGCGGATCGGGACGAAAGCGGAAGTGGTGATCATCGATTACGGAAAATAAGGGTTGACAAAACCGGAACGCAGAATTATAATACAACAAAACTACGAAACAGAGGTTATCAACGATGAACGAGATGCACAGCGTACAGATGCACAGGGACGACGATTGATAGCGCTTGTATCAAAGTGAAGACTACTATACTTCACAGGTACAGGCGCTGATTGTGTTGTACCTGTGTGGAAGATAAGGCAAAGGGAAACCACACTGGGAGAAAAAGAAATACCCCGTGTGGTTTTTCTTTGCCATTTTTTATCCATGCGGGAATGACTTGAAATTTACATCAGAGAAGGGTTGTGATCGTATGGGACATACAGATTATGTCCATATGGATTTTCTGCTGATTTTGCGGCGATAAAGAAAAATCAGAACAGAAAGGCAGAAAAGACTATGAAGACAGAAATGAATACCGTAAAAGTAAGAAAAACAGAGGAACTCGAAGCAGAGCAGTTAGGAGCACACATCGGCGAAATCGTGCGGCTGCATGGAAGCATTTACAAAATCCGAAAAATGAGCTCATTTGCATTTGTGCTGCTTCGGACGAAACGGCAGATGGTACAGTGCGTGTACGAGCCGGCGTATGCCCGGTTTGCATTGGAGGAATTAAAAGAAGAGGCGTGTGTCCGGTTTACCGCGGAGGTGATCCGTGAAGAGCGTTCCAGAAGCGGGTATGACCTGCATCTGTTAGACGTGGAAATCCTCTCCGAGCCGGAAGAAGTACCGCCGGTTGTCATCAACCAGAAGCGGGTCAACACTTCCATCGAGAACCTGCTGGACTATCGCCCAATTACGCTGCGCAACGAAAAAGAGCGCGCGATTTTCCAGATCCAGGCAAAGATCTGTCAGGCGTTCCGCGAATTTCTGGATGGACAGCACTTCACCGAAATCCACACACCGAAGCTCGTAGCGGCGGGAGCCGAGGGCGGAGCTAATATCTTCTCTTTGTCGTATTTCGGCGAACAGGCATATCTGGCGCAGAGCCCGCAGTTTTACAAGCAGATGATGGTCGGCGTATTCGAGCGTGTCTACGAGATCGCACCGGTCTTCCGGGCGGAGAAGCACGACACGGCGCGTCATCTGAACGAATATACAAGCGTGGACTTTGAGATGGGCTATATCGAGAATTTTGAGGACATCATGGCGATGGAGCAGGAAATGCTGCGGTACACATTTGGACGGCTGCAGGAGACATGCGGAGCGGAGCTTTCGCTTTTAAAAGCAGAGGTGCCGGTGATCACGGAGATTCCGAGAATCCGTTTTTCCGAGGCGAAAGAGCTGGTGAGCCGCGTATACAAAAGAGCCTTTTCGGAGAAACTGGACTTTGAACCGGAGGAGGAAAAACTGCTGTGCGAATACGTGAAGAAAACGACAGGCAGTGACTTCGTATTTGTGACACATTATCCAAGCGCCAAGCGCCCGTTCTACGCGATGGACAGCAGAGAAAACCCGGCAGAGACGGAAAGCTTTGACCTTCTGTTCCGCGGCCTTGAAGTGACGACCGGCGGCCAGCGCATCCACAATTACCGGGAGCAGGTGGAAAAGATCGAAAGCCGCGGCATGCATGTGGAAGCGTTTGAGAGCTATCTAATGATGCACCGCTGCGGCATGCCTCCGCACGGCGGTCTCGGTCTTGGGCTGGAGCGGTTTACGGCACGGCTTCTCGGATTTGAAAATGTGCGGAACGCATCCCTGTTTCCAAGAGACATTCACCGTCTGATTCCGTAAACCAGAAGAGTGTAAAAAACTCCGGCGAAGCTGTGGCGCAGATCCACGGGCTTAGCCGGAGTTTCATAAGATTTCCCTCCCTTTTGAAAGAGAGCGTAACCGTTTGGATATTTCTATTATACACCAGGGGAGTGAAAATGACAAATTGTTTATTGCAGATAGGATTGCTGTATAAAAGTCAGAATTTTTGCAGAAATGAGCCTTGTAAAGCGTCCGAAAATAGGCTATACTAAACAAGGTTTGGCTGCCGGCAGAATCTGGCAGTATCGGCAAATATTGGAAAAAAGAAAGACGGGAGTTTCCCGGTTTGAGGATAGGAAAATATGAAATTATATGACATTTCCGGAGAGCAGTTTTCCGCAATGGACGCGCCGCGTCATCTGATGACGGAGGAAGGAACGGCGCAGACGACGCTCGATCGGTCACTTGGCATCTGTCAGGTGGCGGAGCTTGAGGGAAAAGTGACAAGAGAAGTGCTCGAGGAGGTCATGGAAGAGGACTGTGAACGTCTTCTGATCCGCGGCGATGCGCAGATTACACGCGATGGGGCAGATTACCTGGCAGAGAAAAAATTGGTGCTGCTCGGTGTGGAGCAGGAAACTGTCGGAAATGAGACATCGGGGAATGATGTTCATCAGCAGCTGCTGAAAAAAGGTACGGTGATTGTCGAAAATCTGAATCTGGAGAAAGTGACCTCGGGTCATTATTTTCTTGTGGCTGCTCCGGTCAAAAAGAAACACCAGTACGGCGGACCGATCCGCGCGGTTCTGATCGAAAATTAGAAAATGCTTTGTGTGAATCTGAAAATGCAATGTAAAATATAACGGAAAGAGAAAAACAGGAAAAAGTGTTCCCCCGTGGGACACTTTTTTTGATGTGTCCAAAACGAGGGAATTTTGGGTTGTATTTTCCAAATATGGAGAATATAATGGGAAAAAGCCAGGATGTGGTATTCAAAACCAGATCAATTCCGGGCGAAAATATTAAACTATTACAAAGGAGATCGTGAACAATGGATGCAAAAATGAAAGTAGAAAGAGCCGCTGCAGGCGCTGCGATCGATGGTGTTTTAAAATATGTGAATCACGGAGACGACAGAACAAAAGCGCTGTTGAATCTGACGGATTTTGTACAGAAATTTACCGGAAATATGTTTGCGGAGAAAACCTTCGACAACATCCGCACCATGCTGCAGAATCCGGACAACAAATGGGTACAGTATGTCAACCGCGGACTGGACGAGCTGGATCCGCAGGTGATCAAAATGACTGCTTTGAACCTGGGATTCCAGGCAGCTTTCGTCGGAACGAAACAGATCCGTATGAACCGTGAAAAATACAACTGCAACATCCCATGGACGATGCTGATGGACCCGACAAGTGCCTGTAACCTGCACTGCACCGGATGCTGGGCAGCAGAATACGGCCACAAGCTGAATCTTTCCTATGAGAAACTTTCTGATATCATAAGCCAGGGAAAAGAGCTGGGAACCTACTTCTACATGTTCACCGGCGGCGAACCGCTTGTGCGCAAAAAAGACATCCTGCGTCTGGCAGAAGAGCATCATGACTGTGAATTCCACTGCTTCACCAATGGAACCCTGATCGACGAGGAGTTCTGTGAGGCGGTTCAGAAGCTCGGCAATATCTCCTTCTCCCTGTCTCTGGAAGGCTTCGAGGAGGTCAACGACGGACGCCGCGGCGAGGGTATTTTCGATAAAGTTCTGGCAGCCATGGATCTGATGAAAAAACACGGTCTGCTTTTTGGTACTTCCATCTGCTACACAAGAGCAAACCTCGAGACCGTTACAAGTGACGAGTTCCTGGATCTTTTGATCGAGCACGGATGCCGTTACAGCTGGTATTTCCACTTCATGCCGGTCGGCATGGACGCTGCACCGGAGCTGATGCCGACGGTTGAGCAGAGAAAATATATCTATCACAGACTGCGTGAGATCCGTTCCGATAAGAGCGACAAACAGATCTTTGTTATGGACTTCCAGAACGACGGTGAGTTCGTCGGAGGCTGTATCGCAGGAGGAAGAAACTACTGCCATATCAATGCAAACGGCGATGTGGAGCCGTGTGTTTTCATCCATTACTCCGGCGCCAACATCAACGAAGTTTCCCTGATCGAAGCACTGCAGCAGCCGCTGTTCCAGGCATACCGCGATGGACAGCCGTTCAACCGCAACCACCTGCGCCCATGTCCGATGCTCGAAAATCCGGAACTGCTGCGTGAGATGGTAGAGAAGACCGGCGCGAAGTCAACCGACCTGCAGTCTCCGGAGAGCGCAGAGCATCTGTGCGGAAAATGTGACCTGTATGCTGCTGAGTGGAAAAAAGCCGCAGACGAGCTGTGGGCAGAGAATCCGCATCACAAACAGAGATATGAGAACTATAAGAAAGAGAACCTGGACGAGGAGGCAAAAGCTTCCACAGAGGAAATTCTTTCCGGAATCCGCGGATAATGCGATGCATGAACTGAATCAATGACAGAAATAAGACGCCGGGAAACGGGATAAAGCCTGTTTTCCGGTGTCTTTATGTTTCAATTCAATTCAATCTATAGCAAGACCCGAAAATAATGCAAAAAAGGCAGTGCTGCAGAGCGCGAATTTTTTGCATTATTTTCGGGGATTACTATAAGTCCGACAGGTCTTGCAGAAAAAAGGCAGATCCCGTATACTGGTAGAAGCAAAAAGATATTTTAACGACAGAGAGGATTAAAAAATAGAAGATGAACGATTCATTTTTACAGGAACAGGGCGTGAGCGGGGCGTTAATTGAGAGCGTGCGGAGATTCCGCGAGAGCTATCCGGTGGCGGAGGGCTTAGAGAACCGTATGAGCACGCCGGAAATCCCGTTTTTCGGAAAAGAGATTCTGGAGATGGCAATTGCCGCGCTGCTGCAGGGCGAAAATCTGCTGCTGACCGGCGAGAAGGCAACGGGAAAAAACGTGCTGGCAGAGACACTGGCGTATGTTTTCGGAAGACCGACGTACAACGTTTCTTTCCATGTAAACACAGGAAGTGCCGAGCTGATCGGAACCGATACATTCCAGAACCAGGAGGTCACACTCCGGAAAGGCAGCATTTACCGCTGTGCAGAGGAAGGCGGTTTTGGCATTCTCGATGAGATCAACATGGCGAAAAACGATGCGGTCAGTGTTCTTCACGCGGCGCTCGACTACCGCCGTATCATCGATGTGCCAGGCTACGATAAAATTCCGCTTCACCCGGCGGCGCGGATGATCGGAACGATGAATTACGGCTATGCGGGAACGAGGGAGCTGAATGAAGCGCTGGTGTCCCGCTTTCTGGTGATTGACATGCCGCCGCTTACAGAAGAGACACTGTTTTATCTGATGCAGTCAAAATTCCCGGATCTGAAACCGGCGGCACGCGATGCGCTGGCCGGTCTTTACCTCGATCTGCAGAAAAAGGCAAAACAGGCGGAAATCACCACGCGCGCGCTCGACCTCCGCGGCCTGTTCGGAGCGATCGGCACGATGCGCCAGGGGCTGTCCCCGTATCTTGCGGTGCAGATCGGCATTGTCAATAAATGCTTTGACCTGTTTGAAAAAGAGATCGTGCGGGATGTCGTGCGCACGCGGATTCCGGAAGAGTGGACGCCGCAGGATGTTTTTTAGAGGAAATACGTATGGTGACAGAGGAAACATTAAAAACGCATGAGATGGAGCTGGAAAGCCGGATCCGCAATCTCGTCTGGACTGTCAGCGGCGACTACACGCTGAAGCTGAACCCGGACGTGGAGCGGTATGCGAAAGAGCCGGATACGGTGCTGTACGACACAATCCGCCAGGGCGCCTTTTCGTGTTACTTTGATCGGGAAGCCTACAGCCTGTATCTGGTGAAGAAGGTTTACAGCGGCGCAGCGGAGGGAGAACTGATGATGCTCGCCCAGCTGGTGACGGAGGAGGCCGTATCGAAGCGGCTCGAAAGCGAGCGCCCCGGTGTCAAGGGCTTTCGAAGGAGAGCAGCGGAGGAAATACTGGACCACTCTTTTGAAACTCTATCCAGAAATGAGACAGGCCGCCTGAAACTGGAGTATCTGCGCGGAAGAAGAGAAGAGGACGAGGGGAAAAGCCCTTCATACTCGGGAAAAACGCGGGAGTGGATGGAGCTGCTGAAGCACGCATCCGAAACAGCGGATACAATGGAACTAATTCGGGTGACGGACGAGCTGTACAATAAGGTCGTCGATCCCGCATTTGTGAAAAAGCACGGTGATCTTGCCTCGGTTCTTGCGGTAACGATCGAGGAGCTCACCGAGTATTCCTGGAAGGATTTCCTTTCGGAGGAACTGTACGAGGACGGGCTCGAGACATATCTGGAGCGAGTTTCGCTTGATATGACAAATTTCACATCAAAAGAGGCGGAAGAGAAGAAAGAAAAAACAGCGGGAAGCGATACCAAAAAGATCGTTGTCGTCGATGAGAAAGCGCTGGCACGGATGTATCAGTACATTCAGCGCAATTACGGAAAAACGTGGCTCTCGGAAAGTGAGGAGAAAAGCCGGAATTACCAGCTCTGCCGCGGCATCCACAGCGACTGCAGCCTCTATTACACGGAGGGTGTGCTGAAAAATCCGGTCGGAAAGTATTATCAGCTCTCCTACGCGCAGAAGCAGAAGGATAAAAACCTTCATGCCTATTACGACCAGCACCGCGCGGTGCGGCAGAACATTTCGCTGCTGTATCAGGAACTGAAAAAAGCGATGCTGCTGCAGGAGGATCAGTCGTTTGCGGATGCAGACCACGGAATTTTACAGCCTGCGCGGATGTGGAAGGTGGGACGAAGCCAGAATGCGGATCTGTTCCGGCTGGAGCAGCGGCGGAATTCGCTGGATTTTGTCGTGGATATTCTCGTGGATGCGAGCGGTTCCCAGCGGCCGCGCCAGGAGAATGTGACACTGCAGACGTACATTCTGGCGGAGACCTTAAGCCGCCTGCACATCCCGTTCCGCGTGATGAGCTTCTGTACGTTCTGGGATTACACGATCCTGCACCGGATGCGCGATTACGACGATCCGCGGGAGAAGAACAGCAATATTTTTGAGTATATTACATCATCAAACAATCGCGACGGGCTTGCTGTCAAGGCTGCGGGGATAGATCTTTTAAAACGCCAGGAGGACCGGAAGCTGCTGATCCTCTTAAGCGACGGAAAGCCGTACGATGTGCTGGTGAACCGGCCGAATGCGAGAAATCCAAAGCCGTACCGGGATGATTATGCGCTGCACGACACGGCAACCGAGGTGCGGCGCCTCAGGCAGCAGGGCGTTTCGGTGCTCGGAGTGTTCGTAGGTGAGGAGACGGAACTTGTGGCGGAGCAGAAGATTTTCGGCAAGGATTTCGCGTATGCGCGCGATATCCGCAACTTTTCCCATATGGTGGGAAGCTATTTAAGAAGAAAAATCGAAGAATAAACGAGCGGAATGCTCCGGGCGGAAAGTGAAAAACTTTTATCCGGAGCATTTTTTTCAAATTTTTTACGCAAACAAGTTGACATTTCCCACAAAACCTCCTAGAATGTTCTATAGCGAACTGTTTAATATGAAACAGTCATCTATAGAACAGTTGCTTATAGAACAGTCCTTATTCAAACAGTTTTATAACGAACAGATGGGGACGGCAGCAAAGGGGAAAGGAGGAAAAAAGCAGCGTGTGTTGTAAAAAAAGAAAAATCGGCCACGAACTGCGGACGCTGGACAATATGATGTCACGGAACCTGATGGCAGCCGCCAGAGAGCGGGGGGTCGATGAACTGACCGCCATGCACGGATGGATTTTAGGGTATCTGTGCCGGAACGAAGACAAAGATATTTTCCAGAAGGATATCGAGGCGGAGTTTAAGATCTGTCGGTCCACCGTGACGAATATTTTAAAGCTCATGGAGAAAAAGGGCTACATCCGACGGGAGTCCGTTCCCTATGATGCACGTCTGAAGAAACTGGTGCTGACCGATACCGGAAGAGAGCTTCACGAGAAGACGAAAGATATGATCGATATTCTGGAAGAACAGACAATTGAAGGAATTGCAAAAGAAGATCTCGATACCTTCTACCGTGTCATCGACCAGCTCAAAAGCAATGTAAAAAATATGTTAGGAGAGACATCATGTTAAAAACACTTGGAGCACAGGTAAAAGAGTTTAAAAAAGCCTCCATTGCCACTCCGCTTTTCATGATTCTGGAAGTTATCATGGAGATGATCATTCCTCTTATGATGGCATCCATTATCGATGATGGTGTAGAAAAAGGCGATCTCCATCACATCTACGTGGTGGGAGCGTTCATGGTGGCAGCAGCAGCCATCGGTCTGTTTGCCGGTATCATGGGCGGAAAATATGGAGCAAAAGCGTCTGCCGGATTTGCAAGAAATCTGCGTCAGGCCATGTTTGAAAACATTCAGGAATATTCATTTTCGAATATCGACAAATTCAGCACCGCAGGTCTTGTCACCCGCCTGACGACAGACGTCACCAACCTGCAGAATGCCTATCAGATGATTCTTCGTATGTGCATGCGTGCACCGTCGAGCATGATTATCGCGATGATTATGTCGTTTTATATCAATGCACGTCTTGCAAGCGTTTATCTGGTAGCCATTCTTATCCTCGGAACGTGTCTGTTTTTGATCATGCGTTCCGCGATGAAATATTTCGATCAGGCATTTCCGAAGTACGATGAGCTGAATGCGAGCGTACAGGAAAACGTATCCGCCATCCGCGTAGTAAAAGCGTATGTGCGTGAGGATCATGAAACAAGTAAGTTCCACAAAGCAGCAGAGAACATCTACAAAATTTTCTGTAAAGCAGAGGAAAACCTTTCCTTCAACGCGCCGCTGATGCAGCTTACCGTTTACAGCTGTATTCTTCTGATCAGCTGGCTCGGTGCGAAGATGATCGTCGGAAGCAGCCTGACAACAGGAGAGCTGATGAGCCTTCTGACCTACTGCATGAACATTTTGATGAGCCTCATGATGCTTTCGATGGTATTCGTTATGATCACGATGAGCCTTGCGAGTGCGCGCCGTATTACCGAGGTTCTGAATGAGAAGAGCGATCTCGACAATCCGGAGAATCCGGACTTTGATATTCCGGACGGAAGCATTACCTTCGATCACGTCTACTTCAACTACAAAAAGGGAGCAGGCGAGCCGGTTCTTTCGGATATCAACCTTTCGATCAAATCCGGTGAGACCATCGGTATCATCGGCGGAACCGGAAGTGCGAAGACGAGTCTTGTCAACCTGATCAGCCGTCTGTACGATGTCACGGAAGGCTCCATCAAAGTCGGCGGAAAGGATGTCCGTTCCTACGATATGGAAACTCTGCGAAATGAAGTAGCCGTTGTTTTACAGAAAAATGTGCTGTTTTCCGGTACCATTCTCGACAATCTTCGCTGGGGTGATAAAAATGCTTCGGAAGAAGAGTGCAAGCGTGTCTGCCGTCTTGCCTGCGCTGATGAATTTATCGACCGGATGCCGGAGGGCTACAACACCTACATCGAGCAGGGCGGATCCAACGTATCCGGCGGCCAGAAACAGCGCCTCTGTATCGCACGAGCGCTGCTGAAAAAACCAAAGGTGCTGATTCTGGATGACAGTACAAGTGCTGTCGATACCGCAACCGATGCAAAAATCCGGAAGGCATTCCTGACCGAGATTCCTGAAACGACAAAGCTGATCATTGCACAGCGTATTTCCAGTGTGCAGGACGCAGACCGTATCATTGTCATGGAGAACGGAAAAGTAAATGGTTTTGGAAGCCATGAGGAATTACTGAAAACCAATGAAATTTACCGGGAAGTATATGAGTCTCAGACCGGTGGCGGCGGAGACTTTGACGAAAAGAGAGGTGAGTAAGGAATGGCAGAGAGAGTACAGCAGGTAAAGGGGCCGGGCGCAAGACCTCCAAGAGGGGTGAAACCGCAGGTCAAGAATCCGATGAAGATCTTTACCAGAATTATGAAATATGCATTAAAGGATTATACCGTACATTGCATCGCTGTTGTCATTGCGATTTTTGTCAACGTCCTGGCAAACGTACAGGGAACGATGTTTATGAAAACGCTGATTGACGGCTATATCACGCCGATGCTGACCCAGCCGGATCCGGATTTTGGCCCGCTGCTCCACGCAATTTTGCGGGTGGCCGGATTTTACGGGATCGGTATTGTGGCTGCGTTCATTCAGAACCGTACCATGATTTATGTGTCCCAGGGAACCCTGCGGAATCTGAGAAATGATCTGTTCGGCAATATGGAAAAGCTGCCAATCAAATATTTTGATACGCATGCGCACGGCGATATTATGTCGATTTATACAAATGATATTGATACTCTGCGCCAGATGATCAGTCAGAGTATCCCGCAGATCATCAACAGTGCAATCACGATTGTCAGTGTCTTTGTCAGTATGCTGATTCTGAACATCCCGCTGACGATTACAACGCTGGTTATGGTATCTATCATGCTGGGAGTGACAAAAAAGGTGGCCGGATTTTCCGGAAATTTCTTTGTAAAACAGCAGAGGGATCTTGGTAAAGTCAACGGCTTTATCGAAGAGATGATGGATGGCCAGAAGGTTGTCAAGGTATTCTGTCATGAAGAGGAGAATATCGAAAAATTCAAAGAAATTAATAACAATCTGTATGAGAGTGCTTACAATGCCAATGCGTTTGCGAATGTCATCGGACCGATCAATGCACAGCTTGGAAATATGAGCTATGTTGTCTGTGCGATTGTCGGCGGTGCACTTGCCCTTGGCAATGTCGGTGGCTTTACGCTCGGTGGTCTGGCAAGCTTTCTGACCTTCAACAAGAGTTTTAACATGCCGATCAACCAGGTCAGCCAGCAGTTGAACGCAATCGTTATGGCACTTGCAGGAGCCGAACGTATTTTCCGCCTGATGGATGAAGAGCCGGAGCTGGACGAGGGGTATGTAACGCTTGTCAATGCGAAGGAAGAAAACGGAAAACTCACCGAGACGAAAGAGCGTACCGGAAAATGGGCATGGAAGCATACGCACCAGGCAGATGGATCTGTGGATTACCGCGAGCTGCAGGGCCGTGTGGTATTCGAACATGTTGATTTCGGCTATAACCCGGATAAAATCGTTCTGCACGATGTATCACTGTTTGCGGAGCCGGGTCAGAAGATCGCGTTTGTCGGTTCCACCGGAGCCGGAAAAACAACCATTACCAATCTGATCAACCGTTTTTATGATATTCAGAAAGGTAAGATCCGTTACGATGAGATCAATATTGGAAAGATCAAAAAAGACGATCTGAGAAGATCGCTTGGCATTGTTTTGCAGGATACACATCTGTTTACGGGAACGGTAAGAGAAAATATTGCCTTCGGAAAGCTCGATGCGACGGAGGATGAGGTTGTAGCAGCAGCAAAACTGGCGAATGCGCACGGGTTCATTATGCGTCTGCCGCAGGGCTATGACACAATGCTGACCGGAGACGGTGCGAATCTGTCCCAGGGTCAGCGGCAGCTTCTTGCGATCGCGCGTGCAGCCATTGCGGATCCGCCGGTACTGATTCTCGATGAGGCGACAAGCTCCATTGATACCCGTACCGAGCGCATTGTTCAGGATGGTATGGATAAGCTGATGAGCGGAAGAACAACCTTTGTTATCGCACATCGTCTGTCTACCGTACGAAACGCCGATTGTATCATGGTTCTTGAGCAGGGACAAATTATTGAGCGCGGTACCCATGATCAGCTGATGGAACAGAAAGGAAAATATTATCAGTTGTATACCGGAAATCAGGTTTCTGCATAGCAGAAAAAACGGAAAAAGTAAGTCCCGCACGACAGAAAATAAAAATCTGTCTGTGCGGGATTTTTTTGTGAAGCAGCGGCTGGTTTTATGTGCGAGTAGCGAAGCGGATTGCGAATATCCGATTCGAAACGATGATTGCGAGTGATACAGTAAGTTCCCACAGGTTTTTGGGTCTTGAAAAAGACAGCGGGATTTTATAAAATAGAAGAAGCGTTTGAATATATGCAAAGGAGAAAAACTATGGAATACCTGAATACAGCGCAGGAGCTGCTCGATTTTATCATGCGGTGCAAAAGCCCGTTTCATGTGGTAAAAGAAGCCAGTGATCTGCTGAACGAAAATGGATATACAAAACTGGAGGAGACAAAAGAATGGAGTCTCGTTCCGGGCGGAAAATATTATGTGACGAGAAATGAATCCTCGGTGATTGCGTTCCAGATCCCGGAGAGCGCATTTTCCAGCTACCAGATCATCGCAAGCCACAGCGACTGTCCGACGTTTAAAGTAAAGGGAGAGGACCCATTCGTGACGGATGGTCATTATACCCGCCTGAACGTGGAGGGCTACGGCGGAATGATCCGTTCCCCATGGTTTGACCGTCCGCTTTCCCTGGCGGGCCGCATGGTGGTACGTGACGGAAACAGCGTGAAATCCGTGCTGGTTGATGCCGGACGAGATCTGGTGACGATCCCGAATTTGCCGATTCATCTGAACCGCGACATCAACAACGGAATCAAATACAGTGTGCAGACCGACATGCTCCCGATTCTCGGTGATGAGACAGCGAAAGATCATTTCTATGAGCTGTTTCTGCCGGATACGGCAAAAGAGGACATCCTCTCGATGGAACTTTATCTGTACAACCGCGTGGAGGGCTCTATCTGGGGCGCCAGCAAAGAATTTCTGTCCAGCGGCCGCCTCGACGATCTGCAGAGCGCATTCGGTTCCTTAAAAGGATTCCTTGCCGCAAAAGCGACAGGTCAGGTTAATGTCTGCGCAATCTTTGACAACGAGGAAGTCGGAAGCCTTACCAAACAGGGCGCAGATTCGTCGTTCCTGACTGAGACCCTGCAGCACATCAACGCAGCGTGCGGAAAAGATACGATCGCTTACCACAGAGATCTTGCGGGAAGCTTTATGGTTTCTGCCGATAATGCACATGCGTTCCATCCGGCGCATGCGGAGAAATACGATCCGAAGAGCCGCGTCTACATGAACGGCGGCGTTGTCATCAAACAGAGTGCAAACCAGAAATACACGACCGATGCTGTTTCGGAAGCCGTAACAAAGATGATTTGCGAGAAGGCCGGCGTACCGTGCCAGGTATTCGCAAACCACGCCGACATTCCGGGCGGAAGCACGCTCGGCGCAATTCTGAACTCTCTTGTCTCGGTGACAAGCGTGGATATCGGAATGGCTCAGCTTGCGATGCATTCCCCGTATGAGACGGCAGGCGCCAAAGATACTGCTTATCTGGTGCAGTTCGCAAAGACCTTCTATGAGACGACACTGGTGCGGACAGAGCATGGATTTTTTCTGGAAGAAAAATAAAAGTTTAAGATAGAAAAAAGCGGCCGGCGGGACTTTTGAAAAGCCTCTGCCGGCCGCTTTTTGCGTACTTGCAAAGTGTGTTTTAAGGATCAGATTATTCTGTCCGGAGTGCCGTAACCGGATCGCTTTTTGCCGCTTTCTTCGACGGAATCAGACCGCCGATCAGGGTCAGAACGACGCTGAGTGCAATCAGAACAAGCGCCGGGACGAGCGGAAGAGAAGCACTGACCTTCGTCGTATCCGCCAGATGGTGGATCAGAAGGTTGCCCGGAATCATCAGAAGCAGCGAGAGCCCGATGCCGATCAGTCCTGCACAGAGTCCGATGATGAAGGTTTCGGCATTGAAGACCTGCGAAATATTGCGTTTCGAAGCACCGATCGCGCGCAGGATACCGATCTCTTTCTTGCGTTCCAGAACACTGATATAGGTGATGACGCCGATCATAATCGAGGAAACCACAAGGGAAATGCCGACAAAAGCGATCAGCACGTAGCTGATGATGTTGACGATATCCGTGACGGAGGACATCAGAGTGCCGACCATATCGGTGTACGAGATTACCTGCTCGTTTTTGCCTTCTTTTTCCATCGTGTCATTGTAACCGTCGAGGATGGAGACAACGTGTTCCTTGCTCTCAAAGTTTTTCGGGTAAATGCTGATCGAAGAAGGTTCGTCAAAATCAGCGTAGCCCAGTTTCTGCAGATTGCCCTCATAGGTGGAAGAGCCGGAAGAACTAAGAGAAGCGAAGAGCTCTTTCATATCATCCTCAGTCATATTCATCCGGAAGGCACTTGCAAAGGCATCGGTGTCAATCTTCATGGCATCGCCCATCGAATCCTGCAGAGAATTACCGACCTGCGTCATGGCGCGCTCCATCTCGGACTGAATTGCAGAGGCCATCTGCGTCATCATCTGTTCCATCGCGGAAGTGATCTGTGTCTGCAGAACCGAGGCGACAGAAGCGGAGTAGCTTCCCATAACGCCTGCCATGTAGTTTGTGAGCGCAGAAGAAACCTGGGACTGCAGTCCGTCGAGATCGACGATTTTTGTGATACCGCTGTTCAGCCGCTGCTGGCCGTCCGCCGTGTTCAGATAGGCGATAAAGTGCTGGCCCATCTCCGTCGGATCCGGCAGGCCGTTCTCCTTCACGTAAGCGAGATAACCGTTGGAAAGCTCCGTCGCAAGCGCAGTGAGCTGGTCGGATGTAATTTCGATATTGCCGTTGTTCTGCATCACCTCGGAAATCCAGTCGTTGATGATCTGAACAGCTTCTTCGGTCTGCAGATACTCCGCAAGATAAGCATCAAACTGTTCCGGGTCGGTGTAGCCCATCTTGATCAGGTATGCCTGATACCCTTTGAAGATCCGCTGAATGAGTTCCTGGATCTGTTCCTGTGTAATGGAAACACCGCCGCCTGCAATGATGGTCTGGATGTGGCGCCGCAGGATTTCCTGTGCTTCCGTGGAATTGATGTAGGAGACGAAATCCTCCTGTAAATGGGAATAATCCGCCTCCGGGTGCTCCGAGGCGTAGCCCTGATAGCCCTCCATGAGGCTGGAAGCCAGTTCCTGCATGCCGTCTTCACTGACATTGAGAGTAAGCCCGGATAAAATCTGGCCAAGATCAAGCTGCGGCAGTCCGTCGAAATTAAGAGAGATCTGACTGAGGTCAATCGCACCCGCGAGATCCATGCTGCTTCCGGCGTCCGCAAAGGCACTGGAAAAATCAAGGTTCATGGAATCACCGGAAAAAGCACCGGAGAGTGCGGAATCGTCGAACTGGAAAGCGTTCTGCAGCTTGTCCTCATCGACAGTGATAAAGGAATCCATATCAAGACCGCTGTTCTGATCCACGGTGCCGAATTCCTGATTCGTAAAGACATCGATGGAGGAGTCCGCCATCTGCTGTTTCACAATCTCGGATTTCTTTGCTTCCTCCACAACGTGGCGGGTCAGCGATGCCGGGTAATTGATGCCGGCGGTCAGGGCAGAGGCGGCAGAGTCAGGGGACGGCTGGACAATACCGGTGATTGTGAGCTTTTCGCCGTTGGCAACGAGCTTTTTCATATAGTCTTCGTTGTCGCTTTTATCTTTCCAGACCTGATACTGACTGTCGTATTCGTAGCAGTCGGCGCTGTTCACAAGACGGAACGTGGTGCCGAGGATATCATCGTAGGAATACGTGCCGATGGAGGAAGGGGTCTCGACGGTTTCTTCATTTAAAAACTGGCGGACCATCTCATCCAGCTCGAGTGCATCGCGGAGCCCCAGGGTGTAGAGCAGAAAATCACTCATTCCGCCGTCGGAAGTGAGGACAAGCACACATTCGTTATAGTTTTCCGGCCAGTGTCCGGCTTTTAAGTCGTACTGGTTCTCGTACAGGGAAGCGGTGTCCGGCATCTCGTAAAAGACGTTGGTGCTCATCATGGATGACATGATGCTGTTGGAGCTTGCGCCAAGGCCGAGCGAGCGGAACGACTGGTCCGGGTGCACCTGGCGGATGGAATCGCCGTTTTCGCGGTAGATCTGCGGCGTGACGGAGTAGGAATATTCGATGGCATTTGTGTAGTCGGAAATGCCGTCCGCACCGCCGTCAAGGTACTTTTTCAGGGAAGCGAGATCGTTGGAGTTCATGGTGGAGAACATGTTGGTCACGACTTCCTGGACTTTGATTTCATTCTTTTTGCCGGAATCTTTTGAGTCTTTGCCGGCATTCTGTGAGCCGACCATCATCGAAGTGAGGTCAAAGCCGGTGCTCTGGATCTGAAGAGGATATTCGGAGAGAGTTTCCTCTTCCATATTCTGAATATACTCGTTGACACCAGAGGAGAGTGCCAGAATCAGTGCAATGCCGATGATGCCGATCGAGCCGGCAAACGAGGTGAGCAAGGTCCGCGCTTTCTTGGTGCGCAGGTTATTAAAACTTAAGGAGAGCGCCGTCAGAAAGGACATCGACGATTTGCCCATGTTTTTGTGTTTGGGAGGAAGCAGGGTTTCGGAATCCGGCTCAAACGGGTTCGTGTCGGAGCAGATCACACCGTCGCGCAGGGTGACGATCCGGTTGGCGTAAAGCTCGGCGAGCTCCGGATTGTGTGTGACCATGACGACAAGGCGTTCTTTGGCAACTTCCTGCAGCAGGTCCATGACCTGAATACTGGTGTCGGAATCGAGCGCGCCGGTCGGCTCATCGGCAAGCAGAATTTCCGGGTCATTGACAAGAGCGCGGGCGATGGCGACACGCTGCATCTGACCGCCGGACATCTGGCTCGGCCGCTTGTGGAGCTGTTTTCCAAGACCGACCTTTTCAAGTGCCGCGATTGCTTTTTTGCGCCGCACCTCTTTGGAAACACCGGAAATGGTAAGCGCCAGCTCTACGTTTGCAAGGACGGTCTGGTGCGGGATCAGGTTGTAGCTCTGGAAGACAAAGCCGATCGTGTGGTTCCGGTAGGAATCCCAGTCGCGGTCCTTATACTTTTTCGTGGAAATGCCGTTGATGATCAGATCGCCGCTGTCGTAGCGGTCGAGGCCGCCGATGATATTCAGAAGCGTCGTCTTTCCAGAACCGCTCGGCCCTAAAATAGCGACAAACTCGTTGTCACGCAAATTTAAGGACACATCGTCGAGCGCTTTCTGTACCAGCGTCCCGGTCCGGTATTCTTTTTTGATATGCTGAATCTGTAGCATGAAAGGGTAACTCCTTCTGTGATTAATATGTGAACAGTTGTCCTTTATTCTACAACGAAATACGGGAAAAGTCCCGGGCTTTAGAAAAATTTAAGAAAAGTTTATCGACAGAAAAAAAGTTCCGCCTCTGTTTTAGAAAAACAAAAAACGGAACTTTCTTTATCTGTGATACTTATGATGCCGGAAAAGTCAGACTTCCATCAGAAGACCTTTCATATAAGCTTTTAAGATTTTCTTTTTCTCCAGCGAAAGATTATTGTAAAGCGTAATGATTTCCTGCTGTCCTTCGGTAAGCTGCAGGGCATCCGGCTCGTCGAGAAAGAAATCGGCAAGTGTGATGCCGAAAGCGTCGCAGAGCTTCTGCAGGGTAGGGATGGTTGGAATATTGGTGCGGTTTACCATATTATTTAAGGTAGAATAGGGAATGTCCGCCTCTTTTGCAAGACGGTAATAAGTCCAGGAACGCTCTTTGCATAAATCCTGAATGTGCTGTATCACATCTTTATCTCTCATAAAAAGATACCTCGTATTCCTATGTAATGTAGCGGCATGAAAATTGCTACTCACATATATTATACGTCTGTAAAAGAATAGAAACAGATCTTAAAGAGAGATGCAGAAAAGCTGTACAAATAAGAAATAATGGGAATTTGAGAGAAAAAGAGAGAAAAACCCGGCAGGAAAATAGGGTCTCCCGCCGGGTTCTGCAATCGTTTCAAAGTCTGTGCTTCTTACTCTTCGGTGGAATTTTCTTCCATCTCGTTGAACTGCTCGGTATCCATCAGCTCGTCGAATGCGTCTGCTGCAATTTCGTACTCTTCATCGGAATCGATGTTGTCGAGGTTCGGCTGGCCGTTCTCTTCGTAGTAACGATACAGATAAACTTCGCCGTCTTCGTTCTCGCCGTTTTCATCGAGCGGCAGAAGGGCGATGTACTCTTTCTGGTTCGGAGCTGGGAAAATGGTCAGTACGGCACATTTTACTTCGGTATCGTCGTCCAGTGTCAGGGTAACAGTCGGCTGATCCAGATCCTGGCAGTCGCTGCCGCAGCTTGTGCAGTCTCCGCTGCAGGATGCGCTGTTGAATAATTCTTCACTCATTTGTATTACCTTCCTTTTTCGTGTTCAGGTCTTATCAGGTTCTTGTCTGCCATTCTAACAGATAATAGAAAAAAACACAATGGCTGTGCCGGGAAAGAAGAAAAAATGCGGCGGATACAGGAAAATACGGAAAAGATACAATAAATAAGAAAGAAAAAATGAAAATTTAGTCGTATTTTCTCTTGACTGTTTTCAGGTACAGCCTTATACTATCACTATTGAATCTAAATATACAGGCAGCTGAACAAACTTATCCTCAACTGCCGGGGAGGCAAAAAATGGATATCAGATTTGAAAAAAGAGAGCATTTACAGGAAAAACCGGATCAGAAAAACCTTGGATTCGGAAAACACTTTACAGACTATATGTTTGTCATGGACTGGGATAAAGAGCAGGGATGGCATGACGCAGCAATCGTACCGTACGGCGGAATCCCGATGGATCCGGCAACCATGGTACTTCACTATGCACAGGAAACTTTCGAGGGTATGAAAGCATACAGAACAGCAGAAGGAAAAATCCAGCTGTTCCGTCCGGAAATGAACGCACGCCGTATGATCAAATCCAACGAAAGACTCTGCATGCCGGGTGTACCGGAGGAGATGTTTGTAGAAGCTGTCAAAGCACTGGTTAAAGCACAGGAAGACTGGGTACCGTCTGAGCCAGGTACATCTCTTTACATCCGTCCGTTCATGTTCGCTACTGAGGCAAGCCTTGGCGTACATATGGCAAAATCCTACAAATTCGTTATCATCACCACTCCGGTTGGAGCATACTATGCAGAGGGCATCAACCCGGTTAAGATCCTGGTTGAGGATGAATATGTCCGTGCAGTCAAAGGCGGCACAGGCTTCACAAAATGCGGCGGTAACTATGCAAGCTCCATCGCAGGCCAGGTAAAAGCAGAGAAGATGGGATGCACCCAGGTTCTGTGGCTGGACGGCGTACATCGTAAATATGTAGAGGAAGTTGGAACCATGAACATCATGTTCAAGATCGCCGGCGAAATCTACACCGCACCGCTGGAAGGAACCGTACTTCCGGGCGTAACCCGTGATTCCCTGATCCACATCCTGCGTGACTGGGGCTACAAAGTAAACGAGACCCACCTGTCCATCGACGACCTGATGAAAGCAGGCCATGACGGCACACTGGAAGAGGCATTCGGTACCGGTACAGCAGCTGTTGTATCTCCAGTCGGCGAGTTCGTATACAAAGACGATTCCGTTATCGTCAACGATTTCAAGATCGGTGAGCTGACCCAGAAACTGTACGATACCCTGACCGGTATCCAGTGGGGCAAGCTGGAAGACAAATATGGCTGGACTACTCCGGTAGAATAAACCATAATAAACAGAAAAATGCGAATAAGGGGTCCTTCCCGCACGGCGGTGCGGGGAGGATTCTTTCGTTTCAGAAAAAGATGGAGAAACCATTGGAAAGGAAACAAAACAGAATGGATCAGAATCGAATGCCTCTTGTGGAGGCGTTACAACAGTTCAGGGAGGAAGCGCCGGCTTATTTCCGCATCCCGGGACACCGGTTTGAGCGGGGGCTGGATGAGGCGCTAAACGGAGCATCGCTTGCAGCGTATGACCTCTCGGAGGCAGAAGGCCTCGACGATCTTCACCATGCGGAGGGCGTGATCGCGGAGGCGCAGCGTCTGGCGGCAGAAACGTGGAAGGCAAAAAAAACGTTCTTTCTCGTCAACGGTACGACATGCGGCAACGAGGCGATGGTGCTTTCCTCTGTGAAAGAGGGCGAAAAAATCATTGTCCCGCGGAACGTGCACAAATCGGTGCTGATGGGACTGATTTTATGCGGAGCCACACCGGTTTATGTGATGCCGGAGTACAGCACAAAATGGCAGATGTGGGGCGGCGTGACGCCGGAAACCATCGAAAAAGCGTTTGCCGAAACGCCGGATGCGAAAGCCGTGCTGCTGGTCAGCCCGACGTACTACGGTCTTTGCAGTGATCTGCAGGCGATCGCAGAAATCTGTCACTGCCACAACGCAGCGCTTCTTGTCGATGAAGCACATGGATCGCACCTCTATTTTTCCGAACAGCTTCCTCTCGGCGCACTGGAAAGTGGTGCGGATGCCTGCGCGCAGAGTATCCACAAAACGGCGGGTTCCTTTACACAGAGCTCCTTCTTATCACTCGGTTCTGGCCGTCTCGATGAGGCAAGAGTGGCCGCCAATCTGCAGATGGTACAGAGTACATCACCGTCCTACCTTCTGATGGCATCCCTCGATGCGGCGCGGCGCGGGATGGCGCTGCACGGAAAAGAGCGAATGGAACGCGCGCTGGAACTCGGCCAGAGGGCGCGGCAGGAGCTTGCAAAGATCAAAGGAATCGAAGTTCTTGGGACCGAGATGGAAGGAACGTGCGGCGTATGGAAGATCGATCCGACGCGTCTTGTATTCTCGGCAAGAGAACTTGGTATTTCCGGCTACGATCTGCAGGTGCGTCTGTACGAGGAATACCGCGTCAGTACAGAGCTTGCCGACGAGGAGAACGTGGTCTGCGTTATTACCTGGGCAAACAGCGAGGAAGATATCACACGGCTGATCGATGCGCTGGCAGGAATTTCGGCAGCAGAGAGCGGGAAAACGACGGGGCGGACGAAGTTTACAGAAAAGCAGTGGCTGTTCCGCAGCCTGCCGGAGATGGTAAAGACACCGCGCGAGGCATATTTTGCGGAGAAGGAAGCCGTTCCGTTTGCAGAAGCGGAAGGACGAATTGCAGCCGAGATGGCAGCCCCATATCCGCCGGGAATCCCGCTCATCTGCCCGGGCGAGCGGTACAGCAGAGAAATGTTGGAACTGATGCGCCAGTATAAAGCAGACGGCTGCGAATTTCACGGACCGTCGGATGCGTCGCTGGAAGTGCTGTATGTTCTGAAAGAGGAATAAAAGAAAACGGAAGTCGGTTCCCGGCGTTTTGCAACAGAAACCGCAGAGAACAGACTGTCAGGAAAAGGAGATGAATTGCGTATGAAAAAAATGATATCCTGGAACGTAAATGGACTGAGAGCCTGCATGAAGAAAGGCTTTCAGGAATACTTTGAGGCGGCAGATGCCGATATTTTCTGCCTGCAGGAGACAAAGCTGCAGGAAGGACAGATCGACCTTGAGCTGCCCGGCTATCATCAGTATTGGAATTATGCGGAAAAGAAAGGATATTCCGGTACGGCCCTGTTTACCAAAGAGGAGCCGATTTCTGTTCGCTATGGTATCGGAATCGAAGAACATGATACGGAAGGCCGTGTGATTACGGCAGAGTTTCCGGAATACTTTGTTGTAACCGTTTACACACCGAATTCGCAGGATGAATTAAAACGCCTTGCCTACCGGATGGAGTGGGAGGATGCGTTTCTTTCTTACTTAAAAGGACTGGAGCAGGAAAAACCGGTGATTTTCTGCGGAGATCTGAACGTCGCAGCGACCGAGATGGATATCAAAAATGCAAAGGCAAATGAGAAAAACGCCGGCTTTACGAAAGAGGAGCGCGAAAAATTTGCTGTAATCAAAGAAAAAGGCTTTGTTGATTCCTTCCGTATGCTGTATCCGGACACCGTGACGTATTCCTGGTGGTCATACCGCTTCCAGGCACGCCAGCGGAATGCAGGATGGCGGCTTGATTACTTTATGGTATCAGAGTCCTTAAAAGATGCAGTTGCAGATGCCAAAATCCATACCGAAATCTTCGGTTCCGACCATTGCCCGGTGGAACTGGATTTAGAGGTATAACAATTGGTAACATTGGTCAATTGACAATTTTATTCAAATGATTTACATTAATAGTATGACAATTGCAACAAATTATAAAAAATAAGGGCGGGAATTATGATACAGACAAAAAACAGAGGAAAATATCGAATTTTACCGGGAAATCCGGAGAAAATGGGCGCATCGGCGACGAAAGACGGATACAATTTTGCCGTAGAAGTATCGGATGGAAAAAAAGCAGAGCTTCTGCTGTACCGGAAAGGTCACCAGAAACCGTTTCTTACCGTGCCGCTTCCGGAAGAGGAGCGCACTGGCGTGATCAGTTCCGTGGAAATCACAGGCCTGACGGTAGGAAAGTTTTCGTATGCCTACCGGATGGACGAAGCTTTCTGCTTGGATCCGTATGCGGGAGCAGTAGAAGGAAGAGAAACCTTCGGTGCACCGATGGAAAAAGAAGAGGGCGCCTGCTGCTGCCTTCTCCCGGAGTACCCGGTAATGCGCACCACCTCACTGCACCGGCCGTATGAGGAGACGATTTTGTATAAGCTCCATGTGCGCGGCTTCACCAAAGACGGAAGCTCCCGTGTAAAGAACAAGGGAACGTTCCGCGGCGTGATCGAAAAAATTCCATACTTAAAAGAACTCGGTATCAATGCAGTAGAGCTGATGCCGTCCTACGAGTTTTTTGAGTGGACCTCCCTTACGGAGCCGGCCTATGTATATCCGGCGCCGGCGGAAGAGAAGCGCGTGAATTATTGGGGATACGGCACAAAGGCCCTGTATTTTGCTCCGAAAGCTTCGTATGCTGCATCCGCAGATGCCGTCGCAGAGTTCGCAGAGATGGTCGATGCCCTGCATGAGAATGGTATCGAATGCTTGATGGAATTCTGTTTTGCCCCGGGAACGCCTTCTGGTTTTGTCCTGCAGGTTCTGCACCACTGGCAGCTCCGCTATCAGATCGACGGTTTCCATCTGGTCGGCGATGCATCGCTGGCAGAAGAAGCGTCCAAAGATGCACTCCTTCGGAAGACGAAACTGATTTTCCTCGGTTTTGACGGCGCACGGATCTATCAGGGAAAACGCCCGTGGTTCCGGAATTTAGGGGAACACAATCAGGGCTACCAGTACCATATCCGCCGCTTCTTAAAAGGCGATGAGGGAAGCCTTTCCGACTTCACCTATTATCTGAGAAGAAGCCCGGAGACACACGGTGTGATCAATTATCTTGCGGATCACGACGGTTTTACCCTGTATGACAGCGTTTCCTACGAACAGAAACACAATCTGGACAACGGCGAAGACAATATGGATGGTTCCAACGAAAACCTGACCTGGAATTGCGGCGCAGAAGGCGTGACCCGGAAACCGGCTGTGCGCGCGCTGCGTCTCCGCCAGCTGAAAAATGCCGTTCTCATGCTGATGACAAGCCAGGGAACACCGCTGATTTACGGCGGCGATGAATTCGGCAACAGCCAGAAGGGCAACAACAACGCCTGGTGCCAGGACAACAAAACCGGCTGGATCGACTGGAAAGCAGCCGCCCGGAATCCGGAGTTTGCCGCCTTTGTAAAAGCAGCAATCGCCTTCCGGAAAGCGCATCCGGCGCTGCACGGCGAACGCGAGCCGCGCCTCATCGACTACAAATCCTACGGCTGCCCGGATATGTCCTTCCACAGCCAGAGAGCCTGGTTCTCCCAGATGGAAAACACATGCCGTTTTATCGGCGTCATGTACTGCGGAAGCTATTTCCGGGATAAAGACGGAAACAAGGACGACGACCTCTATATTGCCTACAACATGCACTGGAATCCGCATGAGCTGGCACTGCCGTCCCTCCCGGAACAGAAGGTCTGGTATCTGACGGCCGACACCAACACACCGGAAGTATTCCTGACAGAAGAAAATCAGAAAAAAGTCAGCGCAAAAACGGTCATCGTGCCGCCGCGCAGTATCATAATTTTAACAGGAAAGCAGGAGAAGAGACAGAATGATGAAAGCATGGCAGCACTTTAAAACCATTACCACACACAAAATGTGGGTCATGCGGTACTGCTTCAAAATAGGACTGTACTGGCAGGGACTGACCCACGACCTCTCGAAATATTCGCCGACGGAATTTCTGGTCGGCATGAAATACTATCAGGGCGACCGGAGTCCCAATAACGCCGAGCGCGAAGACAACGGCATGTCAAAATCCTGGATGCACCATAAAGGGCGCAACAAACATCATTTTGAATACTGGATTGATTACGGTATCAATTGTGACACCATCATCAAAGGCGTCCCAATGCCGCGCCGCTACGTTGCCGAGATGATTATGGACCGCATCAGCGCGTCCCGCGTCTACCTCGGAGACGCTTATACCGATCAGGCGCCGTACCAGTATCTCAAAAAAGGAATCGGCCACCTCTGGTTCGTCCATCCCGAGACACTTTCGCAGCTCGAATTTCTGCTGCGCATGCTCTCGGAACGCGGCGAAGACGATACCCTCTATTACATCCGCTACCACTTCCTAAAAGGTGACCCCGTCCCGCGAATGCACTGTCCTCAAGAATGCACCGTTTACGAAGAGGCCATCCGCAAGAAAGTGTCCCCGTCCACTCATTAAGGTATTGGACCTATCCGCCCGCCCGATACTCCTGAGCGTCCCTTTCCCACAACAAAATACAACTTGTCACGACAACCGTACAAGTTGTATTATAAATTCCAGAAAGGGGAATCACCAATCACATGGAACCAACCACCGGCAAAGCCAAATACTACATCCTGATGGAAACCCTAAAAGAGCAGATTCTCTCCGGAACCATAAAACCCGGCCAGAAGCTTCCCTCCGAAAACGAACTGACCCGGGAATACGCCCTCTCACGCCACACTGTCCGAAAGGCCCTCGCTCTTCTCGAAAATGAAGGCTACATCACCGCCCAGCACGGCAAAGGAACCTTCTGCTCCGAGCGCGTAATCCAGCGCCATAATTCAAAAAACATCGCCGTCACCGGATACGACAACTCGCTGATCGGCCAGAGCAGTCCGATCGGGATCACGACCATTGCCCATCCGCAGGAAAAACTCGGTGAGATGGCAGCAGAGCTCATTCTCGAAAAAATCAGAAAAGTCCCGGAAGAAGAAAGCAGCGTCAAACGCCTGATTTCCCCGGAACTCATCGTAAGAGAATCCACTGCAGGAAAAAATCTGTCAACAGAGACGAAAAAATAGAAAAGAACCCAAGGGAGGAAAAAACAATGGGAATGGATGCAAAAACAGCAATCCTCGAACAGAAAACAGCACTTGGTATTGAGTTCGGCTCAACCAGAATCAAAGCCGTCCTGATCGGCGCAGACAACGCCCCGATTGCATCCGGAGATCACGAGTGGGAAAACCGCTACGACAACGGCGTGTGGACCTACACCCTCGAGGACATCTGGACGGGCCTGCAGGATGCATATACCAAAATGGCAGCTGATGTCAAAGAAAAATACGACATCACCCTGACCCGCGTCGGAGCCATCGGCTTCAGTGCCATGATGCACGGCTATATGGCATTTGACAAAGCAGGAAACCTCCTCGTGCCGTTCCGCACCTGGAGAAACAATATCACAGAAGAAGCAAGCGAGAAGCTGACCGATCTTTTCGGATTCCACATCCCGCAGAGATGGACTATCGCCCATCTGTATCAGGCAATCTTAAACGGTGAGCCGCATGTGGCAGATATCGACTATGTGACAACCCTTGCCGGATACATTCAGTGGAAAATGACCGGCGAGCGTGTCGTTGGTATCGGCGAGGCATCTGGAATCTTTCCAATCGATTCTGAAACCAACACTTACTTTGCCGACATGATCGCCAAATTTGACGAGGCAGTCGCAGACAAAGCATATTCATGGAAAGCACTCGATGTTCTGCCGCACGTTCTGACCGCAGGTGACAATGCCGGTGTTCTGACAAAAGAAGGTGCCGCACTTCTCGACATGTCCGGAAATCTGGAAGCAGGCATTCCGCTCTGCCCGCCGGAGGGAGATGCCGGAACAGGTATGGCAGCAACAAACAGCGTCCGCATCAGAACCGGAAACGTGTCTGCCGGAACTTCCGTTTTTGCTATGATCGTTCTGGAGAAGAACCTCTCCAAAGTATACCCGGAGATCGATATGGTAACAACCCCGTCCGGTCATCCGGTTGCCATGGTGCACTGCCAGAACTGTACTTCTGATCTGAATGCATGGGTCAATCTCTTCCGTGAATTTGCGCAGACCTTCGGCATGAAAATCAGCACGAATGATCTGTTCGGCAAGCTGTACAACAAAGCCCTGGAGGGCGACGCAGACTGCGGCGGACTCCTTGCCTACAACTACTTCTCCGGCGAGCACGTAACCGGCTTCAACGAGGGCCGTCCTGTCTTCGCACGTACTCCGGATGCGAAATTCAATCTGGCAAATTTTATGAGAGTCAACCTGTTTACTTCCCTTGGCGCCCTGAAAGTCGGCCTTGATATCCTGATGAAAGAGGAGCATGTGCAGGTCGACCAGATTCTCGGCCACGGCGGTCTCTTCAAGACAAAAGGTGTCGGCCAGAAGATCCTCGCAGGTGCCATCGACGCACCGGTTTCCGTCATGGAGACAGCAGGAGAGGGCGGAGCCTGGGGCATCGCACTGCTGGCTTCTTATATGATCAACAAAGAAGAGAATGAAACACTCGAGGATTACCTCGATGCAAAAGTCTTCGCAGGAAATGCCGGAACCAAGATGGATCCGGACCCGGCAGACGTCGCTGGATTTGAAGTATTCACCGAGCGCTACAAAAAAGGCCTGCCGATTGAGCGTGCAGCAGTAGAGAGCTTAAAATGAACCATCGTTTGGGAAAGACAGAAAGGACAACACAATGTTAGAAGAACTGAAAAAAAGAGTATACGAAGCCAACATGCTTCTTCCAAAATACGGACTGGTTACCTTTACCTGGGGAAATGTCAGTGAGATTGACCGGGAAAGCGGTCTGTTCGTCATCAAACCAAGCGGCGTGGATTACGACCTGCTGACACCGGACGATATGGTTGTCATTGATCTGAACGGAAACAAAGTAGAAGGACGCTACCGTCCGTCTTCTGACACCCCGACCCATCTGGAGCTGTACAAAGCATTTCCGGAGATCGGCGGCATTGTTCACACCCATTCCTCCTATGCGACAAGCTGGGCACAGGCGGGAAGAAGCATTCCGTGCTATGGAACAACCCATGCAGACTACATCTACGGTGAAGTACCGTGCCTGCGCTGCCTGACAAAAGAAGAGATTGACGAGGCATACGAGGAAAACACCGGCCATCTGATCGTCAATGAGTTCAAACGGATGGGAAAAGATGTAAAAGCCGTTCCGGCCGTTCTTTGCAAGAACCACGGACCGTTCACCTGGGGCAAAGATGCGCATGAGGCTGTTCACAATGCTGTTGTCCTCGAAGAGGTTGCCAAAATGGCATACCGTGCCGAGACCATCAACCCGAGAATCCAGCCGGCACCGCAGGAGCTGCAGGATAAACACTATTACCGTAAGCATGGTGTAAATGCTTATTACGGACAGAACTAAAAAAGAGTAAGAAGATAAGAAAAGTGTCATCCACAAACTGCAGGGCACACAGCCCGCAGGTGGATGACACTTTTTTGATAAAAACATTTTTATGATAGAAATCTGCTTTTAAAATCAAGTGGTCGTCTGACGCCGGATCAGAAGCGGCGGAACGGTCTTGTGAACCGGCTCGGCAAGCGGCACCGGGTGGCGTTTTTTCCGTTCCTGCATCTGGGAGACCAGAAGGGAAACAGCCTCGTCTGCAATCTGGTCAATCTGCTGGCCGACAGTGCTGATCGGATAGATAGCCTGCTCGGAAATCGGCGCACCGTCGAAGCCGATGAGTTCGTAATCGTCCGGCAGGGTATGGTATTTGCGGATCAGAAGATTTAAAAGAATATTGGCATGATCATCGTTGGAGAGGAAGATGCCCTTTTTCTGACCGGCATATTTTTGTTCGATGTTGTCAAAAATTTCCTGCAGCGGTGCTGCGGCTTCCTGATAGGAGAGTCCAAAATCCCGAATGATAACCTTGTGCGGTACACCGGCCTTTACACAGGCATCCTGGAAACCGGCGAGACGGCGGTAGGCAGGAACATTTTCTTTGGTCGGTGAGTTCAGATGAATCAGGACATCACAGTGGTTATGAATCAGAAGCGAAGTCGCTTCGTACGCGCCGAGGTAGTTGTCTGTATTGACACTGCTGACGAACTGGTCTTCGCGCTCAATTGCAACGACCGGGATCTGCAGATCGGAGAGTTCGCGGGAGGAGAGTGTATGGGAGAGGACGATGAGGCCCTCGATTTTGTACGACATCAGCTCCTGAATGTAGCGGTGCTCCGTCTCGTCGTGGCCGTTTCCGGCGAAGACGAGGAATTTATAGCCATATTTCTCATAAGAAGCAAGAATCTGATTCAGCATCTCGGAATAGTAGTTCATGGAGAGACTCGGGATCAGGACGCCGACAAATTCGGTCTGTCCGTTCGCGAGGATTTTTGCCACTTTGTTTTCTTTATAGTTCAGTTTATCCAGTGCATCGGAAATGATCTGCTGATTTTCCGGTGTCAGGGAATCCGGGTTGTTGAAATACCGGGAAATGGTTGTTTTGGAAAAATGCGTGTACTGTGCAATATCATTAAAGGTTACATTTTTTTTTCGTGCCATAAGTTCAAGTGTCCTTCCCTTCAAAAGTGTTGCGTGAATCATGTAAGCTTTCAGAAAAAAACAAATAATATATGAAGATAGTATAACATTTCTCGCCCGCCGGAACAAGCGGGAATCGGTTAAGTAACCGGTTTTGTAAAAGTTCCACAAAAGCCGAAAACAAAATTATGGAAAATCACGAAAAGTAAAGAAAATATTGACGAAACCCACTGTCAATGCTATGATAAAGACAACGAAAGTAACCGGTTACTTGACCGGTTACACAAAACGAAGGACAGGACTCGCTGTCCAGAGATAACAGGAGGAATTGTGATGAGAAAGAAATTTAGTGCCAGGGCGGCAGCTCTTGGAATGTCCGGCGTGCTTCTTACTTCTGCACTGACCGGATGCACCTTCGGCTTCGCAAGCGATCCGGATGACCCGAACGCAGTAAAAGAAGAAGTGCCGATCGACATGACCACCGATACCTTCCAGTACGATACGTCGCTTTCCGGAACGAGTATCGTCATCATGAACACAAAAGCAGAAATCCAGACAGCACTGGAAAAGATTGCAAAAGTGTTCGAGGAGAAAGCAGGCGTACATATTGAGATCATGCCGGTAACGGACGGCGATTCTCCTTATACCAAAGTAGTCAGCCTCTACAACTCCGGAAACCCGCCGACACTTTCCATTCTGGATACGACCGATGTCATTGCACTGGCAGAAGAAAAAGCAGCCGACTTAAGCAATGAAGCATGGACCGGCGAGGCAGAAGAGTACCTGACCAAAATCAACGGAAAGGTTTACAGCTTCCCGCTCTGTATCGAGGGCCGCGGTATTATCTACAACAAGAGCGTGATTGAAGATACCTTAGGTACCGAGTTCGATCCATCCGATATCAAAACCCAGGACGATTTCGCAGCACTTCTCCAGAGCCTGCGGGACAACGGAATGAAGAATCCGATCTCCATGGCAAAAGAAGACTGGTCCCTTGGAGCACACCAGCTGCAGTACATCTACGAGACATACAACGGAACCTCCGACGGTGCAGCAGAAGTCATCAACGAGCTGAAGGACGGAACCTTATATCTGCCGGACTACACCCGCATGAACGAGTTCCTGAATACCTTTGACCTGTTAAAAGAGTACAACGTAGCAAAGGGCGATCCACTCGGCGCAGATTACGATGAGATGGCAATTGACCTGGCAGACGGAAAAACCGCTTTCTGGTTCAACGGAAACTGGGCATGGCCGAACCTTGAGGAGGCAGGAGCCGAGACGACCGATGAGTATGGTTTCCTTCCATACTTCCTGAACAATGATCCGGACGACTTCGTCAACAGCAAAATCCAGGCATCCCCGTCCAAACAGATCATGCTGGATGATATCGTGGCTACCGACGAGCAGAAAGCAGCAGCAAAAGAGTTCCTGAACTGGCTGGTTTACAGTGAGATCGGACAGCAGATGGTTGTAAAGACCTGCAGCCTGATCCCTCCGTTTAAAAACAACCCGAACGAGCCAAGCGATCCGTTAAGCCGCGACATTTACGAAAAAGTACAGAACGGCGGAGCATTCAACGCATCTGCGATCGTGCCGAACGATCACTGGTCTGTCCTTGGTGCGGCAATGCAGAAATATCTGGCCGGAAGAAGTGACCGCGAGGAACTGATAGATTCCATCCAGGCATACTGGGATGAGCAGTAAGCCGGAGGATATGAAGGAGGAACGAAAATGAAATCAAGCAACAAGGGAAAAGATTTCTGTGTATTTGCGCTGCCGGGCCTGTTCTGCTTCCTGGCAGTCGTCATGGTACCGTTTATCTACGGTATTTACCTGACCTTAACCGACTGGAACGGTGTTTCCAGCGTGAAAAACTTTGTAGGACTTTCCAACTTCGCAGCCGTTATGCGCGACGCGCAGTTCTGGAAATCCCTGCTGTTAACCTTTAAATATGTCATTGCGGTTGTTGTTCTCGTCAATGTGATCGCCTTTTTACTGGCTTACATCCTGACCCGCGGCATCAAAGGTCAGAACTTCTTCCGCGCCGGATTTTTCACCCCGAACCTGATCGGCGGTATCGTACTTGGATACATCTGGCAGTTCGTATTCTCCCGTGTTTTCGTCAGCATCGGCGAGACCACAGGATGGAGCCTGTTTGAAATTTCCTGGCTTTCTACCCCGAACAAAGCATTTGCAGCACTGGTGCTCGTTTCAGTATGGCAGCTGGCAGGCTACATGATCCTGATCTACGTTGCCGGCTTTATGGGACTTTCCGAGGACGTGCTCGAGGCGGCAAGCATCGACGGTGCATCCGGCTGGGTAAAAATGAAAAACATTATCCTTCCGCTGATGATGTCCTCCGTTACTATCTGCCTCTTCCTGACCCTGTCCCGTGCGTTCATGGTATACGATGTCAACCTGTCCTTAACCGGCGGTGCTCCGTACGGAACCACCGAGATGGCAGCCATGCACGTATATGAGAAAGCATTCACATCGAGACAGTTCGGTGTCGGCCAGGCAGAAGCCTTTATCCTGTTTATCATTGTAGCCTGCATCAGCGGTATTCAGGTATACACCACTAAGAAGAGGGAGGTTGAAGCATAATGAATCAGAAGAAAATTGGCGGAACAAAGAAAAAAGTAACTGACGCGCTGGCTATGCTCCTTATGATCATCGTTTTCTGTGCGTTCATGTTCCCGTTTGTCATGGTTATCATCAACTCCTTAAAACAGAAACGTGATATCATCAAGAGCCCGTTCTCCTGGCTGTTTACCATCAAAGGTCTTTCGTTTGACAACTTTGTAAAAGCATTCAATCAGATGAACTTCCTGAATGCCTTCAAGAACTCTCTGGTTGTAACCGTAACAGCAACCGTACTGGTTACGGTACTCGCAGCCATGCTGGCTTACTACATCGTGCGTAATGTCAACGTATTTTCCAATATCATCTTTGCACTGATGGTTGCATCCATGATCATTCCATTCCAGGCAATCATGATCCCGCTTGTCAGTGTATACGGCGGAACCTTAAACATTCTGAACCACAGACTGACCCTGATCTTCATGCACACCGGATTTTCCATGGCGATGTCCGTGTTCATGTTCCACGGATTCATCCGCGGAAGTATCCCGCTGGCGCTGGAGGAGGCCGCTTACATCGACGGCTGTACCCACACCCAGACCTTCTTCCGCATCGTGTTCCCGCTGTTAAAGCCGATCATTTCCACCATGGTAATCATGAATGCGATGGCATTCTGGAATGACTTCCTGCTGCCGTCCCTGGTGCTGACCGACAAAAAGCTGCTGACTCTGCCGCTTTCCACCTACAGCTTCTACGGAACTTACTCTGCAGATTACGGAACCATCATGGCAGGTCTTCTGCTCTGCGTCATCCCGATCCTGATTCTGTACGTGGCACTGCAGAAACAGATCATCAACGGTGTCGTAGCCGGAGCAGTCAAATAAGTAAATCATAGAAATCAAGAACAAGCCGGGCAAAGGAGGGCGGAATTAAAAATGCTTTCTTTTTCCGGCTTTTCTTATCAGAGACAACAAGAAAGAGACAGAAAGGAAATCAAACACATGAAAAACAGATTACACGTAAAAGCGCCGGGCAACTGGGTGAATGACCCGAACGGCATGATTTATTATAAGGGACAGTATCATCTTTTTTATCAGCATTTTCCGTACGCGCCGCGCTGGGGCACCATGCACTGGGGCCATGCGGTGAGTCCGGATCTGATTCACTGGGAGCATGTCGGCGTTGCCCTGTTCCCGAGTCTTTCCGAGGACCAGAACGGCTGCTTTTCCGGAAGCGCAGTAGAAGAGAACGGCGTGATGCATCTCTTTTACACGGGTGTTCACTATAATCAGGTAAATCCGAAGGATATTCATCAGTGCCTTGATCAGGATTTTACTTCGGCGCAGCTTCACCTTACTTCGAAGGACGGTATGCATTTTGATGTCTTCGGGGATAAGGAGGTTGTTATCCCGGCACTCACCGATCCGGAAATCGGCGACAATACGCACACGCGTGACCCGAAAGTCTGGAAGGGAAGCGACGCATGGTATATGGTGCTTGGAAGCACGACGAAGGATCACAAGGGCGAGGCATTATTCTATAAGAGTGAGGATCTTTCCCACTGGCGTCTGGCCGGACAGGCGACGACGAAACAGAAGCTCGGCTGGATGTGGGAGTGCCCGGATCTCTTTAACGTAAACGGACGCAGCGTCTTTGTATTCTCCCCGATGGAACTGATCGAGGACACCGACGGCTATGCGGATCGGGCGATCTGTATGCTGCCTGAGTTTGATGAAAAAACCTGCACAATGAAATTTCCGGAGAACTGGCAGCTTCTGGACTGCGGCGGTGACCTCTATGCACCGCAGACCATGACGGATGCGGACGGAAACCGGATTTCCATCGCATGGCTTCGGATGCCGGAACCGGTAGATGGTATATGGCAAGGCATGTTCTGCATGCCGCGTGTGGTGGATGTACAGAACGATCATATTTACTTCCGTGTTCTGCCTGCCATCCGTGACGGATTCTGCAAAAAGACGGATTCCCTCGTTTCGGCATGCGGAGAGTGTGCCATGATCCGCGCCGAATTAAAAGAGGGTGAGAGCCTGGAAATCGGCGGCTATAAGATCTGGCGGCAGAGCGGAAAAGTCTGTGCAGACCGCACGGATGTCTATCCATCCGGTGCAAAAGGATGGCTTCATGCCGAGACACCGCAGTTAAAAGAGGGGGATCTTCTTGAGATTTTCGTGGATCCGAATATGATCGAAATCTATGCAAACAACGGCGAGTACGTATTAAGCCAGGCGGTTTACGGGCTTGGAGAGACATTCTCCTATGAAATGGAGAAAAAACCGGAAATTTATCTGTGGAATGAATGAATCAGCCCAAAAAGTTCTTGACGCATACGGGATTTTGTTCTAATCTAGTACGTAACAGCTTTCTAACGTTAAAGTGACGGGCTGAAAAACGAGATTTCGAAAGATATCCGAAAAGAACGCAAGGAGAGATTATTATGAAGAAAGTAGTAAAATTCGGCGGCAGCTCCCTCGCGAGCGCAGAGCAGTTTAAGAAGGTCGGAGACATCATCCGCGCAGATGAGGGAAGAAGATACGTGGTACCTTCCGCTCCTGGAAAACGAAATTCTGCTGATACGAAAGTAACCGATATGCTGTATGACTGCTATCGCACTGCAGTTGCCGGAAGAGATTTCAAGAAGAAACTGCAGAACATCAAAGCGAGATATCAGGAGATCATCGACGGTCTGAACCTCAGCCTGGATCTTTCCCCGGAATTTGAAAAAATCGCAGAAAACTTTGCCGCAGCAGCCGGAGAGGACTACGCCGCATCCCGCGGAGAGTACCTGAACGGTATCGTGATGGCAAATTATCTGGGATATACGTATATTGATTCTGCAGAAGTGATCTGCTTCGACGAGAACGGAAACTTCCTTGCAGACAAGACTGACGAAGTGCTCTCCGAGCGTTTAAAAGATCTGGATAACGCAGTCGTTCCTGGATTCTACGGTGCAAAACCGGACGGAAGCGTAAAAACCTTCTCCCGCGGCGGATCCGATATCACTGGTTCCATCGTGGCAAAGGCCGTACACGCTGACATCTACGAGAACTGGACCGATGTTTCCGGTTTCCTGGTAACCGATCCGCGTATCGTCAAGGATCCGGAAGTCATTTCCACCATTACCTACCGTGAGCTGCGTGAGCTTTCCTACATGGGAGCTACCGTCCTTCATGAGGACTCCATCTTCCCACTCCGTCAGGAGGGAATCCCGATCCACGTGCTGAACACCAACGCACCGCAGGATCCGGGAACCATGATTGTGGAGAACACCTGCAGCAAACCGAAATTCACCATCACCGGTATCGCCGGAAAGAAAGGCTTTGCATCCATCACGGTTGAGAAGAGCATGATGAATACCGAGATCGGCTTTGGCAGAAAAGTGCTCGGTGTTTTTGAGGACAACAATCTTTCCTTCGAACATATGCCGTCCGGCATCGATACCATGACTGTATTCGTTCACCAGAACGAGTTCGCAGAAAAAGAGCAGCAGGTCATCGCAGGACTGCACCGTGCGGTACAGCCGGATTCCATTGACCTTGAGTCCGATCTGGCGCTGATCGCTGTTGTAGGCCGCGGCATGAGAAGAACGAGAGGCACTGCCGGAAGAATCTTCTCCGCACTGGCACACGCACACGTCAACGTTAAGATGATCGACCAGGGTTCCAGTGAGCTTAACATCATCATCGGCGTGGAGAACCGCGATTTTGAGACGGCAATCAAAGCAATCTATGATATCTTTGTAGTAGCACAGATCTAAAATGAATCTATAAAAAATCTCTGTCAGGAGTCTGAACTTCCGACAGAGATTTTTTTATGGTTTTTATGCCGCCGTACCGCGGAATTCTTTTCGAATGGTGAATGTAAAAATACAGATTACCACACAGCAGATGATCCAGATCGTCGGTTCGCAGAAGCAGACGGCGCGGTAACCGATCTGCGGAACACAAACGAAGAGATTATGTCAATTGCACTGAACTATCAATTTTCCTCACCGGGGTATTTTTCAAAGAGATTTAAAGGCTACACCGGCCTTACGCCGACCGAGTACCGCAGGTAAACAGAAACGAATTTTGCCCTTGTCGTTTTTGGGAACAGATGGTATAATCATTTCATAAATGCAAGACATTTGTGAAAAAATATCATAAAGGAACGAGGATGCAAGATGAAACGACGAGTATTACTGAAATTGAGCGGAGAAGCTCTTGCAGGAGAGAAACACACCGGTTTTGACGAGCCGACCGTCACAAAAGTGGCAAAACAGGTAAAAACTCTGGTAGACCAGGGGATTGAAGTCGGCATCGTAATCGGAGGAGGAAACTTCTGGAGAGGACGCAGTTCCGAAAATATCGACCGTACCAAAGCAGACCAGATCGGTATGCTGGCAACCGTTATGAACTGTATCTATGTATCAGAAATCTTCCGTTCCCAGGGAATGATGACCGCAGTTCTGACTCCATTCCCATGCGGAGAGTTCACAAAAGGATTTTCCAAAGACCGTGCAAACAAATATTTCCAGCACAACATGGTTGTATTCTTTGCCGGCGGTACAGGCCATCCATATTTCTCAACCGATACGGCAACCGTACTTCGCGCGATCGAGATCGAGGCAGACGAGATTCTGCTTGCAAAAGCAGTAGACGGTGTCTACGACAGCGATCCGAAAACAAACCCGGATGCAAAGAAATTTGACGAGATTTCCATTCAGGAAGTCATTGAAAAGGATCTGAAAGTGGTAGATATGACCGCATCCATCCTTTGCAAGGAAAACAAAATGCCGATGCTGGTATTTGGTTTAAATGAAGAGAACAGCATTGTAAATGCTGCAAACGGAAAAATTAACGGCACAAGAGTAACGGTATAATTAATAAAAATTCAGCAGTAAAATACTTGCTGTTTTACTGCGTAAGAAAATGATTCAGGTGTGAGCAGCTCTCCTTTTGCGAAGCAAAACTTTAAATGAGAGCTGCGAATGTCACAGTTCGCAGAACTGTGACCGTATAAGAGATAGCAGGAGGACAAATTTAATATGGCAAATCAGATCGACGAGAGAGTAAAACCGTTTGAGGTAAAAATGGGCAAATCCATTGCAAGCCTTGATTCCGAATTCGGAACCATCCGTGCAGGCCGTGCAAACCCGCACGTACTGGACCGCATTACTGTAGATTACTATGGAACACCGACTCCGCTGCAGCAGGTGGCAAACATCTCTGTTCCGGAAGCACGTATGATCCAGATCCAGCCGTGGGAAGCATCCCTGGTAAAAGAGATCGAGAAAGCGATCATGATGTCTGACCTTGGCATCAACCCGTCCGATGACGGAAGAGTCATCCGTCTGGTATTCCCGGAGCTTACCGAGGACCGTCGTAAAGAGCTGGTAAAAGAGGTAAAGAAAAAAGCAGAAGGCGCAAAAGTAGCCATCCGCAACATCCGCCGCGATGCCAATGATGCGTTCAAGAAACTTGCCAAAGAGGACGTTTCCGAGGACGAAATCAAAGAGCTCGAGGAGCAGACCCAGAAATTAACAGACAAATATATCAAAGAAGTAGATCAGATGGTGGACGTAAAATCCAAAGAAATTATGACCGTGTAATACAAAGAAAACGAGGGGCTGCCTGTCATTTGCAGGCAGCCTGTTATCGTTTACGGAGGAAAAAAGTATGGATAATGAATTAAAAGTGCCGAATCACATCGCCATCATCCTGGACGGAAACGGCAGATGGGCGAAAAAACGCAATATGCCGCGCGGCTACGGCCATATCGTCGGATGCGACAATCTGGAAAAAATGTGTGACGTGATCAAAGACATGGGTGTCAAATATCTGACCGTCTATGCGTTCTCAACCGAGAACTGGAAACGCTCCCGCGCCGAGGTGGAGGGCCTCTTAAAACTGTTCCGCCAGTATCTGAAACGATGCATCAAAAAAGCACATAAAAATCAGATGCGCGTCAAAATCATCGGAGATCCGAGCGCATTCCCGCAGGATATTCAGGACAGCATTCATGAACTGGAGGAGTGCTCCAAAGATTACGATCACATGTACTTCCAGATCGCAATGAACTACGGTTCCCGCGATGAGATCCTGCGCGGCATGACCCGCATGATCGAGGATGTGAAAAACGGAACTCTCGCAGAGAATGCGTTTGATGAGAACGGAAAACTGACGGAGCAGTGTTTTGAGAGCTACCTCGACACCGCCGGAATCCCGGATCCAGATCTTCTGATCCGTACAAGCGGCGAGCAGCGCCTTTCCAACTACCTGATGTGGCAGCTGGCCTACACGGAATTTTACTTTACCGAGGTTCCGTGGCCGGATTTCCACGAAGAGGAATTGAGAAAAGCCATCGAACAATATAATAACAGAGACCGGCGTTACGGCGGCGTGAAGGAGGAATAAAAAAGATGTTTAAGACAAGACTGTTAAGCGGTATCGTGCTCGTCCTTGTGGCGCTGCTTACGATCTGCAGCGGCGGAACCGTGCTCTATATGACGGTTCTGTGCCTGTCGCTGATCGGCGCAGGAGAGCTGTTCCGCGTGATGAAGGTAAGAGAAGATAAATGGAATCTGTTGGAAATTACGGGCTATGCGGGCGTTGTGATTTTCTATCTGTCCCTGCTGCTTCATGACCCGATGTACCAGATGCTCGCGCTGATCCTGGATCTCGTGCTTCTGATGGCAGTATACGTATTTACTTATCCGAAATACAACGCCAATCAGGTGATGCCGGCGTTCTTTGCGATTGTCTATGTCGGCGTAATGCTTTCCTATGTATATCAGACCCGTATGCTGGACGGCGGAAAATTCCATGTATGGCTGATTTTCCTGTGCTCCTGGGGCTGCGATACGTGTGCATACTGTGTCGGCGTACTCTTTGGAAAACATAAAATGGCGCCGGTTTTAAGCCCGAAAAAATCCGTAGAAGGGGCTGTCGGCGGTGTCGTCGGAGCGATTCTGCTCGGTATCATCTATGCGGCTGCGACAAAGGGCGGCATGGTGGAATACGCCATCATCTGCGGTGTCGGCGCGCTGATCTCCATGGTCGGAGACCTTGCGGCATCCGCAATCAAACGAAATCAGGGCATCAAGGATTACGGAAAGCTGATTCCGGGCCACGGCGGTATTCTCGACCGCTTCGACAGCGTGATCTTTACCGCACCGATCATCTATTTCCTGTCGGTGCTTCTGATTCATTAAAAAAGCTTCCCCTACAGCATAAACGGGAAGCAGATGGGAGAAACTGGAATATGAAGAAAATAGCAATTCTTGGTTCAACCGGTTCGATCGGAACCCAGACCCTCGATGTCGTGCGTGCCAACGGCGATCTTGAGGTGGTCGGCATCAGCGCCGGAAGTAATATTACACTGCTCGAGCAGCAGATCCGGGAATTTCATCCGAAGTTTGCGGCAGTCGGCGATGAGGCGAAAGCGGCAGAACTCCGTGACAGAGTGAAGGATCTTCCTGTAAAAATCGGCAGCGGCATGGACGGCATGATCGAGCTTGCCACGATGCCGGAGAGCGAAATCCTTGTGACAGCGATCGTCGGCATGATCGGCATCCGCCCGACGGTTGCGGCGATGAAGGCAGGAAAAGACATTGCACTGGCAAACAAAGAGACACTGGTAACGGCGGGACACATTATTATGCCGCTGGCAGAGGAATGCGGTGTGCAGATCCTTCCGGTGGACAGTGAGCACTCGGCGATTTTTCAGTGTCTGCACGGGGAAAACAGAAAAGAAATTGAAAAACTTCTGATTACTGCATCCGGCGGTCCGTTCCGCGGAAAAACAAGAGCGGAGCTCGAAAACGTAACGGTAGAGCAGGCGCTCCGTCATCCGAACTGGTCGATGGGGCACAAGATCACGATTGATTCCGCGACACTCGTTAACAAAGGACTGGAAGTCATGGAAGCAAAATGGCTGTTCGGTGTTGATCTCGACCACATCCAGGTTGTGGTACAGCCAAAGAGCATTATCCATTCCATGGTAGAATTTAAAGACGGCGCTGTCATGGCACAGCTTGGCACACCGGATATGAAACTGCCGATCCAGTACGCACTGTATTACCCGGAGCGCCGCTTCCTTGCAGGCGACCGCCTCGACTTTGCGGCGCTGACACAGATCACGTTTGAAAAACCGGATATGGATACCTTCCTCGGCCTTCCGATGGCAATGCAGGCGTCCCGGACGGGCGGCTCCATGCCGACGGTCTTCAATGCGGCAAATGAACGCGCCGTTGCACTGTTCCTCGCGAAGAAGATCCGTTTCCTCGAGATTTACGACGTGATCGCCGGTGCAATGGAAGCACACAAAACGATTGCCGATCCGACGCTGGAGCAGATTCTCGCGGCGGAGCAGGAGACGTATGAATGGATTGCGAACAGATATAAGATGGGAGAATAAGACAGCATGATTGTAAAAATCCTGATAGCCGTACTCATTTTCGGAATCACCGTCATTATCCATGAGCTGGGGCATTTTCTTTTGGCGAAAGCGAATGGTATTACCGTGACGGAATTTTCGATCGGCTTTGGCCCGACGGTGGTAAAGACAGAAAAAGGAGGAACGGTCTATTCCTTAAAACTTCTGCCTTTCGGCGGTGCGTGCCAGATGCTCGGCGAGGACGGTGAAGAGGAGGGGGAAGGAACCTTTAACAGCAAATCCGTGTGGGCAAGAATTTCCGTCGTTGCGGCGGGACCGGTGTTCAACATGATTCTGGCATTTTTCTGCGCAATCTTTGTGATCAGTTACGCGGGAAGTTCCCCGGCGCGCGTCACAGAAGTGGCAGACGGTTCGCCGGAGGCAGAGGCAGGCCTGGAAGCGGGAGATATCATCACTTCCTATGAAGGAAGACATATTTCCATCGGAAAAGAGCTGAACTCTGTGATGACGGTACGGGGTGTGCCGACGGATGAGATTACGCTGGAGGTTAAAAAGGCCGACGGGGAAAAGAAAACGATCACATATGAACCGACGGTGACAACGCGGTATATGATGGGCTTTAACTACGATGACTGTGACCGCGGCATGGAATTCACGTATGTGCAGCAGAATATGCCGCTTGCCGCTGCTGGTGTTGTCGCGGGCGACCTGCTCGTATCGATCAACGGAGCGCCGATCACCTGTGTGGCAGATTTTACTGCTTACCAGACAGAGCATCCTTTCGATGGAAGCGCTGTGACGCTGGAGTATGAGCACAGCGGAAAGACGAAAGAGATTACGGTGACACCGGTTGAAAATACGTATGCGAATGTACAGTTTTCGTATCAGCTCCGGGAGAAACAGTCCCCGATCGGCGTGCTGAAATACAGCGTGCTGGAGATCAAATACTGGGTGCGCACCGTCATTGACAGCGTCAGTATGCTGATCACCGGACAGTATTCTGTGAACGATCTTTCCGGCCCGGTCGGCGTGGTGGATGCGATCGGAACCGCCTATGATGATGTAAAATCGCAGGGCGTTCTGGTTACGGTGATGACGATGCTGAACATGGTGATTCTGCTGTCATCAAACCTTGGCGTCATGAACCTGCTGCCGCTCCCGGCACTCGACGGCGGACGGCTTGTCTTTCTGATCATAGAAGCCATCCGCAGAAAACCAATCCGGCGAGACCTGGAGGGTATGGTTCACTTCGCGGGCCTGGTGCTTCTGATGGCGTTGATGGTCTACGTCATGATCCACGACGTCCAGCGGATCCTGTAAATCGAAAAATGAAAAGCAACAAAGCCTCATATTCTGCATACCATAAAAGGAGTGCAGGATATGGGGCTTTTTTATGAAAAATTTGCGTATGCAGCAGGAAATGACTGACCGCGGGCGGCTGGAAATCCGGGTAAATACAAGAATCCAGGCGCGGCCTGTTTCCGGGGCGCGGGTGACGGTTTCGTATACGGGAGATCCGCAGAATGTGATCGAGGAGCTGATTACCGACGGGGACGGCAGAACGGAGACGCTGGATCTGGCGACGCCGCCGCTCGAGTACAGTCTGGAACCGAATGTGAATCAGCCGTATTCCGAATATACGGTGAAAGTGGAGGCGGAAGGGTATGAACCGGTTGAAGTGACGGGCTCCGAGCTTCTTTCAGGAGAACAGTCCGTCCAGCAGGTGGACCTCAAACTGGCAGAGGGCGCAGCGTTTGCGGATGTGACGATCCCGGACCATACGTTGTTCGGCGAATATCCGGAGAAAATTCCGGAAAGTGAGATCAAGCCGACGGGGGAGAGCGGTGAGATTGTGCTGTCCCGCGTCGTGATCCCGGAGTATGTCGTTGTCCACGACGGAGCGCCGACCGACAGCACGGCACGCGACTATTATGTGCGGTACCGCGACTACATCAAAAATGTGGCGTGCTCGGAAATCTATGCAACATGGCCGGATACGGCGATCCGGGCGAATATCCTCGCAATCATGTCATTTACGCTGAACCGTGTCTATACAGAATGGTACCGCAACAAGGGATACGATTTTACGATCACTTCGTCGACAGCCTACGATCACAAATGGATTTACGGCAGGAATATTTTCGACAGCATTTCCCTTGTGGTCGATGAGATTTTTGCCGATTACCTGTCGCGCCCGAATGTGAAACAACCGATTCTGACGCAGTACTGTGACGGAAACCGTGTGAGCTGCCCGAACTGGATGAGCCAGTGGGGGTCCAAAAACCTGGCGGACCAAGGGTATTCAACGATTCAGATTCTCCGCAATTATTATGGAGACAATATGTATATCAACACGGCGGAGGAGATTTCCGGCATCCCGTCCTCCTGGCCGGGGTATGACCTCACCATCGGCTCGTCCGGGAACAAGGTACTGCAGATACAGGAGCAGCTGAACGTGATTGCGGAGGTGTATTCATCGATTCCGACGGTCTATGAAAATGGCTATTTCGATGAAGAGACGCAGGACGCCGTCGAAGCGTTCCAGCGGCTGTTCGGCCTGCCGGTTTCCGGCATTGTGGATTATCCGACGTGGTACAAAATTCAGTCGATTTATGTGGCTGTGACGAGGATTGCGGAGCTGCAGTAGGTATACAAAAGTCTTTATAAGGGGCGTGTTTTCTGCGAAAAAACGCGGAAAATGCGCCTTTTCTGCGGCTTTTGAAACGGATCAGAAAAATTTTAAAACTGTCAAGAAAAAATACTTGACACCCAGCATCATTTCGTGTATGATAACCAAGGTGATCGCAATGGAAAAAATATTGGAACAGACATTACTGTATGATTTTTACGGCGAACTTCTGACTGAACATCAGCGTCAGGTATATGAGGACGTGGTGCTCAACGATTTTTCCCTGAGCGAGGTTGCGGCAGCGCGGGGCATTTCCCGCCAGGGAGTCCACGATCTGGTCAGACGCTGCAACAAGACACTGGAAGAGTATGAAGAAAAGCTTCATCTGGTACAACGCTTTGTGCAGATCCGGGAGAATGTAAACGAGATCCGAAAGCTGACAGATCCTTCTGGTGATACCCCGAAAGAAGATGTGATGCAGCGGATTGCAGCAATTGCATCGGATATATTAGAGGAGCTTTGAGCATGGCATTTGAAAGTTTAACCGAGAAACTCCAGAATGTTTTCAAAAATCTCAGAAGCAAGGGCCGCCTGACCGAGGCGGATGTAAAGACTGCGCTGAAGGAAGTAAAAATGGCACTTCTCGAGGCGGATGTCAGCTTCAAAGTAGTAAAACAGTTTATCAAATCCGTACAGGAGCAGGCAGTCGGACAGGACGTCATGAACGGACTGAATCCGGGTCAGATGGTCATTAAAATCGTAAATGACGAGCTGGTTAAGCTGATGGGTTCCGAGACAACGGAAATCGCACTGCGCCCGGCGAGCGAAGTTACCATTATTATGATGGCAGGTCTTCAGGGAGCCGGTAAAACAACCACAACCGCAAAGATTGCAGGAAAGTTAAAAGCCAAGGGAAGAAAACCTCTCCTTGCAGCCTGCGACGTATACCGCCCGGCAGCGATCAAACAGCTGCAGGTCAACGGAGAAAAGCAGGGCGTGGAAGTGTTCGCTATGGGAGATAAAAACCGTCCGGTGGATATCGCAAAGGCAGCGCTGGTGCATGCAAAGACAAACGGCTTTAACGTATTGATTCTGGATACCGCAGGCCGTCTGCACATCGATGAAGAGATGATGCAGGAGTTACAGGATATCAAAGCGGCTGTTCCTGTGGATCAGACCCTTTTGGTAGTAGACGCTATGACCGGACAGGACGCAGTCAATGTGGCCGAGATGTTCAGCAATAAAGTCGGCATCGACGGTGTAGTACTTACAAAATTAGATGGTGACACCAGAGGCGGTGCGGCACTTTCAATCCGTGCAGTTTCCGGCAAACCAATTCTCTATGTCGGCATGGGCGAAAAGCTTTCGGATCTGGAGCAGTTTTATCCGGACCGTATGGCGTCCCGTATCCTCGGCATGGGCGATGTGATGAGCCTGATTGAAAAAGCGCAGGCAAACATCGACGAAGAAAAAGCAAAAGCCATGGAACAGAAGATGAAGAAGGCGCAGTTCGACTTCAACGATTATCTGGATTCCATGGAGCAGATGCGCAATATGGGCGGCATCTCCAGCATCCTGAATATGCTTCCGGGCGTCGGCGCGAAAATGAAGGGTCAGGATCTTGAGAGCATGGTGGATGAAAAAGACATGGCAAGAAAGGAAGCTATTGTACTTTCTATGACGCCAAAGGAAAGAGAAAACCCGGATCTCATCAATCCGTCGAGAAAGCAGAGAATTGCAAAAGGCGCCGGTGTTGACATCGCGGAGGTAAACCGTTTCATCAAACAGTTTGAACAGTCAAGAAAAATGATGAAACAGATGACCGGAATGGTCGGTAAGGGTGGTAAAAGAGGAGGATTCAAACTTCCCTTTTAGCATAAAAGAAAAAATATAAATAAATACATGAATTTACAATGGAGGTAAAGAAAAATGGCAGTAAAAATGAGATTAAGAAGAATGGGACAGAAGAAAGCTCCTTTTTATAGAATCGTTGTAGCAGATTCCAGATCCCCAAGAGACGGACGTTTCATCGAGGAGATCGGAACTTACGATCCGAACCGCGAGCCGAGCGCAATCAGCTTCAACGAGGAGGCTGCTAAAAAATGGCTGGCTAACGGCGCACAGCCGACCGAAATCGTTGCCAAACTCTTAAAACAGGCTGGTATCGAGAAATAATTCATACGGGGGTATCTTGTAATGAAAGAACTTATCGAAGTAATTGCAAAATCTCTGGTTGATCATCCATCTGAGGTAGTTGTGACAGAAACCGTCAGCGGTGATGACCTTCTGCTGGAACTCAAAGTAGATCCGTCAGATATGGGAAAAGTCATCGGACGTCAGGGACGCATTGCGAAAGCAATCCGTACGGTTGTAAAAGCAGCTTCCTCAAAGAGCGACAGAAAAGTTGTCGTAGAAATTTTACAGTAAGTAAAAGATAGGAAAAGGAACCGACAGTTGTTGCCGGTTCCTTTCTTTACGCGGGCAACGAGACAAAGTCCGTGCTTGCACGGGACCTTGGCGACTGCCGCGATAACTTGAGAAACTCGCAAAGCGTGTTTCTCAAGTCGCAATACACAGTAGAACTGGTTGGAAAGGGTTTTTGAATGGAAGAATATTTGCAGATTGGCGTAATTACCACAACCCACGGCGTACGCGGTGAGGTAAAGGTATACCCGACGACAGATCCGGAGCGTTTTCTTTCTCTGGACCGCGTTTTTCTCGATACAGGAAAAGAAAAAAAAGAACTCCATGTAACTGGCGTGCGTTTTTTCAAACAGCTTGCCATTGTAAAATTCAAAGGAATTGACAACATCAACGATATCGAACGGTATAAAGGCTGCAGCCTCTATGTGACGAGAGAGGATGCCATTCCGCTGGAAGAGGACGAATACTATATCGCAGACCTGCAGGGAATGCAGATGTACACCGAGGACGGCGAACTGTTCGGCACGCTCCGCGATGTGATGGAGACCGGTGCGAACGACGTCTATATTGTAGATTCGAAAGAGCACGGAGAGGTTCTGATTCCGGCGATCCATGACTGCATTCTGGATGTGGACCTGGATGAACAGAAGATGACGATTCACCTTCTTCCGGGCCTGATTGACTGATAAAGAGAGTAAAGAACGATGAAATATCATATTCTGACGCTGTTTCCGGAGATGATCGAGCAGGGGCTGCACACCAGCATCCTCGGAAGAGCCATCAACAACGGCTATATTTCCCTCGAGACGACGAATATCCGGGATTTTTCAGCAAATAAATTCAACCGCGTGGACGATTACCCGTACGGCGGCGGTGCGGGCATGGTCATGGAGGCGGAGCCGGTGTTCCGCGCCTACCAGTCGGTAGCCGAAAAGATCGGGAAAAAGCCGCGCACGGTCTATCTGACACCGCAGGGAAAAGTACTGAACCAGACGATGGTGGAAGAGCTGGCGCTTGAGGACGATCTTGTGCTGCTCTGCGGCCACTATGAGGGCATCGATGACCGCGTACTGCAGGAAGTGGTAACGGACTATATCTCGATCGGGGATTATGTTTTAACAGGCGGAGAACTCGGTGCAATGGTGCTGGTGGATGCGGTATCGCGGTTTGTGCCGGGTGTCTTAAGCAACGAGGAATCTTCGCAGTTTGAGTCGCTGCAGGACAATCTGCTTGAGTATCCGCATTACACAAGACCGGAGACATGGCACGAGAAAAAAGTTCCGGAGGTGCTTCTTTCCGGTGACCACAAAAAGATCGAAGCGTGGCGTCATGAGGCATCCCTGGTGCGGACAGCCGAGCGGCGGCCGGACCTTCTGGAAAATGCATTCCAGATTTCCTGCGCATGCAATGAAAAAGAGGAATCGTCTGCCTGGGCGCACGATCTTTTGGCAGGCATGACACGCTATGGTGTAAGCCTTGATCTCGGACGAAAGAAGATCCGGAAACAGAAAAATCTGTTTGATGACCATGATCTGCTGATTCTGCAGCTTCCGGGAACGCTTGAGGAGGGTATGAAAGCAAAGAGCGAGTATATCCGCAGCTTTGCCGGAAAAGAAACACCGCTGGTGTTTTTGTGCCCGGACGGATTCTCAGAAGAGGAAGAAAAACTCGAAGAGCAGCTGGAAAAAAACGGTTTCCGTCTGGTCGCACGGCTTACCGGCATACCGTCCGCGGACGGCCTGCAGCGGTTTTCTTTCGCGCTTCGCAGTCTGCTGTACAGCGGCGAATGGAAAGTGAAAAAAATACTTGCATCTGCGGATGCATTATAGTATAATATATCTTGTTGTGAGTAAAGAGATGGTCCGCTGTTGCAAAAAGGCATTAAGAACATCCAGGGTAAAAAAAGGAGATAAAGAAATGAACGACATTATTAAGAAAATCGAAGATGCACAGTTAAAAGCAGAAGCACCGGAGTTCCGCGTTGGTGATACCGTTAAAGTTTACGGTAAAATCAAAGAGGGTAACCGCGAGCGTATCCAGGTATTCGAAGGCGTTGTCCTGAAAAGACAGGGCGGCGGAAGCAAAGAGACCTTCACTGTTCGTAAGAGCTCTAACGGCGTAGGCGTTGAGAAAACATGGCCGGTACACTCTCCGAACGTTGAAAAAGTAGAAGTTATCAGACGTGGTAAAGTAAGACGTGCGAAACTGAACTACTTAAGAGACCGTGTTGGTAAAGCAGCGAAAGTGAAAGAGCTGGTAAAATAATAAGTCGTTAAAAGGATGGCCGGAGGAACATGAGCAATTGTGTTTCTCCGGTTTTGTCTTACGGAGAATTACACTATGGGTATGAATACCAGATATGTAAAAGAATATTTCTACAAGAAAAAGATCCGTTCCATGTTTGTATGGAATCTGGAAATCATCGCAGTGATTCTTCTTGCGGCGGCATTTTCCTGGTTTTTCTGCAGAAGTGTCGTGGTGCAGGAGGGCTCGATGGAGCCGACTCTCGTGCCGGGGGAGCGTGTGCTGATGGACTCCGCCTGGTACCGCTTAAGTTCTCCGAAACGCGGGGATATCATCGCGTTCCGGACGAGTGAGGACAAGAAGGCGAGCATCCACATCAAGCGTGTGATTGCGTTGCCGGGCGAGACGGTACAGATCAAAGACGGACAGATCCTCATCAACGGGGAAGTCTATAATGAAAAAGATGAATTTCCGGCCATCACAAACGCGGGACTTGCCTCCGAGCCGATCACGGTCGGGAAGGGACAGTACTTTGTGCTCGGCGACAACCGGAACAACAGCGAGGACAGCCGCCACAACGGCATGGGACTCGTGGATTCGGACCGCATTGTCGGAAAGCTCTGGTTTACGATTTCGCCGTGGAAGAAAATCGGTTTCGTGTAAACGCAGCATAGAAGGAGAAGAAACATGAATTATCAGTGGTACCCGGGTCATATGACGAAGGCCCGCAGACAGATGCAGGAAGACTTAAAGCTCATCGACCTGATGATTGAGCTGGTCGATGCGAGAGTTCCTGCAGCGAGCCGCAACCCGGATATAGATGAACTTGGAAAGAACAAAGCACGGCTGATCCTGCTGAACAAATCGGACCTTGCCGATGAGCGCGGAAACGATGCCTGGATGGAATATTTCAAGGGAAAGGGATATTCTGTTGTGAAGGTCAATTCCCGTTCCGGAGCCGGCATGAAAGCGATTAACAGCGCCGTACAGGAGGCCTGCAAAGAGAAAATCGAGCGCGACCGCAAACGCGGCATCCTGAACCGTCCGGTCCGCGCGATGGTTGTCGGTATTCCGAACGTCGGAAAATCGACATTTATCAATGCGTATGCGGGCAGAGCCTGTGCGAAAACCGGAAACAAACCGGGCGTCACGAAGGGAAAACAATGGATCCGTCTGAGCAAACAGCTGGAGCTTCTGGACACACCTGGTATCCTGTGGCCGAAGTTTGAGGACCAGCAGGTGGGACTGCATCTTGCGATGATCGGTTCCATCAACGATGAGATCCTGAACGTGGAGGAGCTGGCGCTGTCCGTCATCGATTATCTGACGGCAGAGTATCCGGGAACGCTGGAGAAACGCTTTGGCTTTGAAGGCATGACGGATCGTGTGGAAATCCTGGGTGAGATTGCGCGTGTGCGCGGCTGCCTGAAAAAGGGAAATGAGCTCGATTACGAAAAAGCAGCACGGCTTCTGATGGATGATTTCCGGAGCGGAAAGCTCGGCAGAATCACGCTGGAAAAACCGGAATAAATGGATTTATCAAAATAAAAAATGCGGAGAACAACGATGACAGAGAAAAAACAATCGATATCCGCCATACGGGAAATTTTTGCGGCAGCTTCGGAGACGGAGCTGCCCGCCCTTTATCTGGAATATGAAGAGGATTCCCGTGCCGGCGTACAAAATCTGATTCAAAAATACCAGAAACAGGAAGAGGCCTTAAAAAAAGAGCGCGAGCGCACGGAACAGATGAAGATCTACGAGCACAAATATGAGGATCTTGGCTGGATCTGCGGCATCGACGAGGTCGGAAGAGGCCCTCTGGCGGGCCCTGTGGTCGCAGGTGCGGTCATTCTGCCGCGCGACAGTAAAATCCTGTATCTGAACGATTCCAAGCAGCTGACGGCCAAAAAACGCGACGAGCTGTACGATGTGATCATGCGCGAGGCAGTGGCCGTCGGCATCGGCTATGCCTCCCCGGCGCGGATCGACGAGATCAATATTTTACAGGCAACGTACGAGGCGATGCGGGAGGCGATCAGCAAGCTTTCCGTGAAGCCGGATGTGCTCTTAAACGATGCGGTGAAAATCCCGCAGGTGGACATCCGCCAGGTGCCGATCATCAAGGGAGATGCCAAGAGTGTTTCGATTGCGGCGGCAAGTATTGTTGCGAAGGTGACAAGGGACCGCCTGATGGAAGAGTACGACAAGGTGCTTCCGGGCTACGGTTTTGCATCGAACAAGGGCTACGGTTCGGCAGAGCATATCGCTGCTTTAAAAGAAATCGGCCCGTCACCGATCCACCGGCAGTCGTTTATCGGCCATTTCGTGTAAAGGCACCGCATCAAAAAAGGAGAGGGTATCGCATTTGAATCAGCGGGAAGTAGGAACGAGACAGGAGAGCCGTGCGGCAGAATATCTGGAAAGCCTGGGATATCACATCCTGGTGCGGAATTTCCGGTGCCGCTTCGGTGAGATCGACCTGATCGCAAAACAGGACGACACATACATTTTTATCGAAGTAAAATACCGCACCGGCCGGACAGCCGGAGACCCGACAAGCGCCGTGGATGGAAAGAAACAGAAGAAAATTTCAAAAACAGCAGATTACTACCGCATGCTCCACCAGATCCCGATGGATGTGCCCTGCCGCTTCGACGTCGTGGCAGAGACACCGGAGGAGATCCGCGTCTATGCGAACGCGTTTTATTATCAGGGGAGCGGCTGGTAGGAAAGGAGTTTTTATGATACCAATTCAATGGAAACAAAACGATAAAAAAACGATGCATGTCAACGAGGCGGAAAACGGCGTGGTCTATCTGACCTGGCCGGCGATTGAGAAAATTGAGGGCATCCGCCATGCATTTTCCACACGGATCGGCGGGGTGAGTAAGGAACATCTTTCCAGCATGAATCTCAGCTTTTCGCGCGGCGACGATCCGGCGAATGTGCGGGAGAATTACAGAAGATTCTGTGAGGCGGCGGGGTTTGAAGTGGAAAACATTGTTACCTCCGATCAGGCACACACAACGAAGGTCCGTTATGTGACGAAAGCAGACTGCGGCAGCGGCGTGACAAGAGACCGCGATTTTCATGATATTGACGGTATGATCACTGACGAGCCGGGCGTCGTACTTGCGACATTCTATGCGGACTGCGTGCCGCTCTACTTTGTCGACCCGGTGCACCGTGCAATTGGACTTTCACATTCCGGCTGGCGTGGAACGGTCCACAAGATGGGACAGGCAACGCTCGATGCGATGCACGAACGGTTTGGAACAGAAGCAAAAGATGTGATCGCAGCCGTCGGCCCGTCGATCTGCCAGGAATGCTACGAGGTGAGCGGTGACGTGATCGAAGAGTTCCGGGCAGCATTCCCGGAAACACTGCATGAGAAACTGTTCTGCGGAAAACCAGATGGAAAATACCAGTTAAATCTTTGGGAGGCGAATCATCAGATCCTTCTTGCGGCAGGAGTGCCGGAGAAGCAGATTCATCTGCCGAACCTCTGCACCTGCTGCAACCCGGATTTCCTGTATTCCCACCGTGCATCGAAGGGAAAAAGAGGAAACCTCGCGGCATTCCTTTCCCTGGTCTGAAAACAGAATAGAAAGCATCAAAAAACGGACCTGGAAAAAACAGATCCGTTTTTTTGCTGTATGCATCCGGCGGACACAAAATCGATTATCTGTGTTTTGCCAGCAGCTTATTGATTTTCTCTGTCGTAGACTGTACTTTTGCAACGGATACGTCGTGGTTAAGCGTATCGATGATGCTTGCCATATATTTGCTCATCTCAGCCGGCTCATACCAAGGACGGGAAACGAGTTCCGGTGTACGGTAGGTCAGGTCGGTGGTGATGACTTTGCTGATATAGCCTTTCTCATAGTAAGCATCGAATTTCTCCAGACCATCGGTGAAGAGGCCGAAGGTGGTGCAGACAAAGACGTGGTCAGCGCCGCGCTCTTTGACCTGTTTTGCAACGTCGAGCATACTCTCACCGGAGGAGATCATATCGTCGATGATGACAACATCTTTTCCTGCTACGGAATCGCCGAGAAACTCATGTGCCACGATCGGGTTCTTTCCGTTTACGATGGTGGAGTAATCTCTTCTCTTATAGAACATACCCATATCGACGCCGAGCACGTTGGAGAAGTATACGGCACGCGCCATCGCTCCCTCGTCCGGGCTGATGATCATCAGATGATCGTTGTCGATCGTCAGATCTGGAACGGAACGAAGAAGGGCTTTTAAAAACTGGTAGGTTGGCATGAAGTTGTCAAAGCCGCCGAGCGGAATTGCGTTCATGACACGAGGATCGTGTGCGTCGAAGGTGATAAAGTTGGAAACACCCATGTTCATCAGCTCCTGCAGAGCAAGTGCGCAGTCGAGAGACTCACGTTTGGTGCGCTTATGCTGTCTTCCTTCATAAATGAAAGGCATGATTACGTTGATCCGGTGTGCTTTTCCTGTTGCAGCAGCGATGATACGTTTCAGATCCTGATAATGGTCATCCGGTGACATGTGGTTCTCGTAGCCGCAGACCTTGTAAGTGATGCTGTAGTTGCAGACATCAACCAGGATGTAAAGATCGGCACCGCGGACGGATTCGTTGATCTTTCCTTTTGCTTCGCCGGAACCGAAACGCGGGCACTCGCAGTCAATCAGAAAAGAATCCTCGGAATATCCGGAAAAGGAAACCCCGTTGCGGCGCTCGGCGAGCTCTTTACGGAACTGAACCAGATACGAATCGACTTTTTTTGCCATTTCCATACTGCCCGGCAGAGCTGCGAGCTTTAACGGAGCAACCGGAATGGAATTTTCAAGTAAATCTAAATTAGCCATACAAACCTCCAGTAATCGACATTTTTTACAAACCATTTACTTCCTATTTATATCATCTTGGGAAAGGGCGCGTCAAGCAAAAAACGAAAGAATCCTTGCTTTTTGTGCAGGTTGTTGTTATTATAATGGATGAATGTCCGGAAGGTATGCAAAAAAAGCACGCTTTTTACTGGGCAAAGAGAAGTTATAAAGAAGTAAATGGAAAGGCCAAAACGTAAGATCTGTGAAAAACAAGACGAAACACATTATTAAGACAATAGAACCGGGCAGTATTGCCGAAGAACTGGAACTCGAACCGGGAGATGAACTGCTCCGCGTGAACGGGGAAATCATCGAGGACGTCTTCGATTACCACTTCCAGACCAACGACACGTATCTGGAACTCACGATCCGGAAAAAGGACGGCGAGGAATGGGACCTGGAAATCGAAAAAGAGTATGACGAGGAAATCGGCATCACATTCGAGAACGAGTTCATGGATCAGTACCGTTCCTGCAGCAACAACTGCATTTTCTGCTTCATCGATCAGATGCCGCCGGGAATGCGTCCCACCTTGTATTTTAAGGATGACGATTCGCGTCTGTCCTTCCTGCAGGGAAACTATATTACACTGACCAACATGAGCGACCACGATATCGACCGGATTATCCGCTACCATCTGGCACCGATCAATATTTCGTTCCAGACAACGAACCCGGAGCTCCGCTGCAAAATGCTGCACAACCGTTTTGCGGGCAATATCTTTCCGAAGGTCCAGCGCCTTTACGAGGCGGGAATCGAGATGAATGGACAGATTGTGCTCTGCAAGGGATACAACGACGGCGCAGAGCTGGAGCGCAGTATTTCGGATCTGTCAAAATATCTGCCGCATCTGAAAAGTGTTTCGGTTGTCCCGGTCGGACTTTCGAAATACCGCGACGGACTGGCGCCTCTGGAACCGTTTACCAGGGAGGATGCAAAAGAAGTTCTTGCCACGATTCACAAATGGCAGAAAAAGCTGTATGAACAGTGGGGACTTCACTTTATCCATGCTGGTGATGAATGGTATCTGCTGGCGGGAGAGCCGATCCCGGAGGAGGAAAATTACGATGGCTATATCCAGCTGGAAAACGGAGTGGGAATGCTCCGGCTTCTGGAGGACGAGGTTGCGGAAGAACTTTCGAAACGAGAAGGGGACGACCGTCACCGCCATGTAACGATTGCGACCGGAAAAGCTGCGGCGCCGTCGTTGGAAAAACACATGCAGAAAATTCGTGAAAAATATCCGAATGTACAGGCGGAGGTTATCACGATTATCAACTATTTCTTTGGAGAATCCATTACCGTATCCGGTCTGATTACCGGAAAGGATCTGATGGAGCAGTTAGAGGGAAGAGATCTTGGCGACTGCCTGCTGCTTCCGTGCAACATGCTCCGTTCGGGAAAAAACGTCTTTCTCGACGATGTGACGGTGGAAGAGGTGGAAGAGCGCCTGAAAACACCGGTACAGATTATCGATGAGCCGGGCAGCGACCTGGTGAAAGCCGTTGTGGAGGAAAACCAGGAGACGATACACAGAAGGAGAACAATGTATGAGCAAGCCGATTGTAGCAATTGTGGGCCGGCCGAACGTGGGTAAATCCACCCTGTTTAATGTATTAGCCGGAGACAATATTTCGATTGTAAAAGACACACCGGGTGTAACCCGTGACCGTATTTATGCCGACGTGGAGTGGCTGAACCACAAATTTACGCTGGTAGACACCGGCGGTATTGAGCCGGAATCCAAAGATATCATTCTCTCCCAGATGAGAGACCAGGCGCAGATCGCCATTGATACCGCAAATGTCATCATCTTCATCACTGACGTCCGTCAGGGCCTTGTAGATGCCGATGCAAAAGTAGCTGATATGCTCAGAAGAAGCCGCAAGCCGGTTGTGCTGGTGGTCAACAAAGTCGACAACTTCGACCGTCAGATGATGGATGTTTATGAATTCTATAACCTCGGCATCGGAGAGCCGCACGCCATTTCCGCATCCGGAAAGCTCGGCATCGGCGATATGCTCGATGAGGTGACAGGATACTTTGATCCGGAGATGGAAAACGAGGAGGAGAGCGAGATTCCGCGCATCGCCATTGTCGGAAAACCGAACGTCGGAAAATCCTCCCTGGTCAACAAACTGCTGGGCTCGAACCGTGTCATCGTATCCGATATCGCCGGAACGACGCGCGATGCGATCGATACCACGATCATGCACAATGGAAATGAATATATTTTCATCGATACCGCAGGTCTTCGAAAGAAAAACAAGATCAAAGAGGAGCTGGAGCGGTACAGCATCATCCGTACAGTATCTGCCGTAGAGCGCGCAGATGTCGTCGTTCTTCTGATCAATGCAACCGAGGGTGTCACCGAGCAGGATGCCAAAATTGCCGGTATCGCCCATGAGCGTGGAAAAGGTATGATCATTGCGGTAAATAAATGGGATGCCTTGGAAAAAGATGACAAGACGATCTACCGCTTTACCGAAAAAGTAAGAAATACATTGGCTTACATGCCGTACGCAGAGCTTCTTTTCATCTCTGCGAAGACAGGACAGCGTCTTCCGAAGCTGTTCGAGACGATCGACATGGTTCTGCAGTACCAGAACCTGCGCGTACAGACCGGTGTCCTGAACGAGATTCTGACCGAGGCAATGGCAATGCAGCAGCCGCCGTCAGACCGTGGAAAACGACTGAAAATCTACTACATGACACAGGTTTCGGTCAAACCGCCGACATTTGTTATTTTCGTCAACGACAAAGAACTGATGCATTTCTCCTATGTTCGATATCTGGAGAATAAAATCAGAGAGTCGTTCGGCTTCCGCGGCACACCGCTGAAATTCATCATCAGAGAACGAAAAGAGAAGGAGCAGTAAAGAGTTATGGTACGGATCATATGCCTTTTGATCGGATACGCATTTGGCCTTTTTCAGACCTCATATATTTATGGAAGGACGAAGGGAATTGATATCCGGGAACACGGCAGCGGAAACGCAGGAACGACCAACGCGCTCCGGACTTTAGGGAAAAAAGCAGGCGCCATCACGCTTGCCGGCGACTGCATCAAATGCATTCTGGCGGTCCTGACGGTACGGCTGATCTTCGGTGCATCGCACCCGGAAATACTGAAACTGCTGACGGTGTATGCTGCGGCCGGAACGATTCTCGGCCACAACTTCCCGTTTTACTTAGGCTTCCGCGGCGGAAAAGGAATCGCTGCGACCGCGGGTCTGATTATCTCATTTGACTGGAGAATCACGCTGGTCTGTGCAGCGCTGTTTTTCCTGAATCTTGCAGTAACACACTATGTTTCCCTCGGTTCCATGATGGTTTACGTTGTCTTTTTTGCAATGGCCGTTATCATGGGACAGGCGGGCTGCTTTGCGCTGGAACCGCCGTATCTTTATGAGATGTACGTGGTGATCGCACTTCTTGCCGTGCTTGCCTTCTGGGAGCACCGTGCAAACATCAAGCGTCTCATCGCGGGAACAGAGCGGAAAACGTATTTATCCAAAAAGTCGGAGAAATAAAATATGGCAAAGATTAGCATCATCGGAGCAGGAAGCTGGGGAACCGCCCTCGGCCTCCTGCTCTGCAACAACGGGCATGACGTGACGATCTGCTCGGAAAATGAAAAGGAAATTGAGAGCTTAAAGGAACACAGAGAGCATCTGACGAAGCTTCCGGGCGTAAGACTGCCGGATGAAATGAAGTTCACCTGCGATGTGCGCGGCTCCCTTTCCGGACAGGACATCCTTGTGATGGCAAAAGCATCCCCGTACGTGCGAACCACATGTAAAAAGTATGCGGCGGATATTCCGGACGGCCAGCTCATCGTCAATGTGGCAAAAGGCGTGGAAGCCGATACCCTGATGACGATGTCTCAGATCATCGAGGAGGAAGTGCCGGGAGCGAATGTCGTTGTTCTCTCCGGACCGAGCCACGCAGAGGAAGTCGGCCGCGGCCTGCCGACCACGATCGTTGTCGGCGCGCATGACCGCGAGAGCGCACTGTATGTGCAGAATGTGTTCATGAGTCCGGTCTTCCGCGTTTACACAAGCCCGGACATCACGGGAATTGAACTTGGCGGAGCTCTGAAAAATGTCATCGCACTGGCAGCCGGAACGGCGGATGGTCTTGGCTACGGCGACAATACGAAAGCGGCTCTGATTACCCGCGGGATCGCGGAAATTGCACGGCTCGGCACGGCGATGGGTGCCCATGCGGAAACCTTCTATGGCCTTTCCGGCATCGGTGACCTGATTGTAACGTGTGCGTCCGTACACAGCCGGAACAGGAAAGCAGGATATCTGATCGGCCAGGGAAGAACAATGCAGCAGGCGATGGATGAGGTTCAAATGATTGTTGAAGGTGTCTATTCCGCAAAAGCGGGGCTTACCTTGTCAGAAAAATTCGGAATCGAAACGCCGATCATTCAGGCAGTCAATCAGGTTCTGTTTGAAAACAAAAACCCGAAACAGGCTGTGGATGAACTGATGCAGCGTATGAAAAAAGACGAACTCGCCCCGGATCTCTGGGAGCGGTAAAAATAAGAAACCTGTCACTTCTGTGAAATGATACAGAGACGGCAGGTTCTTTTTTTTGTGCAGACCGAAATTTTTCAGCAAAAATACGGGAAAAAGATGACAATACTTTCGAAATCAAGTATAGTAATAGAAAGCGGAATAATTTTAACTGAAAAGATGCGGAGGAAAATACAGCAGGAGGAAGAAAGAATGAGAGGAGTAGAAACAAGAATTCAGGAAATCCGCCATGCCATTTTTACGGAAGTTGCAAAAATGGCGTATGACGTGGACTCCCCGGTGGAAAAGACGATCGAGGAAATTCCTTACCGTGTAATTCCCGGTGAGGTCGGAAATTTTAGAAATGATGTGTTTCTGGAGCGGGCGATTGTAGGAGAGCGGCTTCGCCTTGCAATGGGACTTCCGTGCAGAAGCGCGGCAGAGCACGCCCCGATCTCGGACAATATCAAACTGGCGGACCAGGCGGAGACGTATTATACACCGCCGCTCATTAATGTCATCAAATTTGCATGCAACGCCTGTCATGAAAAACGGGTTCTGATCACGGAGGGATGTCAGGGATGTCTTGCACATCCGTGCGTGGAAGTCTGTCCGAAAAAGGCCATTACGCTGGACCGCACCAATGGACGATCCTATATTGATCAGGATAAATGCGTCAAATGTGGTCAGTGTGCCAAGGTATGCGGATACCAGGCTATTATCATTCAGGAGCGTCCGTGTGCGAGAGCCTGCGGAATGGATGCCATCGGTTCAGATGAGAACGGAAAAGCGGATATCGATTACGAGAAATGTGTATCCTGCGGCCAGTGTCTCGTCAACTGCCCGTTCGGCGCTATTTCGGACAAATCCCAGATCTTCCAGGTAATCCGTGCGATCCAGTCGGGAGAGCGCGTCTATGCAGCGCTGGCACCGGCGTTTGTCGGCCAGTTCGGACCGAAAGTAACGCCTGGAAAACTGCGTGCGGCGATGAAAAAGCTCGGCTTTGCGGATGTCTTTGAAGTTGCGATCGGAGCGGATCTCTGTGCGGCACAGGAGGCAGAGGATTTTGTGAACGAAGTTCCGGAGAAACTGCCGTTTATGGCGACATCCTGCTGTCCGGCCTGGTCTGTAATGGCGAAGAAACTGTTCCCGGATTACGCTAACTGTATCTCGATGGCACTGACCCCGATGACGCTGACGGCGCGTCTGATCAAGAAACACAATCCGAATGCGAAGGTTGTCTTTGTCGGACCGTGTGCGGCGAAAAAACTGGAGGCCATGCGCCGGTCTGTCCGCAGTGAGGTGGACTTCGTTCTGACGTTTGAAGAGATGTCGGGCATTTTCGATGCGCGCCAGGTAGATGTGAGTGCACTTGAGGAAGATCCGGACGGCGTCAGCGATGCATCGGTGGACGGAAGAAACTTTGCTGTCTCCGGCGGCGTTGCAAAATCTGTGGAAAATGTAATCCGTGAAAAATACCCGGACCGCGAAATCAAGATGGCAAATGCAGAAGGTCTGAAGGAATGCCGGAAACTGCTGACAATGGCAAAGGCCGGAAAGTACAACGGTTATCTTCTCGAAGGCATGGCCTGTCCGGGCGGATGCGTGGCAGGAGCCGGCACGATGCAGTCAATCAAAAAGTCGCAGGCGGCAGTCAACAAATATGCGGCGCAGGCAAAACACAAGATTTCCAGCCAGACAGAATATGTAAAAGAACTGGACAAGCTGGTAGACTAAAAAGAACAGCAAGGTGGAGAAAAAAGTGAAAAAGAAAAGAAAGATGGGCTTTGCGGCAGCGATTCTTGCAATGGTACTTCTGTTTGCAGGATGCGGCCAGACAGAGACAAAGTCGGAGAGCAGCGGGACAAAAAGCACAGGATCAGAAAGTACAGTATCAGAAAGTACGCAGACAGAGAGCAGCACAGTGGCATCGGAAACAGAAGATGAGACACTGGTCCATGTGCTTGCATTAAAAGGACCGACCAGCATGGGAATGGTAAAAATGATGAGCGATAACGACAGCAAAGAGTCACCTGCGGACACGTTTGAACTTGCCGCTGCCCCGGATGAGGTCAGCGCAAAACTGGTACAGGGAGAGGTGGATATCGCCGCGGTTCCTGCGAACCTTGCAAGCGTACTCTACAACAAGACAAACGGCGGCGTGCAGGTGCTCGCAGTCAATACGCTCGGTGTCCTTTATATCGTCGAGGACGGCGATACCGTACATTCCATTGCGGATCTGAAAGGCAGAACCATTTATGCGGGCGGCAAAGGTGCAACTCCGGAGTATGCTTTGAATTATATCCTCGAAAAGAACGGCCTCGTACCGGGTGAGGACGTAACGATCGAGTGGAAGAGCGAACACGCCGAGTGCGTGGCAGCACTTGCAGAAGATGCCGATGGAATCGCCATGCTGCCGCAGCCGTTTGTAACGACGGCACAGACGAAAAAAGAAACGCTGCGCACCGCACTTGACCTGACCGAAGAATGGAACAAAATCCAGGAGTCCGAAGGAACAGTGAGCACACTGGTGACAGGTGTTACCGTTGTGCGCACTGCCTTTGCCAAGGAGCATCCGGAAGCAGTTGCAGACTTCATGGAAGCTTACCAGGCATCCGTATCCTACGTAACCGAAAACACGGATGAGGCGGCAAAACTGATCGGGGATTATGACATTGTTCCGGAGGCAGTCGCAAAGAAAGCGCTTCCGGCGTGCAACATTGTCTGCATCACCGGTGATGAGATGAAAGAGAAGCTTTCCGGTTATCTCGGTGTACTCAAAGACCAGAACCCGGAGGCAGTCGGAGGAGAACTTCCAGGAGATGACTTCTATTATTCCGAATAAAGACAAAAAAGAGAAACAGAGAAAAACGAAGCGCTGGCCGATCGTGTTCTGGCTTATGATCTGGCAGGCGGCAAGTGTTTTTGTCGGGCAGGAGATCCTTCTGGCATCTCCTGCCGCTGTTTTGAAACGCCTTTTTACGCTTGTAACAGAACCGTTCTTCTGGCAGTCCCTGCTGTTTTCCGGAGCACGCATCGGAGCCGGATTCCTTCTTGGTGCGGCGGCGGGAATTGCAGGAGCTGCACTTGCCGGTCGGTTTTCCATTGCAGAAGAACTCCTGACGCCGCTGGTTGCAGCAGTGAAAGCAGTGCCGGTCGCTTCTTTTGTGATTCTGATCCTGATATGGGTTTCGTCGAAGAATCTTTCGGTTGTGATTTCGTTTCTGATGGTATTTCCGATCCTGTATACAAACACGCGGAACGGCCTGCGGGAACTGGACACAGCGCTTTTGGAGATGACAGACGTTTTTCAGGTTCCGCGGCCGGTGCGGCTGCGCTGGGTGATCCTGCCGCAGCTGTACCCATATATCCGGACGGGATGTTCACTTTCCCTCGGCCTTTGCTGGAAGGCCGGAACGGCAGCAGAAGTAATCGGCATTCCGAACCGATCCATCGGAGAGCATCTGTATCAGGCAAAAATATATCTCGACACACCGGGACTCTTTGCCTGGACGGCAGCGATCGTGTACGTCAGCTTCTGTCTCGAAAAAGCTGTTTTAAAAGGAATGGATCTTGCGGAAAAAAGAATGCTGGTGATGAAATGAGAGAAGATACGATTGAAATCTGCCATCTGAAAAAAGCGTATGGAGAACACGTTATTTTTTCGAATCTTACGATGGAACTGAAAAAAGGAGCAGTGACCTGTCTGATGGCTCCTTCCGGGGCGGGAAAGACAACCCTGCTGCGGATTCTGGCAGGCCTGGAGCAGGCGGACGGCGGAAAAATCGGGGGACTGGAAGCCTTAAGAAAAAGTATGGTTTTTCAGGAACCGCGGCTGGCAGAAGAACTGACAGCTGCAGCCAATATCCAGCTCTCGGTAAGGCGCCGCATGTTTGGAAAAGAAAAAAGAAGCTTCCGTCATCTTGTGGAGGAGATGGAGGAACTCGGCCTTTCGGGCTGTGAAAACCAGGCTGTATCGGAACTGTCGGGCGGCATGCGCCAGCGGGTGGCGGTTCTGCGGGCCATGCGCATGGACGCAGATTTCCTCCTTTTGGATGAGCCGTTCCGGGGACTGGATGCGGGGACGAAAAAGAAAACGATGAACTATATCCGCAGAAAAGGAAAAGAAAAAACGATACTTCTGGTCACGCATGATTTAGAAGAAGCCGAAGCAATGGGGGACTGGATCTGCACCTGCAGCAGACTGGATGGTATCCTCGAAATAAAGAGAAACAGAAAAAGCAGCACAGAAATCTGAAACGGAAAGAAACAGATTTTCTGTGCTGCTTTTTCTGTGAATCCGCAGTTACAGCAGGTCATCCGGTATGGAAGCGGAGCGGAGCTGTTCGTCCATCGTGTCGATGAGCGCCATGTCGGCTTCAGAAAGTTCGAAGTCGAAGACATCCGCGTTGGCAAAAATGCGGTCCGGCTGTGTCGATTTCGGGATGACACTGATGCCCTGCTGGACGAGGTAGCGGAGGCCGATCTGCGCTTCAGTGCGTACATACTTTTCTGCCAGCTGCTGCATAATCTCACGGTTCAGATAAAGACCTCTTGCGAGCGGCGCATACGCTTGAACGGCGATTCCATGTGAACGGCAGAAAGCGATGAGCGGTTTCCGGTTCCAGAGCGGATGGCATTCGATCTGGTTGACGGCCGGGATGATGCCGGAAAATTCAAAGAGGGCGGTAAGGTGCGGCTCCTCGAAGTTGCTGACGCCGATCGATTTTGCACGCCCGGATTCGCGGATTTTTTCGAGTGCGCGCCATGTCTCCGGGTAGCAGCCCGGCACCGGCCAGTGAATCAGGTAAAGATCAACGTAGTCGAGACGGAGACGGTCGAGGCTGCGGTTGAAGGCACCTTCGATATCACCGACCCGCTGCGCGGTATTCCATACCTTTGTGGTAATAAAAAAGTTTTCCCGCGGAATCCCGCTTGCGCGGATCCCGCGGCCGATGCTGTCCTCATTTTTATAGGAGGAGGCGGTATCGATCAGACGGTAGCCGTATTTTGCCGCGGTGACAATTGCTTTTTCTGCCTCTTTTTCTGTCGATTTGTAAGTGCCAAGCCCCAGAAGCGGCATCGCTCTGCCGTCGTTCAATGTGATGGTTGGAATAGAAAGTGCCATAAAAACCCTCCGTATCTTGAATCAAAAAAAGATTCTGCCGTATTTCTCTCATAATTATGTTTAGTATAACATGAAAATTTAAAGAAATCAGACCAAATATATTAAAAAAGTTTAACACAATCGGGAAATGAAAAAAATAACAAGCCACGCAAGAAAAAAGAAGGATGCCAGGACGGCCTGTACGGCGAATTGTACAGAAATTTTGTGGAGGCCGTATTGATTTTGTGCATGAAATAGAGTATAATAAGTTTGAATTGATATTTATTTATCATTCCCTGTACAATCTGCAGGACGTTTCAGGAAAACAAAAGCGGACGAAACGGACGGCAGAGCAGAAAAACGGGGACAGAGGAGGCCATATTATGCATTTATTATATGACGAGAATGGAAATCCCATTCCGCACGGAGCTCACGACGAGCACCATCATCACCATGACCATCATCACGAGGGAGAAGACTGCGGACATGCCTGCAATGCATGCGGTTCCGAAGAAAAATGCAAGGACGAGAATCTTGCCCTTTTAACCTATATGCTGCAGCACAATGAACATCACGCAGCAGAACTCGACGAGATGGCCGACAAACTGGAAAAAGCCGGAATGGCGGACGCCGCAAAACAGATCAGGGAGGGAGTATCCGATTTCCAGAAAGGCAATATGCGCCTGTCCCTTGCACTGACGCTTGTAAAAGAGCATTTGAAAGAAGTTAAGTAGAGGAGGCGTAAGCTATGTGCCTTGCAACGGTATACAAAAATCCGGAGAACACAGTTGTCTGTAAAAATGTAAGCCGCATCGATGTCGATGGAGAATACGTTCTCATCCGCGACATCCTGGGCGAAGAGATCAGACTGCAGGGTAAGATCAAAATGGTAGATCTTGCAAACAGCATCGTAGAGCTGGACTGTGAATGATAATTGGTTGACGGAACCAGTTATTCTATAAAAGCGGTTTTAAGACCCCGGGGTCTGCGAATCGGAACAAACAGAACAGGCGAACCGGGACTTAGAATAGGAATATATTATATTAAAGCGGAGGTAAATTGAATTATGAAACTTTCAGAAGAGATGAAAAACAAGACCCTTCTGTCTTTTGAGCTGTTCCCGCCAAAGACAGAGAAGGGACTGCAGAATCTGCCGGGTACCATCGACCACCTGATGAAGTACAACCCGTCTTACATTTCCTGTACATACGGAGCAGGCGGCGGAAACGTCGGAGCAAACCGTGAAGTATGTCAGATGATCAAAAATGCCGGAACCACACCGGTTACTCATTTCACCGTTATCAAAAACACAAAAGAAGGAATTAAAGAACAGCTGGATCAGTATCTGGCTGACGGCGTAGACCACATGCTGGCACTGCGCGGTGATATTCCGCTTGGCGAGACCACAACCTGCGGTGACTTTGACTACGCTACGGATCTTGTAAAATTCGTACGTGATACCTACGGCGACAAATTTGAAATCGCTGTTGCAGGTTCACCGGAAGGCCACATCTCCTGCAGAAGTCTGGAGTCTGATATCGCAGTTCTGAAACAGAAACAGGACAACGGAGCTGACTACATCATGACACAGCTCTGCTGGGATATGGAGCAGTTCAAATACTGGCTCGATGCAATCCGTAAAGCAGGAATCACCATGCCGGTAGACGTTGGAGTTATGCCGATCCTGGATCAGGCAGCTACCATCAACATGGCACTTTCCAGAAACGGCTGTGTTATGGACAGAGAGCTTTCCAGAATGATCTCCAGACACTGGCTGTTCCCGAACCCATTTGCAGCAAAAGATGCAGAGGGCAAACCGTTCGACGTATTCTACGACAAGAAAGTTGCAGAGTTCAAAGAAGAGGGTATCGAATATACCGTAAAACAGATTGATGCATACCGTGCACTCGGTGTCAATGGAATTCATCTGTATGCACTGAATAAATGGAAAGACGTATCTGAAATCATCGACAGATCCGGCCTTTGCACACTGGTTTAATGAATTAATTACTTGAATTTGGGAGGCATCCGATTTTTATGGCACACGTAATAGCTGTCGCCGGAAAAGGCGGCGTTGGAAAAACAACATTATGCGGCTTGCTGATCCAGTATCTCTGCGAGTCAGGAAAAGGTCCTGTTCTTGCAGTTGATGCGGACGCAAACTCAAACCTGAATGAGGTACTCGGTGTAGAAGTAGAAGCTACCCTTGGAGATATCCGGGAGGAGATTGCCCGTGCAGAGATGGCATCCAAAAACCCGATTCCGGCAGGTATGAGCAAGGCAGATTATGCGGAATTTAAATTTGCAGGCGCTCTGACTGAGGAAGATGATTTTGACCTGCTTGTGATGGGAAGAACACAGGGAAAAGGCTGCTACTGCTTCGTCAATGGACTTCTGCAGAATCAGCTTGCAAAGCTGTATCCGAATTACCCCTTCATGGTTGTGGATAACGAGGCAGGCATGGAGCATATCAGCCGTGGTATACTTCCGGGAATGGATACAGCTATTTTGGTCAGTGACTGCTCAAGAAGAGGAGTACAGGCCGCTGCGAGAATCGCGGAGCTGATCAAAGAATGCGATATGAAGCCGAAGCAGGTAGGACTGATCGTAAACCGTGCGCCGAATGGCGTGTTAAATGAGGGAACCCGTGAGGAAATTGAAAAACAGGGATTAACTCTCCTTGGCGTTGTTCCGCACGATGATCAGGTTTATGAATATGACTGTGACGGAAAACCAACCGTACGTCTGCCGGAAGACTCTCCGGTACGCGCGGCATTAAAGAAAATCGTAGAAAACCTTGATTTATAAAAACAGAGAATCTGCCCTCCGCTTTGTACACGCTGCAGACGGAGGGATATTTCAAAAGTAAAATATCCCCCATGGGAGGATGTTTTTACCATAAAAATATTAAAATACAATCTTGAGGAGGACAAGATGAGCGAATTCAAATTAACAAGCGTAGAAGAATTCGAACAGGCCACGAATGAGCTCCTGGAAAATGGTGCAAAGGTTGGCGCTGACGCATGGCAGTTTCGTGTAAAAAACCAGACCCCGCACTGTAAATTCGGTGAGCAGGGAACCTGCTGCCGTATCTGTACGATGGGACCTTGCCGTATTACACCAAAGGCACCGAGAGGAATCTGCGGATGCGATGTACACGGTATTGTAGGACGTAACTTCCTGCGCTTTACAGCAGGCGGTTCCGCAACACATTCCGATCATGGCCGTGAGATCTGCCACACACTGCATGAGGCTGATCCAAACGGAAACTACAAAGTAAAAGATCCGGAGAAACTGATCCGTATCGCAAAAGAGTGGGGCGTAGAGACAGAAGGAAAAGATATTTACGATCTGGCACATGAGATGTCCGAGCTGGCTCTTTTAGAGTATGGTAAACCGTTCGGAACACAGAGATTCCTGAAACGTGCTCCGCAGCATACACAGGATATCTGGGAGAGAGAAGAAATCGCACCGCGTGCGATTGACCGTGAGGTTGCATGTTCTCTTCATATGACTCATATGGGATGTTCTTCCCTTCCGGAAGCACTCGTTCGCCAGTCCCTTCGTTCCGGACTTTCCGATGGATGGGGCGGCTCCATGATGGGTACCGAGTTCTCTGACGTACTGTTCGGAACTCCAAAGCCGATCGAAACCGAGGCAAACCTTGGTGTTATGAAAGAAGATGAAGTAAATATCATCGTTCATGGCCATGATCCGTCACTTTCCGAGATGATCTGCGAATACGCAGACGATCCGGAGATGATCGCATATGCAAAAGAAATGGGAGCAAAGGGAATCAACGTGGCAGGTGTCTGCTGTACTTCCAATGAAGTAGCAATGCGCCGCGGCGTGCCGATGGCAGGTAACTTCCTGCAGCAGGAAAACGTGGTACTGACCGGTGCCTGCGAGGCCATCGTTGTTGACGTACAGTGTATTTTCCCGGCCCTTGGACCTTTAAGCAAATGTTTCCATACTAAATTCGTTACCACCAGCCCGATTGCGCAGATGCCGGATGCAGAATACATTCGTTTCAACGCAAAAACAGCAGGTGAGAATGCAAAAGCCATCGTAAAAATGGCAATTGAAAACTTTAAAAACCGGAAACCGGAGCTGGTACATATCCCGCATATGAAGCAGAAAGCAACCGTTGGATACTCTTTTGAGTCCATCATCAAGACTCTGGATAAAGTAACCAATTCCCAGGTTGACCAGACCGGAACTCTGATGCCGCTGTGGCAGTGTGTGGCATCCGGCGTTATCCGCGGTGCAGTTGCCATGGTAGGATGCAACAACCCGAAAGTCCGTCCGGACACCGCTCACATCGAGCTGATGAAGAAGCTGATCGCGCACGACGTTATCATCGTTGCTTCCGGATGCTCTGCACAGGCAGCAGCAAGAGCAGGTCTGATGGACAAACGTGCTAAAGATCTCTGCGGTGCAGGTCTGAAACGTGTCTGCGAGCTGGCTGATATCCCGCCGGTACTCCACATGGGATCCTGTGTTGATATCTCCCGTATGATGGTTCTTGTAGCAGAACTTGCTAAAATCGGTAATGTCAATATTTCCCAGCTTCCGGTTGTCGGATGTGCTCCGGAGTGGATGTCTGAGAAAGCAGTTTCCATCGGAAACTATGTTGTAGCAACCGGTATCGATACTTACCTTGGCGTAGAGCCGTATGTATCCGGATCCACTGAGGTAACAGGACTCCTGACCAACGGTGTCCGCGACTGGGTTGAGGCAGCTTACACAGTAGAAAAAGACATCGACAAGCTGGGCGATGCAATGCTCGCACGAATCGAAGAGAAACGTGCCGCACTCGGCGTATAAAAAGGACAGGGCGGTCCCTGACGTAAAAAGAGACCGCCCTTTTTGAAGTGAAAAGGTGTAAAATGAAAATAGCAGTAACTGGAAAGGGTGGCGTAGGAAAAACAACCATCGCAGCGACCCTTGCAAGACTTTATGCAGAAGAAGGCCATCCGGTTCTGGCTGCAGATGTCGATCCGGATGCCAATCTGGGCCTTGCGCTTGGATTTCCGGAAGAAATCCTCGATTCGATCGTTCCGATTACCAAAATGAGAAAACTGATCGAAGAGCGCACCGAGGCAAGTGCAGACAACCGGTTTTACAAGATAAATCCGAGAGTAAGTGATATCCCCGATAAATACAGCAAAGAGTACAATGGAGTCAAACTCCTGACGCTTGGCACCGTGGAGACGGCCGGAAGCGGCTGTGTCTGCCCGGAGCATGTGATGCTGCGGAGAATCATCAACAGCCTGGTCCTTCACAGAGGGGATGTTGTCATCCTCGACATGGAAGCAGGCCTTGAGCATCTGGGAAGAGGAACGACTGAGGGCATGGATATGTTCATCGTAGTCATCGAGCCGGGTGCAAGAAGTATTCAGACCTATAAGAATGTCAAACGTCTGGCCGAAGAGCTTGGCGTTCATCAGGTTCATGTCGTGGCAAACAAAGTACGCGACGAAAAAGATGAGGCATTCATACAGGACCGTATCCCCCCGGAGGATCTTCTGGGCATGGTCCACTACAACCCGGAAATTATGGAAGCGGACAGGGAAGGTTCGTCTCCATATGATTACAGCGCGGCTGCAGTAGAAGAGATACGGAAAATAAAAACAAAAATCGATAAGTCAAACATGCCTGGCATGGAAAAAGTGTGATAGGAGGAAAAACACATGACATTATTCGAGAGAGTATTTGGCGGAAATGATGCAGTATACGGTCTTACCGAAGCTGCCGTTGACGCCGCAATCGCAGCAAACGGAGAGGAAAAAGCAGTCAGCTTCCCGGACACTGCTTACGCACTTCCGTGTTACTATGCTGTAACAGGAGTAAAGGTTACCAACTTAAAAGAGATGAAAGAGGCTCTTGGCGTGGTAAAATCTCTGATGACAAGAGAAAATCAGCTGAACGATGTATTTATGTCCGGTGTTGCAACTGCACTCTGCGCAGAGTTCATCGAGGCAATTAAATACATCGACGGTGCAAAACCATATGATGAGCCGTGCTACGGCCATTTAAGCGATGCCATCATCCGTGAGCTTGGTGTGCCGCTTGTAACAGGCGATATCCCGGGCGTAGCTGTTATCCTTGGAAGCGCTCCGACCGCACAGGAAGGCGTGGATCTGGTTAAGAGCTATCAGGCACAGGGTATTCTTGTAACACTGGTTGGCGGAATCATTGATCAGTGTCAGGAATTAGGATACAAGACCGGCGCAAACGTACGTGTCATCCCGCTTGGAAAAGACGTAACATCTGTAATCCACGTTGTATCCGTAGCAATCCGTGCAGCCCTGATCTTCGGTAACGTAACTGCAGGCGATGCAGGCGCACTGATGACCTACACCAAAGACCGTGTACCGGCATTCGTAAATGCTTTTGCTCCTCTGGATGATGTGATCGTTGCATGCGGCGCTGGTGCGATTGCACTTGGTTTCCCGGTTATCACAAACGATGACAAAGACGTTCCGGCTATTCCGAAGAGTCTCATTATCCAGAAGGACGTTTCCAAATTCAACGCAACTTCTCTGGAAGCCCGCGACATCAAGATTAAAATTACAAACATCGATATCCCGGTTGCATTCGCATCTGCATTTGAGGGCGAAATCATCCGCCGCGGTGATATGCAGGTTGAGTTTGACGGTTCCCGTGTAGACTGTTGCGAGCTGGTTCAGACAAAAGATGCTTCCGAAGTAGAAGATCACAAGATCGAGCTGATCGGACCGGACATTGACGAGTTCGAGGTAGGTTCCAAGCACAGCATTGCATACGTTGTTGAGGTTGCCGGAAAGAACATGCAGCCGGATTTCGAGCCTGTATTTGAGCGTAAATTCCACAGCTACCTGAACTGCATCGAAGGTGTGATGCATACCGGACAGCGTGATATGATCCGTATCCGTGTCAGCAAAGAAGCTTTCAACGCAGGCTTCCGTGCAAAACACTTCGGAGAAGTTCTGTACGCACAGGTGAAGAACGAGTTCGAGGCTGTTGTTGACAAATGTCAGGTTAAGATCTACACCAATCCGGAAGACTGTACCAAGATCCGTCACGAAATTGCAATTCCAGTATTCGACAAACGTGATGAGCGTCTGTCTACCATGACAGATGAATCCGTACCGGTATACTACAGCTGTATCATGTGCCAGGCATTCTCCCCGAGCCATGTATGTGTTGTTACACCAGAGCGTCTCGGACTTTGCGGTGCTGTTTCATGGCTGGATGCAAAAGCTACCAACGAGCTGGATCCGAACGGACCTTGCCAGGTTATCACAAAAGAAAAAGTAATCGATGAGAGAATCGGTGAGTATGAGGATGTTAACGAGGCTGTTCGTAAGCTTTCCCAGGGTGCTCTTGATGACGTATCCCTGTACTCCATCATGGAAAAACCAATGACATCCTGCGGATGCTTCGAGTGTATCTGTGGTATCGAACCATTCTCCAACGGTGTCTGCATCGCAAACCGTGAGTACGCAGGCATGACTCCTCTGGGAATGACCTTCTCCGAGCTGGCTTCCATGACAGGCGGCGGTGTTCAGACTCCTGGATTCATGGGACACGGCAAACACTTTATCGCTTCCAAGAAGTTTATGAAAGCAGAAGGCGGTGTTGCCCGTATCGTATGGATGCCGAAAGAGCTGAAAGAGCAGGTTGCAGAGAAACTGAATGAGACAGCAAAAGAGCTGTACGGTATCGACAACTTTACCGATATGATCGGTGACGAGACCATCGCAGAAGATCCGGAGACACTGGTTGCATTCCTGACCGAGAAAGGTCATCCGGCACTTGGCATGGATCCAATGATGTAATTCGTATTTTACAGGCTTATCCTGTGAAAGAATAAGCAGACCGGCATGGCTTGGGAGGGGATTCCAAAGCGGAGGAGGAAGCCCTTTCCGGCACATGCCGGCAGCTGTAAAGTGATTTTCTGGAAAAAAAAACGGCTGACGAAGAGAAAACGGATACTTTTTGTCAGAAAATCTTGGAAAATATCCTGGTAAATCTTGCATTCTCCGGGAAAAAACGTTAAAATAATAACAGGTGTGTCCATGAAGCGGAATCATGGAGATATGCCTGTATGGAATTTATTTTTAAGGAGGCTTTTTTTATGCCGTTTAATCGCAAACCACAAAAGTTTAATGCAGCAATTAAATCCGTTGTAATCGGCAGCGGAGACAAAACCGTAACTCTTGGCGGAGAAAACGTATTACCATTCTATGCTTTCGACGGTGAAATCAAAAACGGACCGAAGGTTGGCGTTGAAATCACAGACCTTGGTATGGAAGGAGAACCGGAAAGCGTAAAAGCATACTATGAAGGTGCAGCTACCATGGGCGAGATTGCAAAAAAAGCAGCAGCTATGGAAGGTGCAGATTTCCTCTGCCTTCGTCTGGCAGGCGGAGACCCGAACGGTCTGAACAAATCGGTAGAAGAACTCATTGAGACAGTCAAAGAGGTTGCTGATGCCGTTGACGTGCCGCTTGTTGTAGAAGGATGTAAAAACGTTGAGAAGGATTCCGAACTGCTCACAAAAGTAGCAGAGGTCCTTCAGGGAAGAAACGTTCTTGTTATGTCCGCAAGAGAAGAAGATTACAAGGCAGTTGGTGCAGCCGCAGGTCTGGCATACAGCCAGAAAGTCGGCGCTGAGTCCGCTGTAGATATCAACCTTGCAAAACAGCTGAATGTTGTTATGACCCAGCTTGGTGTCAGCGCGGACAGCATTGTTATGAACGTAGGTTCTGCAGCAGTCGGATACGGATATGAGTACGTAGTATCTACACTGGACCGTATCAAAGCAGCAGCATTATCCCAGGACGATAAAATGCTGCAGATGCCAATTATTACTCCAATCGCTTCTGAGACATGGAATGTAAAAGAGGCAATGGCAACAGAAGAGGAATCTCCGGAATGGGGAAATCAGGAAGTACGAGGAATCTCTATGGAGATTCAGACAGCAGCCGCATCTCTGGCTTCTGGTTCTGATGCAGTTATCCTCAAACATCCACAGTCTGTTGCAACCATTTCCAAAATGATTCAGGAACTGATGTAATCAGTACGTAAGGAAGAGATTAGGAGGATAAAGAATTATGGCATTATCAGGTATTCAGATTTTTAAAATGACCCCAAAGAAAAACTGTAAAGAGTGCGGATGTCCGACCTGTATGGCATTCTCCATGAAGGTTGCACAGGGCGCTATGGATATTTCAGCGTGCCCATATATGTCTGACGACGCTATGGCACAGCTTTCCGAAGCTACCGCACCGCCAATGAAGACGATCAAAGTCGGAACCGGCGACAGTGAGTACACTCTTGGCGGAGAGACGGTCCTCTATCGTCATGAGAAAACATTTGTAAGCAAAACCCGTTATGCGGTATCTCTCTGCAGCTGCATGTCTGACGAAGAGATCGACGCAAAACTGGAAGAAGACAAAAAAGTTGATTACGACCGTATCGGTGAGCGTATGTGCGCAGAGATGCTGTATGTAAACTATGCCGGAAATGGCGTAGACAAATACGTATCTCTTGTAACGAAAGCAGCAGCAACCGGAAAAGTTCTGGTACTTGGCTGTGAGGACGCAGAAGCTGCAAAAGCTGCTCTGGAAGTATGCAAAGCAGGCAAACCGATCCTGAATGGTGCAAATGCATCCAATTATGAAGAGATGAGCAAACTTGCCACAGAGGCAGGCGTTGTTCTCGGCGTAAGTGGCGCAAACATTGATGAGCTTCACGACACCGTAGAAGCAATCGAGAAACTCGGCAACAAGAACCTTGTTCTTGATACCACAGAAGCGACCATCAAAGAGACCTTTGCTACTACCGTACAGGTAAGACGTGCATCCTTAAAGGATACAGACCGTACCTTTGGTTATCCGTCTATTGTAAATCTGGCAAAAATTGCACAGGGCGACAGATATATGCAGCAGGCACTGCTTTCCCTGTTCACCATGAAATACGGTTCCATTATTGTTCTTGAGGAAATGGGATACGCAGAGGCACTTCCGGTATTCGGACTTCGCCAGAACGTATTTACCGATCCGCAGAAACCGATGAAAGTAGAGCCGGGCATCTACCCGCTGAACGGCGCAGATGAAAATTCGATCTGCCTGACCACAGTAGACTTTGCTCTGACCTATTTCCTGGTATCCGGAGAGCTCGAGAGATCCGGAGTTCCGGTAAACCTTGTAATCAACGACGCCGGCGGACTTTCTGTACTGACATCCTGGGCGGCAGGTAAATTCTCCGGTAACTCTATCTCCAAATTCTTCAAAGAGAATGTAGAAGATAAAGTAAAATCCAGAAAAGTTATCATTCCTGGTAAAGTAGCCGTATTAAAGGGCGACATTGAGTCCAAACTTCCTGGATGGGAAGTAATCGTTGCTCCGCTTGAGGCAGTTCAGCTTGTGAAATTCATGAAAGATCTGCAGGCAAACGGAGAACTGTAATACATAAAAATTCCGGGAGGAACTCCAGACAAGCGGAGTTCCTTCCGTGAAAAAAATAATTATGGGGGATTCCCAAAAAGAAAAGGAGAAGAGATATGGCAAAATTTGTAACCATCGGCGAAAGACTTTCTGTTACAGCTCCTACTGTAAACAAAGCATTCGCAGCAAGAGATGAAGAGCCAATTTTAAAGAGAGCAAAACAGCAGCTGGATGCTGGTGCCGTTTACCTTGATGTAAACATCGGACCGGCTGAGAATGATGGAGAGGACATCATGAAATGGGCTGTTGAGCTGCTGCAGAGCAATTTTGACAATGTTCCGCTGGCTCTGGATACATCCAACAAAAAAGCAATTGAGGCTGGTATCTCTATATACAACCGTTCCAAAGGAAAACCGATCGTAAACTCTGCAGATGCTGCAGGAAGAATCGAGTACGTTGACCTTGCAGCTGCAAACGATGCAATCGTTATTGCACTTTGCAACGGTGAAGGAATTGCAAAAGATAACGACGAGCGTATGATGTACTGCCAGACCCTTCTGGAAAGAGGTATGGAGCATGGCATGGAGCCGACAGATCTGTGGTTTGACCCGCTGTTCCTGGTTGTAAAAGGAATGCAGGACAAACAGATGGAAGTTCTTGAGTGCATCAAGATGTTCAGTGATATGGGACTGAATTCTACCGGCGGACTTTCCAACAACTCCAACGGTATGCCGAAAAACATCCGTCCGATCATGGATTCCGCACTTGTAGCTATGGCTATGATGCAGGGTCTGACCAGCGCCATCGTTAACCCGAATGACCTGAGACTGATGGAGACCATTAAATCCTGTGACGTATTCAAAGGCAACACTCTGTATGCAGATTCTTATCTGGAGCTTTAATCTTTAAATCTCGCAGGTTTTCCCCTGATGGTGCCGCAGCGTTTGCGAAAACCTGAGGCACCATCAGGGGTTTTTCTATCTAAAAGCGGAAAAAAAACAGCGGAGAATATATACGACTGGGGGATTTACAGATTATGGCAAAAGTAACCTTTCGATTTGAAGAAGGAGAACCGGTAGTCACCTACGCAACCGAGGGCGAGCGCCTTCTTGAAGTAGCGCAGAAGAGCAATGTGCCGATCGATGCACCGTGTTCCGGAAACGCATCGTGCGGTAAATGCCGCGTTCGTCTTGTGAGCGGTGAGCTGGATTCCAAAATAACCCGCCATATTTCTGAGGAAGAATATCAGAATGGCTGGAGACTGGCGTGTGTCAGCACCATCAGGGGCGATGTTGAAGTGGAAGTGCCGGACATTGCATCCGCTTACCGGAGCCGCATGAAAGTGGCAGACCTTAGTTCACCGAGTGAAATTGCAATTTTTGAAGATACGAAAAAGAAAATTACAGACGCCGGCCTGGAGCTGAAAAACAGCATGCAGGTGATCAAAATCTCAATGGAAGAGCCTACTCTGGATGATACGATGCCGGATAACGAGAGAGTAACCTGGACTGTACAGGCAGCGACGGGGCTTGACCGGGTACGGATTCCGTACTCTGTACTGAAAAAAATGCCGGATGTCCTTCGGGAATCCCATTTTCAGGCACAGTGTGTCGTCCGGGTTACGCCAAATGACGTCTTTTTATACGATATGCTTCCAATGGAAGCAAAAGCAGTTGTCGGCGGTCTCGTTGTCGACATTGGAACAACGACAGTTTCTGCACTGATCGTGGATATGCTGAGCGGAGAAATCCTGGCAAAAGCCTCTTCCGGAAACGGACAGATCCGGTATGGTGCGGATGTTATCAACCGTATCATTGAATCCCAGAAACCGGGAGGCCATGAAAGACTGCAGAATGCAATCATCAAAGAAACCTTAAACCCGATGATTTCCAACATGTGCCGCGCAGCGAAAATCAGCAGTCAGCAGATTTACCGTGCGGCGATTGCCGGAAACACTACCATGGAGCATCTGATGATGGGCATCAATGCAGATCCGCTTCGGATGGAGCCGTATATTCCGGCCTTCTTTAAGACAAACTCACTGTTTGCATCGGATGTCAATCTTGCAATTCATCCGGACGCCCATATCATTCTGGCACCGAATATCGGAAGCTATGTGGGCGGAGATATTACTGCCGGCGCGTTGGTCAGCATGATCTGGAACCGGCCGGAGATGAGTCTTTTTATTGACCTTGGTACCAATGGCGAGCTTGCATTTGGAAACTCTGACTTTATGGTAAGCTGTGCCTGCTCGGCCGGACCGGCCTTTGAGGGCGGCGATATCAGCTGTGGCATGCGTGCGACCGACGGTGCGATTGAAAAATGTACGATCGATCCGGAGACGATGGAACCTTCGTACCATGTTATCGGAGATGAGGGAACGAAGCCGATTGGTCTTTGCGGTTCCGGAATCATCGATGTAATTGCAGCGCTGTTCCGTGCGAAAATGGTTAATCCGAAGGGAAAATTTATCCGGGAAGGCAGACGGATCCGCCACGACAAATATGGCATGGGAAGCTATGTCATCGCCTTTGAAGAGGAAGCCGGAAGCGTCCGCGACGTTGAGATTACAGAAGTAGATATCGACAACTTTATCCGTGCCAAGGGCGCGATTTTCTCAGCGATCCGTACGATGCTGAACTATCTGGATATGGATGTTTCCATGATCGAGGAGGTTTACGTAGCGGGCGGTATCGGAAGCGGCATCAACATGAAAAATGCCGTTACCATCGGTATGTTTCCGGACATCCCGCTGGAAAAATTCCATTACATTGGTAACTCTTCCCTGACCGGTGCGTACTCAATGCTTTTATCGACAGCAGCAGAGAAGAAAACGTATGAGGTTGCCCGGAACATGACATATCTGGAACTCTCTACGGTACCAACCTATATGGATGAATTTGTAGCGGCGTGCTTCCTGCCGCACACAGACACGACGATGTTCCCGTCTGTGGAAGCATAAAACGGAAGCAGAACTTGCTGTTACGATTCAAGGTGAAACACATGTGGTTTTGCTTTGAATTGTGGCGAACCTTTTTGAGAGGAATTGGATTTACATGGCAGTAGACTTAAATTACGAAAAAGACAGCAAAGAGCGTATTCCGTATGAGCATTATCTGGAAGTGTATCAGAATGCAGATCCAAAAGAGATTTCCAGCCGGTGCGACGTTCCGTATGATGCGGAAAAACAGGAGTTTACCGTTTCCCTGATGGGTGTTTCCTACCGGATTTCGTGGCCGGAGTACAACGTATTTCATATTGGAGATGATGGAAGCGTTTCGCCGATAATTGGCTGGTATCCACTCGAGAAAAAACCGAATGCAAAAATTTTGGTATTGCGTTATCTGACAGAGGGCGGAGCTGCTCCGTCTACCGGAAAATTTTTGACGTACCGGGAGATTCCGTGGGGAGAAGTTTATTTTAAACAGTTCCAGGGAAGATGCCTGTTCCGTCTTGCGTTTGGCTTTGGCGGAAAGCTGGATGCATTCCGTGAAATCATGGAACGTGTCGGCGCTCAGGCGATTTCATCCGGTGATGTCGGATATGAGCTGGAGTTTATGAAAGGGCTTTTTGTACGACTGATTTTATGGGCAGGAGATGATGAGTTTCCGCCGTCCGCGCAGATCCTCTTTTCGGACAATTTCCCGGCTGCATTTACGCAGGGAGAGGATATGGCGGTTGTGGGAGATGTCACAATTGATATGCTGAAGGCTCTGGCTGCAAAATAGTTATGGTTTGAGGCCATCAGGATGGCTTCTGGATCGAAAAAAATAAGCGGAGGAAAATAACATGGGATTTTCAACAGTACCTTGCAATGAGTTTGTAGAAGTGCTCGGTTCCAAAGCACCGGTTCCGGGCGGTGGCGGAGCTTCTGCACTGGTTGGCGCTGTCGGCACAGCGCTTGGCAACATGGTTGGTGCGCTGACAGTAGGTAAAAAGAAATATGCGGATGTCGAAGAGGAAATGAAAGAGCTGATGGCGAAAGCAACCACGCTTCAGGACGAACTGCTTCACCTGATCGAGCGCGATGCAGAAGTGTTCGAACCGCTCTCCAAAGCATACGGCATGCCGCGCGAGACAGAGGAGGAGAAGGCAGAAAAAGCAAGAGTCATGGAGATTGTGCTGAAGGATGCCTGCTCTGTTCCAATGGAAATTATGGAAAAATGCTGCGAAGCAATCGACCTGATCGTAGAATTTGCAGCAAAAGGTTCTGCACTTGCGATCAGTGACGCAGGTGTTGGCGCAGCATTCTGCAAAGCAGCCTTAGAGGGTGCTTCCCTGAATGTATATATCAACACGAAATCTATGAAAAACCGGGAATATGCAGAAGAACTGAATCGAAAATGCGATGAAATGCTTGCGGTCTATACCGTAAAAGCAGACGAGATTTTCCGGAACGTACTGGGAAGACTGAAAGCCTGAAAACAAACGGCCAGAGAAGCTTCCCGGCAGCAAGCGGGTTGCAAAAGGAGTTCTCTTTGACCGAAAAGAAAAGCGGAGGATAAAAAAATGGCAAAACAGTTATTAGGAAAAGAAGTAACAGCAGCATTAAATGAGAAGATCAAAGCAAATGTAGCAGAGCTGGAAGCAAAAGGAGTAAAACCGACTCTCGGAATCATCCGTGTCGGAGAGAGAGAGGATGACCTTTCCTACGAAAGAGGAGCAACCAAACGCTGTGAGACCTTAGGCGTTGCATACGAGAAATTCCTTCTTCCGGCAGACGTTACCCAGGAAGAGCTGATGGCTACCATCGACAAAGTAAACAAAGATGATTCTATCCATGGCGTTCTGATTTTCCGTCCGCTTCCGAAACATCTCGATGAGGCAGCAGTCATCAAAGCACTCTCCCCGGAGAAGGACGTAGACGGTATCACAGACGGTTCCATGGTAGGCGTATTCGCCGGAACAAAACAGGGCTTCCCGCCATGTACTCCGCAGGCCTGCATGGAGATCCTCGACCACTACGGTATCGACTGCACCGGCAAAAAAGCCGTTGTTGTAGGCCGCAGCCTCGTTGTAGGAAAACCGGCCGCCATGATGCTGTTAAAGAAAAATGCAACCGTAACCATCTGCCATACCAGAACGAAAGACATGCCGTCTGTAGTCAAAGAGGCAGATATCGTGATCGTAGCAGCAGGCCGTGCAGGTGTTGTGGATGATACTTACCTGCGTGCAGGCCAGACCGTTATTGATGTCGGAATCAACGTAAACGAAGAAGGAAAACTCTGCGGAGACGTTGCATACGCAAAAGCTGAGCCGATCGTTGAGGCAATCACACCGGTTCCGGGCGGTGTAGGATCCGTTACCACATCTGTTCTGGTCGGCCATGTGGTAGAGGCTGCCATGAGAAAAAACAGCTGATCATAGGCTGAAGATAAGAATGTGACAGAAAAAAGGCACTGTGCGTCCGAAAAAAGGGCGGCGGTGCCTTTTTTGCGTGCGCGGCAGTGCAGTTTTGGTGATAGGAGAGGGGGCCGGCTCATAGAATATAACAGTACATAGCAACAAAGATCAAAAGGGGGACAACAGCGCATGGATGCATATTCAGTATACCGCGATATTCAGAAACGAACGAAGGGCCAGTTCCTGATCGGAGTGGTGGGGCCTGTACGGACGGGAAAGTCCACCCTGATCCGCCGTTTCCTGGAGGTGCTGGCACTGCCGTATCTTTCGGAAAAGGAACAGGCGGAGGTACGGGATGCCCTGCCTTTAAGCGGGGAGGGAAAGACGATCACAACGGTGGAGCCGAAATTTGTGCCGAAAGACGCCGTGGAGCTGCAGCTTGGGGAGGGCGATCCGATCCGGCTGCGACTGATCGACTGCGTCGGCTTTCTGGTGCCGGACGCGGCGGGAAATCTGGAAAATGAGAAGGAGCGGATGGTGAAAACACCGTGGTCCGAGCAGGCGATTCCGTTCCGGGAGGCGGCGGAGATCGGTACGAAGAAGGTGATCGCAGAACATTCCACGATCGGTCTTATGGTGACGTGCGACGGATCGTTCGGCGAGCTGCCGCGGGAGAATTTTCTGCAGGCGGAGGAACGGACCGTTGCGGAGCTCAAAAAGCAGGGAAAGCCCTTCCTGATTCTTGTGAATGCGAAAAAACCGTACCGGGAGGAGACACAGCGGCAGGTAAAGGAGCTTGAAACAAAATTCGGCGTGGCAGCGATGGCGGTGAACTGCGACCAGCTCCGCAAAGAAGATATTCTGCATATGCTCGAAAAGGTGCTGTATGAGTTCCCGCTTCAGCAGATGGAATTTTATATTCCCAAATGGGTGGAGCTCCTTGCCGATGACCATCCGCTGAAGGCAGAGCTGCTGCAGAAGATCCGTGAGATGTGCAGGGAAAAGACGCGCCTGAAGGATGCAGTGGGCGGAAAAACAGCGATTGCCAGTCAGTATGTCAGCCAGACACTGCTGCAGTCGATGGATCTTGCGAGCGGTACGGTGAAGGTGCGGATTGAGGTGAAAGAGCAGTATTATTATGAAATGCTGAGTGTACTTGCCGGCGTGGAGATCAAAGGCGAGTATGATCTGGTGCAGACGATCCGCGAGCTGTCGGCACAGCGGGAAGAGTACCGCAAGGTAGAGGACGCGATTCATGCGGTGCGCGGATGCGGCTACGGCGTCGTGATTCCGGGGAGGGAGGAGATTCAGCTGGAGGAGCCAGCCGTGATCCATCAGGGAAACAAATACGGCGTGAAAATTAAATCGGTGAGCCCGTCGATTCATATGATCAAGGCCAACATCGAGACGGAGATTGCGCCGATCGTCGGAAGTGAGCAGCAGGCGGAGGATCTGATCGCCTATATCAAAGAGAGCGCAAAGAGCCCGGAGGGAATCTGGAATACCAACATTTTCGGCAAATCCGTCGAGCAGCTCGTTGACGACGGCATCCGCAGCAAAATCGCCCAGATCACCGAGGATGGCCAGGCAAAACTCCAGGATTCCATGCAGAAAATTGTCAACGACAGCCGGGGCGGAATGGTGTGTATTATCATTTAATACAAAAGCTGTTCGAATATTTTTGAGTAATTGTGCAATAATACTTGAAAAGCGAACCAAAATAGCGTATAATCCGAATTGTGAAAAGAAAAGAAGAAAAATGTAACTTCCTGGAATGTTCGATGATCTCATTATTTTGAACCTACATTTACTTTAAACGGGAGGCTTATTATTGTCATGTGGATGTCAGGCCACCCTGGAAACAGACGTCAGTGGAAGGCAGAAATGATGACTGCGGCTACCCACCTAGCTTGCGTTGCTAGGAGTCAAAGTATGGGAAACGGCATTCCGGGGTTACAAAAGAGAAAAAAGAGAATCATGAAAATGGTTCTCTTTTATACGTTACATACAACCAAAAGGAGAAGGAACATGAAAAAACAGGGTTTTGGAACAACAAAAGACGGAAAAGAAGCATTGCTCTACACGCTCTCCAATAAAAACGGAATGGAAATCAGTGTAACCGATTACGGCGCACATCTGGTATCGGTTCTCGTTCCGGATAAAGATGGAAAGAAGAGAGACGTTGTCCTTGGATTTGACTCCGTAACCGGCTATGAGACCGACGGAAGCCATTTTGGAGCCACCATCGGAAGAAACGGAAACCGTATCGCGGGAGCAGCATTTGAACTGCACGGAAAAACATACCAGCTGGCAAAAAATGAGAACAACAACAACCTGCACAGCGGCCCGGACGGATACGATTACCGCCTCTGGAACGTAGAAGAGGCGGATGACAGTGCCGTTACCTTCGTTCTGATGAGCCAGGACGGAGACCAGGGATTCCCGGGAAACTTTGAAGTGTCCGTTACGTATACCCTGACCGATGAGAACGCCGTAGAAATCCACTATGAGGGAAGCTGCGATCAGGATACCGTTGTCAACATGACAAACCACAGTTACTTCAACCTGGCAGGCCACGATGCCGGATCTATTGAGAACCAGACACTTGTCTTAAAAGCGGAGCAGTTCAGCCCAGTGATCGATTCTGCATCCATCCCGACCGGCGAGCATGCACCGGTACAGGGAACCCCGATGGATTTCACCAGCGAGAAAGCAATCGGAGCAGAGATTGAAGCAGATTTCGAACAGCTCAAACTGACCGGCGGCTACGACCACAACTTTATCCTGGACAAGGCTGTCGAGGGAAGCATTGAGCTGATGGCAGTCGCATCCTGCAAAGAGAGCGGCATCACCATGGAAGCCTTCACGGATCTGCCATGCGTTCAGTTCTACGCCGGAAACTTCATTGCTCCGGTTACCGGAAAGAATGGGGTATTCTATGACAAACGCAACGGCTTCTGCCTGGAATCTCAGTATGTGCCGAATGCCATCAACCAGGAGGGTGAGGAGAAACCGATCCTCGAGGCAGGCGATACTTACGACACCACAACCGTATACAAATTCATTTTCTAAGATCCTATTTTATAGCAATCCCCGAAAATAATGCAAAAAATTCAGCACCGCAGAGCGTGAATTACTGCGTCACAGATTTTCGTCGTACCCCGGTACGCCTTCAAATCTGTTCCTTGCAATTCGCGCTCTGCAGCACTGCCTTTTTTGCATTATTTTCGGGTCTTGCTATAGTTCCTCCTGCAAATGCGCCGTCCCCCTCTGCTGTACTGCCGGGCGGCTGAGATCAGACACACGACTGGGAGAGTGTGGTCAGCGACACCGCGGGGCGGTGCGGCTGGGATGACAGGAGTGAGCGGTGAAGAGAGAATGAATGCCTCGATGGGTGAGGTGTGTGGTTGGAAGATTGTTATGGTGACAATAGAGTGAAAGTGTTATGACGTAAGGAGTGATGGTGGTATGATGCTGGGTAAGTATTTTAAGAAGACGGTGTTTCGGAAGGAGCACACGGCGGATGGGGTGGTGCCGGAGGCGCCGCAGGGGATTTTGAAGAAGTGTAATGCTTGTAAGGGGGCTATTTTTACGGAGGATGTGAAGAGGAATCTTTATATTTGTCCGAAGTGTGGGAATTATTTTCGGGTGCATGCGTATCGGAGGATTGAGTTTCTTCTGGATGATGGGAGTTTTGAGGAATGGGATCAGGGGATGACGGCGGGGAATCCGCTGGGGTTTCCGGGGTATGAAGAGAAGGTGAGGGCTCTGCAGGAGAGAACAGGACTTACGGAGGCTGTTGTGACTGGTAAGGGACGGATCAACGGGATGGAGACGGTGATCGGGGTCTGTGATGGCAGGTTTATGATGGCCAGTATGGGTGAGGCTGTTGGGGAGAAGATTACGCGGGCGGTGGAGAGGGCGACGAAGCTCTCGCTGCCGGTGATTTTGTTTGCGTGCTCGGGAGGGGCGCGGATGCAGGAGGGGATTGTTTCTCTGATGCAGATGGCGAAGACGTCGGCGGCGCTGAAAAGACACAGTGATGCGGGGCTTTTGTATGTGAGTGTGCTGACGGACCCGACGACGGGCGGCGTGACGGCGAGCTGGGCGATGCTGGGGGATATTATTCTGGCGGAGCCGCATGCGCTGATTGGGTTTGCGGGACCGAGGGTTATTGAGCAGACAATAGGACAGAAACTGCCGAAAGGGTTCCAGCGGGCGGAGTTTCTGGTGGAGCATGGGTTTGTGGATCGGATTCTGCCAAGAGAAGAGGCGAAAGAGGTGCTGGCGGAGATTCTGCGGATGCATGGGAAGCGTGCGGAAGGTATGGCATCGGGCGGTGGCGATTTGATGAAGAATTCTGTGCCGGAAGAAAATGGGAAGGAACTGCAGAAAGAAGAGACTGCGGCAGAAAGCGTGAAGGCGCTGGCAGAAGAAACTGAAAATACGGAAACTTCCAGGGACGGACAGGAAAAATCGCTTCGGGGAGAAAAAGAAGAGACGGAGTGGGAGAATCTGCGGAAATCGTCGGCCTGGGATTGTGTGCAGAAAGCGCGGAAAAAAGACCGGCCGGTCGGAGGGGATTATATTCGGGAGCTGTTTCCGGATTTTATCGAGTTCCATGGCGACCGGCTGTATGGCGATGATGCGGCGATCATCGGTGGTATTGCGTCGTTTGACGGCACACCGGTCACGGTCATCGCCGAGGCGAAAGGCGCGGATACGAAAGAAAACATCCGCCGCAATTTCGGCATGCCGTCCCCGGAGGGCTACCGCAAAGCCCTGCGTCTGATGAAACAGGCCGAAAAATTCCACAGGCCTGTTATCTGTCTCGTAGACACCCCAGGCGCCTTCTGCGGAATGGAAGCCGAAGAACGCGGCCAGGGCGAGGCGATTGCGCGGAACCTGTATGAAATGTCAGCGTTAAAAACGCCGGTTCTTTCTATTGTCATTTCAGAAGGCGGCAGCGGCGGTGCACTGGCACTCGCCGTGGCGGATGAAGTGTGGATGATGCAGAATGCCATCTACTCCATCCTGTCGCCGGAGGGATTTGCAAGCATCCTGTGGAAAGACGGCAAACGCGCGCCGGAGGCCGCCGAGGTGATGAAGCTGACGGCGGGGGATTTGAAGGAACTGGGAATTGTAGAAGAGATTGTGGAAGAGCCGGGGGAGTTTACGGTGGACACAATGCCAGTGGTGTGTGAAGAATTGAGAGGCAAAATTCTGAGATTCCTGGAAAAGTATGAGAAGATGGATGGGGAAGAACTGGTAGAGGAGAGGTATCGGAGATTTCGGGATATGTGAAAAGAAGATTTTGACATATTCTGAAATGCATGATATTATGATATTGAAAAGAGTGCTACCGATAGACGGTTAGTCCATATTTATTGGTTTATGTAAAAATAGTCGCCAAAGTTTGCAGGACTGGGCGGCTATTTTTGTGATTTCGCAGTATCTTTGCCGAAGTTGTATCCAAGGCTAAAACAGCTTCGTGCTGGATTCCCTGCGTGGCCTCGACGAGACGATTCAGTACGGACAGGGCGAAAAACGGAAAGAGCAGATGTCAGAGCGGTCGAAAGAACTGGCTTCTGTGCAGGAAAACTTAAGCCGCATGGAAGGCTCCCAGCGGTCTGTCACCAACATGGTGATTCTTCTGGCATCGTTCGGCATGTTGGCACTGACGATCTATCTTTACACGAAAGGCGGGATTGGATTTGAGGGAGTCCTGACCTGCACAATCGCGATGATGGGTTCCTTCGGCCCGGTCGTGGCGCTGTCCAGCCTGTCGAATAACCTGAATCAGACGCTGGCAAGCGGCGAGCGTGTGCTTTCCCTTCTCGAGGAAGCGCCGCTGGTGGAAGAAATTCAGGGAGATGCGGCATCTGGCGGTGACCACGCATTTGCAGGAGCCGAGGCGCAGAATGTAACGTTTGCCTACGAAGACGAGACGATTCTGGATCAGTATTCGCTGAAACTGGAACCGGGAAAAATCACCGGCATCCACGGCGCGAGCGGTTCCGGAAAATCGACGATCTTAAAACTTCTGATGCGCTTCTGGGATGTCCAGACGGGGCGCGTTTCCGTGGACGGAGCCGATGTCCGCGAAATCCCGACGAAGCATCTGCGCGATATGGAAAGCTATGTGACGCAGGAGACACATCTGTTCCACGATTCGATTGCGAACAACATCGCTATTGCAAAACCCGGCGCGACGCGGGAAGAAATTATGGAGGCAGCGGAGAAGGCGTCTATACATGATTTCATCATGACACTGCCAAATGGCTACGACACCGAAGTCGGAGAACTCGGCGATACGCTGTCCGGCGGAGAAAAACAGCGGATCGGTATCGCGCGGGCATTCCTGCATGACGCATCCATGATCCTGCTGGACGAGCCGACATCGAATCTTGATTCCTTAAATGAAGGAATTATTCTGAAATCCCTGAAAGAATCGGCAGAAGAGAAAACCATTGTGCTCGTATCGCACAGAGTGTCCACGATGAACGTCGCGAATGTGGTATATGAAATGGAAAATGGCCGGATTTCCTGATTTTACGGCACTTGACAGAGAAAAGATGATGTGCTACACTAACAGTCGTTAAAGAAAAGACAATTAAATATCGATGTGTAAGGTGTCGGACATACGTGTCCGGTGAAAAGGGAAGCAGGTGTGAATCCTGCACGAACTCGTCACCGTATTTTGCAAGCAGGGGAATGATCCACTGGGAAACCGGGAAGGAGACCGATGCGCTGGAGTCAAATCCTGAAGCAATGAGCCGGGAGACCTGCCTTTCGCAGTACAGGAACGTTACGTTCGTGTCACGAGGAACTGGCAGTACAAAACAGGAAAGCGGACATTTGCCCCACAGCGGGTGAAATGGTTTTCTTTGTGATGAAAATACTGGAAGCCCCTCGTTGAAAAACGAAAGGGCTTCTTTCTATTTACGCGGGCAACGAGCCAAAGTCCGTGCTTGCACGAGACCTTGGCGACTGCC